>Ga0315279_10000453_pt1 | contig 82046 bp, 86 predicted proteins | sample YL17G06_20_MG_FD_203694 | JGI IMG/M metagenome (GOLD analysis project Ga0315279, IMG submission 203694) | Sediment microbial communities from Yellowstone Lake, YNP, Wyoming, USA - YL17G06_20 | ecosystem: Environmental > Aquatic > Freshwater > Lake > Sediment | place: USA: Wyoming | collected...
AGCGGACGAGGCGCGCAGATTGGAGCGTACGATTCAGTTTCGCTTCACCACGCACGCGGAGCGTGCGAAGTCATTACCTCACTTTGTTTTGGAAATAGGTGCGAGTTTGGTACAATAGAGACACCAGAACAGAACTCAAAGGTTTTTTTGAAGCAGAAAGGTGGGACGCGCGAAGCGCGTCCCAAGGATTCCCGCCGAATTCCCCCAATGAATTCAGAATTTCTGGCGCGCTTGCGCGCACTGTTTTTTCGCCAAGAAGCAGGTGCGAAATCAGAAGCAATTTTGACTAATTTTGCTTTGCCCGAAATACAAAAAGAATTTTTATTACTATGAAAAATAATATGGAAAATAAAAAATTCTTTTTGTATGCTCGCAAGTCCACTGATGTCGAGGACAAGCAGGTGTTAAGTATTGACGCACAGCTCACCGAATTGCGAGAATACGCCGTTCGGGAAAATATTGAAATTTCCGCCGAAATCGTAGAAAAACAATCTGCCAAAATTCCAGGTCGTCCGTTGTTTAACAAGATGATGAAAGAAATTGAAACTTTCGGCGGAAACATCCTCGCATGGAATCCCGATCGGCTCGCCCGCAATTCGGTGGACGGTGGACAGATTATTTATCTCCTCGACACAGGGAAACTTGCGAGCATTAAATTTCCTACATTTTGGTGTGATAACACTGGTCAAGGTAAATTCATGCTTAACATGGCTTTCGGGCAAAGCAAATACTATGTAGATTCTCTTTCCGAAAATACGAAACGCGGACTTCGACAAAAAGTACGTATGGGCATATTCCCGAGCCAAGCGCCAGTGGGATACTTGAACGATAGTAGGACAAAAACAATCGTGGTTGAAAAGAAAAAATCTCGTATCGTGCGCTTGGCTTTTGAGAAATATATCAAAGGAAATATGCGACTGGAAGATGTGTCAAACTTTTTGGCGAAATCCGGCGTTACAACAAGAACCGGAAAGAGAATCTCCAAAACCAAAGCGTCTTTTATCCTCTCCAATCCTTTTTATATCGGTTTGTTTAAATACAGTGGTGAAATTCACGAAGGCAAGCACGAGCCAATCATTTCAAAGAAACTTTTTGATGAAGCACAGGAAATGTTGAAGTATCGTGGACAACCTGAACGAAAACCACAAAATGAACCTCAACCATTTTGCGGTCTCATTTCCTGTGCTTCATGCGGAATGATGATAACTGCTGAAAACAAAACGAAGCGACAGAAGAATGGCAATGTTCATTATTATGTTTACTATCGTTGCACAAAAAAATCTAAAGTAATGAAGTGTAAAGAAATGTCGCTTCGTTCTGAAAAACTAGATGAGCAGTTATCATCCTTAATCAAAAAAGTTTCTTTGCCCAAAGACTGGGCGGAGGAACTTAATCGTCTTGCTTTGCAAGACTACAAAAATTCCGCCCCGTCTTTGACTGCTTGTGTGGAAGAGAAAAAGAAAAAGATTTCTTCTTTGTCGGAAAAGTTAGAGCGACTTCTTACTGGATATTTAGACCAAGTGATTGACCAACCAGACTACTGTTTACAAAAAGCAAAGCTGTTATCCGAAAAGAAGTCGCTCGAAGAAGAAATCTTTAACTTTTCACACAAGCAGAATGATTGGCTCGCACCTTTCCAAAACTGGATAAAAGACGCTCAATCCTTGGACAAAATTGCTTCTGATTCAGACCTTTTTGCAAAAAAGGTCTGTGCCAAAGAAATCTTTGGCTCGCACCTGATTCTTGGCGAAAAAACAGTGCGCGCAAGCGCGCCAAAAATTCTGAATTCATTGGGGGAATTCGGCGGGAATCCTTGGGACGCGCTTCGCGCGTCCCACCTTTCTGCTTCAAAAAAACCTTTGAGTTCTGTTCTGGTGCCGAAGAAGGGAGTTGAACCCTTACGAGGTTGCCCTCACTGCGTCCTGAACGCAGCGCGTTTACCAATTACGCCACTTCGGCTTAATCCAATTATGCCTAAAGATTTTTTAATCTTCAAGTATTTTCTTTGCAAGCAAACTAATCCTTTACGATAATACATCTTTTTTGCGATTATAACAGCCTCTCTCTTTGAATATCTAAGTTGCAATGCGGAAGTTCTTGCACCACGACTTATATGCCCACCAATTCCTGCTTTTATTTTTAATTCACTTCTTAGCCATTCTATATATTTAGAACTTGCGGAGGCGAAAGAAATATAAAAACGATAACTGTTTTCCCAAATTGAATCGTAAAAAGAATAACTGCTACCATCACCATCAAAATAGCCTCGTAAAAAATCAAAAAAGTATTTTGGAGGAATTGAAATTTTAGATATGATTTTAGACTTTGCAGGAGATAATCCTATGCTCAAAAGAAATTTATAGAATAATACGTCTCCAAACTGAATACGGTAGGCAAGGCTACCGTTACTTGAAAATTTTTGACTAATTCTTATATTGATATGAAGACATCTATTGAAAGTGAAAAGTTGAATTTTATCTTTAGAAGTTAAATCTATATGCCTTCCATCTTTAGAAAGACATCCGTCGGCTACTAAAAGGCCTATTGCATACGCGAATTCTGGGCTCCATTTTATAACAACTTTACCTTTGGGTTTTGGTCCCCTTTTCATTCAATCATTATAGCACAGCTGGAGCAAATAGCGTCTACCAATTCCGCCACATGCCCGTTGGTGGACCTGGCGGGAATCGCACCCGCGACTCGTCCATGCCATGGACGCGTGTTACTACTATACTACAGGCCCTTTATTTATCCCCTGCGCCACATTCGGGATGCCGAGAACCCCGAAGCAAAGCTCGCTCTGCTCGCTTGCTACGGGACAGGTCGAACTCTACTGTCGGGGTACCCGGAATTGAACCGGAGCTACAACCACCCCATGGTCGCGTACTACCACTATACTATACCCCGAATTTTACTACCACTATATTTACCCCGTACCAAGCTCCGCTTTGGTGCGGGGCTACATCCCGATACTATAAAGCATTTTCTAAAATATGCTCTACCACTTGATGCATTTTCGCGCCGGCTTCCCCGCAAGCCTGCGAAAAGTGCGAATCGGGCTTTAAGTCGGGCGCCGATTCAATCTGGAGAAGAAAAATCTTCCCCCGCGGATTCAAAATAAAATTTGATTTTAAATAATGCTTGGCGCCGATGTGCTTGTGCAAATTTTTCGCCAAGGTAGCCAACTTTTCTTTTTCCGCGGAGGAAAAAATACCGAAAGCATTTCCCAGCGGAAAAGTATAAATATCTTCTTCGCGGAATAAGGGCACAGAATGAACCGAGGCGACTTTTCCGGCAATAAATTCTTCCACTAAAATGCTTTTTTCTCGTTTCACTCCGTCTTCTATCGCCTCCACCAATTCCGGAAAAGTTTTTGCCAGATGGATGCCCATATTCTCATCCTCCGTAAATGATTTCACAATCCACGGCGAAGAAAATTTTTCAAAAACTTCCCTGGCTTTTTTGATTGCATATTTATCTTTCGCGCCATCAAAATCCTTCTGATAGACGGGCAGGATGACGGACCGTGGCATTGGCACTCCGATTTGCTTCATATGCTCCCGTAATATTTCGCGGCTATTCTCCATTGCAGAAGGAAAAAATCCATTGCCCACATTCGGAATTGAAAGATTATCCAAGGTTACCGACATGCCGGGGTGAGCCGTATTCCAAACAACGTCAACTTTATAAATTAAATCCACCGGCTTTACCGGCCTGCCATTTATATGCCAATTCCCCCCTTTATCGATTAAAATATCAACCGTTTTATACTTGTCCGCCAAATTTTCAGAAATATGCGAAATAATCTCCCCGCCTTTCTTCAGCGAAGACGCATAATGCTTTCCTTCCCCGCCCCGCACTATTCCAACCCGTTTGATTTTTTTCTCCTGCATATTAGAATTATATCACAAACAAAAAAACCACCAATTTCCTGGTGATTTTTTTGTTTTTTGCTGTTCTTTGTTTTGTTTCGTTCTTTTTAAACTTTTTTATTTTGTATGTCTCTTCCACACTTGTCATATTATTTTAAGTTTAATCAAACTATTGTGTCGTCAATTGAGCGACACAATACCGACTCAATTAACTCCGACGCGAGGTCGGAGCGTTTTTCAAATTGAATTATTCCACGAACAGCTTCCGCTACCCGTGCCTTGTTACGACTTAGTCCCTGTCACCGAGCTTGCCTTAGGCCCCGCTTATGCGGAGATTTCGGGTACTCCCGGCTCCCTTGACTTGACGGGCGGTGAGTACAAGACTTGAGAACGTATTCACCACAGTTTAGCTGACCTGTGATTACTAGCAATTCCAGCTTCATGGAGTCGAGTTGCAGACTCCAATCCGAACTGAGGCCGCTTTTGGACGATTAGCTCAGAGTCGCCTCGTCGCTACGCGTTGTAACGGCCATTGTATTATGTGTGTAGCCCAGGGTATCAGAGGGACATGCTGACCTGGCGTCATCCTCTCCTTCCTCCCCGAACTTTACGCGCAAGCGTAAAGTTTCAGTTGAAAGTTTTTAAAGTTCATAAAGTTATAAAGTGAGTGCAAATGCATTTTTACTTTACAAACTTTTAACTTTCTACTTTATAACTAGAACTTTGCTTTCGAGCAAAGTTCGGGGCGGTCTCGTGTGACACTTGTAACACACAACGAGGGTTGCGTTCGTTAACCCACTTAAGGGGACAATTCAAACCACGAACTGACGACGGCCATGCATCACCTGTCCTAGAGTCTTGCGAGGTCCTACGTTTCTGAAGGATTTCACTAGGATTTCTAACCCTGGTAAGGTTCTTCGTTTACCATCGAATTAAACCACATAATCCACTGCTTGTGCAAGTCCCCGTCTATTCCTTTGAGTTTTAGCCTTGCGGCCGTACTTCCCAGGCGGATCTCTTAACGCGTTAGCTAAGCCACTCAGAGGGTCGATACTCCGAATAGCGAGAGATCATCGTTTAGGGCGTGGACTACTGGGGTATCTAATCCCATTCGCTACCCACGCTTTCGTGCTTCAGTGTCAAATATGCGCCAGCGTACTGCCTTCGCATTTGGTGTTCCCTATGATATCAACGGATTTCACCCCTACACCATAAGTTCCGTACGCCTCTCGCACTTTCAAGTTCTGCCGTTTCTTCCGCGCTTCCCGGGTTAAGCCCGGAGATTTGACAAAAGACTAACAGAACAACCTACGCACCCTTTACGCCCAATAATTCCGGATAACGCTCGAGGCTCTCGTATTACCGCTCCTGCTGGCACGAGATTGGGAGCCTCTTATTCATGAGGTACAGTCAATAAACTTCTTCCCTCATAAAAGATCTTTACGTCCCAGAGGGACTTCATCAATCACGCGGCGTCGCTCCATCAGACTTTCGTCCATTGTGGAAGATTCTCGACTGCAGCCACCCGTAGGTGTATGGTCCGTGTCTCAGTACCATCGGTGGGGGTCAGGCTCTCACCTCCCCTAGACGTCATAGCCTTGGTAGTCCATTACACTGCCAACTAGCTGATATCGCACAGGCCTTTCCTTTAGCGTTAAAACTTTACTCCTCGGCCGAAGCCTCGGAGACCATCGTGTATTAGTTCGTCTTTCGACGAATTATTCACGACTAAAGGGGAAGTTCCTATGTATTACTACCTCGTTCGCCACTAATTTTTCAAAATCTTTGACTTGATATAATCGCATCTCTGAACATGAAAAATCCGTTCGACTTGCATGCCTTATCCACGCCGCCAGCGTTCATCCTGAGCTAGGATCAAACTCTAACTAAAAGTTATTTTTACCCCGTCCGAAGGCGGGGAGAACGAAACAAAACAAAAAACAGCAATGTTTTTGTCTTATTGTCCTAGCTCTTAAATTATTCTCTTAATAAACTAACTTGCACTTGTTCTTCTATATGTATTCATATTTTCAAGGATCTTGTTAAATTAAAACGTCATCCCATAAAGGAAAGACGCTGAGAAAGTATATACCAACGAAAAGTCATTGTCAATATAAAAAATAACCTGTAATATACTAGATATGGCGACAAAGTTAATATATTTCGTGCGGCACGGAGAAACCGAATCCAACGCCCAAGGTATCAGGCAAGGACCGGATGGGCCTTTGTCTGAAAAAGGCAGAGAGCAGGCCTTGGCAACAGCCAGAAGATTTCCGAAACATAAAGGGCGACCCCAGGTTATTATTTCCAGCCCGTATCAACGCACTAAAGAAACGGCGGAAATTATAGCCAAGGAATTGAATATGAAAGTAAAATATTCCGATCTTTTGGTGGAGAGAAAAAATCCTACCGAAATAATCGGCCACTGGGGAGGAGAAAGAGAGGTCCGGGCAATTGTGGATCGGATGGACAAAAGTTATCATGCCGACGACCTGCGGGTTTCCGACGAAGAAAATTTTACCGATCTCAAAAAAAGGGCGAAAAAATTATTGGCTTTTATTTCCAGGAGATGGGAAAGAAGAATCATTATGGTCACCCACGGCATTTTCCTGAAAATGGTGGTGTCTTACATGCTCTACGGGGACAAACTCACGGCTTCCCAATATAACAATCTGAGTTATTTTAATCCGATAAACAATGCCGGTATGGCTATTTGCTTATACACCCATCATTGGTTAAAAAAGAATGAATGGAAACTTATTACTTGGAACGACATCGGTTAAATAAATCTTTCAGGAAAATGCGCAGAGCATCTTATCTTTCTCTTTTCACTCCCTTGAATCTCCGGCTGTCGGATTTCACATTCAGGAACCTCCCGTCTTCGGTATTTCTTTCGACGTACCTTCCTATTTTTTTATTCCAAACCTGCGATCTTTTTCTAATTTCTCCCCTTCTCACTTTATGACCATATGGTCTGTTTATTGTTATTGCCATAAAATTATAAATTCTTTCTTGAGCAATAATTAATTAATAATAAATAAATTGTATCACATTTTATTTTTTGCTCCGGTGTTTGAAAAATTCCACCTGACGCAGGCGCTTGACGGCATCTTCGCGCTTTTTATACGGTCCGCCCAGATTTTTGCGTGTCTTCTCCGAAATCACATAGTATCCATCTCTCCATTTTACAATCATTTGATTTAATATTTTACCACGAAACCATCAAAACGCCCGGTCGGCTCCGTCCATTTAACATCCACTTCGTCAACTTTGGCATGACCGGGGCCATTTTTGCACCATTCAATCAGCTCTTTTAATTCCTTTTCTCCGCCTTCGGCAACAATGGCAACAGCACCGTCCGGCTCATTTCTGACCCAGCCGGAGAGGTTTAACTCCCTGGCTTTCTCTTGGCTGGAGTCGCGAAAGAATACGCCCTGCACTTTTCCGTAAATTTTTAAAACTATTTGCTTTCGCATGAAATCTAAATAAATTAAACTATAACAAATATTTTTACCTCCAACTAAATCCCCTTCCGAAATGCCCCCAAATACAGGTATCTGCGAATTTTACTTTATCCAGTTTCAGATATTCCCGTATTCCTTTTGGGCTCAAATCGTAGCCGGTAATTTCTTCCTCTTTGCCGTCAACAACGGCCACAGCCATTACTGGTTCACTCTTTCCTATGGCATAAGCGAGTTTTGTATAAACTTCTTTGGCTTTTCTTTTTTCCAAGATTTCCACAGCGATTCTCCGCGCCATATAAGCCCCGGAACGGTCTACTTTGGTATAATCTTTTCCCGAAAATGAACCCCCGCCAACCGGTATTTCCGGGCCGTAATTGTCAATTACTATTTTTCTCCCGGAGAGACCGGCATCAGCGTCAAAGCCGCCTTGCGTCCACTCTCCCGCCGGATTTATTAAATATTCCTCAGCGGGAATTATGCTCTGTACCAGTTTCAACAGTTTATCATTTTTTGTATTTTGGAAACTGGCAACGACGGTAATTACTCTCCCATTTTCTGTCGTAACTTGCGTTTTACCGTCAGATGAATATACTGCATAAATTTTTTTGCAAAGATCGCGGGCCAGAACATATTCCAATGGCAGGTATTCTTTGGTTTCGCTTGTCGCATAACCTTTCATGATTCCCTGGTCTCCCGCTCCGCCGATATCAACACCTTGGGCTATTTGCGGACTTTGGGAAACTATATTGACAACAACCTTATAATCGGAACCAACGATATCCTGCGCCAGCTTTTCAATATTCGGTTTTGCTCTTGATGTTACTTCGCCGTTTACGGTGATAAGCTTATGCCCGCCCATTACTTCAATAGCCACTCTGCTTTCTTTATCACCTTTCAAATACGCATCCAAAATGCTGTCCGCGATAAAATCGCAGATTTTGTCCGGATGCTTGGGGCTTACAAATTCGGCTGTTTTTTTCATCCCGTTAGAGATTTGTTTAAATATGTAATAGTCAGTTGTAAAATTGTCGCAAATGTTACCCAGAGCAAATACGGAATTTGGATATAAGTAATCCATTTCACATATGGATATATGGCAATCATCGCCCAAATAAGCGTGCCCAAAACGAGAATAATATCCAGGGCTGCAAGTAAATTATTTTTCAGACCGAACTGGATATAGGTGAAAATAAGATTGAAAAATAAATTAAGGATGAACGGCAAGACCACGACAAGGGGTAATTTCTTCTGCATGGCCATTAAAAATACTTTTCCAAAAGAAACAGCAATCAAAACATAAAGCACGCTCCACACCGGGCCAAAAAGCCAAGCCGGCGGCGACCAAGATGGTTTGATAAGTTGCGAATACCAGTTATATGTGTTCACTATTTTATTATATCACATTATATCTTGACAAAAACTTAAGCTTTGTAGAAAAATCCGCCTATTCGAGTAATCGCCTATTCGCGCGAATTAGAGATTAGAGGATTGATAATAATTTAGAAGCCAAAGGGTTGGAATTTTTAGGTAAGGAATAAAGCATCGTTAGGCTGATTTGTTCTTTTTCTAATATGTCAGCGTTGGAAAGGATCATTAAATGTTTAGAAGTTGCTTTGAAAGATAATTTGATCGCTTCGGCAATTTCCCCTACCGAGGCCCGGCCAGACTTTTTAATAAATTTGAGAATTAGAATTCGGCGCTTGTTAGCTAGAGCTTTTAAAATTTTTTCAAGTTCCTTCTCGGTCATGAATATATCGTACCAAAAGTTTTGCGATACCGCTAATCGCCCATTCGCGCGAATTAGAGATTAGAAATTGGGGGTTGGGGGTTTCTTCTTCTTTTCATTGAAATAAGACACTACTCCCCCGATGATTATTCCTAAAATTATAGCCACAATAATAATCAAAATCATATAGTTATTTTAGCATGAATATGACAATATAATTTTTAAAACTTGAATCGCGAGACATAATTATTTTCTTTTTGGAATAAGAGTTGGGGTTAAGTATTTATGCACAAGCTCTTCATATTTCGCATATACTTCTTTATTAATTTTCCATTCAGTCACGCCAAGTAAAGGTTTTAAAATCAATTGATTATTTTTGAAATACGGCGGTTCTGAAATTCTAAAATATGGCTGTTCCCAGCAATTTATCAGAACCATTCGGGCACCCCAATACTTGGCTACCCTTTCAAATTTCTTCTTGTCATTTTCATGTAATTCTGGTCTCCATCTAAACTTTACTTCTACAAAGCTTGGTTTGCCAATTTTATCAATCACAATAAAATCAGGAATTGCCCTAATTTTCTCGCCGATTTCGCCGTAGCGATCAAATCTTGCATCAAGCTGTATCAAGTTCTGCACCAGGGCTTCATATCCGAAGCGATAAACAATATTGCCAGACTCCTTCAAGAGCTCCTCAAAAAGAGTTTCAGCCATGCGACCCTTCAACATACTTTCCCCGAAGTTTTCTTGATTCATAGGGAAATTATAACACAAAATTGCGAATGTTAAGTGTTCGCCTATTCGCGCGAATTAGAGATGAGAAGATGTAAAGCACATAATATCCATTTTAAATTCTTGAAGCATGCCCCGTGGTGAGCTTTGCTCTAGTTCTGGGGTCTTCATCCATAAAATTAAGGTTTCTGCTTTTTTGCCTTAATGAGTTTTTTGTATGACGCTGTCATGCCTCTTACAATAAGCTGAATCAACATTCTGTAGTCATTGTTATAGTCTATTTTGCAAAGAGATTGTAAATATTTTTGTTTGTTTTCGCCTTCATATTTTATATCTGTAGGCAAAAATTTATAACGCCATAGAATAAGATTTGTCATAAGCCTTGCCATACGACCATTACCTTCACAGAATGGATGAATGCGAGTAATTTGATATTGTATCCACGCAGCGAGACTAATAACTTCTTCATTTCTCTTTCTTAAAGACGTTTTAGATATTTTCTTTCCTTTCGGCATGGGAGGAATTTTAGAAAGACGAACATCAAGCTCTCTCCAAAATTTATACATTTCTTCTTGTACAGCAATTCCAGGTGGAGGTATCATGCATTTAAGTTTTTTAATATCTTGACCTAACATTCTAAACTTGCCAGCAATTTCTGGGTAGGCATTTTCCAAAAAGACTTTATGAATACGTAAAATAACTTCAAGAGTTATCTTTTCTTTACTTTCTCCTATATTTTTAGCAAGTGTTTGTGCTTTCCACAAACCAGAGGCTTCCAGCTGTTTTAATTCTTCTTCATTCCGGGGTCTTTTAAATGTTTTTCCCATGTATAGCTTGCTCAAGTCCACTTCTGGTTAAATGAGATCCTTCAAGTTTACTTGAATAGTAAAGCTGGTCAATAGCTAGTATGTGATCAAATTTAGTTTTTTCGACATGCGAAAGATCCGGCAACTTACTTGATTCCAACTGTAAGTCAACCAATCTTGACATATTCAAGTCTTTTTTGAGAATATTTTTTAACATTTTTTTTATTGTATTAAGTATACCAAAACCAATACAAATACGTATTACACATTGTGTGTTATAACATTTCTAATACTTAAAGTCAAATATCTCGTAATAGTTCACTAGCTTGGACGGAACGAGGGTAATATCATAAAAGATATGTCATACACACAAAATCCAAATGTACCCAAGGTTAGAAGAGATGCAGCTGATATGGTAAGGAGAGGATTTAGTAAAGAAGAAGTCGGTCGAAGATTCGGGGTCGGTTCCAGCACCATATGCAAATGGGTGAAGAAAGCGAGAGTTTGGGGATATGGCGCCATCCCGACTCTTTCTTCCAGGCCCAAACATCATCCGAAACAATTAAGCGATGAGCTGGTCTGGAAAATCTTCCAGCAGAGAATTAAAACCGGAAGATGCGCGGAAGTGGTGCATCAGGAATTAATCAACTTGAAAGAGTGAACCGGACAATCCAGGAAGAATGTTTAGATAAATTGCCAAACAATGTTTTCAAAATTAATTGCGCTCTTAAAAAATATCTGCAATACTACAATTACGAAAGATTGCATTTGAGCTTAAATTTGAAAACGCCAAATCAATTATTAATTAATTCCGTCCAAGCTATTGGTTAGAATACGGGAAAAAGGGGCGAAACTATACTTACAACAAGCTGGGCTGATAATTCATAAAATGCTTTTTATTATCGGATAATTTGTTGATATACAAGTAATTCAGCATTTTATAAACAAAATCAAATGATATTCTTTTTCTGTTATTGTCCCCGAAATTTGTCAGAAAGAGCGACAAGTGCTTTTTTCTCGCCTTTTCCAATTCTTTATTGAACAATTTAATTAATTTTTGCTGTTCTTTGATGGAGAGGGGCTCTTTAAATATAAGGTAAGCCATATTTCTGGATGTCTCTTTCCCGACCAACCCCAAAACCTTATATTTTCTGATGTCTTCCAATTGAATCTTTTTGGCATTTTTGCCGTCAACGGCCCGGAGGAAAATTATGTTGTTTTCGATGGCATTTTTAAGAACATTATCCAATTTTTTCTCCCTTATATCTTTGATATTGTTAAAAGCCAGGCGGATGCCGGCCGGTCCCCTTTTTAAATCTTTTGCTGTCAGCCGGTAAATCCCCAGAATGTTTTCCGCCGAATTAATCTTTGAAATAAAACCCCCGGTGCCGGCAAAAAGATCAACGAAGGTAACTTTTTTTTATTCTTCATATTATTTTGATGCTTCAGCTTCGTTTCGTGCTCGTTCAACCATAAACTTCACTCCCTCGGTCATATTCTCTACCTCGAGTTTAATTTGAGGATACTTATGATGAAAAACTCGAAAAACTTCATCTGCAAATGCTTGCCCAACTGTCGGTACTCTATCAAAATCAAAAACAACTATTTTGAATTTTTCAAGACCTGATAGTATTCTACGTGCTTGCGAACGAGAAATATGTACACCGGCAATAGTGTAAAGTTTTACTCGTATTTCTGTCTTATCAAAGCCGTAATCACTTTCTCCAGCTAAATTTGTATATTTCTTAAAAACTTCATTTAAGTGTCGACGTGATGTTGCAGATATTTTAAACATAACACGTGTTCCTCTTTTTATTTTCTTTACAGTTTTTACAAAAATATCAGGGGTCTCGTTGTTTACAATAAGCTGATATCCAAAGCTATCCAAAATAAAAACATCCCCAACCTTTGAAGTGAAAAATATACCTTCACCGGAATGAGATTTCGGTATGGTGGTTGTTTTACCCTTCAAAATATCCTGAATAGCCTCTAGCTCTGACTTAAGACCTCTTTGCTTCATTACGTTACGAAAAACACCAATACCTGAATCTTGAACAATAAAAGAAAGTGTGTTTTTGGGAATTGATACCTCTACATTTATGCGGACTGATTGAGAATGCTCGATTGCATTATTAAACATTTCTGAAAATGCATACGTAAAAATACTACGCACATTTTCTGGAAGATTTTTTAATGTAGGAAAAGTTTCTTCTATTTGATTAAGAATTCTATGTTCTTCAAGTCCTTCATTTTTAAAAGATTTGGTATATCTAATGGGAAATATTTCTTGGTGCATTTTTGCATATTCGGGAAGCACATAAAATGCCTTTTTTGTAGAACCAAGTTTAATAAGTTTATGGTCATCAATAAGTATAGAAACTAAAAGATTGGCATATTGCCGAGAAACCTTAAATTGCTTCACTAAATCTTTAGAGTAAAGTTTGCCGTTTTCTTTGGCTATTTTTAATATTTGATCTTTTGTCAACATTGATTGTAAACTAATTGTAAACCAATCTGTATTCAATTGTCAAGTAATTGTCAAGTAACCTATAATTCCCCGCTAAGTGCTTAATTTATATACTTATTTATTCAGCTATCAATCCACCACCAGAAGTTTGCTTGGGTGCCGGTGGCCGTTCACAATGCGGACTTTATTAACAGGAACTTTGAAATGCTCGGCTACGATTTCTAAGACACGGGCATTTGCCATATTGCGTTCCGCTTTTTCGCAGACGGAAATTTCAAAATGGTCTTCGGACTCTTGCCTCGTCCGATTTAGGCGGGGTTTTAACTCCTCCTTCCCCGCCCCGGCCGTAACTTTTACATGAATATACATTTGCATCCTTTGATGAAGTTGGAGTAAAAATCCTATATTATAAAACCCTCTTTAAAGCAACAGTTTTATATTTACAATCAATAATCGCCTTGTAATCAAATTTTTTTAGAAAACTTATTCCGATAAATGGGAGCTTGCTATTCGCAATCAAAACATTCACTACTCTTGAAACACCTTCCATCATTGAAAATGCCAAAGCGGTAGGAACATTTATAATTTCACCGCTAGCAATTCCTGTTTTGGTAACGCTTACTACTTCCAACCTTAGTTCTTTCGCAATTTCAGGAGTAACCTGAATATCTCCGGTAAAACCGGTATCTAATAAGAAATAAGGGGTATGTACAGATTGACCCGAGGCTATCGCAACTTTTACAATTGGCACATTTTCATTGATAAATTTCCCTTTTATCATAATTATTTTGTAAAGAACATTTGAGCCATAGTTTCTGCAGCCTCGAAACCTATTTTCACAACATAAAAAACTTTGTCGGGATGGTTCTTTCTTGCCTTATCTAAAGCTTCAGCGCTTGTATTCGCAAAATATATATTTTTAGAATCAATATCAATAGCCAAAAACTTGCCATTCTCTTTTGGTTCATATTCGCCCTTTATCTGCTCGTATATTTTTGCACCCCCTTTGGCTATTTTTTCAATGTCCGCCTTTTTAATAAGTTCATCTTTATTCATATAAATAGTATAACACAACAAAACCCTTAATATCCACAGGTTGATTAATCTTTTATATGCAAATACACCCGCGCGCTCCCACCGCCCCAATGATAAACATCCACTTTCTTTCCTCCTAATATTGCATCAGTAACCAACGGCTTCATATCAGCACTGGGCGGCCTTGTTCCGGTAATCACATCGTTAAAAGCGGGCATCTTTTCTGCAATGCCTGTTTTTGTCAGTTCATCAGTCCAAAATTGCACCCCTCTCATTAATTCATTTGTTTCAATTATATATTTATCCCAGGAAAAACAAATTAGTTGTTAATAATAATTAAATTATATCATATTACGGATAATTTCTGCCATCGCCCTTAACCGGTATAATATCTCCTCTCTAGCAGATAATTGCGGACCGGATTCACTTCGTTGTGCGAGACCGTACTGTTATCCCCGGACACCAGAATCTTCTTAACTTTTTTCATTTTATACAGCTCGATGGCCGTATTTACCCGGTCTTTAAAAATAGAAGAAATTTCGCCGTTTGCGAGAATGGCGGCCCGGGGAATTAATGCTGTTTGCTCTTCCGAAACATCTTCCGTATTTTTATAAATATACGGCTTTGATCCGACATAAATAACCAGGTTGGTGATAAAAATAAAAATGAGAAACGCTCCAGCGCCCAAAGCCAAAAAAATCAAAAAGCGTTTTAATTTCATTATTTATTGCATTAAATTATATCACAAATTTATTTTGTTTGACATTTTATTTTTAGTTCATCAAGATCGGCTTTGGCCAGAGTCGAGTTATTGCCTTGATTCAATTTATACATTATCGCTTTCGGGTCAGCCACATGGTCAAGACCGAGAGCGTGGCCGAGCTCGTGAGCGAGAACCCGCACCAGCTTTTCCCGGCTGCTGAATTCATAAATATCTATTTCCCTATTTGCTCCGTCGCTAATATATACCCCCTCTTCAAATGACTCCCCGCGCGAAACATTGACCGCATTATATGTATCTACGGAAATGTTCAGCGTTGCAACCAGGCGGTTCAAAACAACGACCAGAGCATTTATTTCATCCACCATTTCGTTAAGGTGTGTCCGCAGGGCTTGCAATTGATTTAACTCATTTTTATTTTTAGAATTCCGCACTTGCTCGTCATAAGCGCTTTTTTCCGCTGTATACTCTGCTTTTAGCGCTGTAAATTTCGCTTTGAGCATATCATATGAAGCCCGGTCGTCTTTAACGGTAATGCCCAAGCTCGCCAATTTGCCGGTCGCTTGTTGGCGATAGTCATAAACTAAATTAATTTTCAAAACATCACCGGAAGAATCTATGGGCGCATAAGCAAAAAGATCAAGGCCTGAAGGTTTCTCCCAGATGGCTTCAGCATCGGTCAGGGCGCTTAAAAAATACTTTTGCGAAATACCGAATTTTGCGTCAAAAGTGCCAAGTTTATACGGTATCGGCTCCGAGCAGGGAGCTTTTGGAAAAAAAATAGAGCGAAATTGATATGCCAGGGCTCCGAGAATAAGAAGGGGTATGAAAATTTTTAAAAATTTTTTCAATTTCTTTTATTTTTCGCTTAAAGTATAGCGGTCCAAAATCGCCTCAAAAATGAGCGGGGCGACGATGGTGGCATCCGACTCAATAACGAACATCGGCGTGTCTTTGGTCAATTTATCCCAGGTTATCTTTTCATTCGGAGTGGCGCCGGAATACGAACCGTAGGAAGTGGTGCTGTCGGAAATCTGGCAGAAATATCCCCAAGGCCGGACCGGTTTTTTCAAATCATATTTAATACTCGGCACGACGCAAATAGGAAAATCCCCGGAGATGCCACCGCCAATTTGGAAAAAACCGAGGCCGGCGCCGGCCTGGGAAAGCTCAGTATATTTGTCATAAAGGTACATCATATATTCAACACCTGTTTTCATCACCGACGGCTTCACTTCGCCATCTTTGCAATGACCGGCAAAAATATTTCCCAAAGTGGAATCCTCCCAGCCCGGCACTACCATCGGCAGATTTTTCTTCGCCGCTTCCAGAAGCCAGCAATGGTCGGGATTGCCTTCGTATTTGCTTTTCAATTCATCGGACAATAAAATTTGGTAGAAATATTCGTGCGGAAAAAAACGCTGGCCGTTTTTTTCCGCTTCCTTCCAGTGTTTCAAAATAATCGGCTCAATGACCCGGAAGGCCTCTTCTTCGGGAATGGAAGTGTCGGTCACCCGGCGCTCTCCCCTTTTCAAAATCGCCTCATCGTCTTCCTTGGTGAAATATCGGTAATCCGGGTAATCTTTATAGCTATCGTGAGCCACCAAGCGAAAAATCGATTCTTCCAAATTAGCGCCGGTGCAGGAAATGGCATGGATTTTATTTTCCTTAATCATCGGCGCAAGGGTAACGCCGAGCTGGGCTGAAGACATTGCTCCGCCCATAGCCAGAAGCATTTTACCCCCGTTGTCTAGATGTTTTTTAAAAGCCAAGGTCGCGTCCTTCATCGCCCGGGAATTGAAATTATGGAATAATTTCTGAAACAGCCCCAAAATTGAAATTTCTTTTTTCATAATGTATATTGTATCATAACTTGCTTTTGGGGAGTAAATATGCAATAATCCCTCTATGAATTTAGTTCTGAAGATTCTGCCTTATACGCAGATTATCCTTTCGGTAATATTGGTAACGGCAATTTTGCTCCAGCAATCAGCGGCCGGTATGGGGGGCGCTTTGGGCGGAAGCGACAATGAAACTTTTCACCACACCCGCCGGGGCTTTGAGAAGTTCCTTTTTTATTTGACCATCGTTTGCGGAATCCTTTTTGCTTTATCCGCTTTTCTAGTTATAATTAGCAAGTGAGAGAGTGATAATAAGTTTACTTAATTATCACGAACGAACGCACTAATTATATTGTATTCATTATATAATAATAAAAGCGCGCTACTAGAGTAAGAGAATTATGGAAAAATTTTATAGTTGGATACGCCAGTTAAAAATTGCTGGCAAATTGCCCAAAAAAGAGGAAATTAATTCGGTCTTTGCCATTTTCTCAAAAAAAGAACGGGTGGTTTTTTTTGCATTGCTCGCAATACTTTTTATAAGCACAATATCAATATTGGAGAGCATTAATAAATCTCTGATGGTAAAAATGCCTTTCAGCGGGGGCTCCATTTCCGAGGGTATCATCGGAACACCCCGCTTTATAAATCCGGTCCTGGCAAATTCCCCCGCCGACCAGGATCTGGTTGCTCTCATTTATTCCGGCCTGATGAGAAAAAATACGGACGGAACTCTGATTCCGGATTTAGCCGAAAAATATGATATGTCCAAAGACGGCTTGACTTATACTTTCACCTTGAAAGATAAAATATATTTTCAGGACGGAAAAACAATTACCGCCGATGATGTGATTTTTACCGTCAACGAAGCCAAGGACCCGATTATCAAAAGTCCGCGCAAAATGGATTGGGACGGAGTGACGGCCGCCAAAATAGACAACCGGACAATCCGATTCACTTTGAAACAGCCCTACCCGTCATTTCTGGAAAACGCAACGCTCGGCATTATGCCGGCCTCTTTGTGGAATAAATCCCCGATAGAATTAAATAATGCAAACACAAACCCGGTCGGCTCCGGACCTTATATGATAAAAAGTGCCAGTCAGGAATCATCGGGAGTGATAAATTCTTATGAATTAAAACCATTTGAAAAATTTATATTGGGCGAGCCGTATATTCAAACGATGAATTTGCATTTCTATTCGAATGAAGACGATCTCATCAAAGCCCTGGAAAACGGAGAAGTCGACCAGATAAGTTCCATCACTCCTCTGAATGCCGATATTTTAAAAGAAAGGAATTACCAAATAGAGTCATCGGTTCTTCCGCGGATATTCGGACTTTTCTTCAACCAAAATCAGAATCATCTTTTCACCGATAAAGTCATCACCAAGACCATTGACCAAGCCATCGATAAAGACAAAATAGTCCGGGACGTTCTCTTTGGATATGGAATCGCTATCGATGGCCCCATACCGCCCAATCTGGTTGCCTACCAGAAATTAAACGGGAAAAACAATGTTGCGCGCGACCAAATATTGCAAAATGCGCAAAATATCCTGACAAAAGACGGCTGGGTCAAGGGGACGGACGGTTTTTTGCAAAAAACCATAACCGACAAAAATAAAAAGAAGACAAAAACAACCCTGGGATTTTCTATTTCCACCGGCAATGCTCCGGATCTTACCAAAACAGCCGAATCAATCAAGCAAGATCTCTCTGCTATCGGAATGAAAGTCGACATAAAGACATTTGAAGTCGGCAATCTGAATCAAAGCGTAATTCGTCCGCGCAAATATGATGCTTTGCTTTTCGGGCAAATCATAAACCACGAGTCCGACCTGTTCGCTTTTTGGCATTCTTCCCAGAGAAAAGATCCCGGGCTTAATATCGCCATGTATACGAATACGAAGGTAGACAAAATTTTGGAAGATGCGTCAATTACCGTTGACGAACAGTCAAGAATCAAAAAATACGCCCAATTCGAGGCGGAAATCAAGAAAGATATGCCGGCCGTTTTTTTGTATAGCCCTAATTTCATCTACGTCGTATCGGACAATCTGAAAGGATTTTCCATTGACCATATCATTTCTCCCGCTGACCGTTTTTTAAATGTATACTCCTGGTATACCGAAACGGAAAATGTCTGGAAAATATTTAGTAAAAAATAAAATTATGACAAAAAAAACAAGATTATCTTTCAGCGCAATAAGTGTTGACCCTGCCCGCAATGCTGCGCCCGCCCGTAACGATTCGCGTAGCGATTCGGGCAGAAAAAGAACAACCAAAAGTTCCACTTATCAATATGCCAAGAAAAGGTTCGGGCAAAGCAGAACTCAACATTTTGGCGCAAAAAACCAGTATAAAAATCCCGGCAATATCGGCAAAATCCCTCCGCCAGAGCGCGGAGTGATTCGCATAATTCCGCTGGGCGGAGTGGAGGAAATCGGCAAAAATATGACGGCTGTGGAGATTGGCGATGACATCATCGTAATCGATGCCGGCATGCATTTTTCCAATGAAGCGACTCCAGGAGTCGATTATGTCATTCCGAATACGACTTATTTGGAAGAACGCAAAGAAAAAATACGCGCTCTAATCATAACTCATGCTCACCTGGACCATATCGGAGGAGCGCCGATAGTTCTTTCCCGCATCGGCAATCCCCCTGTTTATTCCAGAAATCTTTCCATTTTGATGATGCGGAAACGCCAGGCGGAATTCCCCCATCTGCCGCCGATGAAAGAAAATATTGTGGAAAAGGACTCGGTTATAACCTGCGGAAAAATAAAAGTCAGATTCTTCGGTGTCACCCATACTATTCCGGATGCAATGGGAATAATCATTGAAACCGAAAACGGATGGATTGTGACTCCCGGTGACTACAAATTAGACCAAGTGGACGGAATCGTTTCCAAGGAAGAAGAAAAGGAATATTCGATTTTTGACAAAGCCAAAGTGCTTCTCCTGATGACCGATTCCACCAATATTGAAAATGAGGGCTTCGCTTTGCCGGAAATAAAAGTGCACCAAGGACTGGAAAATTTGATAAAAAAAATACACGGCCGGATAATTATCGCCGCTTTCGCATCCCACATCACCCGCTTGGCTCATATTGTAAAAGTCGCCGAGTCCTTAGGGAAAAAAATAGCGATTGACGGACGTTCAATGAGAACAAATATCGAAGTGGCGATAGAAACCGGGCTCTTCCAGCCCAGAAAGGGCACGATTATACCGATAGAAGAAACTGACAATTATCCGCCCAATAAAGTTGTCATTCTGATGACTGGCGCTCAGGGCGAGGAATTCGCCGCTCTCAACCGGGCCGCCAATAAATCGCATACGAAATTTTCGCTCCACCAGGGAGACACGATAATACTATCGGCCTCCATTATTCCGGGGAACGAACTGCAAGTGCAGAAAATGAAAGATGGTTTGTCGCGCCAGGGCGTGAAAATTATCAGCTACCGCACTCCGGGTGAAAATTTCGTCCATTCCACCGGACACGGCAATCAGGAAGATATAAAATGGCTTCACCGAAAAACCCATCCGAAATTCTTTATACCGATTCACGGACACCATTACCATCTGGAGCTGCATAAAGAGCTGGCCATGGAAATCGGCATGTCCGAAGAAAATATTGTTGTTCCCGACAATGGTTCGATTATAGAAATATCTCCCGACGGGCAAAGAATAACGGCGCGCAAGGAAAAAGCTCCGGCCGGACTGATGCTGGTGGACGGTTCTTCGGTTGGCGACGCACAGGATATTGTTATCCGTGACCGGGTCATGCTGGCCCAGGACGGAATGTTCGTCGTCATCGCTTTGTTGGACCAAAAAACCGGAAAATTAAAAAAGTCGCCGGATTTAATTTCCCGCGGCTTCGTTTATCTGAAAGAAAATCAGGAGCTTTTGCGCCAGGTAAGAATCATTATCAAAAAATCAATCGAAGACGCAAATGCCAAAACGCAAGTGGTGAATTTTGATTATCTGAAGGCAAATTTGGGTGAAAGTATTTCAAAATTTTTATACCAAAAGACAGCCAAAAGGCCCTTGGTTATACCGGTAGTATTAAGCGCCTAAAAACAAGAGGAAGATGAAACATAATAGAAAAATAATATATTTAGCCGGCTTCCTATTTTCTATTCCTCTAGCCCTGACTTCATATATCAATTCAAGTTTTTTGGAAAATTATGTAAATGAATATTGCCTGAGCATTATTTACGTAGTCGCTTCAATCATAACCATCTGGGCATTGATCGGGATGCCGAAAATTCTTACCCGGCTCGGCAACCGGCGCTCAACTCTTTGGCTGGGCCTGATAATTTCTTTGTCGCTGATATCCCTCGCCTTCGCAAATAAAAGTTTTATAGCCATAGGAGCTTTTATTTTATATTTCATAGCCGGCAATCTCATTATAGCGACCTTGGATATTTTCATAGAAGATTTTTCCAAAAGCGGAACAGTGGGCAGATTCCGCGGATTCTATTTGATGGTGATGAACTCCGCCTGGATAATTGCCCAGCTGATTTCCGGCTCAATCATCGCTCGGAGCTCTTTCCGGGGCATTTATCTTCTGTCGGCCCTGTTTATGATTTTATTCGCAATTGTTTTCATTTTATTCCTGCATAATTTCATAGACCCGAAATATAAAAAGGTCCCCATATTGAAAACACTTAAATTATTCATTCAGAACAAAAATATTTCCGGAATTTATCTGATTAATTTAATCCTGAAATTCTTCTACGCCTGGATGGTTATCTATACACCGATATATTTGCACCAATATATCGGTTTCAGCTGGAGCCAAATCGGTATGATTTTCAGCATTATGCTTCTGCCATTCGTTATTTTGGAATTCCCGCTGGGAAAACTGTCGGACAGAATAGGAGAGAAGAAAATGCTTATTTGCGGAAGTTTAATAATTGCTTTATTCACCTTAGCAATTCCCTTGATTAATCAGCAAAAACTGTGGATTTGGGCGGCTGTGCTTTTTGCCACCCGGGTCGGCGCCGCCATCATTGAAGTCATGAGCGAAAGCTATTTTTTCAAAATAATAGACGAAGAAAATGCCGACGTGATAAGTTTCTTCCGCAACGCCAACCCCCTCTCTTACATCATCGCTCCTCTTTTGGCTATTCCCGTTTTATTTTTTGTCCCGTCTTTCAAATATCTTTTCTTCGTTTTGGGCGCCATTCTTCTCGCCGGCTTTTTCCTCAGTTTGCGGCTAAGAGATGTGAAATAATTATCAAAGCAGAATGTGAATTTTGCATACAAATCGCCGCCATACCTTATTTATTAATCACTAGGAAAAACGGACGCCTGGCGTTCGTTTTTCACTTATCCGGTTCAATTTTTATCCAATCAAAAATTTCTTTTCGAAAATCACGCTTAGTTTTAAAGTAATTCAAAAAATTAACTCTATTAATAATCTTATTTTCTGGCCGGATAGCTTCCAAATAATCAAAATAGCTGCTCCATTTATATGAATCTAAAAAATTTAGGACTTTCTTAACATCTTTTATCCCCCGCTCTTTCCATTCAGGGTCAATGAGTTTTGTTGGATTTAAATGAATATACGAAAACAAATATTTTGCCTGCACATCACTTTCTATGTGTACTGATTTGAATTTACCTTCAAATAAAGATCCGGTTCTGCGATATTTTGCATTAAAATATTTTGAGTAGGCAGTTAAAACTCTATGCATAAAATAAGTAATAATATTCCCAGACGAACGCCAGGCGTTCGTTTTTGGTGTAATGTATAAATGAAAGTGATTTGGCATCAAAACCCAAGCGCCTATATTAACGATTGATTCACCTTTCTCAAAATCCCAAGCATCTATTTTCCTTTTTACTATGTGATTACCAAAATCAATTCTCTGTTTAGAATTACAAAGATATAAAAGCTTCAAAAATCTCTCTCGGTCTTTGTCATCTAGAAAAATTTTTTGTTTACTATTGCCTCTGTTGTATATGTGATAATATTCACCTTCAACAAAATTAGTTTTTCTAATTGGCATAATTTGTATTATATTATACCAAAAACAAAAAACGAACGCCAGGCGTCCGTTTTTTGTGTCTATTTAGTGCTGTCCGGGGCGGCTTCGAGGGTTACCGGGACATCTTTTTGAGCTCCGCGATGGAGAACTTTTAGATTAATCACTTGGCCGATTTTTTTCTCGCGAATAATTGAAGCGAGATTCGTTTTATCGTCCAGCTTTACACCGTCCACCTCCAGAATTATGTCGTTTTCCACGATGCCGGCTTTGTCCGCCGGAGAGCCCGGAATTACGGCCAGCTCGCTGGCTGTCGCTCCCGCCTTAACCAAAACTCCATAATCAACAGTCAAATTATTCTTGTCTTTCATCTCCGCATTTATCGCCACATAGCGGATGCCCAAGTATGGACGAACAATTTTGCCGGTAGATTTGACCGATTCAATAGCCCCCTTGACGCTGTTTATAGGCAAAGCAAAACCTATATTTTGGGAGCCCTGGACAATGGCAACATTTACACCAATTACTTCCCCTCGAAGATTAAGCAACGGTCCACCGGAATTTCCTGGGTTAATCGCCGCATCGGTTTGAATGACATGGTCTAGAACTTCCGAATTCCCGGAACTGTCGCCGGCCGTTACCGAACGCGCCAAACCGGAAATTACTCCCACAGAAACAGTATTCCTGAATTCTCCCAAGGCATTGCCGATAGCGATAACGCTCTGCCCCACTTGAAGCGGATCGGAGTTCCCGAGAGTGAGAAATGGAAAACCTCCGTTAGCCGGCAGGTCAATTTTAATCAGAGCAATATCCAAAACCGGATCGCGGGCAACGACTTTCGCTATATGTTTCTTGCCGTCATTGGTAAAAACGGTATATTCGGCATTTTTTTGGTCAACAACATGCTTATTGGTAACAATTAAGCCGTCACTGGAAACAAAAAACCCCGAGCCGCCGCCAATCTGCTTTTTTTCTGTGCCATTCTGGCGGTATTGATACTGCGGAATATTAAAATTAAAACCGGGGAATAAATCGCCGAACGGATTCTGCTGCTGATTAGGGTCAAGATAGGCTTCATATTTTGGGACTTCTTGGGAGATAATTATAGAAATAACAGCCGGATTGGTTTTCTTCACGGCATCAATTACGAAAGAGTCCTGGGAAAAAATCGATTGCTTTTCAATAATTTTTTCGGTGACAGTTTTTATGTCATCTTTATTGTTTCCGGTTTGTTCTTCCTGAAAATATTCTTTGGCGAAATATCCGAAGATATTTGCCCGATAATGCCAAACTATTCCCGAGCCGATCAGAATGAAGACAAGAAAAGATAATAAGCTTGTAAAAAAGACAGAAGCAAAATTTTTATTCGCGAAAACTTTTTTAATGAATTTTATGATGTCTGTCTCTTGCATATGGTTTATACTAAAAACTTATAATGTGAAATTATACTACTATTTATTTTTTCCGCCAGAGGCGGATCTGCCTTTGGCATGAAGCAAGTGGTTTTTATAAATTTTCTCCTTAAAAGGCTTCAAACGCCTGATTTTTACCAAAATGCCCTTATTTTTCAGGTCCTTTTTCAAATTCTGAACATACGCTTTTTGGTCATAGCCGAGGGCAATAATATCAGGACGCTCTTTTACAATATACGGAAGATGATTTTTTATACCGGATAAGACCACTTTATCAACTAATTTACATTTTTTTACCAAGGTCATCCTTTCCCTTTCATTTTTGTTAGGGTATTTCCCTTTTATCTTAAAAACATTCTTATCTCTGGCAATAGATACGATAAGAAACGGAAATTGGTGCAGATTTCTCGCTTGTTTTAAAAAATTTAGATGCCCTTGGTGCAAATCGTCGAAAGTCCCAAAGGCCATTATTTTTACCCGCCTTTGGTGGACTGTTTTTTTATCCACATCTTTCTTTGACATAATATAAAGTAAGTATATACTAAAAATGTTCATTTAAAAATGATAAGAAGTGATTGGGGAAACTGGTTAGATTCCAGTACAGTGCCGCTACGGTAAGTCCTCCGATTTGAATCGGAGGAATAAGTCCGAATACCAATTATTTTATGTGTCCCGAGCAGGATATCCCTTCTTTCTTTTGAAAGATTCTAAAATTCTGCACGGCAGGATTTTTTTTATTTATGACCAGAAAAGAAAAAATTAAAAAATTAATATTAATAATATTCTTGCTGATAATTTGTTCGGTGTTGATTTCTATTTATGAAACTCCGCAAAAGCAAAATATTAATTCCGCGATAGAATCGCCATCCGAAACAGCCATCCTTCTTATAAATAACGCAAAATACGAAAGTTCCATCCAGAGTCAGACGACTGTCTATGATTTTATGAAAAAACTAGAGGATGAAGGAAAAATAAATTTCACGGAAAAAAATTATATCGGAATGGGAAAATTTATTGAATCAATCAATGGAGTAGAGGGAAATCAGGATAAAAGTTGGATTTATTATGTGAATGATAAAGAGGCGCAAGTCGGCGTTTCAAATTATAAGATAAAACCGGGGGACATTGTGTCCTGGAAATATGAAAAAGCAAATTTTTAAAATAATATTAATAATCATTGCCTTTTGTTTTTTTAACACGGCTTATGCATCACTCAATATCGAAACAGATGTGAGTATGCCTGCAAACTGTACTGTGACTGATACTGACGGAGTGGCGCATAACTATCCGCAAGCAGATTCTTCAGGTTCATACTTGGCTATTTGCGCACTGGATGCAGCGATAAAGAGTGGCTCTGTCTCTGGCGCGCAGCTCTCAAACCAATATCCCGAGTATGGTCTGTTTGTCGCAGCGATTAACGGTGTCGCCGCCGACCCCAACAGCCAATATTGGGCAATTTACCAAAACGGAAATTTTGCAAATTTCGGTATTACCTCGCTGCCAGTCGTGACGGGAGACACTATTATGTTTCAGCTCCATGACTTTTCCGAGAACAATTTGGGAGACCAGGTCACGCTTCATATACATTTATTAAACACTTCCGCCCCGACCGGCGGGGGTCCGCTCGTAACGGATTACATACCGCCCGCGCCTGCCACCGTTTCCACTACCGTCCCTACTCCCGTAACTAAGCCGATTTTCGACAGCAAAAGGGCTTTTGACTTTCTGATTACACAACAAAAAAGTGATGGGTCTTTCGGCGAAGATCTTTATACGGATTGGACTACCTTAGCTTTAGCCTCAAATCCTGAAATATCGAGGTTAAACCTCGATAAAATTTCTAAATATTTTTCAGAAAATAAATTATCTGTAAATCTTTTGACAGATTACGAAAGGCATGTTATGGCCTTGATGGCTCTCGGGCTCAATCCATATAATATTTACCCCGCCTCTGGCGGGGCGAGCGGCGAAAATTATATCGGAAAAATAATTAGCCATTTTGATGGCAGGCAATTCGGCAATATAAATCAAGACAATGATGACATTTTTGCCCTGATTGTTCTACAAAACGCTGGCTACACACAGAATGACAAAATAATAAGCGATAATATAAATTTTATTTTAAGCCGGCAAAAAGAAGATGGTTCTTGGGATGAAAATGCTGACATGACCGGCGCCGCCATAGAAGCTCTGTCGGCTTTTTCCCCTATCCCAGGGATAGGGGAAAGTTTGAAAAAAGCAAAAGAATTTTTGAAACAAAATCAAAAAGACAATGGCGGTTGGAATAATAGCGCTTCTTCAACAGCTTGGGCAATGGAAGGCATTTTTGCCCTGAATGAACAGCCGGAAGATTGGATAAAGAACGGCAACACTCCGCTTGATTATTTAGCGATAAATCAAGATACTGACGGCGGAATAAAAGACCTGCCCGCCGGAGAGGAGGGCGAGAATATGCAAAATAAAATTTGGGAGACGGCTTATGTCGTTTCCGCTTTGTCCGGCAAGACCTGGAATCAAATAATGCAAAAATTTGAAAAGCCGAAAGAGTTAAAAGGACAGTCCTTAAAAAATTCCTCAAGGACTGTCCTTAAAAAACCAAATATAAAAAATTTGGCAAAGCAAAATGTGGCAACAGCTATAAATGCCGTCACTTTATCATCTCCGACCGTAACCAAAACAGAAACTCCGCAAAAAAGTTGGTTCGCAAGATTTTTAGACAAAATTTTTAGCGCTTTTTAAATTCCGTTATTTTCCCCGCTTTAATTTCTGTCTTGTCAGCCCGGCGAAGTTTTTTGATATGAAATTTAGGCACAATGTTATAATGTTTTATTTTGTCTAATTTTTTATCTATATCCCAAAGATTTCCATCTCGCTTTATCCAATCTTTTCTAAAAGTATTTAAATTAAAAATTTTAGAATACTGCCGCAGAGTTTTTCTTCCATTATCCAAAAAATATTCATTAAAATAAGATATTGCTAGCTCGCGAATATTTTTATAAATCGGCTCGCGGTATCGCAGAACAGCGTGATTGGTCTTGGACAAAGCGCCCCAGAAATTCCGCACCTTAAAAGGAGCGACAACGTGGTCATAATCTTCCTTCTCTGCCTTTAAATGGAGCAGATACGGCGGAAAACCATGTAGGGATAATATATACGCTCCCAGCAAGGCCCCCTCAAAACAATGGGCTTTTCCCGCCCGCAAAACGAACAACGGCGACTTTAACGTCTCTCCATTCCCGCCACGGCGGGCAGGCTTTTCAAAATTAAATTTCAAACCATTCAAAAAATCCTGCGCCTTGGCTGGACTGTTTAACTTTTGCAGTAGGGTTTTTTCTTTTGGAGTAAAATAAAACATCTATAGGATTAATATTTGTTTTATTTTTCACCGGGCTTTTTCAGATCTGCCTTTTGGATAGGACTTTGGATTTGCGGGGGTGTCATATCAATTACCCCGAACTTTTTTTCATAATTTTCAACTTGCCCGTTAATCCAGAGAGCGATACTTTTCATCACTTGGGGGGTCGTTGCGAAAGAATCCAGATTATTTCCGGAAGTGAGAGCAAAAGAAAAAACATCTCTGCCGTGAGCGCCAATTGCGCCGTCGACAAATTTCTTCGGCAATTGGTTCATATCTACTTTTGTTGGGTCAATCATGGTTTTATGTAATTAATTAATAAAAACCTATGACCGTATCATATTATATTTTAACTAAAAAATCCAATATTAAAAAAATTATTTATGCAACTTATTCCAAAGCGCGGCAAAAACATAGCCGAAAATATAACCCATCAAGAAAGTGACAATAATCAAGCCGATAGTGCGCATCAGGTCAAAAGACATCACAGTGAAGGGATTGTTGAGCGAATGCAGATTGTAAATGAAATCAAGCAATGCCTGAGCCAGACCAAAAGCTATCAGGAGCCCCCAGACCAAATGAAACAAGCCCGCAAAAGTACCCACCACCAAAGCAACTTTATTTTTATTCATAAATAAATTAAATTAAAAATCACTAGTAATAGCCGACCTTTATTTCTTTTTTGCCTTTTTTGGTTTTTTCACGTCCCTTCGATATGCGTTATTTCCTTTTCCCATAAAATTTTTGCATTAACACATTAACTAATAATAATTATTGAGGCAATATGCAGGAAGTTTTGTCGGCTAATTGTTGGAGAGAAACTTCTCCCATCAGGCGCGAACCATCGGCAAATTCCCAAGTCGGATAACCGGTAATTTTTTTGTCGGCGCAAATTTGCAGTTGGGCTGAGCCGTCCGGAGTGGAGCATTCAACATAAGGCAACAAATGGGCCGATGAACCGAATAATTTCTTGGTAGCTTGACAATGCGAGCACCAAAAAGTTCCATAAAAGATAGCTCCCTTGTCTTTTAAACATTGAGCAAAAGTATCATATTTACCGGGCTCAGCCGGACTTCCACCCGATTTCATCAATGCCATCGCAATCGTCCCTAAAATTAAAAGGCCGATTATCAAAAAGAAAATCTTTTTACTGTTCATAATTTAATTCTATCAATTTAAAAAATCTTTGGCAAGAAAATAATCAGCCCGACAATAACAGCGACAAAGACAGACAGCAAAACGGCTGCAGCGGCGACGTCTTTGGTGTCCCGGGCATATGGATGGTATTCCGGTGAAGTTAAGTCAATATCTATTTCAATCGCTGTATTGAACACCTCGGAAACTATTACAAAACCGATAGCGAAAATCAAAGCAATCCACTCAATGCTGGAAACATGAAAATAAAAACCAAAAATTATAACGATTAAGGCTGTCGCAATATGTATAAATAAATGCCTTGTCGTTTTGGAGAAAACATGCAAACCCCTGAAGGCGTTTAAAAACTTCTCACTGTATTTCACTTCCCGCCATGCTTTTTCTTCTTTTTGAGAATCCATACTACTCTGGATTATCCTCTGCTCTCCAATATTCTAAATCCGCCAGACGAAAAGCGTCTTCTTCCTCTGTAAGTGATTTTTCTGTTCCTCTCTTAGTTAAAATGCTTGCTTTTAATCTCTCTCTTTCTTCCGGTGTGTAGTCAGTATAGGACTCCGGTATTGGAGCTTTATTAATACCTAAACTACCCGGGGCTTTATTAAATTGTTCACCTTGTTTCATATTTATATTGTACATTATATTACTAAATAAAGCAAAAGGATTGTAGGATACTACTGATATTGTATATATATCGGCTGGGGGTTGATTTCCAAGAGACCTTGGAAATTGTTTTTCGATTTCGGCAAAATTTATTTGCCGTTAGATTTTTCAAACTTTTTTAAGACTTCCAACGCCTCTTTGAAACTGGAATCACCAAATACCTTACGACCAGCCCCAATTCCAACCCCCCCAAGAACATGCATCTGGTTGACGAGATGTTCGACGGCATCAATAACATTCTGGGCATCCGTTTTTTCTTCTTCAGTAGCTTTATTGGAACGAAGAACTTTAATGGCTTTGCTCTCTGCTGTCTTTACGGCTGACAGAATTGGATCAAACTCATCTTCCCACGACAGATACTTACCGTGCCGCAGATCAAGATTATAATAACTCTCCAGTTTATAAAATGCGTCTCTTACGGCCTTGTAGAAAGAATTTATAATACTTTCGTGGCTTTCCGGTTTCGGCGGCACTCTTCTGTCTCCCGCTTTCTGCCCCATTCCCGCCACTTCTTTCGGCGCTCCTTCCGCCAAAGCTCCAGCGCCAAACATGCCTAGCACTGCCCCGGCCATTACCGCTTTTCTTGCAAATGGACTTTTTAAGACTCTGTCTTTCAAAGATTTTTTCCCACCAAATGGCATTCCTTCTTTCATAGTTATTTTAAGTTAATGATTTATTTGTTAATAATAGACCATCTGTATTTTACCCCCCCCCCACAGAAAAAGCAAGGCTTCGCTCTATTAGTAATAAAACACCTCATTCAGCGCATAGAAAATTTCTTTCAGCTGCTCTTGGGTAATCTCGCCAATTTTTTTAATCATTCTTTCTTTGGCGATAGTGCGTATTTGAAAAGTTATGATTTCAGAATTTTCCGCCAGTTTATTAATTTTATTTTTCTCCAATTTGACACAACCGGCATAATTTTTGATTTTACTGGAAATCGGACAAATAATAAAAATCCCCAGATTTTTATTCATCGTATTCCCGGAGATAATGACCACCGGTCTTTTGCCTTTTTGCTCTTTGCCTTTTATCGGATTGAGATCCGCGAAGTAAATATCTCTCTGCAGCATATTTATTGTTCAAGATAATGAAGCTGGATAAAATAATCCCCCAGACCGTCTTCAGCCAGATTGTTTATATCCGAATCCGAAGCGGCTCTCCGGAAAGACTCCGCGTATTCTCCCCGGCGCACTGATTTGCGAAATTCAGTGAGCGCTTTTTCTAAAACCGCCCGCCGAGTCAGCTTCTCTCTGGAAGAATATTTTTCCATCCATTGCATAAGGTCGGAGGACAGATTGTTGGTGAAGGTTATGGATTTCATCTAATTTGTTATATTTATAATATATATTTATTATATATAAATATCAACATATTGCAATAAAGTTATCCACAATCTTATTGGTATTGTATATATATCGGCTGGGGGCTTAATTTTAAAAGCTTTTCCGGAGACATCAGGACACTGCCGGGACTTAAAGTATCATTTTTATAAAATAATTTAAAACCGGTAAATTGGACTGGCTCTTTATAAACAAATTGCTGATAGGTATTGATTTTCTTCGCTTCCACTCCCCAGCCGTCCATATTCATCACAATCTGCACTTCCGGCAGTATCTTGATTTCTTTGTAATTGGTAACCATTTTTTGCGTATAGCGGTGAATAATGAGAATTTTGGGAGTAAGATTATTTTCTCGCGCCAAGGTGGCCAAATAGGCCGAGGCAAAATTTATATCAGCTGCGTCCAGAGTGCCGACAACTTTTCCCGGACGGAATTTGCCCTTCATGGAAAATTCCGGGTCAATAGCCAAATGGGCATTCGGCATTTTCAAGTATTTTTCCAACAATGGAATTTCGGCCTGCAAATTGGAAAAACCGACCTGCACATCCAGAAAAACGAGGGCATTTATTTTTGCCGCCATCGCCAAAATCTTATCTATTTCAGAATCCGGCATTCTTAATCTATATTTGCCATCGTCACCAGGACTATCCTGGGCGACAACAGTAATATAGTGGAGAGCCGGAATAACAGGAGTTCCGGGATCGGCGGTCTGCCAATTTTTCACTTCATTTCCCAATTTTTGCAGCATTTCATTTTCCGGATATTCTCCGAGCACTCCCATATTCTTTGAATACAAATTCCCGTAATAAGCAACGATACGATTGAACGGCAAAATGGCGCCGGGGTCAGGATAGACGGTCTTTACCGGCCAGAGATTGGGCGGAGGCAAAGGTGCGGGTATTGGCTGATTTGTTTTAGGATTAATTTTCGGCTCAACAACCTTCGGTATGGGATTATTTGCCAATTCAATCAGCTTTGCGTCGTAAGCCAGGGTATCGAGCGGGGGTATAATTGGCACAATTGGTTTATTTTCGGGCTTGCTAATATTTACTATTTGCCCGTTTTGGTAGTAGGAAATGACATTATCAAAAAATCCCGGAAATACGGAAAATAAAGCGGACAAAAATATTGCAACTATTAAAAAGACCCAAACTTTTTTATTCATCTTATTAAGTTAAGTATAATGGAAAAAATGTGTTATTACAATGAAGAATTATTTTTCCTGAATTTTTTGTAAATAAAATATACCGTTGGAATCAAGATAATGACAGCTATCGTATAATATCTTAGAGCCGTCGGCCCCAGGTGGAGAGCGGCCCTTCCGAAATAATAACCGATAGCGAGCAGTATAGAAGACCGGACGAAGTTGAGACCTAATATATATTTAAGAAAATCTTTAAAAGACATCTGTGAAGCGCCGCTCGCAATCATGAAGACGGCGCCCAATCCATAAGACACTTTTGCCAGCATCATTGTTTTCCACGGCGCGTAGGCAAATTGATTTTCTATCCTCCGTATTCGTTCTTCGGAAATATGCAAAAATTTCAAATATTTTATCATATATCTTCCCCCTTTACCGATAAAATAAAATACGGAATCGGAAATGATATCAGCAAAAAAAACAATCATTAGAGCCGGCCATAAATCCAAATGTCCGCGCGACACCAAAAAACCGGAAACAATAGTAATTATCGGACCCTCAGCAACAGCAATGGGAAAAATTGCCTGGTATTTGTATTGGATAAAAAAATGAATGATAGCATGAAGGGTCATAAATATTGCTGATGAGTTAAGTTTTAAAAAATAAATTTTAACACAAAAAAGAACATTCCAGCCACCAGAGCCGCGGCGGGAATGGTAAATATCCAGGCCCAAACAATGCGGAAAGTTATGTGCCAGCGCACGGAAGAAATCCTTTTGGCCGCCCCGACTCCGGAAATGGCGCCGGTAATCACATGGGTTGTGGAAACGGGAATGCCGAAGTAGGTGGCCAAAAAAATACTGATGGCGCTGGCACTTTCCGCGCAGACGCCGTCCAGGGGCTTTAAGCGGACAATTTTTTGGCCCATGGTTTTGACAATACGCCAGCCGCCCATCAGCGTGCCCAGACCAATGGCGGCGTGGGCGGACAGCACCACCCACAATGGGATTTTAAAAGTGGCAATAAGCCCGGCGGAAAACAGCAAGCTGGTTATGATGCCCATGGTTTTCTGCGCATCATTTCCGCCATGGCCCAGGCTGTAAGCGGCGGCAGAAATAAATTGCATCCGTTTGGACCAGCGATTCACGGGTTGCGGCGCGACGTTGTTTTTTTCTAAAATCCGCATGGACAGACAAGTAAACAGCATTCCCAAAACCAGGCCGATTACAGGAGCCAAAAAAATAAACAGAGCGATTTTGGCCAAGCCGCCCAAAATCACTATTCCGAATCCGGCCTTGGCAATGCCGGCTCCGATATAACCGCCGATTAGAGCGTGGGAAGAGCTGGTGGGCAAGCCCAAAAACCAAGTAAATAAATTCCAAATAATAGCGCCTAAAAGACCAGCCAAAATCACCAGCGGAGTGATAGTTTTAATGTCAACCAGGCCTTTGCCGATAGTGCTGGCAACCGAAGTGCCAAAAATTAAAAAAGCGATAAAGTTGAAAAAGGCCGCCCAAGCCACGGCCTGGCGGGGGGTAAGAACACGAGTGGAAACAATAGTGGCAATAGAATTGGCCGAGTCGTGAATACCATTAGTGAAATCAAAAATCAGCGCTATAGCGATAATGAAAATAACCAGAAGTAGAGTTGCGCTGACCATATAATCAGCTCGATTTAACCAAAATGCCTTCAATAATGTCGCTGACTTTCTGATATTTGTCTATAATATTTTCCAGACATTCCAAAATGTCTTTTTCTTTAATTACGGCAATCGGGTCTTTTTCTTCGCTAAACAGCCGGGAGATGGCCGAAGCAAAAACCACGTCGCCCTGATCTTCCAGCTCGTGCATGGCAACTTTGGTCTGAGAAAGTTCCGGCGTGCATTTTTGTTTTTCCAAACAGGCAATTAATTTTTCGGTATAAAACGCAGCCTTACTGATGAGCGGGGTAAATTCGTCAAAAGCGGAAATTTTTTTGGTAATTTTGTAAAGATAAATATTATGGATGGCATTTTCTATTAAATCCACTATGTCGTCAAGTTCGTGGGCCAAGAGATAAATGTCCTCGTGGTCAAACGGCGTGATAAAAGTTTTATTCAATAGTTCGACAATTTGGTGGGTTTTTTCGTCGGCCAAATGTTCAATTTTTTTGGCTTTTTCGGCATAGTTTTCAAAGTTCCCGAATTCTTCGGTAAATTCCGCAAAAAGCGCGGAAATTGCGCTTAAATTACGGCCAACTTCTTTAAACAGATTAAAAAAATCCGAGCGACTGGGTTTAAAAAATTTCATAATTTTTGGGCGGTTTTATCATAGCACATCTTCCAGGTTATTAAAAGATTTAGTTTTGCGATATGTTTTTTTATTTTTTTATTATTAGTGGGTTAAATGTTTCCAAATATTTCAATGTGTTAGAATGTAAACCTCTATCCGACGGATGATTTGAAATATAAACTTTCGTATTTTTATTTTGTTTTTTAATTTCAGAAATTAATGGTTCAAACCAACGATCTTTTTTAAAATCTTTACTTTGAAATACCAAGAATTTTGGTTTCATTATTTTAATTTCTTCTTCTAACAAATCCCATTCTGCGTCAGTTGATATGTGTTTTCTATCTTTACCGCCCAACCTGCTTTTTCTTTTTATTGTTACAAATTTATAACAATTTGTCATGGCAGTATGGGAAATAGGATTAAAGTTCGGCTTTATCTTTTTTGCCAAATTGAATATCTCCTTATATGTTTTTCCCATAGATATTTTTTCCCACTGATCATTTTTAAATATTTTTTTCAGCAAAAATATAGTTGCTACTCCTATACCATAAAAATGCGGATTGTGTTTTTCTGTATCTTCACAAATAATTCTCTTTTTTTCGAAATCAATAATTCCATCTTCGGGAAAATCGTCTCTACCCATTTCTAAACCAATAAATAAAACTCTATAATTTTTATTTTCAATATATTTAGACCCAATAAATGGATAAGTAGGAAATCTTAAAAAAGACCATCTGGATTTTTGGGAAAATTTCCCGTTTTTCTTGATTCTAAGATTCACGAAAAATTTTTTGTAAAGAGTTTTTATATTTTTTTGCATAAAATATTTGAGGTCATTATTAACATTCTCATCATACAACTACTGATAGAAAAATCAATCTCTTATATAAATTTAGCTTTAAGCATTCGATCTGCCGTCTAATGGTAGGAAAATATGGTATAATATCTCTATGCCAAGCAGTTGGAATAATGGCCAGACTAAATATACTAATCTTTCTGTTAAAAAAATTTCTGATACTATGAAGCAAAGGAAAATCGATAATTTCAAGGCGTGGAGAGATCAAATGAAAGCTAAAGGTAAAATCAAGTCGGAGTACTTGCCTTTAAAAAAAGACGGAGATCTTGCCGAGCTTATTGGGGTTGTATTGGGTGATGGTCATATTAGAGCATATCCAAGAACTGAGGAATTGTCTATATTTTCAAATTCAAATAATCTGGGTTTTGTGAAAAGGTATTCTGTTTTAGTAGAAAAGATATTTGGTAAAAAACCTACTACGAACCAACATTCAGAGAAAAATTGTATAAGGATACGTATTTATCAGAAACATATCAGTAGTCGCCTTGGAGTACCATTTAGTCCCCGGGCAAATCTGAAAATACGAATACCTGGCTGGATTTTTTCGGATAAAAAGTATATAGTAAGATATCTTAGGGGATTATATGAAGCGGAAGGCTCTCATTCTATTCATGAAGTCACCTATACATACAAAGTTCAGTTTTCCAATAGAAATATTTCTATGTTAGAAAATGTATTTAAACTTGTTTCTAGACTTGGATTTCACCCCCACAAGAGTAAAGATATGATTCAAATATCCAAGAAAGATGAGGTGTTTAAGTTTATTAATCTGATAGAATTTCGAAAATATTAAATTGCGGGGTCTGCTAATGGTAGGCAACATGCCTCTGAAGCATGGAATCTTGGTTCGATCCCAAGCCCCGCAGCCTGTATGTCCAAATACACTCAAATAATCAGATACATTCTGGCCGGAGGGTTGGCCACCGCCTCCAATCTGGTGATTCTTTTTATAGGTGTCCACTATTTTCAATTGTGGTATCTGACATCGGCGATTATTGCTTTTTGTTGCGCTGTGGTAATAAGCTATACGCTGCAGAAATTCTGGACATTCAAAAATTACTCACTGCAAAATATGCGTAAACAATTCCTGAATTTTTTCATTTTTGCTCTAGCAATGCTCGGTCTGAATACTTTGTTAATGTATGTTTTTGTTGATATAATGGATTTTTATTATCTTGGAGCTCAATTTTTTATTTCTCTTTTTATCGCCTGCATAAATTATATTTATTTTAATAAAATTATATTTAACAATGCCTGATATGACCAAAAAATCAAAAGTTATAGTTGTCCTTCCCGCTCTGAATGCCGAAAAAACTTTGGAAAAAACAGTCCGGGAAATACCGAAGGATATTGTCAGTGAAATTATATTGGTTGATGACGGCAGCCAGGACCGGACAACCGCTCTGGCGCGAAAACTTAATCTAACTATTTATAGCCATGATAAAAATAAAGGATATGGGGCCAACCAAAAAACATGCTATAGCATCGCTCTGGAAAAAAATGCCGATATTATTGTGATGATTCATCCCGATTATCAATATGACCCCAGGGCAATTAAATATTTGGTGGGCTTTATTGAAGAAGGATATTGCGATGTAATGCTGGGCTCCAGAATACGCTCCCGAAAAGAAGCGCTGGAGGGAGGTATGCCTATTTATAAATATCTGGCTAATCGCTTTCTCACTTTCTGGGAAAATGTATTAAGCGGACAAAATTTATCCGAATGGCATACCGGAATGAGGGCTTACAAGAGAGAAGTTCTGGAAAAAATTGATTTCCTGAATAATTCCGACAATTTTGTTTTTGACAGCCAGGTTTTATTCCAGATTATAGAGAAGGGCTATCGCATCGACGATATTCCGGTTCCGGTCAGATATACGGCGGAATCTTCATCAATTGATTTTGTTCATGGTTTGCAATATGGCATTCTGACTCTTTTTACGGCCTTGAAATTTTTTTTGAAAAGAATTACTCATTATGGAAAAAGATAATTCTTTTATAGATAAAATATTTTCTGAAAGATGGATTCCGTTTATGGTTATTGCCATTTTGGGTTTTATCCTTTATTTTCAAGCATTTTTCTTCGATTTTTCTTATTTAGACGATAATGTTTTAATTTTGGGTAATGCGCATTTTCTCAGCAATTTTTCAAATATCCTGCAAGCTTTCCAAATGGACGTATTCAATTCAATAAAAGATTTGGCTGTTTATTACCGGCCCATTTTGACTTTATCTTTTATGTTTGATTATCATCTGGGAACGATTGCTCCGTTCATCTATCACTTTACCAACGTCGGATTGCACATTCTGTCGGCTTGTTTGTTGTTTATTTTTTTAAAAAAACTTGATTATCGAAAAGACCTGGCATTTTTATTTTCTATTATTTTTCTGGTTCATCCTGTCTTGACCCAGACCATCGCTTGGATTCCCGGAAGAAATGACTCTCTCTTGGCTATTTTTATTCTTTCAACCTTTATTTTTTTTATAAGATATTTAAAGGATGAAAAAACAAGCGATTTTATTTGGGGGTTGATCTTTTTTGGTCTGGCGCTTTTTACAAAAGAATCAGCCATTTTTGCCCTGCCAATTATGTTTTTTTATTTATATCTTTTTTCTGGAGAAAAAAAATTATCTTTTAATAAATTCTACTTTTTTATTATTTCGCTCGGCTTGACAGGTCTTTGGGCTATTGTCCGGCATTTCGCTTTAAGTGGTTCTATGCCCGTAACATTTATGGATATGTTTAAATCCGTGTATTTCAGCTCCCCGGCAGTCCTGCAATTTGTCGGAAAAATATTTTTGCCTTTTAATTTAAGCGTCCTGCCCATCATGCAAGACACGACATTCTGGTATGGTATTATTTCGGCAATTTTATTGGCTCTAATGTTTTTTCTGACCAAAACAAAACGCTGGAATTTTATTTTATTCGGACTGGGCTGGTTCTTTCTATTTTTATTGCCTTCTTTCATCCGTCCCGACCCAACGGCCGTCGCTAATTTCAGTGAACACAGATTATATGTGCCGATAATCGGTTTTTTCATAATTCTGCTGGAAACAGACTTGATAAAAAAAATTGATATGAAAAGAAAGACTACCTTGATTATAGCCAGTAGTTTAATATTTTTATTTAGTATTATCACTATAGTGCATAGCAGAAATTTCGTTAACCGGTTAGCGTTTTGGGAAAATGCGGCGAAGAATTCACTCCATTATCCATTGGCCCGCCGAAATCTGGGAGCAATGGAATATTTGGATGGAAATATGGATAAGGCGGAAAAAGAATTCAGAATAGCGCTGAAACTTAATCCAAAAGAGCCGATGGCCCATAATAATTTAGGCCTAGTGTACGTCAATGAAAACAAAACGCCCGAAGCTGAGGAGGAATATAAAAAAGAATTGGAAATTAACCCTTATTATGACAATGCCTATTATAATTTAGGATTATTGTATTGGGGAGAGAAAAAATATGATGAAGCCAAAAATAGCTGGAAAAAAACACTGGAAATCAATCCAAATTTCCAACTCCCGCCGGAGATTTTACAACTTCTCCAAACTACCAAATGAGCAAGGACTACCCTTGCTCAAAGTTTCATACTTCTGTATACTAGGTAAATGCAAAGGAAAACACCTTTTGTCGAAAATGAGTATTATCACATTTATTCTCGAGGAGTAGAGAAGCGTAAAATATTTATGAATACAAAAGACTACAATCGTTTTGTGGCTTTATTGTATATCATGAATCAAGATGCGTCATTTGTAATGGGAAACTTTCTGCGCAACAAGCAAAAAAATCTAAAAGATATTTTTAAAGAAAAAAGAGGCAAAACTCTTGTCTCTATTTTGGGTTATTGTCTAATGCCAAATCATTTTCACTTGATTTTATATGAAAATACAGAAGGTGGTATAACTAAATTCATGGGCAAACTTTTAACCGCCTATTCAATGTATTTTAATATTAAATATGAACGAAGTGGTCCTCTATTCACACATCCATTTAGATCAGAATATATTGCAAACGAACCGCAATATGTATATATATTTTCTTATATGCATCTAAATCCATTTTCAATCATTGATAAAAAATGGAAAGAAAACGGTGTTAAAAATAAAAAGGAAGCGGAAAAATTTCTGGAAAATTATCAATGGTCAAGCTATCAAGATTTTTTGAAAAAAGATCGACCAGAATCAATTATTATTGATTTTTCTCTTATTCCGGAATATATAAAAAATATGGAAATGGATTTCAAAACACAGGAAGAAATGTTTGTAAAAAATAAAAATATTGAGTAGTTTGAGCGAGGACTACCCTCGCTCACCATGTTATTTCTTCTTCCTGATGCAAGCCTTGATGAAAATGCTGAAAAGCGGATGAGGCGCAAGAGGGCGGGATTTGAATTCCGGATGAAATTGAGTCCCCAAATAAAATGGATGCTTGTTTTTTGGCAATTCGGCTATCTCCATCAAAACTCCGTCCGGAGACCTGCCGGAAAATACCAATCCGGCTTTTTCCAACTCCGCGATATATTTTGGGTTAACTTCATAGCGGTGCCGGTGACGTTCGGAAATTTTGGAAACTCCGTAAGCAGTCTCGGCGACACTTCCCTTCTTCAAATTTGCCGGGTAAGCGCCCAGGCGCATAGTCGCGCCGTAATTTTTATTTTTAATTTTTTCAACTTGGTCAGCCATAGTAGCGATAACGGGATATTCAGTATCCGGATCCATTTCTGCCGAATTGGCATCGCGAAATCCCAAAACATTGCGGGCGTAAGAAATTGTCAGAATTTGCATGCCGAAACACAAGCCAAAATATGGAATCTGTTTTATCCGGGCATAATCGGCCGCCAAAATCATGCCTTCGGTTCCCCTCTTGCCGAATCCTCCCGGTACAATAATGCCATCAATGTTGTCAAGCTCACTTAATTTTTTCTTGTCGTTTTCATACTTTTCCGAATCGAGCCAGAGAATATTGGGCTTGAAACCAAGCGCCCAAGCGGCATGATTGATGGATTCAATTACCGAAATGTAAGTATCCTTGCACGATTTAAAATTAAAATATTTGCCCACAATGCCGATGCGGACTTCTTTTTTTATTTTTTTGATCTTATTCGCTAAGGCCGCCCAGTCAGCCAAATCTTTGCGACGAGACGGCAGGCCTATAGTTTTAAGCAAAACGGAGCCGAGATTCTCTTTTTCAAGATTAACCGGCACATCGTAAATGGAGTAAACATCTGGTTCTGAAATTATCCTTTCAATCGGTATACTGCAGACATTGCTAATCGTGCGTTTGATGTCGTGGGTAGCCGGTTTTTCGGCTCGGCAAAGAACAAAATCCGGCTTGAGACCCACTGAATAAAGATCTGTAACGGCATGCTGAGTGGGCTTTGATTTCTGTTCACCCAGAAGAGTCGGCGTCGGCAGATAGCTCGTTAAAACAATAAAAACATCCAAGGGATTTTTCGCTTTCATTATCCTGGCAGCTTCCAAGAAAGGCAATAATTGATGTTCGCCTACTGTTCCACCGTATTCTATAATTACAATTTCTGATTTATTCTTTTCCTGACAAACTTTAATGCGCCTGATTATCTCCTTCGGAATGTCAGGATAAACTTCAACATCTTCCCCTCCGTATTCCAGATTGCGTTCCCGCTTTATGACCTCCGCGTATATTTGCCCGGTGGTAATGTAATTTTCGTGCAGACTGATTTGGTTCGTAAAACGCTCATAATTGCCAAGATCCTGGTCGGCTTCCACACCGTCTTCCCCGACAAAAACTTCACCGTGTTCAGCGGGACGAATAGTGCCGGCATCGATGTTAACATACATATCCGCTTTGATATTGGTAACGCTATAGCCGCGGGACTGCAATATCTTTCCGATGGAAGAGGCGGCAATACCTTTGCCGACACTCGACATAACTCCTCCCACAACGAAAATATATTTTGTTTCTTTTTTCTTTTGCATACTTTATAACTTTATAAACTTTCTACTTTATAACTACTTGTTAAGGTATTTTCTAACAGCCAAAAAGCTGGAAATAATCCCCAGGACTATACCTGATAATAAAAGAATTGCAAAAATTTGAAAGAAATTTGAAAGATAATAATCGGACATATTAATTCCGAGAAAATCGGTCAGATTGCGTCCGAGCCAAAATGTTGCCGGCCAAAAAAGAAGGAGGGTGATGAGCGTCGCAATAATACCGTAAATCACACCTTCAATCATAAAAGGCCCGCGCACATGCATTTTGGAAGCGCCGACAAGACGCATAACACCGATCTCTTCTTTGGAGATGAAGATGGTCAAGCGAATTGTGTTGAAAGTGATAATGATAGAAATAATCATTAAAAGCAGCGTTACAAGAAAACCAAGTTCCTGAGCCCCTCCTATTATGGTATTCAACCGGTCGATGACCAGTTTATTTTGATGATAGTCCACTTTGTCTATAATAGAAGCCGAACCGGAAACGAGAGCGTTGTCTGATACCAGAAAATTCGCTATGCTTTCGTATTGAGAGACCTCCTTGGCTTTGACATTAAGGTAAGCGCCGAGGGGATTGTCGCTTATTTCATCCAGGGCCTGAATCGTCGGGTAATCGTTCTGGTGACGGGCGCGGAAAAGTTTCAAGGCTTCGTCAGCGCTGGTATAAGATACTTGCTTTACCTCGGGCAATTGCCCCAAAGACGATTTCAGAGCCAGAATCTTGTCCTCGGGCGCGCCGACGGTAAAATAAATCGTTACATCCACCTTGTCTTTGATTTGATTGAGGGAAAAATGCAAAATCGCTTGCAGGAAAATAATCAGAGTAATAACCGAAAGAGTTATTGTCACCACCAGAACAGCTGCCCAGGAAACAATACCCCCCCTTTTAAAGTTTAAGAATCCGGCCTTGATAATTCTTTTTAATGTTATTAAAGCCATATATATGATTATAGCATACTACGCATACTACTTATTATGCTTGGTATCCCGGATAATTTTTCCATTTTCCATTGTAATCACCCTTTTATTGACGGACTCAATCACTCCGCGGTTGTGGGTTGCCAAAATCACCGTCGTGCCGAGGTCATTTATTTTTTTTAAAATCTGGACTATTTCATACGTATTGACCGGATCCAGATTGCCTGTCGGCTCATCGGCAATAATCAGCTCGGGTTGGTTAATAATCGCTCGGGCTATAGCCAGGCGTTGCTGTTCACCGCCGGACATCTGGTTCGGAAAATGAAAAACCCGGTGGCTCAAATCAACCAGTTCCAAAACATGCGGGACATCGCTTTGTATCTCTTCTTCCGTCTTGCCGACAGCTTCCATGGCAAAAGCGATATTTTCATAAGCGGTTTTATTGGAAAGCAATTTATAATCCTGAAAGACAACACCGATGCGGCGGCGGAGCTTGGTCAAATCCTTATTTTTCAATTTATGAACATTGATTGATTCAAAAAAGACAGTCCCTTCGGTCGGTGTCTCATCCGCTAAAATCATTTTCGTGAGGGTCGTCTTGCCGGCGCCGGAATGCCCGACGATGGAAACGAATTCTCCCGATTCAACAGTAAAAGTGACATCATTCAGGGCGACAGTGTCCTTATAAACTTTTGAAACATTGTTAAAATAAATCATAAAATAGTCCTTTATAAACTATATCATAAATTTTTTTCCGCCTCAATGAAAAAATCCAAGCCGCCGTTCAGAACTGCATCAACATTGGCAGTTTCAGCGCCGGTCCGGTGGTCTTTGACCATTTTATAAGGATGCAGAACATATGAACGAATCTGATTTCCCCATTCTATCTCAGTTCCAAAATTTTTATTGAATATTTCTTCCACCGATTCTTTTTCTGTTTCGGCTTTTTTGAAAATTTTAGCGCGGAGAATCGAGAGTGCTTGCTCGCGATTCTGTTCCTGGGAACGTTCAGTAGAAACATGGACGGAAATATTCGTCGGCAGATGGACAATCCGGACCGATGTTTCCCTTTTATTTACATTTTGCCCGCCCGGCCCGCTGGAGCGGGCAAAATCTATTTTCAAGTCCTCGGGCCTAAGCATTACGTCCTTTTCTTCCAGTTTGGAGAATTTCGGCAGAACCTCCACCAGGGAAAAAGAAGTGTGCCTCAATTTTTTCGCGTTGAAAGGCGAAATGCGCACCAGCCGGTGAACACCGGATTCGTTTCGAAGTGTGCCGTAAGGCCCACTTCGTCCTGAGCTTGTCGAAGGATTACCTTCTATTTCAAAAGAGATATTTCTGTATCCTCCATGCTCATTCCGATTCTGATGAATAAAAGAAATTTCCCAGTTTTTCCTCTTCGCATATTTTTCGTACATTTGAAAAAGCATCAGCGAAAAATCTTCGGCATCGTCACCGCCAGCGCCGGAAATTATGGTGACAATGGCATTGCCATTGTCATATTTTTGGGCGCCGCCAAGCTTTTCTTTCAAAAATGCCAGCTCTTTTAAAACATTCCGCGCCATGTTTTTGTCGCTCCAAAAATCCGGACTTTGCATTTGCCTTTCCAGATTTTTTATTTTTTTTTGAATATCATTTTCTTTTTGCATGAGCCGATGGACAGGATTGAACTGTCGACCCCCGCTTTACGAAAGCGGTGCTCTACCAACTGAGCTACATCGGCTGGAGCCGTTGGTGGGGATCGGACCCACGGTCTCGTCATTACCAATGACGTGCTTTACCACTAAGCTACAACGGCACCTAATCATACTAGTTTATCCCCACACCTTTTACAAGTGAAAGGTATGGGGGATTTATTTTAGCTAATATTGCAAAAACAAGTATTGACATTCTACAATACTTGTTTGATATTGCTAATCCGGTATATGCTTCACAATGACCTTCCTGAACTCGCTTTTGCTTTTTCTAAGTCCTGCTCCGGCCTCTATCTCTTGTATAACGGCATCAAGGTCCCCCATCTTGTAGACCCTATAGTTATTCATGGGGTGCCTGTGCGCTTTCAGCTTCCCATTTTTGTCCCAGTTGCGGAGGGTAAGCGTAGAAACTCCCAGAATTTTAGATGCTTGTTTGATTGTAATATATTGATTATTCATAATTTTATATTCATAAACCTTATCAAAGATATGTATTAATTGTATAACCATTAGGAATGTTTAGCAATCTCGGTTGTGGATAAGTCAAAAATAGATTGGGCGAATATATTTTTGGCTTTTGGACTTCAATAAATTAATTTTTAGACACTTAACAAAATTATTTTGAAATAAAATTTCACTCAAATAGAACATAAAGGTCAATACCGAGACCTAAAAAATAACTCACTAAAATCCTTTTTATTAATATCTCGCTTATCCAAGATTAGCCAAGATGTTTTTAGTTATCCACATATTTCATCATTTTTACAGGTTTTTAAAATGTATAATTATCTTAATGAGTCCTAGCCTATTTTTCGATAATAAGAAATATATTTCAGCTAAAGAGGCGAGTTCTATAACTGGCTACTCAAAGGACTATATTGGCCAACTTGCTAGAGCTAATAAAATTGATTCAAAAAGAATTAGTCGTATTTGGTATGTGGGAGAAGAATCTCTTCTTAATTATAAAAATTTTTCAAACAAATTAGGGCTACTACCTGAATCAGAGTATGAAGCCAAAAACCAAAAACATCTCGACGAATCTCGGGTAGGCGAGATGCATCAAAATAGTCCATTTATAGATAAAACCGATAAAAAAATATCAGGCCAAGAAATTTCTTTGGTAAAAAAATATCAACTCCTCGAAACCCCAAAGAGAGCCAAAAGAAAAGTTTTGTCTATGGGAATGAAGCTGTCCTTGTTCACTTTTAGTTTTCTGCTTGTGGCTGGTGTATTGCTTTTAAATGACATTAACTTTTCCAATACTGTAAAAAATATTTCTTCCATACCGGCAAATTTTTTGGCCGCTGATTTGGCAAAATTACCCACCGGACAATCTCCTACGACTACCCAACCTAGTATTTCCAATTTAACCGCCGCTTACGAAAATTATCTTTCCACAGCAAATATTTCCGATTTGGCGACTACCTATGAGAATTACATTGCCCAGCCGGCTCCGTCCGCCCGGCCGATAATCGCTTCAGATTTACTCAAGGCGTATAAAAATTACATTGCTGTATCTCTAGTAGCGACATCCCTTCCTGTGGCGCAAAAAATTTCTCCGGTTGTTATTTCTCCGAAAACAAAAGCAGTTCCTCCAAAAACTCCCGCTCCCCTTCCCGCTCCTTCAGCACTTTCATCTTTCAGCGATGCCGCCATCATTTCCGCCATTGAGAAAGTCATCAATCAATCAAGCATAGCGGCCAAACTGCGGGGGCCTGTTGGTCCCCAAGGTCCAGCCGGAAGCAATGCAATGTATTCCGGCCAACCAGTTGCCAGCATTCAGCTGTCGGCTCCGGCGCCAATCCCCGTTGTTCTTACACCCGTTGGAATCTCTCAACCCGATCCGGCGCATAATTTCTCCGGGGCCAGCTATTTCACAGCCACCAATTTGTCTTCCAATACTTTGACTGCAGGCGGCGCCAACATTACGGACCTGACTATTTCCGGAAGTTCCGTCCTTAAAGGAAATCTGACCGTCGCCGGCGATTCCACGTTCGCGGGAAATTTAAATGTCGCTGGCGTAATCATTTCTCCTGGGGCTATCACTATCGGTACCGCTGTCGGTAGCGTAAATACTTTCGGCTCGGGCGCATCTTCGGTTAATATTATCGGTTCAACGATTACGCCCGGAACTTTGACTTTGCACGGCCCGACAACTTTGGACAATACTTTTTCCCAGACCGGCGCCAATACTTTCAGCACCGGCACTGGAGCGGTATCGCTCAATGGCGACACGACGGTGGCGGCGGACAAAAATTTTACGCAGAATGGGACGGGAACTTTTTCTACGGGGACGGGGGCAGTTAGTTTGAATGGTGCAACCAGTGTGACCGGGACAAATACTTTTACCGTTGGCACGGGACTAGCGACCTTTGGAGCGAATATAAGTTTGACGGCCGCCTCTCCTATAATTAATTCCACAGCCGGAACACTTTCGGTAAATACAACGAATAATCAGCCGGTGATTTTTGGTAGTGGTTTAGTAACCGCCAATAATTTTGGTTCATCGTCGGTGGCGATTACGGGTGGTACGATTAATAACACGGCAGTTGGCGTTACCACACCAGCGGCGGGAAATTTCACGACCATTGGTATTACCACTCCCGGCACATCTGCTTTTACCACCCTCACTTCCTCCGGCAACACCACCCTAGGAACAGGAGCATCCCTCACCAATACTTTCGGTACTGGAACTGGAGCAGCTAATACCATTGGAGTATCCGGAGGAACCAATGCCATCAATGGCTCAACGACAATTTTAGGCACGATTTTAATTAACTCAACTGGCACCAATTCTACAACTATTGGCAACAGCACTGGGACTCTCACCTTCCACGGCGCCACAACTTTAGACAACACTTTCTCCCAGACCGGAGCAAATACTTTCTCCACCGGCACGGGAGCAATTTCATTAAACGGCGATGTGACCTTGGCCACTGGAAAAACTTTGAACACCACCGGCAGGGTCGCATTGGGATATATTCCCACCTCCATCACCGATTACACTTTGGCCGCCAGGCCAGCCGCGACCAATCCGACAAATAGATTTTTATACAACGGTTCTTATACCGACATACCGATTATGATGGGTCTAGATACAGACCTCAAGTATTACGGCTACACCAATAAATTTACCGGTGTCTATCTGACTTTCTCTACTCTGGGTATTGGCTATAACTTGGTGGTGGAATATTCCAAAGGTGGAGTATCCTGGGGTTCTGTCTCGGTCACCGATGAAACTTCAAACTTAACTACTAATGGCTCCATTTACTTCTCCCCGCCATCTGACTGGGCCACGGCCACGGTCAATAGCGTAAGCGACATTTACTGGATTCGTTTATCCACACCGCTATCCAGTCCCACCCAGACCGCAATTACATCACAGAACAGCATCTTACCAGCCGGCTATGCTTTTGCCACTTACTTAGGACCCTCTGATACCACACCCAAATTCTATGTAGATTATCGCGGCAATGTCCAGGTTACGACCCTCTTGATTGCCCAAGATTTGTCAGTAATCAGAAATGTAATTTCCCACCTGATTCCCGGCACCAACAACGATTACAACATTGGTTCAGGCACTAATTATTGGAAAACCGGCTACATTACCACTCTGAATGCCAACAATATCATAGCGGCCAACACGGAAATCGCCGGCACCAAGAATGAGACCTTTACGCTCAACTCCGACAACAATCCGGCCAATCCCGACCAGAATATTGTTTTTTCCCGAACAACCGGCCAGAATCCGGAATTTGGCTGGAATAATGGTTTGGGCACATTTACCTTGAACGGCCCGCTGGCGCTTTCGGCGGGAACCGGAACAACGGCGACATTCACTTTGCCTGGCAATATCAACACGACCGGCGGAAATATTCAGACTAATTCCACTCCCAGAATTGACAATGCCGGAAATCTTTCCAATATCGGCACTTACACATCATCCCTTACTCCGGCCGGCGTCACCGCCGTGGACTTGATTTTCGCTACCCTAACTAATGGCACTGATTCGGGCACCCAACGGCTCTTAACCCTAACTAATGCCGGCACCGGCACGACCGAAGACGGCATCTATGTCAATAACACTGGCGTTGGCGTAACAGCCCTGGAAATTGCCGGCGCTTGGACGAATGGAATAATAACGAACAACAATTCCATCAATGCCGGCTCCGGAACGATAACGGCTGCAACTTTTGTCGGAGCTTTATCAGGAAACGCTACAACAGCGACAACCCTCGCTTCTTCAAGAAATCTTTGGGGACAAGCATTTAACGGAAGCGGGGACATAACGGGTTCTCTCACTTCTGTCGGAGATATTACTGGCGGAGCAAGTAGTATGACTATCACTGCGGGCACAGGGAATAGTAGAACACTTACTTTACAAACTACGACCAGCGGGGGAACGGCTACTGCTTTCTTAACCGGTAATGCCGACCAATCAGCCACTTTTGCAAATACAGTAAATGCTACAACATTTACGGGGGCGTTGACTGGACACGCTTCACTTGATTTGCCTCTGACCGGCGGAACTCTTACCGGCGCTCTTCTTTTTACCGATAACTCTTATGACATCGGAGCTTCGGCGGCGACACGACCGAGAACGGGATATTTTGGAACTTCACTCGTCGCGCCAACGATAAACGCGACGACTGCTTTGCAAATCAACGGCGCGACTGTTTTGAGCGGTTCAACTCTCGGTTCGTCTATAACAGCTTCTTCCCTGACTTCTCTCGGAACTCTCACGGGACTGACGGTAAACAGCGCCACTATCACTCTTTCTCAAGATACAAATTTTGTCTTATCGGGCGGAGTGAATGGTGTTAGTTTCAATACAGATACATTAAGTATAGATGCCACTAATGGGCGCGTCGGCATCGGGACGACGGGACCGGATTCTGCTCTAACCATAGATAAAGTAACTTTTCCACGAATTAGAATTTATGAAAATGGTGTTAGCAAGGTTCAATTGGGACACGGGAATATTACGGCTGGTGTTTCTGAATTGGTAACAACTGGTGCTCATAATTTGGGGTTGGGAACAAATACGGCTATAAATGTGACGATTCAAAGCGGCGGCAACGTCGGCATCGGGACGGCGGGGCCTCAGGAAAAGCTTGCCCTTTCCTCAGGGTCTAACTTTGCCACTGAAATGGCTGTGCCTACCGGGGTAGGAGCAGTCTGTTCCGACACTGACGGCTCTCTGGCGGCCGGAACCTATTACTTTAAGGCAACCGCTTCCCATGATTCTTCCGGCACTACTTCAACCACCGGTTCGGCCGAAGCAAGCTGTATTGTCACTGCCGGCACCACCGGTTCTGCCACCATCTCCTGGACAGCCCCAACCGGAGCAGCTGGCTTTAGGGTCTACAAAGGTACGGCCTCAGGCGGTCAAGACAGATACTTTGTTGATACCGCTTCTCCCTACATCTACACCACTGACACCGGAGCTACTCTCGGCTCTGTCCCCACCACTACCAACGCCTACGTCTCCAAGCTTGCCGCCTCCGGCAACTCTTGGCTTAATGGTGGCAACGTCGGCATCGGGACGACGGTGCCAACAGGGAAGTTAGAAATAGTTGCTGGGTTAAATCAATCTGCAAAAATTGTTGTTGGAGTCGCGAGTAATTTTGGTCTTCCAGCAGATGCGGCGAATCTTGGTGCTGGATTAGCTCTTTCAAGACCAAGTGACGGCGTATATACAAGCGGGATGTTCGTAATTAACACTAATGACGTTGGCTTTACTTCCAGAAGTAATTATCATTTCTACGATGCCGGAGTAGAGAAAGTCACCATTTTAGAGAACGGCAACGTCGGCATCGGGACGACGAGTCCGGGGGCCGTTTTACAGGTAAAAGGAACTGCGGGCTCAAATATTTTCCAAATTGTTAATTCTACGGGTAATACTGCGTTCACGATTGATAATTCAAATTTAAATGCTCAATTTTATACAGGTGGTGGAATTGACCAAGCATCACTTGGATTTTTAGGAACTACGGGATTAGGATATAGCAGTGGAAAATTATCTTTTATTACTGGTAGTGCATCAAAGATGGTCTTAGATACTTCCGGCAACGTCGGCATCGGGACGACGAATCCGGGGGCGAAGTTGGAAATTGGCAGCGGGCAAGTATTTTTGCCAAACGGAAGTGCAACAGCGCCTGCATTATCTTTCACAAATGACTCCAATACTGGTTTTTACTGGGCAACTGGCATTGACGATAATATATTAGTATCAACTGCTGGAGCGCTCCGTAGCACATTTAACTCGTCAGGGTTTTCGCAGAGAAGTGATAATTATCTCAGATGGACTTCAAGTTCAGACCCGACAAGCGGGGGCGACCTTACTCTAACTCGTGATTCTGCCGCAACTCTTCAGCTTGGAGTAGACCACGCCACAACTCCTACGGGTCAAACTATCAAAGCACATGATGTAACTACTGGAACAGGCGCATCGCTAACTCTTAATGGAGGTACAGGAAGCGTAGCTAATGGTGCAGTAGTGTTGCAACCAACAACAGGCAACGTCGGCATCGGGACGACGGCGCCGGAATACAAACTTGATGTTTATGCCGGTGCCAGCGGGCGGGCTGAAATCCATAATGACAACGGCGGTGACATATTGGATGTTAACTCAACCGTTTCGGGCACGCCAAGCATTCGGATTGCCCCGGCCGGTGCCTCGAGCAACGCAGCAAAGATTAAAGGTGTGCTGAACGGAACTAATACCGATCTGGTTTTCTTTACAGGCGGGTCCGAACGGGTGAGATTTGATATGACCGGCAACGTCGGCATCGGGACGACGACTCCGGGAGCTTTGTTGGACTTGGGAACAGCTGGAAGCAAACTGGGAGTAATCAGATTCGCCGGGAGCAGTTCCGGCAATGTCACTATGCAGCCGGCCGCTATCGCCGGAACTTGGACTTTGACATTGCCTGCCACAACAGGATCAAGCGGGCAATTTCTGCAAACCGATGGAACCGGCATAACTACTTGGGCAACGGTCTCTTCTACTCCAGCCTGGTCTGTTTTAACTAATCCGGCCGGCCCTCTCGCTCTCACCATGGGAGCCAATACTTCAACTTTCACTTACAATGCCACTACCGGAACGGCTAACCTTTTCAATCTTACCGATACTGCCAGCAATACCGGAACCGGTTATCTGTTTAATCTGACTACAGCTTCGGGTTCTGCCCTGAATCCATTTCATGTTTCCGCCGCCGGAACAGAAGCAATAACGGTTCTGGCAAACGGCATGGTCGGCATAGGCACGACGGCACCTTCGGGGCTTCTTCATGTAAAGGGTACATCGGCAAGCGCCGTACTGGTTGCCGACGCCAGCGCCAACACTATTTTTCAAGTTGATACGACTCAAACAGCCACCAACGGCGGTTTGGATATAACGGCCGGCATTGACCAGACAGGAAATCTTCTTGCCCTTTATTCTTCCGGCGGGACCTTACTTTCCAACTTCGATTCAAACGGCGGACTGGCAATAAATATTCCTTCCATTTCGGCCCTGAACATTTTAGATGGTTCCGGTTCATCGGCTTTCATGGTGGATTCGCTCAACGATTACATCGGCATTGGGACTGCCACTCCGGCGCAGGCTCTTGATGTTACAGGTACCATCCGGCAATCATCTTGCAAAACGGCGGGAACGCTCTCGGCCAACACTTCGGGAGACATTATCTGCACTCCCTCCTCCCTGCGATTCAAGGAAAATATTGCTGACTCGGAGAGCGGTCTTTCCAACATCCTGGCGCTTCGCCCTGTTTCGTATACCTTCAATCCGGATATGGACATGGGCAACGAAAATCGCTTCGGGTTCATTGCCGAGGAAGTTGCGTCCATCTCTCCGGAATTCGCCACCTACGACAGTAGCGGGAATCCGTATGGATTAGACACGAACGCCATTCTTGCCGCCGCAGTCAATGCCATCAAGGAGCTTAATCTGAATTTAGAAGCCGTAGCCGGCACAACAACTCCCCTGCCTGGTTCTCCGGAGGAATCTTTTGCCACGGCTTTCTTCAAAAATATGTTTGCGAAGATAACAACCTGGCTGGCGGACGCGACAAATGGCATTTCAAATGTTTTCGCGCAAACAATTACCGTTCATAATGCAAATGTGGAAAATCTCTGTGTTTCTGACGCTACCGGCGCGAAAACTTGCATCACTAAGGCGCAATTGGATTCCCTGCTTGCCGCTGCCGGAGGAAGTGTTATAAATAATGTGGGGAGTCCTTCAACTCCTTCAACACCACCGGCAGAAACGCCGCCCCAGCCTTCGCCAGAGGCGAATCAGCCCGTGGTTGAAGAGGGAGCTGGTCAGCCACTGGCTGATTCCACTCCGCCTCCAGCAGAAACACCACCACCGGCACCGCCAGCCGAAACGCCGCCAACACCATAAAATGAAAAACAATATTGAAAATTAACCTAATTAACCTAATTATTCTAAAAAAATCCCAATTAAATTAATTATTCTAAAATAAAATGACAAAGATAAATGATATTAAAAAATTAAAATTAACCTAATTAACCTAATTTCTAATTAACCTAAAAATGACCAACATTCAAAATCCAAAAAACAAATACGACTTAGAAGAACGAACTGCCAAATTTGGCGAGAATATTATTGCTTTTGCAAAAAAAATTCCAAAGAACGCTATAACTCTCCCAATTATTAATCAACTGGTAAAAGCGGGGACAAGTGTTGGCGCAAATTATTGCGAAGCCGATGACGCCGAGTCCGGTAAAGATTTTATCCATAAAATAGGAATTTCAAAAAAAGAAGCGCGGGAATCCAAACATTGGTTGCGCATGATGGTCATAGCCGAACCGGATTTGAAAATTAATGCCGGCATTTTATGGCAAGAAGCCAAAGAATTACATTTGATACTTAACGCCATTAGCAGAAAAATAAAACAGAAGTACAATGAAAGAAATTAATCTAATTAACCTAATAAACCTAATTAATCTAATTAGAAAAATTAGTATAATTAGAACAATTAAGCCCATGTTTAGATCAATTAGAACAATTAGAGTAATTAGTATGATTAGAATGTTTAGAGTAATTAGTCCAATTAGAATAATTAGTATAATTTTAATCTTTGCCTTTTTCTTCTCTTCTTTTCCCATTCCAATTCCCCAAGCGGAAGCTGTCAGCTGGTACAATGCCTCCTGGGTTTACCGCAAGAAGCTCTCCATCAATTACAAAAAAGTTCCTTCCACCCAGACCAATTTTCCGGTCTTGGTGAGTTTCACTTCGGACTCTGATTTGGCCGCCCGGGCTCTCTCCACCGGCTATGATATTCTCTTTACCAGTTCCAATGGCACGACGAAGATTCCTTACGAAAGGGAATCCTACACCAGCGCGACCGGCGCTCTCGTCGCCTGGGTGCAGGTGCCTTCCGTCTCTTCCACCGTTAACACCGCTATCTATATGTATTACGGCAACGCCGCCGCTTCCGACCAGCAGCAAGCAACGAGTGTCTGGGATGCGAATTACAAAGGCGTTTGGCATATGGCCAACTCCACCACTACAGCTTGGGCCACCGTGGATTCTACAACCAATGCTCTTAATGGTACTTTTGGAGGTCCCAATTCGGCAGGCGGCCCCTCCGGGGCTTTTGACGGCACTGCCGGAACTTACGTTTCCACGCCGGATTCCGCGGACTGGGATTATGGAACAAGTGATTTTACGATTGATACTTGGGTAAAATTTACCACTACGCCCACCAATGTAATGATAACCGGCCAGTACCAAGATGCAAACAACTATACGATATTGGAGTTTGATGCCGGGTACATGGAGTTTTTGTTTTATACTGGTGGGACAGCAAGATATAATGGGCACGCTTCTTTTACTCCTACTTTGGGCGTTTGGTACCACATAGCTTTTGTCAGAAACGGCAGTACGCCCCTGATGTTTGTTAATGGTGTAAGCAAGACTGTCACAGATAATACCGCTTTTAACGGAAATTTATCGGGTTTGAGTGGATCCATGATGGTTGGTACTGGAGAGCAGAACGGAAACTTTTTTACTTTAAATGGCAACTTGGACGAATTTCGTATTTCTAATACTGCCCGCTGGACATCGGCCTTTACCCCGCCAGTAGCAGAATATGCTTCAGACGCGAATACGGTATTGCTTCTCCATATGGACGGGGCGAATAACAGCACGACCTTCACGGATTCTTCCGGCTCTCCTCATACCATGACGGCAAATGGCAATGCCAAGATCTACGCCCCCAGCGCTGTCACCGGCAAAATTGACGGCGGGGGAAATTTTGACGGGAGCACGGATTATATTGATTTGGGAACTTATACTTCGCCAAACGCATTAACAATCAGTGCGATAATAAATAATTCATCTGCTAATGCTGGTCAAAGTATACTTTCGGCCAGCGATTCGGGGGCGACTGATGTAAACATGCTTTCTGATGATGCAAGCGCGAACATTATTTACTATTCTGTTATGAACCCACCATCTCCTTATAATGGGGTGCGCTGGAAAGCATCGTACACATTTACGCAAGGAACACCATATTTTATTACTCTGACTCAAGCAACTCCATCAACCGCTCCTATAATCTATGTCAACGGAGTATCACAGACAGTATCGGTGGACCATACATGGGGTGCCGGAACTCCAATTCGCGATTCGTTGCCATTGTCTATCGGTAGGCAGGGTGCTCTCGCGAGTAATTATTTTAATGGAGTTACAGACGAAGTTCGCCTCTCCAATTCCGTCCGCTCTGCCGACTGGATAACAACCGAATACAATAATCAATCCAGCCCGAATACTTTTATTACCCGGGCGGGGCAGGAGCCGCCAGCGCAAACAGCTCCGACCTCCAAAGTCGCTTCCCGCGCCTGGTATACCAATCCATCCCAGGGCACCTGGACTTATAGAATGCCTATCACCATCAACCACGCCAATGTCTCCGGCACGGTGGAAAAATCTCTGGCAAATTTTCCAGTTCTTGTAAGCGTCACTAATGCGAATTTGAAATCCACCGGCAATGGGGGCTATGTCTCTTCCACTTCCGGCTATGATATTTTATTTACTAATTCCGACGGGAGCACAAAACTCTCCCACGAAATAGAAAGTTATGACGCTGTCAATGGAATTTTAGTGGCTTGGGTTAAAGTGCCAACGGTTTCCTCTTTGGCTGACAATACAATTTTTATTTATTACGGCAACGCCAATGCTCCCAACCAGCAGAATGCCACCGGTGTTTGGGACAACAATTACAAAGGGGTTTGGCATATGGGAGAAACTTCCGGTTCGCGTAGCGATTCAACAACCAATATCAATACACTTACGGATAACAATACTGTTACTTCCAATCCGGGAAAAATAGTTACCGCCGGACAATTTGTTGCTGCCAATAGCGAATATCTAAGTGAGACCGATAATACATCGCTCAGAACCGGCGATATTGATTTTACCATTAGCGCTTGGGTTTATGCCGATACTCTGCCCTCATCCGGCAACGCTTATCATATAGTTTCCAAGTATGGTGGCGCCACAGGCGAATATTTATTAAGGCTGAATAATGCTAGTGGCACTATTAATTTTCAATTCTATCCAGGTGATAATGCCCATGTAGATGCTTCAACTTTCGGAGTTCCAAGTACCGGCACCTGGTACTTTGTTGCCGGTTCTTATAATAGTGCGACGAAGATTGCCTCTATCTCCGTAAACGGAGGCACGCCCAACAATAGTTCGGCTGTTGCCAACAGTGCCGCTTCCACCGGTACTTTTCTCCTTGGAGCCAGGATGACTGGCCCCCAACAGTTTTTTGACGGGAGAATTGACGAAGTTCATCTAGAAAAAGTACTCCGCACCGTTGACTGGGTAACTACCGAATACAATAACCAAAACGCTCCCGGGACTTTTGAGACTTTCGGTACCCAGCAGACTCTTCCGACCTTGGCCACTATAAGCGGTTGGTATAACGCCTCCTGGGGGTATAGGAAGCAAATAATTATTAATCATAAAAAAGTAAGCACGGTTAGCAGCACTTCCTTGACTAACTTCCCTGTTCTCTTCAATCAGACAGACACGAATTTGAAAACAGTGGCAAATGGCGGCAAGGTAGGCAGGACAGATGGCTTGGATATGGTCTTTACCTCTGGTGATGGCTTAACTAAATTAAATTATGAAATGGAATCCTACGCTCCCACGACTGGCGCTACAGTAGCTTGGGTCCAAGTCCCTAACCTTTCTCCCTATACCGATACCACCCTTTACCTTTACTTTGGCAACGCCGCTTCCTCTGACCAATCAAACAAAACCGCTGTATGGGATTCCAACTACAAAGGGGTTTGGCATTTGGCGGATAATGCTGCTAATACCGCGGTTGTTGAATCAACATCTAATAATCATACCGGAACCGCGCAACAAAATACGAGTGCCTTGACTACTACAGGCAAAGTCAATGGGGCTTTGACTTTCCTCAGTGATAGCGACTATATTACTATCGCCGATTCTGCCGACTTCGACCTTGCCGCTGGGAATTTTACAATTGATGCGTGGGTAACCGTGCCAGCCAGTCGAGAGGTATACGCAACTGTCCTAAGCAATTATTTAGCTGCAGGTTCGGGGTGGATTGCTTATGTTTATTCAAACGGTAAGACGTCATTTCTCTATAATAACGATGTTGTTGGACAGGGTGATGTTCTAACTTGGAATACCGGCACATGGTATCATCTTGTGTGGGAGAGAGATGGAAATACTTTACGATTCTTCCGAAATGGGGCTACTGCTGGCACTGCCGATATAACCGGAGTAACAATTACCGATGCGGCTTATCCCGAAGTGGGAAGAGCATACGGCAGTCTCGGTAATACCGAGTGGAAAAACCCGATAGATGAACTCCGTATCTCTAAGGGTATTGCCCGCTCTGCGGACTGGATTAAGACCGAATACAACAACCAAAACAGCCCGTCCACGTTTTATTTCGTGGGGGGTTTAAGTTCGCTGACTCAGCAAACAGCGATTGCAAAAGTCGCCCCCAGAACAGGAACAGCCGCCTCATGGTACTCCACTTCCTGGTCTTATCGCAAGAAGCTCTCCATCAGCTATAAAAAAGTTCCCTCGGCGCAAACAAATTTTCCAACTCTTGTGAATTTCACAACCGATGCCGAACTTTCAGCCAAAGCCCAGTCCAACGGAAACGATATTCTTTTCACTAACGCCGATGGCACAACCAAGATACCATACGAAAGAGAATTATATACAAATACAACCGGCTCTTTAACCGCCTGGGTCAATGTTCCATATCTCTCTTCCACATCAACTACAAACATATATATGTATTACGGCAATGCCGGCGCCACAGACCAGCAGCAAGCCACGAGTGTTTGGGACGCGAATTACAAAGGCGTTTGGCATCTGGCGGATAATTTAGCCACCACGGCGGTAGTGGATAGTACCAATCAGCTCAATGGCACCAATGCGGCAAACACCAATACCAAAACCACGACCGGAAAAGTCGACGGGGCGTTAACTTTTAACGGGAGTTCGGATTATGTTAATTTTGGCACCTACACATTTCCTAATGCCATAACAGCAAATGTGTGGTATAACCCGACCACCAATCCAGCCGATGTTTATCCATTTTATGCAGATACGGGTGCTGACCATGGCAATGGCATATATATACTTAATGGCGCACAGCTTTGGTGGGTAGCTTTTAAGGATGGTTCAAATTATGGTAGATGGAGGTGCTATTACACATTTTCCCCAGGCACTGCATACCATATTGTTGTCACACAAGTTAACCCTTCCAGTGACCCAGTAATGTATATTAACGGTATTTCCCAAACAGTAAGTAACTATGACGGAGCCATAGTTGGTACCCCAGCCCGTATAGGTGTACCACTATCTATTGGCAGACGAGGCGGCATAAGTACTGGTTATGCCAATGGCGTTCTTGACGAAATCCGTCTTTCCAACTCCGTCCGCTCCGCGGACTGGATCAAAACCGAATACAACAACCAGTCCAGTCCGAATACTTTTGTCACCAGAGCAGGGCAGGAGCTCCGAACCGGCAGCGCCGGCGCAAATGTGAAATTCCGCTAAACCCATAACAAAACAAAAATATGCGCAAGGCGAGGCCAATATGCGCAAGGCGAGGCCTTGCGCAGTTGGTTCTTTTATTTTACTTATTGTTTTTTAAATGACAACCAAAATCTAATCATTTTTTGAAAATTATCAGCATCTCCAAAGTATTCGGGGAATGCCCTTTTATTAATTATCACTTTTTCTTTTCTGTTCACATTGGTGTATTCTGGATAACTTGAATATCGGTATTGTTCTAAAAACCTTTCTGCTTCTGATTGATTCTTTATTCCCTTTTCTCTCCAGGTTGGGTCAATCAATTTAATAGGATTCAAGTGTATGTACGAATACATATATTTCAAGTAATTATCATTCTCTAAATGCTCGGCTTTAAAGACACCTTGGAATAGAACCCCATTGCGCTCATGTTTTTTATTGAAATACATAGTATAAGCGGTGGTCAGTTTTTGCATAAACAAACTAATACCATTTTCAGTTTTTTCTCTTAGCAAAATATGAAAATGATTTGGCATTAGGCAATATGCCCCGATATCTACAAAATTTTTTCCCCGATCTATTTCCATTAAATCTTGGAATGATTGTCTCCTCAGATCGATGCGAATAGAATTATTTGAATTGGCAAGATAGAGAAGAACAATAAATCTCTCGTAATCACGATTAGTAATAAATATCTTTCTCTTATCAGTTCCCCTGTTATAGACGTGATAGAACTCGCCTATTGAAAAAGTTATTGGACGTAACATATTTATATAATAATCTTATTACGATTTATGCGCAAGGCCTCGCCTTGCGCATAAATGCATTGCGCGGCTGATGGGTGTTGATCCCACTACCTCTCCCGTGACAGGGGAGCGTTCTTCCGTTGAACTACAGCCGCATATTCCTAAATCAAGCTATATATCAAGGTTAAACCTCGATGTGTCGGCACCAGGAGTTGCACCTGGGACCTGCACTTTATGAGTGTGCCGCTCTAACTACCTGAGCTATGCCGACAAATACACTTTTGACTAAACCAAAACAGCTACTCCGACAATACGATAAATATAACAGAAAATGAAGGAAAATAAAAGAGGAAGATGGAAATTCTTATCTAACAAACACGTACTTGTTTAGAGAAAATTTAATTCCTTAAACTATCATATATGATATATTAAGGAGTTATAAAAAAAAATGAAAAACGAGTACAAAAACAACTTGCATATCTTTATAATTTAATATAAAATAGTTGTAGCGGGATAGAGAAGAGGCATCTCGCAAGGCTCATAACCTTGAGACGGCCGTTCGATTCGGCCTCCCGCAACTATCGGGACTTAAATATAACCGTAAGCGTGAAAAATCTGCTCATATAAAGCGATCACTCTTTTGGCTTCGTGTTGGGAAAGTTCAAAAACCAGACCTTCGTGAGCTATCCTGTTCCTGACAGTATGAACTTCCCAGGCGACAGTCAGTTGAGGAAAATTATCCTGATTAGCTAGTTTTAGCTTATCGCCCAAATTTTCACCATGAAAACCTAATTGTCCCAGCAAATCCTCCAACATGGAGTCCGCTTCAATAATCGCGAGCTTCCAATCGCTGGAATGCTGGGAGAAAAGATAATTGAGGGTCTTGCCCCAGCGCTCATTTTTAGAACCACCGATTTCTTCCCGCAATCTTTTTTCGTAATCGGCTTTATTGCGCGCGTATTCGGTGATTTCCTTTTTCAAATGTTCGCGCTCCTTTTTGCGGATTTCAAAAAGGCGGACAGCCACATAACAAATTATTGCCAGAAAAAACATTGAAAAAAGGAAAAGAATGGTTTTTTCAATACTTATTGCTTGAGTGCTGGTAATAAAAGCAAAAAATTGCTTGATATATAAAGCACCTTGATTGAATAGATATTCCGGATTGAAATATTTGGAGCCAAGAAACGAACCGCGAAGAAGATTGTTTTGATTTGCTGTTTCCATATATATAAATTATATTATAACTCTATTTGTCTTTTATTTCTTCAAACTTTTTACCGACTTCAAAAAGCAGGTCTTCACGAAAATGTGAGGCCATAAATTGGATGGAAAATGGCAGACCGTCTTTAGTCCAACCCGAAGGGATAGCCAGAGAAGGAACTCCGGTCAGATTCGCTGGCGCAGAAAAAATATCGCACAAATACATCGCAACAGGATCGTCCAATTTTTCCCCCAATTTAAAAGCAGTCATTGGCGTAGTAGGGGTAAGAATAAGATCCACCTTGTCAAAGGCCTTGATAATTTCTTCTCTTATTTTTTCTCGCACTCGGATTGCTTTGTTGTAATATGCATCATAATATCCGTGGGAAAGCACATAAGTACCGAGTAGAATACGTCGACGAGCTTCGCGACCAAAACCCTCGGCTCGACTCTTTTTATACACTTCCAATAGATTTTTACCCTGCGCGCTATAACCATAACGAATTCCATCAAAACGAGAAAGATTAGTGGAAACTTCTGCCGGCATGATTATGTAATATGCCTCCAGAGAATATTTTGAAAATGGAAGTTTAAGGTCCACAATTTCATAACCGGAATTTTTAAATTTTTCTACGGATTGCTTGAAATTATCCATTACCGCAGAATCTACTCCCTTTTCAAATAAATGCCAGGGCACACCGATTTTTTTAGAATTTTTTTTAGATTTAGGATTTCTTTGTTCTTTTGGTACTGAAGTGCTATCTTCCTCGTCATACCTGGACAAAAGATTGAAAATAATTTCCGCATCCCGCACATTCTTTCCAAAAGGAGAGACCTGGTCGAGAGAATTCCCCATAGCGATAATTCCCTGTCTGGATAAAGCGCCATAAGTCGGCTTTAAACCCACCAATCCGCAAAAGGCCGAGGGCTCCCGCACTGAGCCGCACGTCTCTGTGCCTAAAGCGGCTAAGGTCATATTACCCGCCAGGGCCGCCGCCGAACCGCCGGAGGAACCACCCGGCACCCGGTAAAGGTCAATAGGATTGCGCGTTACGCCATAAGCGGATGTTTGAGTAGAAGACCCCATGGCAAATTCATCCATATTGGTACGGCCTAAAAAAACAGCCCCGACTTTTTTTAAATCTTTTATGACCGTGGCGTCATAGGCCGCTTTATAATTTTCTAAAATTTTCGAGCCGGCAGAAGCAATATGCCCTTCAAATAAAATATTATCCTTTATGGCAATTGGAATCCCTGTCATTAAGGTAGCACTACCGTCGGTAAATTTTTTTTGCGCCTCGTCGGCTTGGTTTAGGGCATCGTCAAAAACTTCCAGGTAAGCGTTTATTTCCGGATTTTTTTTCTTTATGACTTCCAGATACGCTTCCGTTAATTCCCGACAGGTAAATTCCTTGTTTTTGAAACTCTCATGCGCTTTTTCTATTGTCAGATTTTTTAAATCAATCATAAAATCTTTTTTACTTTCAAAAATCCATCTTTTGAATCGGGAAATTGAGAAATTATCAACTCTCTCTCAAATTCCCGTGGCTCTAGTTTGTCTTCCCTCCACACATTATATACATCACACTCCGGCTCTGTGTTTTCAACTTCTATTTCTTTAATTTGTTTCACGTAGCCCAAGATACTCTCCATATCTTTGAGAATTTCTTTCTTTTCATCTTCAGACATCTCTATTCTCGCCAGTTCAGCCAGATTTTCTACATCTTTTATGTCCATTATTTTAGTATAACAAAATTAAGAAAAAAATAAAACAGTCCAATTTATTCAATCTACGCTATAGCGTAGATTGGTTAGTATATGATTTAGCCAATTTGAATGTTTTGAATTCTTTTCGTAAATCAATTCTCTTTAAGTAAGTAAGGAAATCTTCTGGCAACGGCGACGGTCCTACCCAAACACTCCTTTGAATCATGATAAAATCAAAGTTCTTAAGCTGGCGGCGGAACCAATCCCTCTCTTTCTTTTTCCCCTCCGGAATATCATAGATAAGAAGTAAATTTTTGGGTGCATCTTTTTTGAAATTGGAGACAAAAGAGTGAAGATATCGGCGTTTAGAAATATGTGAAATGTTTTTTCTCTCTTTGGAATCACCAAAATCGGGCAAACCGAAAATATTTACTGACATACCTTTATAGTGGAATCTTTTTCTTTCTGTCATATCTCCATTATACCCCCTTGGTTCAATCTACGCTATAGCGTAGATAGCAGATTATTCCGGAAATAAAACGTCAAATTTTTATTTACCTATAAGAGCTTTTATCCTTTCTTCCACCGGTGGATGAGTCGCAAATAATCCCGTAATTTTTTTACCTATTCTTGAACCCTTTGGGTCAGCGATATAAAGGTGGGCGATAGCGTTAGATTGGCGGGCCATCGGCCGGCTATATTGGGAAATTTTCCGAAGAGCATTGGCCAGCCCTTCCGGATAGCGGGTCAGAAGAGCTCCGGAAGCGTCAGCCAGAAACTCCCGCTTCCTGGAAATAGCGAGCTGCAGTAAAATAGTAAAAATCGGCGCTAAAATTGATAAAATAATCCCGATTATCATAATGATGGCTCCCCCGCCCCCCTCATTATTATTTCTGCTCCTGCCCAAATTGCCGAAAAATAAACTTCTTCTGAAGAAATCCGCCAAAATAACTAGGAAACCCACCAGCACAACGACGACAGTGGAAAGTAGCATATCCCGATTGCCGACATGCGAAAGTTCATGGGCAATAACCCCTTCCAATTCATTTTTCTCCAATATGGTCAAAAGGCTGGTCGTCACGGCTATTACAGAATGTTCTTTATTCCGGCCTGTCGCAAAAGCATTCGGGGTCGAGTCGTTGATTGTATACACTTTCGGCATCGGCAGTCCGGCTGTAATAGAGAGATTCTCAACAATCGTATATAAGGTGAAATTATCCTCTCTTTTGGCCTCTTTTGCTCCGGCCAGCTTGAGAACAATTTTATCTGAATACCAATAAGAAAAAAAATTCATCAGAATACTGAAGGCGACGAAGAAATAAAGAATATTCGGATTGTTGTAATAAAAACTAAAAAAATAGCCGAAGCCGATAATTACAACAAAAAAAATCGCCATCAGCAGCCATGTTTTTGTCACATTTTTAGATTGTTCGGTATAGAGCGTTGCCATCAATTTTTTATTTTTTCACGTTGTAGCTGGCTATTACTGATTGAATATATTCTCCGCTGCAGCCGATGGCCTGAATCCTATTCTGGTCAAGATTATTTTCTATAAATAAACCGAGAGTTCCGTAAATATATATATCGCTGGCATATTTATTCAAATCAGTCTTGTCGGGAACAAGAAATTTCGGAGAAGCGGGCTTGGTATTGTCTATCGTTTTAACGATATCAAGGGGGCAGGAAATATATTGTCCGGCCAACTTTTTGCCAGTTATATCAGTTAAAGGACTATCGGTCGGATAAGACAATTTGAAGTCGCAGGAATTTTGCTTTTTGATAATTTCAAAAATTGTCGGGAAGAAATCATCTTTTAGAATACCCTTGGCGTTTCCACAACTGACAGCACTGGCGCCTAAACAGGAAAAAACAGAGCTATTTTCGTAGGTGGAAGGAACACCCAATTTGGGAGTCGTGCTTGTCCCGCAATCTATCGGACTGATTATTACGGGTTGGACTGGCGGTGGGGGTTGCACAGTCGGAAGTTGTGCAGGTGGAAGTTGTGCAGGTGGAAGTTGTGCAGGCGGGGGTTGCACAGGTTGTTGCGTTAGATGAATTTCTCCTATCTTGCTTTCCAAAGAAGACCAGAAATTCATTATTTGCGGGCGATAATGCCAAAAGCCGAAACCGAGACCCCCGATGATAATTAAAACAACCAGGAATTTTAACAATCCTGACAATAAATGCGATGGAAGCGGAGGGGGTAAGGGCTTGGAAAGCGGTGTTGATTTTAATAGCGAAGGCGAAGGCGAATAGGATAAAGGTGAAAATGGATGGGGTGATGATGGAGAAAAAGAAACAGCAGGTGAAGACAGCGGAGGGGGTTTGGGCAATAAAGATGGTAGCGATGATGGTTCAACTATTTTTTCTTTCGGTAAAATAACGCTCTGCATTGGAATTATGGTTCTGAATGCCTCGCTTAAATCATCTTCGCTCCATCCCCCGCCAGAAAGCAAGACCCCGCGGATTTCTTCGCGTGTCTTTCCTTTGGCAATTTCCGCTTTTATATATCCTAGAAGTTCTTGGGTAATCATAAATTAAAAAATTAAAAACAAGCTAAAATTTTACTTTTACTGGATTTTGCGCCGCCTCATCGTCTCCCAGGTCAAAAAATTCTTTTTTGGAGAACCCAAAAGCTCCGGCGATAAAATTGGACGGAAATTTTTCAATCGAAGTGTTCAAGTCGCGAACATTAGCATTGTAAAAACGCCGGGCGGCTTGAATTTTATTTTCCGTATCCGAGATTTCATTCTGCAAAGCCAGGAAATTTTGATTGGCTTTCAAATCCGGATAGGCTTCGGCGAGAGCAAAAACGGACTTCAAGGCGCCGGTCAGAGTATTTTCCGCCGCTCCTTTGTCAGCCAAATTGCTTCCCGCCCCCATCGCCGCCGAGCGCGCTTTGGTAACATTTTCAAAAGCCGAGCTTTCGTGAGCGGCATAACCTTTGACTGTATTCACGAGATTCGGTATCAGGTCATATCGGCGTTTCAATTGCACTTCAATATCAGCCCAGGCCTCCCCCACCCGATTGCGACGGGTAACCAGACCATTAAAAATAAAAACCGTCCACAAAACTATAATTCCCAGAATTACCAAAGTATATGTCATAGATATATTGTAGCACTTATTTTTTCTTTTGCCACTCTTCCACTAATACCAATAATGGCGAAGCCAAGAAAATTGATGAATATGTTCCAAAAAACATTCCGGCAGTCAGCATCAGGGCAAAATACTTGGTTGAAACGGGGCCAAAGAAGAATAAAGCCAGAAGAACCAGAATGACAGTCAATGAAGTGCAGATAGACCGGACATATGATTGTTCCAAGCTTTTGCCGACTGTTTCGCTAAAATTTATTTTGGCTATTGCCGCCTGGTTTCTTAAATTTTCTCTGATCCGGTCAAAAATAACTATAGTGTCGGAAACGGAAAGGCCAAGAATAGTAAGGACAGCAACGACAAAAAGGGTATCCAGCTCCGCTCCATAATAATGGGAAAGAATGACGAATAATCCGACGGGGATAGCCACATCGTGCAAAAGCGAAATAATGGCGATGAAACCATATTTCCAGGAAGAAATTGGTTTGGAGACCTTTCTGAAAGCAAAAGCGATAAAACAAATGATAGCCAGGGAAATTAAAATAACAGCCAAGATCGCTTTTCTGGCGAGTTCCCGCCCGACCGAAGGCCCGATAGAATTAAAACTCATTTCGGTAAGAGCATTATTATTGTCTTGGGAAAGCGTTTTCAAAAGCAATGAGTGTTCAGCGTCACTCAAGTCGCGGGACTTTACAATATAACCCAGTTCTCCGGTCGGCTGAAGAAGAATAGAACCGAAATTAAGAGCCAGAAGGGACTTATCCAGGATGATTTGATTGGGACGTTCTGTTTTATAAACAACTTCGGTCAAGGCGCCGCCTTTAAAATCGATACCGACGTTCAGCCCGAATATAAATAACGAAAGCAAAGAGAGAACAACTAAAACTATTGATATGCTGATGAATATTTTTTTGTATTTTATAACAAACATGATTTTATTTCCAGTGAGAGCTTTAGGCTCTCTCTAGAGCCTAAAGCTCTCACTGGCTGCTAATTCTGCTGGAAAACAAAAACCTGGCAACTTTTCCCTCCCCGATAAAACCGAGCGTTGAAAGAAAAATTCTGGTAATTGTAATAGCGCTGAACATCGATACGATGACCCCCATACCAAGCGTCAAGGCAAAACCTTTAATTAAAGATGTGCCAAACCAAAAGAGAATAACAGCCGTAATGAAATTTGAAATATTCGAATCCCGAATGGAAAACCAGGCCCGGGAAAAACCGGCAGAAATTGCATCGGCGATATTCCGGTCAGAGCGCAATTCCTCTTTCATCCGTTCAAAAATGAGCACATTAGCGTCAACAGCTATGCCGATGGAAATTATAAATCCGGCAATACCGGCTGCCGTCAGAGTAACAGGCAAGAGCTTGAAAAGCGCCAATATTATTGAGATAAAAATACAAAGGGATATAGTGGCAACTAAACCGGGCAAACGATACAGGAGAATCAGAAAAAGAGCCACCAATAAAAACCCGATAAAGGCGGCCTTGACCCCGGCCTGGACAGCATTATCTCCCAAAATGGCGCCAATGGTCTGGGTTGAAAGAAGACTTATCGGCACAGGCAGAGCTCCGGAATTAAGCCGGCCGACCAGCGTTTTCGCTTCAGTTGGAGTGAAGCTCCCGGAAATCACAGCCTGACCATTGGGAATTTCTTCCCGGACGACGGGGGTGGAGATGGGAGCGCCGTCCAAATAAATCGCCACCATTTTGCCAACATTGTCTTTGGTAATTTGGGCGAAAAGTTTCGTGCCGACATCGTTGAATTGCAAATTCACTTTCGGTTCGCGGGTATTCGTATCAAATTCCAATGTTGCTTTCTGTAAATACCGGCCGGTAAGATCGGTAGGAACAAATTGAGAATTTATATCCAGATTTACCTTGCCGTTCTTGTCAACGGTTGCCTTTTGGGGAGTGCCTTTGGGCGCTTCAATTTTGAATTCAAGCAATGGTGTCTGCCCGATCATCTCAATGGCCTGTTTGACGTCAGTCACGCCCGGAAGATCAACTATTAATTGCTCTCCGCCGCCGGAAATCAAACCGCCGCTTTGGACCTGGACAACAGGTTCGGAAATTCCAAAAAGATTTATGCGCCGTTCGATTACGTCGCGAAGAGCGGACATTGAATCTCCCACTTGGTTGGCCGGAATTGAAGAAGTGTCAGCTTTATAGATCAAATGGCTGCCTCCGGAGAGGTCAAGCCCCAGACGAAAAGGGTGATTTTTTAGGAAAGAGCCGGCAGTCGCAAAATTCTTGTTTAATCTGGGCTCGGATTTAAAAACAAAAAGGGCTATTCCCGCGCCTAAAATGAGTATTACCAATGCTAAAATAAATTTTTTCCACATAAATATATAAAACTATTCTACCTATTTTTCACAAAATATGCAACTAAAATGCCGATTATAAAACCGCCTAAAATATCAATAGGAAAATGCACACCAGCGATAATGCGAGCCAGGCCAATCAGAAAAGCGAAAAACATGAAAACGTAGCCGGCTTTTTTATGGGTGAAAAATAAGGCAAATGCCATTGCCGAGAAAACAGCAGCGTGGCCGGATGGAAAAGCATACCCATTTTCCAGAAAAAGCGAGAGCACTTGCGGGAATATTGCGAAAGGCCGAAGCGTGTGAAATAAAAATTTCAAAATTTCAGCGACCGCCAAAGCAAGGCCTCCGGAAAAACATATTAAAATAAATTCTTTCCGCGATTTATTATAAAAAAATAAAAATATTAAAGCCAATAAAATAACTATGTATGGAAAATAAACGGCAAAAAATACAATCACTTTGTCGAAGAAAATTGACTGATGCGCTAAGCTATAAAAAAAGAAAAAAATTGTGTTGTTCATGATTTATATAAAAATTATTATAATATATTCAGACGAAAAACCCTAACTCCTCATTTACGCTATAGCTGATATCGATGTATTGTAGGGTTTAGCTAATTTGAAAGTTTTAAAGTTGTTCCCTATTTTTATTTCTTTCAGATAATCAAGAAAGTCTTTTGGCAGAGGTGAGGGTCCAACCCAAACACTTCTCTGTATCATAATATATTCGAACTTTACCAATTGCCGACGAAACCAATCCCGCTCTTTCTTAAATTCTTCGGGAATATCATACATAACGATAAGATTCTTCGGAGTATCTTTTTTAAAAGACGATGAAAATGAAACATTGTATAGGTTTCTAGTTCTCTTGTGATGTTTTTTATTCGAGTCTTTTTGAGAACTACTAAGAATAGGCAAACCAAAAGCATTTACCCGCATGCCCTTATAACGTAATATTCTAGCGCTCATATTTTTATATTATACATTATTTACAAATATACGCTATAGCTGATATGTGGAAATTAAATATAAAAGATAAATTTATAGATTTTATTAAAATTTAGAAAAAATTTCATCGACAACGTCTACAAGTGGACGATCAACATTTATGGGAATAGCTCCCTCTTCCAATACTTTCTTTTCAAAATCTTTATACCAACTCAAAATATTTTCTTTTTCTAAAATATGCTTACCCAAATTATGATTTTCTCTTTCTTTAATTCTTTTCAAAAAAGTTTCTTCCTTACAATGAAGCAGAAAAACTTTGTCAAACAAATCCCACAACTCAGAACGATTACCAAATAACCCGGCAACAACTACGTTATCTTTATTACTAGTGTTTATTAAATTAATTAGTTTTTCTTTGTCGCAGATATATTTATGTTTCTTATACCAATTATTGCTCATACCTGGATGCCATTTTGATATTCCTTTCGTATTATTATCTATCCAATGGGTCAGACCTTTAACTGAATCTGCGTCAATAGAAAAAACACCTTTTTCAGCTAATTTTTCTGTTAAACTAGATTTTCCTACCCCGGAAATACCTGTTATGTAAAATATTTTCATTTTTAATTATATTCCCAAAAATTCGTTTTTCATGTCATCCCGATGTGCGAACCTTTCATATTTACGCATGCTCATCAGAATCCCCAATCCGGCAAATTCAGTCAACAAATGCGAACCGCCATAACTCATAAAAGGAAGGGGGATACCAGCCACCGGCAGCAACCCCAGATTCATACCGATATTGACGAGTATATGACTCATAAAAAAAATGGCAATGCCCAAGCCAAAAAGTATTTCAAAATTGGATGCGCCTAAAGACGCGCAGTAAAGAATTCTCCAAATTACCAGACCAAAAAGCAGAAGAACCAGGAATGAACCGATAAAACCCCATTCCTCGGCATAAGCGGCAAAAATAAAATCCGACTGGGGCACCGGCAAAAATTTCAATCTTGACTGCGTCCCAAAACCCAAACCCTTGCCCGTAAATTGGCCTGAACCAACGGCAATCGTCGACTGAAATACATTGTAACCGGTATTATGGATATCCGCCAATGGATTTATAAAATTATAAATGCGGGCCTTCTGATACGGCGCAAAAGCAAAAAACCAAAGCGACGCAAAAATTAACATTCCCGCGACGAAAACCAAAAGCAGATGAATTTTAGAAATTCCGGAAACCAGCACCATGCCCAGCCAGATAAGAAATATAATCATCGCCGAACCGAAATCGGGCTGAAGTAAAACCAGAATTAATGGTATAAGGGCGTAAAATCCGGAAATAAAAATATGCTTAATATCCCTGATTTCAACGTGCCGGCGGGAAAAATACTTGGCCAAAACCAGAACCAATACCAATTTCATAGCGTCAACAGGCTGGAAAGAAAAAAAACCGAAATTGAACCAGCTTTTATGGCCGTGGGATATATGACCTAAAACGATAAGCGCCAGCAAAAGAGAAGCAATAAAAAGGAACAAAAAAACCAAGACATCAGTCCGTTTTAAAAAGCGAAAATCAATAAAAGAAAAAATAAAAAAAACAGCCAAAGAGAGCAGAACCCAAATAATTTGTTTGCCAAAAAAATCAGTTGTCACTTCAATCGGCGCAAAAGATTTCATCGTGACCAGTCCGGCTAAAATTATCGGGATTATAAAAGCAACCAGCAACCAATCTATCCCGTACGAAATCTTGCTAACAAATTCTCTTGCACTCATTTAACTAATATATTAATTTAATAAAATTTCGTACGGGATTTGCTACTGCAATTTGGCGGAGAAAATATCATAGAGCGGAATTATTTCTTTGGCAACAACGGTGCCGGGCAGCGGTTCCGGCCAGGTAAAATTGATATCGGTATTTTGAAGAGGGCCGAGCTGATTTAAATAAGTGCGGCTGGTGGAAATGGCATTGCCGGACGTGTCATAAAGAATTGCAATTACGTCAACATTCGGAATCGTGAAAAGTGAATTATTTTTTATGGTGGCCGAGAGCCGCGGACTCGTCGTCTCGTCCAGAAGCTGTATATTTGAAACTAAAATTTTGATCTGGTCAATCTTGTCTTGCGGAACCTGGAGCCAAATAGGCGTTTCGGCAAATTCAAAAGTCACATAAACGGGAATGGAATTGCCTATATCTATTCCCGGCTCAAAAACGGCGAAATTGCCGGACGGGGGGATAATGGTGCTTCCCTCTCTCTTGCCGATATAAATATTCTTTGCGTCGGCAAAACGGAACCGGTAATTTATTTTTCGGACCGCTGTATTTTTATTATGATTTACAAGATAAGCGACAGCGTTATAACGCCCGCGTATAACTTTGAAGGCGCGGGCCCAGAGAACCGAAACTTGATCCACTTGCACCAGGCAAGCTTTTGGACACGGTCCTCCGCAGTCAATTCCTGTCTCGCCTCCGTTCTGGATATTATCCACGCAAGTCGGCGCTTTTTTAAAACTCGGAGAAATTATTAAAAATGCGAGAGCCGAAAAGAATAAAAGGAGAATAACAACATAAAAAATTTGCCTTTTTAGAGCCCAATTCATTAATGCCATAAGGATATAATAGCACTAAAAATATAAAAATAAAAACGCCCTTAAAGCGTGACAAAAAATGATGCCCGGTCTGCGAAGACAAATCGGGCGCAAAACGATATGAAAAGTCAAAAGGACAAAAATTATGGGGGAAGGTGGTGCAACCCGCACGCGTCTCGCCGGAGATCCCTGTACGGGCTTCCCTGGGATACAGCGCCACCTTCCCGCAACTTAATCGTAAGTTATCAAATTTATAAAGTCAAGCTCAACGCAAAAGTGTGCAAAGGTGTGCAAAGGTGTGCAAAGTTCGACTTTGCACAGTTTTAAAAATCAAGTGCTCGGTGTTGGCGACTGCCTACTTTCCCCGTGAAGAGTATCATCGGCTCAACAGGGCTTAACTTCTCTGTTCGGAATGGGAAGAGGTGTGGCCCCTGCGACGAATCACCAACACTGAAAACTCGATTTTTGAGCAAGGACTACCCTTGCTCATTTATTGTGGTTTCCAAATTTCTTAACAGGAATCGAAACATTAGTACTTCTCAGCTTAACGCATTACTGCGCTTACACTTAAAGCCTATCAACGTGATAATCTCTCACGGTTCTTAACGATTCCTAATCTTGAAGGTGGCTTCCCTCTTAGATGCTTTCAGAGGTTATCCATTCCCGACTTAGCTACCGAGCATTCCACTTGGCAGTAGAGCTCGTACACCAGAGGTCGGTTCACTTCGGTCCTCTCGTACTAGAAGCAAATCTTCTCAAGAATCAACGAGTGCAATAGATAGGAGACCAACCTGTCTCACGACGGTCTGAACCCAGCTCGCGTACCTTTTTAATTGGCGAACAGCCAAACGCTTGGCAGCTTCTCCACCGCCGCGCTAAGGTGAGCCGACATCGAGGTGCCGAACTCCGCCGTCGATATGAACTCTTGGGCGGAACTAGCCTGTTATCCCTAGAGTAGCTTTTATCCGTTGAGCTTCCACCGCATCTAATGCGAATGGTCGGATCACTATGTTCTGCTTTCGCACCTGCTTGAGATGTACCTCTTACAGTCAAGCAAGCTTGTGCCATTACACTATCGGCACGATTTCCATTCGCGCCTAGCTTACCTTTAAACCCCTCCTTTACTCTTTAGGAGGGTACAGCCCCAGTAAAACTATCCACCATATACTGTTTCAATGCGTTTTTGCCGCATTGGTTAGAACATGCCTTCAAAAAGAATGGTATTTCACTGACGAGTAGAATACAGCCGAAACCGTACACATCAGACCTCTCCCATCTATGCTACGCAGTCCAAAAACATGCTCAATATAAAGTTATAGTAAAGCTTCTAGGGTCTTTTCGTCTAACTGCACTTAACCGGCATCTTCACCGGTATTGTATTTTCACCGAGCTGGTCCCCGAGACAGTTCTCCAGTCATTACACCATTCGTGCGCGTCGGAACTTACCCGACAAGGTATTTCGCTACCTTAGGACCGTTATAGTTACGGCCGACATTCACTAGGGCTTATATCAGTCACCCTTTCCCCGTCTTGCGACAGAGAAAGAACGCCGATATTTGACCTTCTAGCATTGGTCAGGTGTCACCCCCTATACATCCTCTTGCGAGTTCGCAGGGAGCTGTGTTTTTGGTAAACAGTTGCCAGAGATACTTTCGCTGCGCCCCGCATCACGCTGCGCGCGATGCAAGTTATAAAGTAAAAAGTAGAAAGTTGTAAAGCAATATAAATACTTTAAACTTTATGAACTTTAAAACTTTCAACTAGCATCACATGCAATGTGATGCGGGGAAGCCTTATCCCGAAGTTACGGCTGCTTTTTTGCCGAGTTCCTTGGGGACCATTCACTCGTTCGTCTTGGTCTAATCGACCTGATCACCTGTGTTGGTTTGCGGTACGGATTCTATATTTTTAAGTTTAGAGAGTTTTCTTGGAAGGGTGCTTTGTATCATTATCCTCCGCCGAGGCGGAAAACTTTTTATTTCTCTTGGATGCGCCACTGAAGGCAATGCACGGATTTTCCTATGCAACATCCTAAAGATATAAACTTCAAATCCAATAATGAGCGATACATACTACCCTCCGTCATCCCGTCACAAAATACAGAAGTGTGGGAATATTAACCCACTGTCCATCGGGTGCGGCTTTCGCCATTCCCTTAGGCCCGACTAACCCTTGGCTGATTGACATTACCAAGGAAACCTTGATCTTTCGACGTGGCGCGTTCTCAACGCCATTGCGGTTACTTGTGCCAACATTCTTACTTCCACACGCTCCAGCAGCCCTCACGGGTCTGCCTTCACAGCAGAGTGGAACACTCTCCTACCGCTTGTGCGAAGCACAAGCAAGTCAAAAGTAAAAAGTTGAAAGTAAAAAGTATTGAACTTTATAACTTTATAAACTTTACACTTTATAACTCGTTTGTGCTTCGCACAAACCCTCATATTCGGTACCATGCTTAGCCCCAATTATTTTCGACGCAAAATTTCTAGATGAGTGAGCTGTTACGCTATCTTTAAAGGGTGGCTGCTTCTAAGCCAACCTCCTCATTGTTTAAGAAATCTCACTTTCTTGTCTTACACTTAGCATGAATTTAGGGACCTTATATTGAGATGCGGGCTGTTTCCCTTTTGGCCAATGGAGCTTCGCCCCCATAGCCTAACTGCCAAATTTGGTCTCTGGTATTCGGAGTTTGATAGGTTCAGCGACCTTTCGGCCTGTCCGAACCTTCCAGTGCTCTACCCCCAGAGAAAACATTTGACGCTAGCCCTAAAGCTATTTCGGAGAGAACCAGCTATTACCAAGTTCGATTAGCTTTTCACTCCTTACCACAAGTCATCCGAAGACGTTATACGATCTACCGGTTCGGACCTCCATAGAACTTTCGCTCTACTTCATCCTGCTCATGGCAAGCTCACCTGGTTTCGGGTCTTATGCATTCTACTTTTACTCTGCCTTGCGGCGGGGTAATTCGCGCTATTAACACTCGGTTTCCCTTTGGCTCTGCTGTTTTAGCCAGCTTAGCCGAGCAGTCTGCATAAACTCGTTGGCTCATTCTTCAATAGGCACGCCATCGCGCGCTCCGCGCGCAAGTCATAAAGTAAAAAGTTCATAAAGTTCATAAAGTAAAAAGTAATGCATTTTGCATTTGCTTTCAACTTTATAACTTTACACTTTATAACTTTACAAACTGCGTGCGAAGCACGCTCTGACTCCTTGTAGACATACGGTTTCAGGTCTATTTCACCGCCCTAATCGGGCTGCTTTTCACCTTTCCCTCACGGTACTAGTTCACTATCGATCTTTAAGAGTATTTAGCCTTGGCGGTTAGTTCCGCCGGATTCCCCCCGGCCATTCATGTCCTGGGGTACTCAAGAATAACAATAAAAGAGATAAATTATTTTCGTTTACGGGACTATCACCTCCTGTGGTGTCGCTTTCCAGCAACTTCAACTAATAATTTATTTTTTGACTCTTCTTTAATTAAATAAAAATTGTCATCTTACAACTCCCCTCCGACCGAAGTCGGAGAAGTTTGGGCTTCTTCCTTTTCGCTCGCCGCTACTAAGGAAATACATATTTGTTTCTATTCCTCCTGGTACTGAGATGTTTCACTTCCCAGGGTACGCTCGCGCTCCGCACGAGCAAGTCAAAAGTTTTAAAGTAGAAAGTTAAAAGTAAAATACATTTGCATTTACTTTATGAACTTTATAACTTTTAACTTTATAACTGGTTCGTGCGAAGCACGTCTCCGCGGTTTACGCGGAGGGGTTTCCCCATTCGGAAATCTCCGGATCAAAGGTTGCTCAGCACCTCCCCGAAGCTTATCGCAGCAACGCCACGTCCTTCTTCGCCTCTTAAAGTCAAGGCATCCACCGTACGCCCTTAAATTTCCTGTTAAGAAATTTGAAAACCACACTTTTCAGTTTCTTTTCCGGACCGCTCCGTACTCAAAAACTGTCTCTATTTCAGACACAAAAAAGACCCTCCTTGAAGTGTCTGAATAGTTTTCAATTTTCAAGATTCAATCCTTACGGGAAACAAAAAACCGCCTTTCAGGCGGCTAACAGGCAAAAGAAAGGTCTGTTTTTAACGCCGCCTTTTTAAACTGTTTTTTGTAATATTCATACCGTAAAAAGAGTATATTCCAAATCAAAAAAGATGTCAAGGGAAAACTTATTCAATGTCTTAACTCTAATAATCTCGGCTTTTTATAAAACTTTTTCTTCCAGTACTTCAATTCTTTTATCAAGATTACCCGTCGTCACTTCAGTTAAATCATCTATCTTTTCATTTAGTTTCGTAAAACTTTCTCTGGTTTCAGTTTTAAAAGATTTTATTTCGGACTTTAATACATCAAAATCATCCTTCACATCTCTTAAGTCGGATTTCGTGGCAAGAATAGCGCTTAATTTTTGGATATTTTTATCGTCTAACATATTTAGAGTATATCAAAATAACCTCTAACAAGTCAAACGCCTAAAAAACGAAATCAAAAAGATGTCAACTCCTATTTATTTCATTTGTCCTGTGAGCCATTCGCGTAACTGGGCTCTCGTCTCAGTAATTAGACCTTCGATATTTGTAAATCCCATGATGCCGGATGGGTTTTCCAGTTGGGAGAAGATAGTGTTTGTTTCCGCGTCAAAGTATTCAAACCCTTTTTCCCTTGCCTCTTTCATGGTGTCTTGCAAGTTCCTCTTTAACCCTGGGAAAGCATCTAGGGCGATGGCGTGGTAATAACTCACTTGTACCGGATGCCCATCTACGACGCGCGGCTCTTGGTCTATAACCTCTTTTCTTGCTTGGCTTTCATTAGCCAAGGCATCAAGGGTTTTGAGAAGTTTCTGCCCAATTCTCCGCATTTCAGCCTGAACTTCTTTAAAGATTTTTTCCCACTGGGTATTCCTTCTTTCATATTACTTATTATATCATTTCCTAAATCTGGCGCAGCTTGCAAAAAAGATGTCTATTGACATCTTTTTTGCAAGCTCCCGAGGCCCTCGGGAAATTAAAAGCTTAAGTTATGGTCGATGAGATACTTCTTCGCCCAATCTGTCAATGAATCGCCCGGCAGCATCTTTGGCGCCCAAACCGAAAGCCAGAGCGCAAGCCAAAGCCAGCATAGCGATTATTCCGGAAAAAAGAATGCTCATATAGTCGCCCAGACCGAGCTTGCCCAGAGCAATGATGAAAGCGAAAGCCCAAACGGCATACTTGGTGACAACGCCCAACATATGCGCCGACCTTAAATTCATGGATTTTGCCGTAGCTAGAATCGTCTTGGAAAGGGCCTCGGAAACAATTGCGGCGATAATCAAAACAAAAGCGGCAATTATGACTTTCGGTAAATATCCAAGAACGTCATCTTTCAGGAAAGAAGAAACATCGTATAAACCGACCAAGTTAAGGGAAGGAAGGAGAAAAACGATAATTACAAACCACTTGGCCACTTCCCCGACGAAATGCCCAGTATTGAGATTTACTCCCGCTTTTCTGAAGAAATTGTCAGCTCCCATAGACGCAAAAAGGCTGTCTATTTTCAAACTGCCAAAGACCTGTTCGATCGCTCTGGCAATTAGGGAACCCAAAAGCCAACCGATAATAAAAAACACGACTGCCACAACGAGCTTCGGTGTAAACTGAACAAAATTCCACCAGAGGGTCTGGAACGATTGGGTGAATACATCACCCCATGTAAGCCAAATACTATTTATCATAAATAATTAATTATTAATACCCAATAAAAACACTTTACTAAGTTTCGACCTTGTTAAAGTTATGTTATAAGTATATCAGTTTTTAGGATTTTTTTAAGGTTTGTGTGGATAACTCTTTTGCGTTAGGTCTTGCCTAACGCAGACTTAGCCATTCAAAAATCTCCTTAATAAAAGAAGTTTTACCGGGAAAATATTTTGGGAATTCTTCTTTGTTTAATATTTTATTTTGAATTCTTTTTTCTCCAACAAAATCTAAATAACTCGAATAGAGATATCTATTCAAATAATCTATAGCCCCCTTTTTGTTTTTAATCCCCCTTTCCTTCCAGTCTTCTTGCATAAGTTTTATTGGGTTTAGGTGTATATAGGAAAATAAGTATTTCAGGTGTCGATCTGTACTCGCGTGCTGTGATTTAAATTTTCCTTCAAATAATCCTCCAGTTCTTTCGTATTTTTTATTGTAATACATTGAATATGCAGTACTCAACTTCTGCATAAATTTACTTATTCCACCTTCTACTTTTTCGGTTACCAATATATGGAAATGATTAGGCATCAAACAATATGAACCGATGCTGACCAATAAATTAGTTCTTTCTATTTCGTAAACATTAAAATTAATGTCCCTGCTTAAATCATAAAGATTAAAACTCTCACTGGAATTTGAAATATAGAGCAAAGAAATAAATCTTAGATAGTCTTCCTTGTCATGAAAAATTTTCTGCTTACTATTTCCTCGATTGTAAATATGATAATACTCGCCTTGAACTAGGTTTGTTTTTCTAATGGACATAGAAATATAATACCAGACATCCCTTGCGTTAGGCAAGACCTAACGCAAAATTTTAGTCATGAAAAGCCATCCCTGCCCCTATGAGTAACATGACAATACCCACAAAAAAAATAATAGTAAGTACACTAAAAACAATCTCAAGCTTAGATCTATGACGCACTAATCCAATAATTGCCCCTACAAAAGCCGCTAAAATAAATGGCCAAATAAAATTAAGTATTGAACCACCAGAATAAGAAAAAGTAGTGAATAATATTAATATGGTGATGGCTAAAATAAGAAAAGAGTATAGCCCAATATTATTTATAAATTTCATATACTTTTATTGCTAAATTAATAGTTTGCGTTAGGTCTTGCCTAACGCAAACCTAACGCAGTTTAAACTTTTTTTAAGGTTTGTGTGGATAACTCTTTTGCCTGCAAAATCACCTCATGCGGATAGTCCAGGATGTCCCGGACAAGCTTGTCATACATATTCAATCTATAAATAAACTCTTTGGTGTCAAAAATGGCATAAACAAGCTCAGCCCCGATTTCCGCCTCCAGCTTGCGAATTCCTTCTTCAATTTTCCCCCTCTTCATTTTGTCGCCAACAATCAATAGGTCAACCCGGCTATCCCGGTTTTTGATGAAAACACCGGAAATTATAATCAGTTTCACCCGTCCAATTTTTTTAAAATTGTCCAAGACGGTTTGTTTGTTTAAACTATCGGACCTGACCAAAAGGTCTTCAAATTCTTCGCTATATTTGAAGAAAGGATTGAAAGACCAATCTTTGGCGCGCTTTTTTATAAAATCGACGGAAGAGAGCAAACGCAGTTCCCGGCGGACAGCATTAGGATTTACCCGGCTTCTTTTTACTACGCTCTTGCTGGTAAAACCCTTATTCCTGTTCAGCAAAAAAAGCCGCATAATTTTCACCCGCGCGGAATTGCCCAATATTTTGCCTAAAATTTCCATCGCTTCATTCTAGCGCTTTTTCAATAAAAAACAAGTGAGATGAGAGAGGGCGACGAAACCGCCCACTTGGCGGTTTCGTCGCCAAGTAATTATTTTAATTCAATTTTTCCACCGGCGTTTTCAATTTTTTTCTTCAATTCTTCCGCTTCCGCTTTTTTCATTCCCTCTTTGAGAGTTGAAGGAGCGGCATCAACCAAATCCTTTGCGTCCTTCAAACCAAGGCCGAGCATTTCTTTGACGATTTTCATCACAGCGATTTTCTGCTCGCCGGCCGAAGCGAGAACAACGGTAAATGCGGCTTTTTCCTCAACCGCTTCGGCTCCCGCAGCTGCCCCGCCTCCGGCCTGTACCGCCACAGCGGCCGCCGACACGCCAAACTTCTCTTCCAGGGCTTTTACGAGCCCGTGAAGGTCGGCGACGGACATTTTTTCTATTTTTTCTATAAGCTCTTTAAATTTTTCTGACATATTTTTAATATTATTTTAATAATGAATTTCTTATTCCCCTCTTGAGGGGTGACCCGATGGTCATCGGGTCGGGGTGGATAAATTCTCCACCTCCCTCCGCCGTAGGGCGGAGTACTCCTCAAGAGGAGAATTTACTTCGACTTAGCAATAGCATCCAAGACAACAGCGAATCTTTGAATCGGGGAATTGAGAATATTGACCAACTGCGCGTAAAGAACTTCCCGGCTCGGAATCATCGCTATTTCCATCATTTTTTCTTTGCCCAGGAATTTCCCCTCGAAAATTCCTCCGATAATGTTCAGAAGCCCTTTGCGGGTTTTTTGGAAATTATAAATTTCCCGAGCCGGAGCTGTCGGGTCTTTGGAATACGCGATAGCGACTTCGCCGGCCAGCTCCGGAATTTCTCCTTCGGCCTTGCCTTTAAGCGCGCGCTTGAGCAGCGTCTTTCTGGATACTTTATAATTCACTCCTTGGTCCCGAAGATTTCTGCGAAGCTTCGTTTCATCATTTACTTTCAGACCGTGGAAATTCACAAAAACCAAGGATTCGGAATTATTGATTGCCTTTTCCAAATCTTTGACCATTTCTTCTTTTTTTGATTTTAATAGCATAATTTATTGTTCAAAAACTTTTAAAATATAATTTTTGAAAACGTTTGAAAATTTTCAACAAAAAAACGGCAAACCGCCGTCGACCCACTAAATAGGATTTACTTGCCCTTCGACTATGCTCAGGGCAGAACCTATTTTCTCTGCGGTATTTCTAATATAGCACAAACCCAGAACCAAAGCAAGCTCGGTACGGGGCAGGCCTTATTACTTTGCAAGCAACAAAACTCCAATCAGTCCTAAAACTATCATCACAGCAAAAATCAGCAGAATCTTAAAAAAATGTTTCGTGAGCATGGATTAATAATAACACAAAATTAGATAACTAAAAATGTATCATGCATCTATTATTAAAATCCACTTTACTAAACTAAAGTAGCTAGTAAAAAATAATATAAATTTTTATTCTTTTTTAAGAGATTTGTAGATAACCAAAACGAGAGAAATTATTGAATACAAAATAGTTAATAAAAATATTATTGACCGTTTTGTTACGGGCACAAAATCAAGTCCATGAGTTCTAGTTGGTAAAAAAGTAATAATTATAAGAGAAATGGGAATTACCCACATAGAAAAATTCCTCCATGAATTAAAAACTGATTCTTTTAATTTGTAAGTCAGTATTGAAAAAACAAAAATTAAAATAAATGGTAAAAAATATATTGTTAAAAGTTCACTTACATCACCACAAAATTCTCCCATATAACAAACATCTTTGTGTATAGAAATATCCACAAAATAGCCAAGGAAAAAAACTAATACCCCCAAAAAACCAATAACAATTATTTTCTTTTTTGTAAACCAATTTACAACATTATTCATAAATCTAAAAAATTAACTAATAATTAATCTTAATACTATCCCCTTCAGTTTTGATCGTCACAACTACAAACCCTGGCTTAGTTATTGTGGTAGTTCCTGAATTTGTCTTCTCTTTAACAATTGTAGCATTATTGGCTTTCTTATAATTAAAGATGTATTTTTCTACACCCTTGATTGTTACTTTCGTATCTAAGTCGGTCAGAATTCCCCTTTTCTCTTGCCAATTATACACTACGTTGGTATTTGGCACCATAGTAGTAATGCCATTTCTAATAATTTTATTGTAAGAAAACTGAAGTTTGGTTGAACTTTCTTTGTATTTAGTAAATGGGATTATTGTGGTATTGTCTCCGGTATCCGTAAGAGTAGTAGAAGTTTTGTTGGTAAATATGGTTGGATGTTGGTCTAATATATCTTGCACAGAGAAAATTACATCTTTAACGTTAATATCAAATGTCACTTGTAACTCTGGAGGATTTACATCATATACAGTAATGCCATCTGGTGTAGCTTTAAGAGTTTTGTCTACTGTCCCATCTCCATTTTGGTCAATTTTAAGTGTTGCACTTGAAACTTCAAAATTTGGAATAACATCCATTGTAGCCATGGTAGAGATTGAAGATGGAATACCTTGAAATGAAGTTGAAGCCGTTATCTTATTACCTTCCTGTTTGTCTACATCAAGTGAAAAATTGCCTTGCTGGTATCCTTGCATTTCTAGGGTAGCCGTAATGTCACTAGGCACGGAAAGAAATTGCACATTGCCTATTTGTTTATAAGTAACATTTGGAATTTCTTCTCTGATTTGTCTAGTTACTGAATCTTGTCCCGTATATCTGCCTTGTATATCCACAATACCAAGAGTTAGAGGTGAATGTAAGGTGTAGTGGAAACGAATGCCATTAGAAATTAATGTTGACGTATTATTTACTACAATTTTATCTGGGTCAATAAAGATAGAATTAGTAATTTGAGATTCAATAAAATTACGAAGATTTGATATTTCTAAAATATCTCTATGTTGTGTTCTAAGTATAATACTGTTTCTATTAAATTTATCTAAATCCACCCACCATCTCTCTACATTCGGCATTGCAGTAGACATCCATAAAGCACTAGGCACCACTACCGTACCATCGCCATCAACTACGGTACGAATTTTGTAAGAGGCTTCTTTATTTCCCAATATATCTGCAACATAAGTTTTATAATCAAGCCCTGCAATTGTCTCTTCTCCCCATCCTGCTACTTGTATCACTTTAATATCTTTAGTATCTGGAGAAGGAGACCAAGAGTCAAGTATTTGGTGAACATTTTCCGCCTGAGTATATAAAACAGAATTACCAATATTTGGATGGATGGTATCATTAAAAAATGGTTTGGTTCTACCATCTGTTCCTAAAATATAATCCTTGAGTTCTGTCTCATCTGAAACATAAACTCCATATTTGGATGTTTGTGCATTAAAAAATGGTTTATCTTCAAAAGAAACCAACTTTTCTGGAACAAATGGAATTTGAGGCATAGTAAAATAATTAGCTGACGGAAGAAGATTATAAATAGTCGGCATATTTTCGGAAAGTTGTCGAGACATGTCTTTACCCATTAAAAAACCATATCCGAGTTCTGTACCATGCAACAGTGCTACTACTGCATCAGGTGTTCCTACTTGCGGAACCGCAACTAAAATAACTTTATCTATTTTGTTATAGAGAGGATTGTTAGTATCTTTTAATTTCTGAATTAATGCCTTAGCAACCAATCCTCCATTTGAGTGAGCGATAATTGTAACTTTGCCAGATTTGGAATTACTCTGGAGAGCTTCCAACTTTTTTAAAATAAAAGATTCTGAAAAACTTTGAGGGGTATTGTAAGAAAGATTATTGTTGGCTGTGGTAACGCCATTGGTGATAATATCATCAAGAGAAAGTCTCCAATCATATGGAATGAAAGCGTAATCTGCGATAATTTTATCATCATCTTTCCATTTTTTTAAGTCGGCAATGAAAGATTTATAAATATTGAAAACTGATATTTCATCAATAATTCCTGTCTCATTTCCATCTCCATCTAATTTTTGCGTATCATTTTTAGTGAAAATATCATTAATGCTTTTACCTTGGGTGTCTAATGAAAGTTTCGCTTGTAAGAGATCACTTACAGACACCCATAATTCTTTATCTCCGCATTCGCTACCAGTTATATCTGAACCACAATTAAGGCCTTCTTCGTATAACCTTGAGCCCATTAGCCCCGGCAAAAAAAGAACATTGGAAAAACAGTCGGTGCAGGGAGAGTTTGTCTGTTTAATTACCACTGTTCCATTGCCACTAACACCTGCAACTCCAGCCGAGCCATTAGCCGTTATTGTTCCGGTAAATAAATTATTTTGATAATAAATTGCAACTCTGCCTCCGCCGCCCGGACCATAACAAAAAGTAGGACAATACCCGCTACCGCCATTGGCATTAAAAGTGCCGATTCCTGATAAATTATTTGCCGTCACAAAAATACTTCCGCCGCTTCCAGATTCACCACCTTCAGCGGAAATTCTTCCAT
>Ga0315279_10000454_pt1 | contig 81969 bp, 60 predicted proteins | sample YL17G06_20_MG_FD_203694 | JGI IMG/M metagenome (GOLD analysis project Ga0315279, IMG submission 203694) | Sediment microbial communities from Yellowstone Lake, YNP, Wyoming, USA - YL17G06_20 | ecosystem: Environmental > Aquatic > Freshwater > Lake > Sediment | place: USA: Wyoming | collected...
CTATCAACGGTAGGCAGTCATCTTGAGAATAGCCGGGGATAACGTTCCCGTCACCGTCCTGTAATTCGACGCGGATGTAACCGGCCGCGCCGGTGGAGAAATTCAACAGGAGAGTGCTGCCCGAAAAGCGAATGGAGCGTAAGCGCATCTCACCGCCTTTGAAGGAAGCACTCACTGAGACGAAGCCGTCGGTCCGGAGGGTATATCGCTCAAATCGATTCGAAAGCTGAGCGTAGTGCGCCTGCCTATAGAGGGATATTTCCGCCTCGCCGGTAGGCACGATGCCAAGGGCAGCGAGCCCAGCGCGCGAGGCCCAGTTGCCCGGATCCAGTCCTGGTCTTATGAAGGCTTCCATGAATGTTCGGTCATAGCGGTTGCCTCCGCGACTGGTCATAAAGACGGTTTCCGCACAGTCGGAGGCATATCCTCTGGCCACGCCCAGCGCCCTGGCTTCCTCGTCCGGAACGGCGCGTCCCTCTGCCTCGTTTTCGGGATTTTCTCTTCATCAACCAGCGGCGTGCCCGCTTGACGCGCTCCGGGCTTTTCCGCCTATGCCGCCGGTACCTGGTTGCGGCGGCGTCCAAAGAGCCGAGCATCAAACGCAAGAAAATCTGTCCGGTTCATCTGTGGCGCTACACCACCGCCACCCATCTGGGTCTCGCCGGAGTGGATGTCACGGTTGTCCAGGAGTGGCTGGGACATGCCTCGATCAATACGACCTGCGGCTATAAGGCAATCCCAATCCAGACCAAGCGTGAGGCTCTGCGAAAGTTCTATCTGTTTGAGCAGTCCTGGCAGGAACCCAATCACGAAGGAGTGAATTGGAACCTGTATCCGGATCCGCTGGCATTCCTTCAATCGTTGTAGTGGACGCGCCGAGCGGGCGGCGGAGTATCGCAGAAGCTCGAAAATTATGTTCTGAGATTCAAAGGCCGAATCGCTTACCAACTGATTCCACAAGAGTTATCGCAAAACCTTCAATATCCTCATAACTCATTTCTGCGCAACGGATTATAATAACTCAGAACATGACCATCGAGCTTGTCCTTCCTGTCCATAGCGCTTGGCCGGACTCAATGGAGTACGTGGCCGGCCGCTGTTAACGCTCCATTGAGTCCGCGCATTCGCTGGACGCGGGACTGAGCTTTAGCGACCCGCCGGCCGGTGATGGAGCAGGAATCGCAGAATGAAGAGGAGGAATGGATGTCGAGGAAATCACTCCCACTGATCGTACTCGCCGCAGTTCTGACCTCCGGGGCCGGCGCGCAAACCAGCAGCGCGCCGCAAGAGCGCATCGCCGTCAAGGTTGATGCTGGCAAAACCCGCGCACCGATTTCGCCCTACCTCTATGGGCAGTTCATCGAGCATATTGGCGATCTGGTCAACCGGAGTGTGTGGGCCGAGATGCTCGATGATCGGAAGTTCTACTACGACGTCAACTCGGAAACCCCCGCGCCAAACCCAGCACCAGGCCCGTTTCGAGGACGCCGGCCCAACCGCTGGCGGCCCATCGGCCCCGACGCGGCGGTGGTGATGGATCGCGGCCATCCCTATGTTGGGGAGCACACGCCCCTCATCAGGCTCGCCGGCACCGAGCCGCGGGGAATTCAGCAGGCCGGACTCGTGCTGCGGAAGTCCAAAATCTACTCGGCGAGGGTGGTGCTGGCTGGCGAACCGAGCGTCGCAGTCGCAGTCAGTCTTGTCTGGGGATCGGGTCCGGGCGAGAGGCAGACCGTTCCCCTTACTGGACTGCAGACCGCCTACGCCAAGTTCCCCTTGCAGTTCGCTGCCGGAGGTGATACCGACGACGGACGCATCGAGATCGCCGCGACGGGCGCCGGGTCCTTCCACGTCGGAGCCGTGTTGCTCAGGCCGGCCGATAACGTCCGCGGCTTTCGCCGGGATACCACCGGCATGTTGAAGCAACTGCGCTCGGGCATGTATCGTTTTCCCGGCGGCAATTTCCTCTCTGCCCATGAATGGCGCGACGCCATCGGCGATCCGGATCGGAGGCCGCCGCGGTGGGACTACGTGTGGTCGGCCTTGCAGCCGAACGACGTCGGTACCGATGAGTTTCTGACGCTGTGCGAACTTCTCGGCGTGGACGCCTTCATCAGCGTCAATGCGGGCTTCGGAGATGCTCACTCGGCCGCCGAATTGGTGGAATACGTCAACGGCGCCGCCGACACACCCCTGGGGAGGCTGCGCGCCGCTAACGGCCATCCCGCTCCTTACAACGTCAAGTGGTGGGGCATCGGCAATGAGATGTATGGATCCTGGCAGTTCGGTTACATGGCGCTCAAGCAGTACGTGATCAAGCACAACATGTTCGCCAAGGCGATGCGTGCGGTGGACCCGACGATCACCTTACTCGCCACGGGCGCCACGCCGGATGAGATGACGGTGAACAGACTTTCGTTGGGTCTCACCGGCAAAGTTGTGAGCGATTACGGCTCAGACGCCGATTGGACCGGTGCATTGCTTGCCAACTGCCTTGACAATATCGACGTGATGTCAGAACACTTCTACAGCTACGACCACGAGAGATTCGACCTGTCCCAGAATAAGAGAGTCCCCGTTGAGGAACCGCTGGTCGATGCGGCTTACCGGCCTGCGAACCGCGTGCGCGGCAAAGTGGAGGCATACGAGGAGTATTCGCGGCGGATTCCAGGCCTCAAAACAAAACCTCTACCAATAGCGATCGACGAGTGGGCGCTAACCCGCCTGCCTGCCAATTTGAAACAGACCCTGGCTAATGCTCTGGTGTTCCACGAGATGTTCCGGCACACGGACCTGATCCGGATGGCTGGCCATACCATGGGAACGTCTTCCATCGAATTCAACGCCACGGACGCAGCGTTGAATACCACTGGCCTACTGTTTCAGCTCTACCGCGATCATTTCGGAACGGTGCCGGTGGAAGTGGATGGCAACTCGCCGCCGCCCGCACCGAAGTACCCAGTGGGCGGCGATCAGCCGAGGGTGAACGCCGGCAGCCCCACCTACCCAGTGGATGTGAGTGCCGCGCTTACGAGCGACGGGAAGTTCCTGACGCTGGCGGTAGTCAACCCGACCGAATCGGCTCAGAAACTCGATCTGACCATAAATGGCGTGGATCTCCGAGGCAAGGGGCGACTCTGGCACATGACGGGTCCCGGAATCAACGCCGTGACGGGTCTGAGTCGACACGAGGTCCAGGTCGTGGAGATGCCGGTGGGCGAGGTGCCCAAGACGCTCCAGGTCGCGCCGATCAGCATTGACCTGTATGAGCTCGAGAGGCGCTAGTCCCAGGACCGCCTGAATCGAATCGATGCCTTATGAAAGTGGTGAACCGACTGAGAATGACTTGGCTCGCGAGGCTACGTGGAACTTTTTCAGGCGGGCACGGGACCAGGTACAATTATTCTGGCAGGAGGAGTTGATGCAACGACCGAATGGCAGGACTCTGTTGAAGGGCGGGCTGCTGTCGATTGCGGGCATGGCGGGACTGCCATCGCTTTCGGCAGCGGTGGAGGATGCCACCACTCCATACAATCGGCCCAGACTGAGGATCACGGAAATTTGCACGGCCGAAGTGCGCGCGCACGGCTACCAGGTGCACGTTCGGGTGTACACCGATCAGGGCATCGTCGGCCAGGGCGAAACTACCGACGCCTCCATGGGCAACGTTCCGCTGATCCGATCCTTTTCGCGCATGCTCATCGGGCAGGACCCGCTCAACATCGAGGCCGCGTTTGAACGGATCCGCACGTCGGGCGTCTTCGCCGGCGCGCAAGCCGGCCAGTATGTGACGGCGCTGACCGGCGTCGAAATCGCGCTCTGGGACATCGCGGGAAAAGCGCTGGGCCTGCCGGTGTACCAGTTGCTAGGCGGAAAGGTGCGCGACCGCGTGCGCGTCAGCTGCGATTCTGGCGCGCGTGAAATGATTCCCGGCGACGAGCGGTCCAAGGCGCGCATCCGCCAGATCCAGGCGATGGGCTTCACGGCGGCCAAGATCGACATCGACGACGCGCTCGATCCCGCGCGATTCGACCGCGTGAACTGGACGGCGTCGAACGGCGAGATCGATCACATGATCGCGAAGGTCGCGTTCACCCGGGAACTCTATCCCAAGAATTTCGACCTTGCCGTCGACATGCATGCGCGCTACGACGCGGGCACGGGGAAGCGTGTCGCCAAGGAGCTGGAGCCCTTCAAGCTGATGTGGCTCGAAGAACCGGTCCCGGCGGAAAATATCGACGCCATGCGCGAGGTGCGCGCCTCGACCAGCACGCCCATCTGCTGCGGCGAGAACATCTACCTGCGCTGGGGCTTCCGCGAGATACTCGAGAAGCGCGCGGCCGATATCATCATGCCCGATTTCCAGAAATGCGGCGGTCTGCTGGAGGCGCGCAAGATTGCCGACATGGCGCACGCATACTACGTGCCCGTGGCCCCGCACGCGGTTACTTCGCCGATCGGAATGATGGCTACTGCCCATGTGTGCGCCGCAATCCCGAATTTTCTGGTGCAGGAATGGCACTGGATCGACTCGCTCGACCTCTGGCGCAACTGGGTGAAGGAGGGCGAAATTATTCAGAAAGGCTACATCCCACTTCCGGAACGGGCCGGGATCGGCGTGGAGATGAATGAGGACGGCGCGCGCAAAGCGCAGGTGCCGGACACGCCGTGGTTCGAGCCGATGAGGCAAAGTCAAGGAGGGTGACAATGCAGATATCGAAACTCTATCTTGCAGCGGCTCTGGCGGCAGTGTGCGCGGCGTCGGCATTCGCCCAGCCGGGAGTCCTGACGCGCGAGTTGCTGATCAAGTACACGCCCGATTGGAAAGGCGAGCGTTTCGCCGACGGCCGGCCGAAAGTTCCGGACGGCATCCTAAAGCGCATGAAATCGGTGACGCTCGAAGAGGCGTGGGCTCAGCTGCGAACCGCCGGATTCAATCACGAATACGAAGACGGCTGGTATTGCATTCATCCCGAGAAGGTCCTCGTGGGCCGCGCGCTCACGGCTCAGTGGCTGCCCGGCCGGCCGGACATCCACAGAGTGATCGAGGAGCAGGGCAAGAAGGATGGCCGCATCGGAGGCCAGAATGCCTGGCCTGTGGATATGCTGCAGCCGGGTGACGTGTACGTGTGCGACCACTTTGGGCTCAAACAGGACGGGCCCTCGATCGGCGATAACGTGGGTAACGCAATTTACGCTCGAAGCCACAACGGCATCGTCTACGATGGCGCGGTGCGCGACATCAACGGATTAAAGGAGTTGGATGACTTCGTGTCGTTCGTCCGCTATTACGATCCCTCGCATCACTTCAGCAGTCTCGCCACCGGAGCGAGGCTGAATTCCACGATGATCGGCATCAACATTCCTATTCGCATCGGCAAGGCCACCGTGATGCCCGGCGACGTGGTGCTGGGCCGCGATGGCGGTGTGATCTTCATTCCTCCGCAGTTGGCCGAACAGGTGGTGCAGTACTCGGAGATCACACACCTCCGCGACCTGTTCGGCCACCAGCGCCTGCGCGAGGGCAAATACACGGCGGGCCAGATCGACGCGGCCTGGTCTGCGCTATCGAGGCGGATTTTACCGGTTGGCTGAGGGAGAATGTCGATAAGCTGCCGGTGGCGAGAGAGCAGGTGGAAGAGATCCTCAAGCGCCGCCAGAAGTGAGGGCCAAGTTCAGATTGTGAAGATGCCGGCGGGCGAGGTGCCCAAGACGCTCTGGGTCGCACCCATCAGCATCGATTTGTACGAGTTTGAGACGCGATAGGTGATCGAATCATTATCTGGCCCGGAGCAAAGACCGCCCAATCCCGTACTGACATCGGCGAGAATGAGAATAGATGTGTTGCAGCGGATCGCTGCCCACCCGATTACGCGACTCGCCAAGCAGCTGCCCGATCACTGGCCGGTCGCCCGCACGAAAGCCGCTGCCAGATCGAAACTCACGACTAAATCCCTACAATCCGAAGGCCCGCACATGGGTTGGCCGGACGGAAATCTTCAGATAGCGTCACGCCGTTAGTATTCCTCGGCGCGCAGGGCCAATGGCCCCGGAACGCCCGGTTCGGCCATTGGCCCGTGAGAGTGTGCTCCGAATCAGAACATGTACTTCAGTCCGAATTGGATCTGGCGCATGCTCGTGGACGTTGACGTCACCACTCCGAAGTTTTGACGGGCAGCAGTGCTCGGATATCCGGATCGCGCCGCCCCCGCCAGAATGTTCAGGTTAGGCATCCCCCAGTTCGGGTGATTGAGAGCGTTAAAAGCCTCAAACCGGAACTGGAGACTGTGACCTTCCTTGTACGGCATGCGGAATTGCTTGTGTACTTCGGCGTCGAATTGGATAATCCCCGGACCCCGGATTGAAAGGCGCCCGACATTGCCGAACTGTCCGGGAGGAGCCTCGACATAGGCATCCAGACTGAAATATCTGGAGGGGGTGGGGTTGTCGAGATAGGGGCTAATACCTGTCGAATTGGGGCGATCGTATCCGCCCGAACCGGTGCTGGCATTGTCGACTCCACCAATACCCAAATTGCCGGGCATGCCGGATTGCAGGGTCAGGATGCCACCCACGTTCCAGCCCCCGAAAAGTGCGTCCGCTATCGGGTTGTTTATGCCCAGCCGCTTGCCCTTACCGACCGGCAAATCGTAAAGGACGGAAGTCACGATCCGATGCTTGGTGTCGAACGCGGAAAGCCCGCGCTCGCAGGCCAGGCAATACATGTTCTGCGGGTATAGAGTGTCGTTACCCTGGTTGCGGATTCCGCTCGTCGTGTCGATGGATTTCGCCCAGGTATAGGAACTGATGACGCTAACACCTTCGCTGAACCGCCGCGTCGCCTTGACGCTGAGGGAGTTATAGTTTCCGTTCCCGCCATCTTGCACCCACTGGATATTGCTGAAGCCCTTGTATGGACGCCGGGAGGTGACACTCCCGACCGTGCCTGGAATACCCTGGTTGGCATCCATGAAGCCTTGGAGGTGCCGGCTCATGCCGCCCAGGTATCCGATCTCGAGTGCCCAGTTGGGGGTCAACTGCCGCTGAACGTTAAGCAGTTGCTGCATCGAATAGGTGGTGTGGTGGTCGGGGTTCATGGCATACGCATAGGGAGACGGCACGTTGGCATAGGCGCCGCCGGCGGGGACGGCATTGCTGTAAAAGAGGTTGGGGGTTCCGGAGTTGGACTGGAGGGTGACGCGGCCCCCGATGTTCCGGGCCAGGTCGAAATACGCATTACCGATTTCCTGGTTGGAGAAGATACCCCAGCCGGCGCGCACCACCGTCTTGGAATCGGGTGAAAACGCAATACCCACGCGCGGAGCAAAATCGCGATAGGACGTCTTCAGCAACTGATTCGGCAACAGCCCGTTGCTGCATTTCGCGTCAACCGTAGTCCAGCGGATGTTCAACGGGGGAGGCCCGGCGTACGGATCGGTGCAATTGCCTTGCCGGACCATGAACGGAGTTTCGGACGCCGGGGGGTTCGAGTTGGCCTGGATGTGCGGTACGTACGCCAGGAACAAGTTATTGAGGTTGTCGGTCCAGGGTGGCGTTAGTTCGTAGCGCAAGCCCAGGGACAGAGTGAATTTCGGCGTCACCTTCCACGTATCGTCAATAAAAGCCGCTTCGGTGTTCCGCTGAAACTCGGCTTTGGCAAGAGCCACGGCCACTATCGAATTCCAGAGATCGCCCAGCAGGAACTCGGCAAATGCATCGCCTCCTGTTTTGCTCGAACTCTGTGTCGCATTCGGCTGGAACGCGAACTGGCCGCGCGAGAACTGGTTGCCGATCTGATTGAAGTTCTGCCGAGTGTATTCGAATCCGAAACGCAGGCTGTGCTTGCCGCGAGTCCAGGACACGTTATCGACCAGTTGAGTCGTGTTGTCGTTGATCCAATAGGGACCGTCCTGCGCATCGCCAATGGCGACGAAGCCGTCGCCAGCAAAGGAAGCCATGGGAACGCCCCACGAGACTGGGTCGCCGGGGGCGAGACCGGGTATGCCGATGTCTGAGACCGTGTCGGAAACGTACGCGGAGTAAGTGCCGAGGGCATTGCTCAGCGTTGTGTAACCGAAACGCGCTTCGTTCACCAGCGACGGCGTGATGGTCCGCGTGTTGGTCCCCAGGTACTGCTTGTAGTTGGTGATGATCTTGCTGCCGGTGATGCTGATGCCGGTCGACGACTGGTCCTCGTCGCCCCAGCTAAATCGTCCCGTCCACTGCGATTTCGACGATTCGACGAAGTCCATGCGCGCAGTGAACCCTTGACGGTTGTTGGGATACGAGTTGGTCTGTACGTAGTTGCTCGAAAAACCCGGAAGGTTGGAAGAGACATAGTATTTCAGAAACTTCTGCGAGATTGGATCGAGCCGGCTCGAGGGAATCTTGTTGCCGGGAAATTGCAGCTTTGTTCCGTCGCTCGCAAGATTGTTCGGATCGTAGATCGGCGTGGGCCAGGCGCTGAAGTCGCCCGTGAACATGGCGGCTGTCGGGACGGAATAGGTGGCCTGGGAACTCTGGCGCTGGTTCCTCCCTTCGTAATTCGCCATGAAGAACAGCCGGTTGCGCAAGTCGAGCAGTCCGGGAATGCGCACCGGGCCATCGAGTTCGAAACCGTAATCGTTCCATTTGAACGGCGACTTGATAGGGTGAACGGAGGTGAAAGCATACGGCACGGCATCGAACTTGTCGTTGCGGATGAATTCGAATAGCGCGCCGTGATAGGCGTTACCGCCGGACCTGGTCACCACGTTGATTTGGGTGGACTGGTGGCCGAACTCGGCCGGGTAGACGCCGGTCTGGACCTTGAATTCCTGAATGGCGTCGATCGATGGCAGCACGACATAGGTGGAGAAGTCCGGGTCGGTGTTGGTGACGCCGTCCAGGGTGAAGTAATCGAACATGATGCGGTTGCCGCCGGCCGAAATGGATTGAGCGGCGCGGTCGCCGCCCTGCCGGCCGCCGGCCTGGCCCGACATCGGCGAGAGCGTGTTGGCGTTCGCCGACAGCGCGACTAGGCTCAGGTAGTTGCGGCCGTTCAGCGGCAGTTCCGTAATCCCCTTGTTCTCGATCACGGTGCCAAGCGTCCCGTTCTCCGATTGCAGCATTTGGGCCGAGGCCAAGACCTCGATCGTATCGCTGACTTGCCCGAGCTCGAGAGTGAAATCGAGGCGGACCGTCTGCTGAACTTGGACCTGAACGTCACTGCGGCCCGTCTTGAAGCCGGCCTGTTCCACTTTGACCTTGTATAGGCCTGGGGCCACCGCGGGGAAGGTATAATCCCCCGAAGCTGTCGACTCGGCCGCTCGTTGAGCATTCGTTGCGATGTTGGTGAGGGAGATCTTCGCGCCCGGCATGGCCGCGCCGCTCGGATCGCTGATGTGTCCCGTTATCTCACCGAACGTCTGTGCGAAGAGCGGAATCGCAGAGAGAGCCACGAACATTGCAAAAAGCAATAGAAAGCGCCTCATTTTTGAGAACCTCCTATGGAGTGAATTGTTGAGCAAGCGCCGATAAACGGCTCTTCGAGGCGGGACGGGTCGCTCCATAAACGTTGGTCGCAGCGGGCTGATAACCGCCAGGCTCCTGTGCACCACAAAGACCAGCAAATAGGAGCATCGCCATTCCAACCTTTCTTTTCTCCGCATTCACGTCCCGATTCTTGAAAGCGTTTCCCCGTTACCAAACCTCCTCTCGCGGGAGTCATTCCCGAATTGCTTAGTTCAAACAAGCGCATACTACAATCAAAAAACATCGAAGAAAAAGTCGCATTTTTTGCCATAATCTATCGAATTGTTAGATGTATTCTCGAAAAGGGGCAACTGCACAACGGCAGCCAATCCTTCCTATCCGTCTTTCCGTCCGGTTTTCTTCTAGGTTCAGCGAATCGGCCTATGAGTTGACGCGCACGCAATCGGCTTCGGCATCCAATGGGAAGGGAAGGCCGAGACCCCGAAAAGAGTGCCGGCGCCGATCGTCGACTTGTGCTTCCTGCTGTCTCCTAGAACATGAACCTCGTCACGACCTGCAGCTGGCGCTGCGGCCGGGCTCCATTGACCGTACCGACGCCATTCTGATTTACCAACACGTCCGCGGAGTTGAACGGGAGGTTGGTAACCGCCGGGTCGGTAAGGCTCTTGTAGTTGATGGTGCGGTTGACGCCCGAGAACTGCGTGTGGTTGAAGGCATTGAACGCGTCGAGACGGATCCTCAAGGCTGTTTCCAAGTGCGGGCGACACAATAGCAGTGTCGCTCACATGAGCACAAATCGATGCGCAACCAATTCACCATGTTCATTAGCCGGTCTTTGGAGTAAGTCCAGGAAAACCTGCAAGTGGGCGGTGAGGTTCTTCCTGCAGTTGCTGATAGCCGGCTCGGCCGCGGGCCAGGTCCCCGGTCAGGAAGAGGCTAAAAATTCCTACGCGACGCCGACTCCTGTAACAGATGGGGAGCGAATCCGGGATCAATCGCGGGAAGTTAACACATCACCACTTCTCAGAAGTTGGGGAGAAGTCGTAGCTGGCTCTGGATTCCAAAGGGCCACTTATTTCACCTATAAGCAGCTATCGCCTTTTGCAGCTGTTTGACCGCCGTTTCGTAATTTTCGGAATCGCACTCGAGTTGTGCCAGCATTGCGAGCGGCTTTGCCGCCTGTGGATCCGCTTCTGCCCACTTCTGGAGAGTGGAGCGCGCGTTTTTGAAATCTTTGAACTCGAGGTAGATGATGCTGGCATTCACTAGCTCGGGAATCATCTGGGGGTCTTGAGCCAGCGCCTTCAGGTAGAATTCCAGTGCTTTCGCTTTGTCCCCAGCTTTTTGGAGTGCCAGGCCGGCATTGCAGGCTTCGACAGCCGCTGAGGTGTGCGGCTCTTGCGCATGGATTTGTTCTGGTTCGTTTTTTACGGGTTCATCGTCCAACGCCGAGCTCTCGAAGATTGACTCCAGTTCCCGGATCAAGTCCTGAGCACTCCGGGCTCCCATCAGGCGACCTATTTCCTGTCCACTGGCGTTCAAGACCAATATGGTGGGATAACTACGGAGGCCAAACTTACCGCGAGCCGAGTCCCTTCCTCGTCCGTATCTGCATACAGCCTCATAAATACATGGTTGCGTGAAAAGTTAATGTACTCCCTGTCCGTATATACCTCCCGGGCCATCTTCGCAGCAAATGACGAGTTACGAATGACGAATTACGAATGGGCGATCATCGGAAATCCGTCATTCGTCATTCGTCATTTGTGGCCAGGAAAGGATCCGCAAATAGATGGAAACGGTCGCGAAAAGCGGTTATTTAAGCGCCATTCGGGACTGACCTCTTTTCTCCATGTTTAGGCGTTAGGGTCTTCTGCAAAGCCAAACTCCTTCAATTCCCTATTCATATCGCAGCGCTTCTACGGGATCGAGCCGGGAAGCCCGCACAGCGGGGTATAGGCCGAAGAGGAGTCCCACCGCGGCGGACACTCCGAATGACATGGCGATAGAAGCCCCGGTCACCACGGTGCTCCACTCCGCGTAGAGAGCAACCGCGCGGGAGACACCGAAGCCGAACAAAGTCCCGATCAGCCCTCCAAGGAGACTTATGGTCAAGGCTTCGATCAGAAACTGTTTCCAGATGTCGCGCTTGCGTGCGCCTACCGCGCGCCGCACTCCGATCTCGCGCGTGCGCTCGAGAATGTTGGCCAGCATGATATTCATAATCCCAATGCCGCCCACAAGAAGCGAAATGCCGGCAATGCAGGACATGACGATGTTAAAGATCCGCTGGGTCCGCAGGTTCTGCTCAAGGAGTTCGCGCGGCACGATGATGGAGAAGTCTTCTGCCTTGCCGTGGGTGGCGGTCAGCACCTGGCTGATCAGCACCGCGGTCGGCTTCAGCGCGGCGGGATTCTTCGTGGCAACGGCGATTTCGTCCAGCTCCGATTCCATGCGCTTGAATTCGAACTTCTTGAGAGCTGTGGACAGAGGGATGTAAATGTCATTGCTGAAATCCTGTATCTTGACACCTTCAAACTCATCCTTGGAGAGATTGTAGTCTTCGAGTACCCCGATCACCATGAACCACATCTTGTCAATCTTGATGGGCTTGCCGATCGGCGAGATGTGCCCGAACAACTTCTGCGTGGCTCTGGATCCGATGACACAGAACTGCGCGTAGTCCCTCTCATCTGGCTCGGCGAAAAAGCTGCCTTCAACCAGATCGTATTTCGCCAGCCGGAAGTGAGAAGGACTGACGCCAATGACGTTCGAATCGTCGCTCTTCCCGGTGAATGAAAAGATCTGGAACGTCTTAACCCGCTTCTTGGCCGAATAGACCTCGATATCGGGTGTGACTGCCAGGATGGCCTTCGCATCACGAAGGGACAGGCCAAGTGATTCCTCGCGGATCTTTTTCAGGTTTTCATCCTTGATCTCCCGATCCTTCACGATGATGTTGCGCAAGCCCATCGTATCGATGATGCGCAAGCTCTCCCTTTCAGCCCCGGCGCCGATCGACAACATGGCGATTACGGCTCCGACGCCGAAGATCATTCCCAGCATCGTAAGAAAGGTGCGGAGCTTGTGGATACGGAGATTGCTCACCGCAAGCTGCACATCCGTAACGTATTTCATAGACCAGCTTTCCAGAAGCGATGCTACAGGTCGTGTCTGGCGGCCGCGACCTACTTAGAGCTTGCTCTGTTTCTGGGCACCCGGCGAAAAATCCTGCTTTACATCCGGGGGATTGAGAGCAATCACCTGGCCCGGCTGGAGCCCGCCGGTCACCACCACCTGGATAATGTCTCCCTGCCCGAGGCTGACGGGTGCCGGTTCGAACCGGCCCGGCTCCTTTTGAACGAAGACGATGAGGCCGGAATCTTTTTTGATGACAGCGCTCCGCGGCACGACAATGACCCTTTTCAACTGGCCGGCTGAGATCAGGGCTTTGACCTTGACCCCGGGTTTCATCAACTTCGGGTCAACCTTGTCCAATGACACGATGGTCTGGAAGTATTTCACGGGAGAGTCGCGGTCTATCGGCCGCGCCAGCCTGTCTATGTTCTTGACCTTGCCGGTTAGAACGATGTCAGGGAAGGGATCGAGCGTGACAGTTGCCGGCTCGCCCGTACGCAGCTCGCCCGCATCCTTTTCAAGAACAAAACACTTTGCCTCCATAGCCTCGGGCTTGACCAGATTGAAGAGGTTCATGCCGATCCAAACGACTCTCCCCGGCATCAACGCAAAACCGCCCCAGAAAAAAGAGTCGCCATAAACGATGATGCCCGAGGCTGGGGCCAGGAGTTTGAGAGAGGCAAGGCCTTTTTGGATCTGAGCTATCTTGGCATTTGCCTGCTGTCGCTCTAGCATCAATATCGCCTCGTCCAGCGAGTAGACTTTGCCCTTCAGCTCCAGTCTCACATCTGCGAAGACGATCTTTTTTTCGGTGTAGTTTTTATCGAGCTGCCCCTCAATGATCTCGCGCCGCGTGTAGATCTGCTCATCCTTGGGGAGAAACTCGTTGATCTTCTGCAGCTCGAGTTCCGCTATCTTCTTGTCTTTTATGATGTCCATTTTTTCCGCGCCGACTGCCAGCTCGCCTTTGCTGATCTTTTGATTTGCCATCTCCAGGTTGGCGCGATTCTCGAGCACATCAAGATCCAGTTCGGCCGGGTCGAACTCCACCAAAACATCGCCCTTGGAAACGTGCCGGCCATCGGGTACTGCCGAGGCCACGCGCAGCCTGTTGACCGGCACGTTCGGAACGGCGATGGCCATTGACTCTGCGGATTGCAGCTCTCCATTGGCAGGAATCGTCAAGGAGAACTCTCTAGATCGGATCTCCATTGTCAGCGGCGATAATTCCGGACCTGAACCCTTCCATGCAAGGTGACCGGCGTAGATTCCCAACGAAGCAATCGTGAAGACCGCGACCGTGAGCGCAACAGCCCGTTTTCGTCCGTCCTGCACCTTCATATCTATGTTTTCCGCTTTGCCTTCGCGTAGTCAGCTGCAATCCGGTCGCCCGGCATGAGTCCCTCTCCAATGGCTACGTCGACACCGTTGGATTCTCCCAGCTTGACCCTTTGCTCGCGCCAATCCGAATCCGTTTTTACCTTCACCACCGAGCCCTCCGCTGTCGTGCGGATGGCCTTCAGAGGAATGGCAATAACGTCGGCGATCACGCCTGTTTCAACTTTGACTTTGACACTCATGGCCGGGCGCATGATCGCCGTTTCGAGATTGTCCAATGCAATCTGCACCTCCAATATCTTGTTCAGTATGTCCCACGCCTTCGAGCGGACGAGAGTACCGATCTTGGTGACCCTGCCCGCATAGGATTTTCCCGGAAAGGCATCGATCGTGACTTCGGCCCACTGCCCTAGCTTGACCTTGCCGATATCGACCTCCGGCACAAAAGCCTCCACGAGAATTGTGTTCAGATCGGGAATCTCGATCAGCGACAATCCAGACCAGCAATTCTCCCCCACCTGAAATCGCTCCCCGTTCCACTTGAGCTTATAGACTGCAATCCCGTCACGATCGGACTTTACCTGGAAACTCTCCATTCCCCGCTTTATTTCATTCACCTTGTTTTCGGCCCGAGCTTTTTTGCTGGCAATTATCCTGTAGGTAGCTTCGCTCGATTTTTTGTGCCACTGGATCCGATCGCGAAGAGCCTCCACTTCACGCCTGCTCTGTTCGAGAGCAAGCTTATCCGACTCGATCTCGCGCACCGATTTTATATCCGCGCTGATCCCCTCCTGTTTCAGCTTGAACTTCTCGTACCTGTTCTCAGCCTCCGCCAGTCTGGCGGTGAGCTCCTGGCTCTCCAGGTCGATCTGAACCCTTGTTCTATCGAGTTCTTTGACCGCCTGATCTCGCTCGTTTTCAAAGCGCTGGAGGTCATCCTTTATTTTTTGCGCGTCAAAACTGACGAGTAGATCGCCTTTTTTCACGTTCTTACCTTCAGGGATCATGCTGACGATTTGGAATTGCCAGTAATTGCCGAATTCGGGAGGAGCTCCGAAATTCTGCACGGAGGTAGCCCGCAGGATCCCGGTTGCGCCCACCCAAAATCTCATGGTTTTGCGGGCTACCAGTAGCTCCTCGCCCTCGGCGCCGGCCCGTTTGAACAAATTGGCCATGGAGGTCGGCAAGATGGATGGGAGGAATATGATCAAGGTGACAGCAAGGCCCACCAGAACCGCAAGAGCGACCGAGAGCCTTTTGAGTATATATACAGAGAACGACTTTCCAGCCATCTGAGTTCTTCAATCCACGTATTTGGGAGACAGCTTGCTAGCTTACTTCCGCCTTTGTTTGGCCACGGCATGATTCGCCAAAACCCAGGCCTCCTGCAAAGCGAGACGCACTCCAAGGTTCCACGGCTCTAGTAATACCGGGAGAGAATGCGATCTCCTTCTTTCAGCGCCCCATTGCAGGCCACGGCATAGTTGTAAGGGTCAGAGGACAGTATCGTGACAGCTACCGGTCTCCGCACCTTTTCTCCCTCAACTCTCAAGACGGTTGCCGAATCCCCCTCAAACCTGATGGCGGCCCTGGGAACCAGCAACCCAGGATCCGATTCGGCCATAGGAATCGTTATTTGTGCCGACATTCCCGGTTTCATTATCTCGGTCACAGTTTTGTCCAGGGAGACAACGATCACGAATATCTTTGCCTTGGCCATCCAGCTGGCCTTAATTGCTGTTTGTGAAATCTCCCGCACCGATCCCGAAATCTCCATCTGAGGAAAGCTGTCGAGCACTATCTTTGCCTTTTGACCCACGGAGATCTTGGGCCCGTCTACTTCATTGACCTGCGCCACAACTTCCATTTCCCGGAGATCCGGCAGCTGCACCAGAGGGAAGCCGCCCCAGACGACATCTCCGACCTGCAGTTTTCTGCGCTCGTTCCAGTGCTCGGTGTAAATCACCATGCCCTCGGAGGGTGCTTTGAGGTTCATGCCGTCGAGATTGCTTTTCACCTTATTGAGCTGAACCTCAAGCTTCTGCTTTTCGATGGTCTTCACTTCAAGCTCGGCCGCTTGCTCTTTCTTCTTTTGGGCCATCTTGGCCAATTGGTTCTCGTACTCCGTCTTGGCCTTCTCCAGAGCCAACTGGTTTTCCTGGTATTCCCTTCGTGCAACCAGATCCGGGGGCACATCGGCCTTGACCCGGGCCTGCTGATAGGTCAACCACATTCTGCTGAGGTCCACCTCCATCTCGCGCAGCGTCCCCTCCTGCGTGGATCGGGTTTTGACTATTTCATTGTCGGCCGCAACGATCTTCTCCTCGGCATCCTTGATCTTTTCAAGCAGCGTCCCGCTGTCCAGCTCTACCAGCCTGTCGCCCTGTTTCACAAGGGATCCTTCCGGCGGAAGGTAGGTGATCTTCGCCTCCTCCGATGTCGAGGCGAAGATGGCGTGCGACCTAACGGCTCGCAACTCTCCGTCGAAAAGTAGCACTCTCCTGACTTGGCCTTTGCGCACTTCGAGTGCAGGAGGGCTTGCTGCAGCCCGAAATGCTGCTGGATCGGAGGAAGGCGACGGGGCTTTGCTTGCATTCAAGCGTTGCCGGAGGACGGCAGCAGCCGCGAGTAGTAGGCATACGATCAGGATAGAGCCGGCGACGGGCCCCATCCTTTTGCGCAACTTGCCCGGCAGAACACTCATTCGTCCGCTCCCTCGCGAGCTTCAAGTTGGATAACTTATTAGATGCCAGGACTGTCGCTTTAGTTTAGTTCCGGTTGCCGCTTTTATTGGAATCTGTCCGGCCGCAAACTATACCGACCGGTTTATACACGTGTCGTAGAGTTGGCGGTTCCTTTTACTTTGCCATGTTTGCGGTTTGTCGTTGATGGCAAACCGCGAAGGCCTTGAAGATCGTAAGGAATTCGACACGAACTTCAAACCACCTTTCTTTGAGGGATGCAAGGCGAGAACTCGGGCAACCAGATGATCCTCGAAAATCAGTGTGCTGAATGAGAAAACCTGCTATTTTTCCGTTATTCGTTTTTCTGGCCTCGATTGCCTCCGCTTCCTTCTTCCAGAGTCCAAGTGAGACGCCAGTCCAGCGGCTCGAGGACGACACCAAGGCAGGGCTGGAGTCATGGCAGACCATGCTGGGAAACCTGTGGATACCAAGCCCCGGAGAAGACGTCATAAAACACCTGCAGTGGGAGCAAGTGGTTGAGAGGGTTTATCACCATCCGCTGGTTCATGTTCGTCCGGGTGACGTGGTGATCGACTGTGGGGCACATATCGGTGCGTTTACCCGCGTCGCGATGCGCACCGGCGCGCATATGGTGGTGGCTATCGAACCGGAACAGACAAACCTGCTCGCGTTCCAGAGGAACTTCGAAAAGGAAATGAAAGCAGGCCAGGTAAAGCTGGTCGCAAAAGGCATGTGGAATACGACGGGGAAGCTCCCCCTCCCCCGCACCGGATCGCGACATAGACGAACAGGTGTTTTTCCGAGCTGGCGGTACCCTCCGATCGTGCCCCATGTCGGAAGTGTGTGAGGATTACGATTTTTTCGGCTCGTCCTGGAGTAATAATAGCTCGTCCGGATCCATTATGGGTCTTGGGATCAATCGCGGGAAGTTAACATATCACTACTTCTCAGAAGTTGGGGAGAAGTCGTAGCTGGCTCTGGATTCCAGAGGGCCGCTTATTTCACCTATACCCAGACACGGCGGCGCTTGAAAAGAAGATGCGAAAGCAAATGACCGTGTTCGCTGGACTGTTCAAGAAATAAGAGGTCGCCATGTTTCAGGGATTAAAACGGATTGTCTATCAGGTGTCCGACCTTGCGGCGGCAAAGCAGTGGTACAAGGACTTGCTGGGCAAAGATCCCGTGCTCGATTCGCCCGCCGGTGTCGCGTTCGTCGTGGGCGACGCGGGACTTGTGCTCACTTCTGCAAAATGCGCACGAGCGCACGATGCCGAAAACATCACCATCGCCTACTGGGCCGTCGAGGACATCGATGCCGCCTACAAGCGCCTCGTCGATTCCGGAGCGACGCCCAAGAACGAGATCAGCATGCTGTTCAACTCGCGCCTTGCTACGGTGATCGATCCGTTCGGTAACACGATCGGCCTCATCGGAAAGCCGGCCGACACAGGCAAACGCTCGGTGGAGGAGCAGCCCTCGGAAACCGCGATGTCGGTGGCGTCGATGCGCGCGCTCGCCGCACTCGACGAGCGTGAAGAGATCCGCGGACACGACAGCCTCGCCGCGATCTTCCTCACCGAAGACCGCAAAATACCGCTCAGGGACCCGGCCATGCGCGCGTGGGTACTGAAGAAGATGGTCCCGCCCGGCGTGTACGAGTACATGCTTGCACGCACGGTGTACTTCGACCATGTCGTGAGTGAGGCCCTCAGAGAAGACGTTCCGCAAATCATCTTTCTCGGCGCTGGTTACGACAGCAGAGCCTGCCGTTTCAGGGACCTGATCAAGTCGACCAGGATCTTCGAGCTCGACATCCGGCCAACGCAGGAACGCAAGAAGAAACTCCTATGCCAGGCAAATGTCGTCATCCCGGAGCAGTTGACTTTCGTTCCGATAAACTTCAACAAAGATACACTTCACGATATCCTCCTGGGCGCAGGTTTCGACAAGACAAAGAAATCCCTCTTCATCTGGGAAGGCGTGATGTATTACCTCGACATGCGATCGATCGACGATACGCTTGCGTTCATCACGTCGCATGCGCCCGCGGGAAGCTCGATCGCCTTCGACTACAGCGCTTACACCCCGGACAGCGCGAACGCGTACGGCGTAAGGGAGCTCAGAGAATCGGTGCAGTCGACACATCCCGGCGAGCCGATCAAGTTCCGGCTTCCGGCGGGCACGATCGAAACATTTCTCAAAGACCGAGGACTCACTCTAATCGACCACATGACCGCACCGGAGATGGAACAGACGTACCTCACGCTGCGCGACGGATCGTCGGCTGGCAAGGTGCCGCCCGTGTTCAGTTTCGCGCGCGCGGCGATCTCCCCGAAAGAGAAATAGCCATAGCTGCGGAAATGACTTGAGCGTTTTGGCGCGAATCCTGAGGAATGCGTTCGGCCAAACCGCGAGATTCGCACTGTTTCTTGCTCACTACGGCGTTTGGCTCTATGCTTGCCAGAGTGAACGGCCGCGGGTTTGGCGGCACCCTCCGATCGTGTCGAGTGTCGGAAGTGTGCGAGGACTACAATCTTTTCGGCTCGGCCTGGAGTAATATGGCTCGTCCGGATCCATTATGGGTCTCGGGATCAATCGCAGGAAGTTAACATACCACCAATTCTCAGAAGTTGGGGAAAAGTCGTAGCTGGCTCTGGATTCCAAAGGGCCGCTTATTTCACCTATAGACAGCCGTTTCCAGACGGGAGCATGCTCCCGGTCCTAGCTGAATTCATGAGCATAGATAAGATGACGCGGGGCACGCCGCCCACGATGGCCCACGGCAGGAACCCGTCACGGCAGGAGAGACGCAGGTTGCGCGTTGATTCCCAATCGCCGCTGCCTGCGTAATTGAACGTGTTTTCGGCGCCCACAGGGAGCGGATAGGGGGTCTCGGGCTGAGATCCGCCAAAATTGAGGGGGACTGCCGAAGCGGTTCGGGCCGGTAGAGATTGGCCGTTACCCACATGCCGGGCCGACTTTCAAACACCAGATTCTCAATCACGAACCCCTCGCCCGGCAAGATTCTGGTGACTCGCCGCCGCGGATCCCTGGGGATGTCCGGAAATTGACCGAGGGAGGTCCGCAAAGCTTCCAGGCGTTTACTCTTGAAGGATTCCCACTCTGCGCGGCTGGAGATTTGCCGCCACTCCGCCGACGAGCGGCGGTTGGCCGCTTCGAGCCGCTCTTGCGCGTGGTTTGCCAACATCTTCGAAAGTTGCTCGCGCGGCTGGTCCAGCAAGAGGTTGACGGTGAGTTCCTCTATCTGTAAACGAAGTTGTTCCGTGTTCTGCGTCCACGCACGAGGCACGCCTATGTGAAAAAGGAGGGCCGGAACCAGGAGAAGGAGGAAATTCGATCTTCGATTCATGGCATCCCCCTGGCTTGTTCGGGTCGGACTGATCGCCGTGGCTCCCCGCCCGTCAATCAAACTCCCACAGGAAAGCTGGCCGGCAACTTCTGATTTCTTCAGGCGAGTATTGTGGGGGCCGGCCATACTTTCCCCAACGCTCCTCAGGATAATTGTTGGGGCCAGTTTTTCGCTGTGTTTTTCTTGCTGCTGCGGCGGTCGCATACGTTGACAAGTGGGGAGGAAGCGGGATATGAAGTCAACATCCAGACGAAAGGTACTGACTCGCGCGGGTTGGATAGGGGCTACCTTAACTGTCGGCTTGCCGGCGCTGGATTCAAGCTCAGAAACAAAGCCTGCTATGCAGCAACCCGACACGCGAAAGCTGAGGGTCATCGTTGCTGGGGGACATCCCGGTGATCCAGAATAAAAACTGCAGCTTGTTTCCCTATTCGCCGAACCTGGTTATCGAGAAGGACTGCGCCCGGATCTGCGAGACTGAGGGATATGCCCCTCACCACGAGCAGGCCGTGTTGAGGCTTCGTCGCTACGGGAGAGGCGTTCCTGCCAAATAGACACCAGATTGTCTCCAAGCTTGGAGGCGGACAACGAAAAAGGAGAACTGCGATGCGTGAATCAGCCACAAGACGTTCGTTCATGAAAGTCGCCGGATTGGGGGCCGCCGTAATGGGCTTGTCCGGCGCCGTGCGTTCACAAAACAAGCCTGTCCAGGGATTCGAGAAAGCTGCCAACGATCCCGAAGCGTCGAGAGGGTGGAAGTCCGTCTCCGATCGTAGGATTCGCGTAGGCCTGGTCGGATATGGGGTCAGCCGTTTCGCGGCTGCATTCGGTTTCCAGGATCATCCGAATGTTGAGGTCGTAGCTGTAAGCGATCTGATTCCCGAGCGCTGTACCGGGCTCGCGAGGGCAGTTCGCTGCAACAAGACGTATCCCTCGCTTGAGGAGTTGGTGAAGGACGACAGGATTGAAGCCGTCTTTGTGGCCACGGACGCACCCAGCCACGCCCGCCATTGCATCGAAGTTCTCAAATACGGTAAACACGTAGCATCGGCCGTGCCGGCCGTGTTTGGCTCCCTGGAGGACGCCGAACGCCTGTTTAACGCCGTCAAGAAGAGCGGCCTCAAATACATGATGTTCGAAACATCCTATTTTCGCGAGGATCTGTTCGCGATGCGGCAGATCTATAAAGCGGGAGGGCTCGGTAGCCTGGTGTACGCCGAGGGAGAATACTTCCATTACATGGAGGAACCGATCGATTCGTACAAAGGGTGGCGCGTGGGTCTGCCGCCGCAGTGGTATCCGACACATTCAAATGCGTACTACATAGGCGTAACCGGCGGCAGCTTCACGAAAGTGTCGTGCATGGGGATGCCTAGCCGGATCAAACATCTCCAGCCGGCCAACAATCCCTACAAAAACCATTTTGGATCCGAGATCGCGCTTTTCCGTACCAGCGAAGGCGGAACGGCACGCATGGCTGTCAGCTGGGATACACCGGGATACGAAGGTGAAATGGGTCGGATTCGCGGGCAGAAGGGTTCCTTTTACGGCAAGTTCGCGGGTCCGGAAAAGGCCCTGCCTGTCACCAGGCGTCCGCCCCTGCCCCCGCAGGTCGAGCCCGGTGGGCACGGGGGCTCACACGGATACTTGATGGACGAGTTCGTAACGGCGATCCTTCAAGACCGCAAGCCGCTTGTGGATGTGGCCCAGGCACTAAACATGACGGTAGCCGGCATAGTCGCCCATCAGTCGGCCCTGAACGATGGTGCACTAATGAAAATACCGCAGTACAAGCTGTGATCCTTTGGCGATTGTCCTCACGCGACATGGCCGCAAGCAAAGCGTTCTGCCGCGATCTTGGGGCAGGTACAACGTTGACATGTCGTAATCCGGCCGAGAGAGTGCTCTATGGCGCCGTTACTCGTGGGCGGAGTTGATGCGCCGGGTAACAAGTCCTTGAATGTGAGGCTCATATATAACCCGAAATCAGAACCTCTGGCCAAACCTTCGACGCCGTAACCGGATGGGCTCGGCTCGAAAGCTCCGGCGGGCTGCTCGGTGGGGTTGCGACGTATAACTTTGCTCCGGGTGGCGGAATCCAGACTGTTGCCAGCGTGCTGTCATCCAGCCTCGTGCAATATGCAACCATCCCCGCGGATTACGACGACAGCCAGGCTCGATACACGGGATATGCCGTGGCCAACACGGAGAGCGAGGACATAAACATCAAAATACTCACCGTGAGCCAGGACGGCAAAGTAATAGACACGCTGAGCCCGGCAAACCTGAATCCCCTGCGAGCAGGCCAGCAGACCGCGGGTTTTCTGCATGAAATCCTGCCGGCCGGCCGATCATCTTTCAAAGGCTCCATGGTTTTGACGGAGAAAAATGGAAAAACAATCTCAGCAGTAGCGCTGGTTTCGAACAAGGGACTCTTCACCACAATAGCCGTTATTCCGGCCAAGGCGCCGAATATCAACTGAACCGGCGCCGGCTTTGAATTCGACTGAATTCGCAGAATCAACGGCAGGCAAGCCCGCGGGTTTGGCGGCACCCTCCGATCGTGTCGAATGTCGGAAGTGTGCGAGGACTACAATCTTTTCGGCTCGGCCTGGAGTAATATGGCTCGTCCGGATCCATTATGGGTCTCGGGATCAATCGCAGGAAGTTAACATACCACCACTTCTCAGAAGTTGGGGAGAAGTCGTAGCTGGCTCTGGATTCCAAAGGGCCGCTTATTTCAACTATATCGCCGACGCATTGCCGAGTGGAATGCCACGCCATAGAACCCTCAGCACGGCCCGAAAACCAGCCATCCATGCAAATAGTCGCCCAGCTGTCAGGACTCCCGCCGAGTTTTGCGGTTCACCCGAACCAGTGCCGGTTGAACCATTCTTGGAAGTGCGGATTCTAGATTGATCATATGGTTTCTAAAGGATAGGATCCCCGCGGAGGCTCTATGGCCGGTCAGTTAACTTCAGATCGACCCGTGCACCGATTTGCCTGGGCCATAATTGCCGTTATTCTGTCGGTTCCGTCGGGACTGGGGCTGTTTCCAATGCCGCAGAATACTTCCGCTCCCGCGCGCGGGACTACACAGATCCGTGTGAAAACCGAACTGATCCAGGTGAGGGCGGTCGTGACCAATTCGAAGGGAAACCTGGTCGACAACCTGAGCAAAGAGGATTTCCTGCTCATCGAAGACGGTCGGCCCCAATCGATCAGCTTTTTCTCTGTCGAACGGATCCCGCCGCGCGGGGCTACAAAGGCCGCAAAAGCTTCCGAGCCGGCGAAACCCGGAGTCATTGCTCCTGCTCCAACGCCTCCATCGCGCTCAGTTGCCGTGGTTGTCGATACCGTTCACGCGACTCACATCAGCCTCTGGAACGTGAAAAAGGCAGTGATGGAATTCATCAACGAGCACATAACGGACCAGGACTGGGTCGCGTTGATCACAACCTCGCGCTCGCTTGGCGTATTCGAGCAGTTCACGCAGGACCGCGATGTCCTCCGTGCCGCAGTCCAGCAGATCCGTCCATGGCGGATGAGGGAGGAGCAACAGCTTTTCACGCCGGCGCTCGCGTCCCGTATCATCCAGCGAGACCCGGAAGCGTCATGCATCGGCGACCAGTTGCTTCCCAACATGATTTATGGTCTCTCCTTCGTTGCGAAGGGGATTGATTGCCACAAGATCACCAATTACAGGCCGTCCTCATATCTTCTGGCTCGCTGCAATGTTCTGCTCCTGGAGACAGCCTTTGCGAGACGAGCGGTGACATCGGTGCTCAGCAACGTGGCCGAGCGCATGGCTGAGCTACCCGGCCAGCGCTTCATCGCATTCTTTTCGGATGGCTTTTCGATGGCTGGGACAGCTGGCGAGATGGGTTTCGGGGACCTTCAGCCGGTGCTCGGAAAAGCCGCGGGATCGGGTGTTATCCTCTACACTTTCGACTCGAAGGGACTGCAGCCGCTCATGCTCTCGGCGGCCGCCGACAGCTATCGTCCCTCGCAGTTCTCTTTGACCGATGTATCGCAATTGCTCAGCGAGGAAAATCTGGATAACCGTCACACGCTCGGCACGCTTGCGGGCGAGACCGGTGGCGAAGCCGCCTTGGGCACCAACGACCTGGGCGGCGCAATGCGCAGAATGCTGGAAGCCAACAGCATCTGCTACGAGCTGGCTTACTATCCGCCCGCGGGAGGAGATGCGGCAAAGTTCAGGACCATCAAGGTAACGGTGAAAGACCACCCGGAGTATCACGTCCGCGCTCAGCGCGGCTACTCACTTGCCGACATACGTCGCTCCGACGTCGCAGAACAAGCTCCGCGGGACAAATTGCGAGCGGCACTGCAGCGGTTTATTCCAGCGCGAGAATTAGAAGTCACGGCCATTGCCGAGCCGCTTCCATCGGCCAAATCGGAGTCGCAGGTTATGCTGAATCTGCGTGTGCGCGGAGAGATCCTCCGTTCCGGGGAGCAAGGCGGACGGGTGCTGCCTGACCTGCGGCTCGAATGTGCCATCTTCAATCGGGCGGGCAAGCAGGTGGACACGTTCAAATCAAAGATGGCTGAGTTAATGGTTCCGCCAGGCCGTGAAATTCCTGCCCGCTTCGACATTCCCTACGGCGGCCCGATTCCCGTCAGTCCGGGAATCTATCACATCCGGATTGGGATCGAGGACACTCGTTCGGGCCGCGTTGGTACCGCGCACGCGTGGGTTGACGTGCCTGATCTGCGGAATGGTCATATGGCTCTGGGGCATATCGTAGTGGGTTCGGCTGCAAACGGAAAGGCAATCCAGACCTTTGGGCCCGGTGACCGGGTGATGTATCAGTTCCGGATCTACAAGGCTGCCGCAAAAGATTCCGAGAAAGACCTGACAATGCAGCTGCAGGTCTTCCACGGCGAAGACCGGGTGCGCTCCGAGGAATGGCAGCCCGTAGCTCCGCACATCAAATCGCACGATGACGCCGGGTGGATTGTGTCAGGCGAACTGGAGCCAACGGGCTTGCCCACAGGCGTGCTTCAGTTGCGCGTCACGGCGAAATCCGCGCACCCGAACCAGACCGACCACCGCGACGCTTACTTCGAGCTCCGCCCCTGAAGGAGTCAAAGTCCAGCGGGCAATGAAAAGCGTCCCCTTCGGATGTTGAGTCAGGTACCACCCCCAGAGGGGGTGGCATGAGGAAGCCCCCAGGATGGGGGCAATGGCTCTAAGAAGCTCAAAGCGAGGAGCCTGAAAGTAGGTCCCGGCCGCCGGACGGGACCTGCAGTTATGCCGGCCCAGCGTCATAGGCATTCATGAAGCATGCAATCGTGGAAATCGAAAGGCTGAAGGTCCCGTCGGGCCGCCGGGACCTACCCTTGCGGCGAGCCGACCTGATGTGGATGGTACCTCGCCGGAACGGCAGAGCCTTTTCATATCTCACCGCCAGAGGCGGTGGTTTACCCTAAACCCAATCAGCGGGTTTCGAACCGAAAGCTCTGATCAAGGGCCAGCAGATACTCTTCAGAGTGGGAGAGGACCGTTATGAATGGTTGGCTAAGGAGCAAATAGCCCCCGGAAGCGGTATTTACTACCTCTGGATGCGTCACGACCCTTCCCAAGATAGCCGATTCGTACAAGGGGCTTCTGATGGCCTGCCAGTCCCTTGATCAGTCAACGATAACGCTGACTACTTTCAAAATACCCACATTCCTTGCCGGGATTCGAAAACTAAAGTTGAGGACGGCAAACCGCTAACGCTCTTCGACGCCAAGGTCACCCGCCTGGATTGATCCTGAGATCAGCGTGAGCGGGGCAGCATCCTGAATGAAGGCGGATTTTAACCGCGGAGGGCACAGCACCTCAGCGCCCTCCCACGGTTCATATCTTCCTTAACCTCCGGTGCGGGTTTTCTCGAGTGTCTCGACTGCCTGGTCCGCCCACTTCTCATTGCCGCCGAAGCCCAAACGCTCCAGGCGCACCACCCCATTCGTATCCACGATCCAGTTCGTCGGGATGCCGAGCATCGGAACCAGCGAATTCACCAGGTACTCCGCTGGGATAACCGGGAACGTGTATTTGTTCTGCTTGAGGAAGGGAGCAACGAGGCCGATATTATCGTCCACGTTGAAGGTGATGAGCTGGATGTCCTTGCGGTCCTTGATTCTTTCGTAAAGCTTCTGGACGTGAGGCAACTCCTCACGACATGGCCCTCACCATGTGGCCCAAATGGCGATCAGCGTCGTTTTGCCTCTGAGATCCGCCAATCGCCATTTGACTCCGCTCAGATCCGCCAGCTCGAATTCCGGCAGCCGCTTTTCGATCTTCTTCCATGTCCCTCCGACCTGCACCCCTGGAAGCTGCCCGAAGATATCCTTGCGGTTAAACCACGCCTGCCAGCCTTCGTTGCTGCCGCCCACGTCCTGCCAGAGCGCGCGGGCCTTCGCAGCCAGCTCATCTTTCTGCGCGTCGCTGGGCGGTGAAATCCGGGCGAGCAGCGCATTTTGATAGAACGTTATCGCGTCGATCTTCCGCTCTTGCAGTTTTGCGAGGTCACCCATTCGGCTCCAGTAGTCGACCTGGCGCGACAGATATGTTCGCTGCTTGTCCGCATCGGCTGGATCTTTGGAGTCAAGCTTGGGCTTGGATTTTTCCATAAATCCCAGCAATTGATTTAAAGCTTCGCGCGCCTGTTCCTTATCTTTCACCTTGATCCAGAGGTCGGCGATTGTCCGCCAGCCATACCACTGGGTGTAGTCGCGGCTGCTGTCGTCGGTATCTCGTGGATAGAGATCGGAATCTACGGTCTCGCGCGCCTTCCCGATTTCGGCGATGCCTTGCTTGACGAGTTCCGGCAGGCGGTCAAGTCGGACGCCCTTGTTCGCATAGAGGTCTGCAACCACGAGCGCCGTGCTATTGCCGCCTACGGAACTCATGAAGCCGAATTCGTATGGGTTCTTTTTGATCGCCTTGAGAAGGTTCTCGCCTGCGGCTTCGACGTCGGCCGCTTCGGCCTGATCGATCGCCCGCAAAGCACTAACCCGGGTGTACCAGGCGTACGACGATTCGGGCCACTGGCGCACCCATTCCGCGCTCGCCTTCGCCCGGGCCTCGTTGTACGCCTTGCGCTTCTCAGGAGGATCGTTCTCCTTGGGGTACGGGTTCGCTTGATACCATTGCGACATGATGGAAGAGAAGGCCGCACGCGGCGCGACCCTTTGTATTTGCTGGGCAGCCCATTTCCCGCCGTCTTCGTCGGCGGTCAGCTTGTACCCTTCCTGCATCGTTGAGTAGTAACTGCGATTGTTGCCGGGATCGATGCCACGCAGCCGCTTCAGGTCTTCGGCCACCTGCTTTCGCAGTGCATCGTGCTCGGCGGCCGGCTTCACCCGGAATTCCAGGGCCCAGAGCGTGCCGAAGCTGGCCAGCGAGTCGGGATCATTCGTTTCGGTGAGCAGGCGCCGCAGCCGCTCCGCACTCAGCCGCACGAAATCCGACGGCTCCATTGAGCGCAGATAGCTGAAAGCCCGCACTGAAGACGGGCACACCTTCATGAATCCTTCCAGATTCTCCCGGGCCTTCTTCGGGTCTTTGAAATTCGGAGACTGGTAGATGTTCGCCAGGTTCAGGTAAGCGGAAGGCACGCTGGCGGCCAGCTTCTCAAATTGAGGGATTAGCTGCTTTGTGTTGACGCCGATCTGGGCGCGTGCCGCCAGATAGGCGTAAAGGGGGCTGTCCGGGTACTTGTCAGCCAGCGCGCGGTACTCGGCGATGACCGCGTCCCGCTCCTTGGCCGTCGGATACTTGGCCGTGTCCTGATACCTCTGGTGCACGAACAGGTCGTTCGGGAAACGCTCGAGCAGCGCGCGGAAGGCATTAATCCTTGCCATCCGCTCGGTGTCCTCCGGCAGGTTCTGCAACGCCTGCTTGACTTCGGGCGACGCTTCGCAAGGCAGCATTGTTTGCGCTTGCGCGCCGAGCCCGATCCCGAACGCCAGCACGACGCACCCGGCGGCCGCTAACCTGCTGAGTGCAATTCGCATGGGCGCTCCTTTCGTCCTCGTGTAAGTAATGCGAATCTTGCCCCTAAACGGTTTGCCTGTTTGGACGTTCTTGAATGGGGTCGCATCTGTAGAATAGAGTTTCCAGATTAGAATCCCGTCACCCTACCACACGGAACTACCATGCTGAACGCGTTCCTCTCAATTGCAGCAGGCATCGACCTACGGATGAGTCTCTAATCCAGAAACTTCATTCCACAGATACGGCCCCACTCTCTCTGTCTCTCTGAGCCATGAGCGTTCCCGGAAGTTTCACCGGCGCGTGGACAGCGTAGACCGTCACCGTACTTTCGGATCCTCGATAGAACCTGTTCTGCCGCGTCCAGATGCCAGAAAACCGGAAAGAGTTGCCTGTCACCGATTTTTTTGACCTGCCTAGTTGTTTGGTCGCGAGATCCCCCTACCCCTTCAGCTTCAGGGCGATGCGTGCGACATGCGAACCCTGGAAACGGGCGCCTGCCAGCTCGTTGTCGCTCGGCATCCGCTCCCCTTGCCCCCCGGTGATGGTTGAAGCACCATAGGGGGAACACCCCGTGATCTCTGCGATCCCCATCTGACCGGCAAATGCGTACGGCAGGCCAACCACCACCATTCCGTGATGAAGCAGCGTGGTGTGGAAGCTGAGGATGGTCGATTCCTGGCCGCCATGCTGGGTAGCTGAGCTGGTGAAAACGCTGCCCGGCTTGCCGACCAATGCACCCTTCATCCAGAGCTGCCCGGTGGCATCCAGAAACTGGCGCATCTGGCCGCACATGTTGCCGAAACGGGTCGGAGTGCCAAAGATCAGCGCATCAGCGGCAGTTAGGTCGTCCACCGTTGCCAGTGGGATGTGCGCCATCCCTTTCTGTGCTTCAAGCGCGCCCATCTTCCCAAGCACCTCGGCGGGCAGGGTTTCGGGCACCCTTTTGATGATCGCCTCGCATCCAGGGACTTCGCGCACACCTTCAGCAACTGCCTCGGCCATCCTGTAGATGTGGCCATACATGCTGTAATAGACAATCACTACCTTGCACATGGCGCTTTCCTCTCTTGGATTTTCTTAAAGGAAGGTCACGATCAAAATGTTCCTTGTTTTTCCTGCCTACCTATTTTAAACCGTATCGGGGATGTGGACGAGGAGTTTTCGAGATTAGACGCCGCCTGGGCTCGATCTTATCGGTGCTGAGCGCGGAAGCAAGGAAGCCAAGCAGATGAGCGCCACTGCCGTTCAACCGGATCAGGCGCCTGCCTACCAGCAGCCGTTTGAGGAAGTACTCGCGGCGCTCGGCACGGATGCGCGACGGGGCTTGAGCGAGGACGAGGCGCGCGCGGATCGAACGCTACGGCAGAAACGAACTGACGGCAGACCAACCCGTGCCCGCCTGGAGGAAGTTTCTCGCGCAGTTTCAGGACGTCCTCGTTATCCTGCTCCTCATTGCCACCGCAATCTCGGCCGGATTGTGGCTTTACGAGCGCGACTCGGCGCTGCCTTATGAAGCGATCGCCATCTGTGCGGTCGTGCTGCTCAATGCGGTCATGGGCTACATCCAGGAGTCACGAGCCGAATCTGCGGTAGCCGCGTTGCGCCAGATGGCCGCAGCGCACGCGCGCGTGATACGCGCCGGTGAACAGCGCAGTGTACAGGCCACCGAGGTCGTGCCAGGCGACATCATCCTCATCGAGGAGGGTGACACTATTCCCGCCGATGCCCGGGTGATTCAGTTTACGGCTCTGCAGACGGCGGAGGCGGCGCTGACAGGCGAAAGCCTTCCCGTGTCGAAAGACGTGGCTGCGATTTCGGGAAAGATGGGACTCGGCGACCGCGACAACATGGTCTTCAGCGGCACGGCGGCCACATACGGTCGTGGGCGCGCGGTCGTTGTGGCCACGGGAATGCAGACCGAAATGGGGCGTATCGCCGGGATGCTGCGAGACGTACCGGATGACACAACGCCGCTGCAAAAAGAGCTCGACCGTGTCGGCAAGATGCTGGGGGTTGTCGTGGTCGTCATCGCCGTCGTGATGATCGCGACGATCCTCCTCGTCGAGAACGTGAGCGGTCTCTCGGCGATCCTCGACGTGCTCATCCTCGGCGTGGCGCTCGCCGTCGCAGCGGTGCCTGAAGGACTGCCGGCGGTTGTGACCGCCGTCCTGTCGATCGGCGTCCAGCGCATGGCGCGCAGAAACGCGATTGTGCGGCATCTCCGAGCCGTCGAAACGCTGGGCTCGGCTGACGTCATTGCGTCGGACAGGACCGGCACGCTGACGAAGAACGAGATGACCGTACGCGCAGTGGTGACAGCAAGTGGGCGCGTGACTCTGGCTGGTACGGGATACGGGCCTCGGGGCGATGTGAGTCTCGAGGGGGGAGGCGTCGTAGAAGGCGCTCTCCGGGTCGAACTGGATCGCGCGCTCGCCTTCGCCGACCGCGCCAACAACGCGGTGCTGCAGGAGCGCGACGGGCAATGGACGGTACAGGGTGATCCGACCGAGGGGGCGCTTGTAGTGGCCGCGCGCAAAGTCGGGCTGAACGCAGAGGCGCTGGAGGCACGATTTCGGCGCGTGGGAGAAGTCCCGTTCTCATCAGAGCGCAAGTTGATGAGCACGGTTCACACCGACGCCGAAAAAGACGAGCGCCTGCTCGTCTTCACCAAAGGCGCGCCCGACGTGCTGCTCACGCGCTGCTCCCAGGAGTTTGCGGGTAAAGAGCCGCGACCATTGACCGATGGGCGGCGTACGGAGATTATGAAGTCCAACGACGAACTCGCCGGTCGTGCTCGATGCGTCACTACCCGGAGGTCTCGTCGGAAGTTCGGGCGATCTGCGCTACGCGCAAACGATGGCGTTCACGACCTTGATGATGTTTCAGATGTTCAACGTCTTCAACGCGCGTTCGGACGAGACGAGCGCCTTCAAAGGCCTATTCAGGAATCACTGGCTCTGGGCAGCCGTGGGATTGTCGCTCGCGTCGCATGCGGCGGTAATCTACACGCCGTTTCTACAGCAGGCGTTTTCGACGACCAGCCTGAGTGCCGGTGATTGGCTGCGCTGTGCGATCGTGGCCAGTTCGGTGCTGTGGCTGCGCGAATTGGGCAAAGGCGTCACACGTGCGATGAGCGCAGTAAGCCGCCTGCAAACGTGAACCATGGACCTGGGACAATTCACCGCTGGTATTTTATCGGGAGCGGTTCTGGCTGCGGCCGCTGGTCTCTACACCCTGAGCGTCGCGGCTTTCCTGATCCTGGAGAACTGGCATCCGCAATCGACGTTCGCCTGGTTTTTCGTCTTATGGCTCTTTCCGGCCGGCGGTCTCCGCTTCGCAGTAGCGGCAACGACCGCTCTCGTGCGTGGCGACCGACCCGCCTCTTTCCAACCGACAGTTCAGAGCGCTCTGCCGGAACGTCTGGAGCGCTACCTCGCGGCTGTCGTACGGCCAAGCCAATCCGAACGCACCCAGCTGATGGCGGGCGCTCCGATCACGAAGCTCCTGGACTCTGACCCGAGCCGCGAAGTCGCCGTGTTTGGCGCCGTGTGGATCAAGGCATCGCCTGCGCGGTACGTCGAAGCTGTGAAGGATATCGAGAACTTCGAGCGCGGCCGGGCCTTCCGTGTCACCAAATGCATCAGCAGTCGGCCGAGGCTCGAAGACTTCGCGCAGCTGACACTGCCGGACGATGACGTGGGCGATCTGAAGAGCTGTCGGGTGGGCGACTGTGAGATCAAGCTGAGTGCGCAGGCGCTCCAGAGACTCCGCGCGGAGGTCGACTGGAAAAGTCCCACGGCGACGGCTGACGCCCAGACTGCATTTCGGCGGCTGGCGTTCGAGTACGTCAATGGATATCGGGAGGGCGGCAACGCACGGCTTGCAGTGTACCGCGACAATGCCAGACCGACGTTCGTCGCGGACGAGTTTCGCTCTCTGATCGAGCGGATGCCTGCGTTGGCGACAGGCTTGCCCGACTTGCGGTGTTACCTGCTCGAGTACCCTGCGGCCTCGCTGCCCGGGTCAACAGAGTTCCTCTACTGGCAGGAAACCGAGTTCGGCCTGAAGCCCACCATACGCATCAGTCATGTTGTGATCCAGGAGCGCTCGGAATTGACTGTGGTTGCGTCGAAGATGCTGTACGCGAGCCACTATTTCTGGACCGCCCTCGAAATACGCATGCTCATGCCGGATCCGACCCGGGGTCCCGGCTTCTGGTTCGTCACGGTCAATCGCAGCCGGTCCGATGGACTCAGTGGATTCGTTGGCTGCATCATTCGCGACCGTGTGCGAAGCGAAGTACAGAAAGGCACGTCAGCCGCGCTGACAGCGACCAAGGCCAATCTCGAAACGGAGGCTCGCTAATCGGTTGCGAGCGCGCATGAGGAGTTCATCGCAGTCGCGCAATGAGGTTCGCCGCGGTTTCAGCGACGCGCTGCGTCCACGCTTTGCCGGAAACGCTCGAGCGTGATCTACTCGGCGTGGTAACTCTGGACATGTGCAGTCGCGCCCGATTCAAGGCTTCCGTGAGATCGAGCAGGATGGTCAGTCGGATCCATTTAGTCCATACAGACGACGTTTCCGTGAAGGACCGCAACACCAACCGGAGCGTAGCCGGCCTGAAGAAGGAGGACTTTCTGGTTTATGAGGATGGACTTCTGTAGCGGGTTGACCAGTTTCAACCCTCGGAAGCTCCAGTCAATCTGCTCCTGCTGCTCGATGTGAGCGGCAGCACTGAACACAAACAGGCTGAATCCCCTCAGAAAAGTCCTAACATCGATTTTACGCGAAAATGTCGGGAACCTCCTGGTGGCTGCAAACGTAGCTTTCCGTTAAGAGGGCATAGTGACTGGAGGTAATTCATGATTTCCACAATCTTATCTGACCTGAAGTATGCAGCCCGCAATGCCCGGAAGCGCCCCGGATTCACCCTTCTGAACGCGCTTATTCTTGGAATCGGCATTGGCGCCGTGACGGTCATGTTCGGAACTATGCGGACGGTGGTCCTTCGGCCGCTCCCCTTTGACAATCCCGAGCGCTTGATCTGGGCCTGGAGCACCACTGAATCGCGACCCTCCAATACAGTCTCGGCAATCGACTATTTCGATTATCGGGAGCAATGCACATCCTTCGAATCCCTGGCGGCCTATCTGACCTTCCGCCCCTCGGCGCTTCTCGGAGGCGTCGGAGAGCCGGAACCGGTGCCATACACCCTAGTCTCGCATAACTTCTTTGCCACTCTGAGGGTTCAACCAAAGTTGGGTCGCGCCTTCGCGCTCGAGGAGGAGTCGGCCGGCTCAGAGCAGGTCGTGATTGTGAGCCACGGTTTCTGGCAGCGGAGGCTGGGCGGCAATGCCGGCATCATCGGATCTGCCCTGATCATCGACGGAGGCTCCTACCAGATCGTCGGGGTGATGCCAGCCGATTTTGAGTTCCCCGCGCAGGTTCACTTCTGGTTTCCAATGAAGCGGGACAATTCCTACGTTCAGAGCCGGGGCAACCGCAACTTTCTGGTATTCGGGCGATTGGCGGAGGGTGTGGCCATCGAGAAGGCACAATCGCAGGCAAAAGCCATTGCGCAAAGACTGGCGGACACCTACCCCGACATTGACAAGGGATGGAGCCTGCGCCTCGAACCGATGCATGAGGTATTCTTTGGTGAGTACCGGCCCGCCATGATTATCCTGATGGGTGCCGTCACTCTCCTGCTCCTGGTGGCCTGTGCCAACAATTCCTCATTGGGTCTGGCGCGAGCCGCGGCGCGTCAGAACGAAATCGCCATCCGCCTTGCACTGGGAGCTTCGCGCAAGAGGATTGCAGCACAACTGCTCACCGAGAGCATGGTGATCGCGCTCCTCGGAGCAGGATTCGGATTGGCTCTGGCAGGGCTGGGCATTCGGGCAGTTCAGTTGTTCGGGCCTCCCGGCCTGCCCCGGATTTCGCAACTCGGCATCGATCGCACCACATGGATTACAATCGCCGCCGTTTCCGTTTTAGCGGGCCTGCTCGTCGGCATCATCCCGGCACTCCGGGGCACAAAATTCGGCCTGGTGGACTCTCTTAAGGAAGGCAGCCGCGCCGCCGCTTCCAGCGGCGGCCTGAGAATGCGAAGCCTCCTCGTGGTCGGTCAGGTCGCCATTTCCCTGACGCTGCTGGCCGGCGCCGGGCTGCTCGTCCGCAGCTTCCTTCGGCTCCAGAACGTCGATCCAGGCTTCCGGCCAGAGGGGTTGCTTCTCGCCGAAGTGCAGCTGCCGCGACATAAGTACGACACTCCGGAAAAGCAGGAGCGCTTTTTCACCGAATTGCAGCAACGGTTCCACGGCCTCCCCGGCGTGCTTGCCGCAGCAGGGGCCGAACGGCTCCCCTTCCTGCCCGGCGGTATGTGGAACTATGTCTATCCCGCCGAGCGTCCTCCGCAGAAGCCGGAGGACCGCTTGGGAGCGTACCGACAGAGGGTAACGGATGGCTACTTCGGCGCGCTCGGTATCCCTGTCCTGGCCGGCAGGGCATTCACACCCGATGATCGCTCCGGATCAGCCCGGGTTGTGATCATTAATAAAACGATGGCAGAGCAATTCTGGCCGGGCCAGCAGGCCCTGGGCAAAACTTTAGTACTGACTTGGGGGGGTGGCCTCCGGATGGAAGTGGTGGGAATAGTAGCCGACGTGCATGAATATGGTCCGGCTTCGATTTACAGGCCCACTTTCTATATGCCCTTCGCACAGGCACCCACCGCTGTCATGCAGGTTGCCGTTCGTATTTTGCAGGATCCGAGGGCAATGATGGAACCTCTGAAGAAGACCTTGCATGAGCTCGATAAAAGCATCCCCATCTCTAACTTCCACACTATGGAGTCGAGGTATTCCGACCGTGTCGCCATGCCCCGTTTCCGCACCTACCTGCTGGGCGTGTTCGCCGTCATTTCACTGATCATGGCTTCCATGGGACTCTACGGCGTCCTGGCCTACCTGGTAGTCCTGCGCACGCACGAGATCGGCATCCGAATGGCCTTGGGCGCGAGCGGAACCGGGGTTCTGCTGATGATCGTGCGCAAGGGCATGGCGCTAGCAACTCTTGGTACAGCCCTTGGGATCGCGGTAAGCCTGGCTGGCGGACGAATCGTCAGCAGCATTCTCTTTCAAACCTCACCGAACGACGCCACAACCTACATCGTCGTCTCGCTCGTCCTGCTGCTCGTGGCCTTGGCGGCCTGTGTCGTCCCGGCCTGGCGAGCAACAAAGGTGGAACCTTTGATAGCGTTGAGGGCAGAGTGATCGTCGCGGATGCCACCCATTGCTCCCGCTGGAGGCGAACGGGAGCAATGGGACCTGCCGTTGTCATATGACGGCCGTTGGCTCAGAGGCCGGACGGACCCGCCGGACGGTGGATTTGTCTGCCACGCCATCCCTTTCCGGGTGTGGAATCCTGCCGGTGCAGCTCACGGCTGTGATTTAGAGAGGCCGGGAAGTTAACATAATCTCTTAAGTACGAACCTGAGGACCCGGGAGGGCGGAGGAGCGGAGGCCTTGGCGCGGACCTCGATCGGAAGCTTGTTTTTCTTATCCACCGGGTTCCGCAAACACGTCTCACTGGCTCAGTCGCTTACTTTCCCGAAAAGTACGGAGAGGGCTTGATTCGCCTGGCACTGGATATCCTCGCGAAAAAGGTTGTTCCTCCAGCTGTGTTCATCAAGCACCAGCTCCTCACTCCCGAAAATGTGGATCATCTCTGCCCTAACGACATCCTCCTGCGTCCGGCAGGGGTGTCGTTCCAGGCTTCATCCAACCTGGCGGTTATGCATAGCGATACGCGGCCGCAGTTTTGCCGTAAGGGCTTTCGCATTCCTTTAATTCCCATACATCACAATAATACATTTATTATCAAAGGCTTAACTGGCAGTGTGCCAGTAGCACCATGTTTTGCATTACAAAACATGCATAATATGGCAGAACCTGCTTTACTTACGCCGTCAAGCCTCTGCAGGATGGTAATTAGGTGAACTTGGGAAACCACCTGATGTGGTTCCCGCCAGAATCATGACATACTGCCACGTTGCGAATTGGATATGAAACGTTATGCATTCAAGCTAAGGATCAAGCCGGATGCGATCGAAGCGTATGAGCGCGAACACACACGAGTGTGGCCCGAGTTGCTGATCAGGCTGAAAGAGGTGGGCATCTCAGACTACTCCATCTTCCGCCGCGGGCAGGAGCTGTTCTTATGTCTGCGTTCGGATGACTTCGACCGGGCTTGGGACGAACTGGACCGGGATCCGGTGAATCAGCGCTGGCAAGCATTGATGAGCGAACTCTTCGAGCCGGTGCCGGACAAACTTCCGGGCGAGCGTTTCGCGATGATGCAGGAAGTTTTCTACCTCGCGTAGCCCGGTCACGCTGAGGCACTCAGGAGACTGGCGTTCAAATAGGTGAAATTGGATTCACCATACGGCAGGCTGGCTATTCACAAGCGATTTAGGAGAACATCCATGCGACTCTTATCATACGTGTTAGCAACGCTCCTGACAATCGCCACTGCGGCTGCGCAAGTGGGCGGCGGTGGAACGATTCAAGGAACGGTTACGGATCCTTCGGGCGCCATAGTGCCCGGCGCGGAGGTCACCGCCACGAACGTGGAAACAGGAGTTGAAACCAGCCGCATGACGACTGAAGCCGGCTTCTTCGTGCTTTCTCCGCTCCAACCCGGCGAGTATACGGTCACCGTCAAGGCGGCGGGATTTCAAACCCTCACCCAGCGGCACTTGATCGTTGTCGCCCTGGCAACCCTCGGATTGAATCCGAAGTTGCAGTTGGGAATGCCGAGTCAGACGATCACGGTGGAAGCCGCGCCACCTCTGCTGCATACCGACGATGCGACGCTCGGATCGTCCATGGAGAACAATATCTATTCGGCGCTTCCGCTGCCCATGAACGGAGTTCCAAGGGATCCCACGCAATTTGTCGGCCTCGTGCCGGGCGTGAATAACGCCAGCACGCAGGCTGCGGGCCCCTCCACGGCGGCCTTCAACGGCGGCCAGACGTATCACAACGAAGTTTATCTCGAAGGGCTGCCTCTGACCAGCGCCGGAACGCAAGGCGACACCCGCTATCTGGCGTTTGCAGTCTCGGTGGATGCGGTGGACCAGTTCCAGGTCGAGACCAACGGTGCCAAGGCCCAGTATGAAGGGCAGGGCGTCGAGAACTACGTTTTGAAATCGGGGGGCAACGCATTCCATGGTGCGGCTTTCGAATACTTCCGCAACACGGTTTTGGACGCGCGAGGTTTTTTCCCCGCGACCAGACCCGCCGATCACCAGAACGAGTTTGGCGGGTACATCGGCGGCCCCATCAAGAAGAACAAACTTTTCTTTTTTACCAACTATGATGCGTATCGATACAGCTCGGGATCGGTCCCCATACTGCAGTCGATCCCGACGCTCGCCGAGAGGACGGGAAATTTCAGCGCGCTTCCGGCGGTAATCTACGATCCGCTGACCCAGACTTGCGTTGGCTCAGTCTGTTCGCGGACGCCGTTTACCGGAAACATCATCCCCGATAGCCGCATATCTCCGATCTCGAAATCGCTGGCGTCCTATCTTCCCAATCCGACGAACTCGAACATCGTGAACAATTACTTGTCCAGCCTGCCGATCCAACTGAGCACGTGGAATATGACCGTCAAGGTGGATGCCAACCTATCAGACAAGCATCGGTTATCTGGATTCTTCGCCGGGGGGAATTACGCCACCAATTTCACCGGCAGCCTCAACCAAACGGGAGCTGGTGTGCTGCCCGAGCCCTACACGCAAGGCCGCATCGTGGAGGAAGCCGTCAAAATGGCACAGTTGCGTGATACCTACACTATCTCGCGCACCCTTTTGAACCAATTCAGCTATGCCTTCAACCGCATCTGGATTCCGCTTCAAAACCCCACCATGGCGGGGGCCTATCCGCAGAAGGCCGGTCTCAAGGGCTTGCCGGATGGCCCGGTCTCTCTGACTTTCCCGGACATTAATTTCAGCGGCGCCAATGCGCCCGGCGGCTGGCAGGGAACCAACGCCCACTTTTTCAACGAAGCCGCCAACACCTACACCCTGCAAGACAATCTGATGTGGGTCAAGGGTCGCCACTCGCTGGCCTTCGGTTTCCAGTGGCAATCAATGCAGGACAACGAGAACTTCGCCTTGAACGCCATCTTCAACTTCACCAACAGCGAAACCGCTGGGTTCAATTCTACGGGAACGCTCCTGTCCACCACCGGCAACGCCTACGCCAGTTACCTGCTCGGTGCCCCGAATAGCAGCAGCGTCAACCAGAACGCCCTGGGCGAGACCGGCGGCCGCTATAAGACTTACTCCACGTATGTCCAGGACGACTGGAAGGTCAACTCGCGCCTGACGGTGAACCTCGGCCTCCGCTGGGACATCTTTGGCCCGTTCACCGAAGTGAACGACAAGATGTCCTTCTTCAACCCGAACCTGGCCAATCCGGCCGCCGGGGGCCATCTGGGCGCGCTCCAGTTTGCCGGCAACGGCACCAACAGTTGCAACTGCCGCACTCCCGTCGAAACTCACTACAAGAACTTCGGCCCTCGCCTGGGAGCGGCGTACAGTCTTAACGACAAGACCGTCCTGCGGGCGGGCTATGCGATTATGTACGTGCACGCCGGTGGCGTTGGCGGGCGCGCCAACTCGCGCCAGGGACTCAGCCAGCTCGGTTTCAACGCCGTGAACACCCGAAACAGCCCCAGCGCCGGCGTTCCGGCATATTACTGGGATAGCGGCGTTCCCCCCATCACCCAGCCGCCGCCGTTCCTGGATCCCGGTTACGGGACCGGTTTCATCACCGCCAATCCCACGGGCGTACAGAACCCCGTGTGGGGCGACCCGAGGCTCGGCGGCAAGCCACCGTATTACGAGAACTGGAACTTTAGTATTCAGCGCTCGCTCACCTCGAACATGACGCTGAGCGTCGCTTACAGCGCGAGTCTGGGCAAGTTCCTGCCTGGCGCCGGTCCTGGTGGCGAGGCGGTTAATATTGCGCCGCTGCAGTATCTGGCGCTGAAGTCGCTGCTCACGACCACGGCCACGCCCACCACAATCGCCCAGGCGCAAGCCATTTTCCCGGGCATCGCGTTGCCATTCTCCAATTTTGTGGGAACGATCGGCCAGATGCTCCGCCCGTATCCGCAATACAGCACCCTTAGCAACCCGTGGCTTAATCTCGGCCAGTCCAACTACCAGGGGCTCACGACCTCGCTCAATCGCCGGTTCGCCAACGGCTTTACCTTCACGGCGGGCTACACGTACAGCAAGCAACTCGACAATCTGCTGGGCTCCCCCCGGAACCCCTTCGACCGTTCCCTGGAAAAAGCGCGCGGCGCCATCGACCACACGCATGTGTTCACGGGCACCTACGCTTACCAACTACCTTTCGGCGCCGGGCACGCACTGAATCCAGGCAACGCCATCGCGCGCGGGCTGGTCAGCGGCTGGAGGATTTCCGGAGTCGTCTCCTTCACAACGGGCTCGCCCTTGGCGGTGGTCGGCACAGCTTGTACCAGCGGGGGCATTCTGGGCACCTGCATTCCCAACTATAACCCCGCGTTTAATGGAAACGTCCGCATCAACGGCAACTACGGGGACGGCAACGTCTATGGATCCTCGCCAACCTCGTATTTGGACCGGACCGCGTTCGTTGCCCCGGCGGCATATACCTTCGGCAACCTGCCGAGGACCGGAGTCTACGGCCTCAATGCGCCGTTCAATTCGTCGATAGACATGAGCGTGCGCCGCGAGTTCGCGATTCACGAGAATATTAAGTTCGCCATCCAGTGCGATGCCTTCAACGTGAACAATGCGGTCCGCTTCGGCGCGCCCGGACTCAACCCGGACCAGGCCAGCTTCGGCACGCTGACTTCGCAGGCCAATCAGCCGCGAAAACTGCAGTTCAACGCGCGCATCACGTTCTGATCGACTGGTATCCGTGGGGCAGGCCACCGTCTTTCGTGGCCTGCCTGTTCCCCAGATATGCGGACGACATCCGTTCCCAGCGTAGAGTCGGAACAAGCTGCCATTCTGGACCGGGGCCGGGCTATGGCGCCTCCCCCAGCTTCCGATATGGGGTGATGTTAACCTCGCAGGCCGTCCGCAGTTCCCATCCCAGGCCGCTGGGATTCTGCAAGAGACACCTCATAGGCAACAAGGGATTTTGCGCGCACTTCCGCCATCCCGAGCGACTTATCATTTCCCGAGAGGCCGCGGTCTTTGCCATGGTGGTCATATGCGCGCCGATCAGCTCGTTCGCACGCTATTTCATGCCGGAGAGCCTGTGTTTCTTCGGCTTCTGGTGGACTATCTACCTTTTCCTTGTCACGCTGCGGCAATCGACGCTCAGCGCGGGATTGGCGGCCGGGGTTGGGCTTGGCCTGCTATCCCTCGTCAAGCCGCATGCTCTCATGCTAGTAGTCGGTATTGGCCTCCCCGCGTGGGACAACAAGGAGATAGAGCGGGAGCCGCAGCCTGAGTTCAGTTAACGCAATCGTGAGAGAACAGCACGAACGGTTTGGCTCAGCCCTTTGGGATCGAGCGCGCGCTCGATGAGTCGGCCCTCCAGCTGACGTGTGAAGAGGGCGTCCCGTCCCTCTGCCGGAAGATCCCACCAGGCTGGAGAAGGCAGGATGCGGCCCCGGGAATCCCGCTCACGAAAAGCTGAGGCAGCCTCTTCAATCAGCAGATCCTTCAAATCCTCGCTCATGACAGAATCTCCCCGAGGTGCACGCCCCGCCTCTCCAGGCATTGCGCAAGGAGCCTGCGGGCCCGGACGATGTTCTGAAGAAATGTGTTCACCTTCATCCCCACGCCCGCCGCGTTCTCCCGATCCGGCAGGGAACCGCCGTGCACACGTGCCGAAAGCGCCTTGCGGGGCTGCTCAGGCAGGCGTTCCATGCACTCCTTGATCGCCCGAGCGAGCGCGGGATCGGGCGGGTCGGGCTCGACACGGCCTTCCGGGAGGCTGTCGAGCGTGGTCAGATCTACCATGCGCTCCTGCCGGTACCGGCGCATTTCCTCGAAAGCGACATTACGTCCCACTCTGATTGCGAACTTGAGCGAGGCGCCGGCTCCCTCGAGCGATCGCTGAGGATCCCGGGCCACAAGCCACATCCGCAGGAGCGTCTCCTGAATCACCACTTCCACATCTACCGCACGGGCGAACCGGCTGAGGCTGCGGCGCAGCGGAATCTCCACCATCCCCATCCACTCCGCAAACGCCTCACGATCTCCTGATCGGGCGAGGCGGAATGCCGCCTCCAGCAGGTCGGCACGCAGTTCATTGGCCATAGACGGATTCCCCTTCGAAGTTTTCGAGGCCAGAGTGGCTTGCATCGAGATCAAACCACAAGGGCCTCGAAAGCTTCAGAGAAATCGAACCCTCAGTGCTCCAGCACTACGTGTAACTCTACCTCTCTGCCCTCAGGTTCCCGCCAGGTCAGCTGTGCACCACCCGAATGCCAGGAACTGCGATCCGCAAGCTTCAGAGCCAGGCGAACCGTGAGTCCTGCCCGATGTGGTCCCGGCGGACTGCTTTCGTTACCCACCACCCGGGCTTCACCCCTATCCCCGTCCTCGAACCGGATAAGAATCCTCATATTATCGCGAGGAAGCAGGAGCTCCTTTTCCGGAACCTCAAATTCGATTATGAGCATCTGGCCGTCCAGTCGCAGAACGCGTGACTCCGGAATTTCCAGCTTGCCTTCGGGGAGTTTTCTGGCAGAGATTCTCAATCTGCCGAGGAGTGATTTCATGGGCCGGGGCTTTCGCCAAAGGCTTGCTGCCGGTGACTGCGGTGTCATGGCGAAGTCCTCCTCGCCGACCGATCCCTCTCTGGCCATGGCCAGGAACACTCCTGATGTGAGTTCTGGTGCGCCGCACATGACGGATGGCATCAATCCAACTCCTTCCGCCGAAACGTCGGCGGGAAGCTCCACCGGCAAGTGCTCGCGCCGGCGCGGATCCTTCGGATCCACGGTCGGATCCTCGGAGATCGCGACCAGGCTGGTCATGCGGCTGGCGATCCCGTGCCGAAGGCCGAGATTCTCAATCCTCGTTTGAAGCGACTCACTCTCCGTGCCGCGGCCGGCGGCCGCCAGTTGCAGCTCCAGGTCCTCGATCGCCTCACGCCCGAACAGCGCCCCGATAGGAAGAGGGGTCGCGGCCGGAAAGTAGGATCCTATCCTGGCAGTCTGGCCTGCTTCTTTCGCTTCAGGAATCTCGAATCGGCGAATCCACACATCGGGTGTGCCTGCTGCCTTTCCGTGAACCTCTAACATTCCCCCAAGTGTGGCAATCTCCGCCAGGAGAACCAGCGGCTGACCCGCCAGAACATCCTGCGGCCGCCGCGGCGCCATTGCGACCAGAGCTGATCCCTTGATTTCCAGATCTGTCAGGACTGGCCGCACCGTCGCCTGCAGAAGTCGTCGAGAAGCAGCCCGGGCATCATCGTCATCTCCCACCATGATCTCGACGCCCTGGCCGGCGCGAGCGACGCCGCGGGTGAGCGTGCGGTTGGGCGCGGCGCCTATTCCCACTGCATGGAGCCGCGCGCCCGGAACCATCCTGCGCATGACTTCTCCGATCACTTCCCCCTCGAAACCGATGTAGCCATCGCTCAGTAGGATGACCTGCCGCTGAGAATTCGAACGCAGAGGCTTCAGCGCCTCCACGATCGCATGGGCCATTTCCGTCGAGCCTCCAGCCGTGAGCCGGTCGAGCGCGGCCAGGGCTGTCCTCACATTTTCCGTGCTTGCCGGCACAGGCTTGGGGACCAGCCGCTCCACTTCGTTGGAGAAGGCCAGGATCTCGAACCGGTCTCCGGGATCGAGGCTGCGCAGGAGTTGCTCGGCAACGATTTTCGCGCGGCTGAGGGGTTTTCCGGACATCGATCCGCTGGCATCAATGAGAATCGTCAAATCACGGGAAAAGCCTTTGTCGACGGTGGCGGGCGGAGTCATCGTGATGAGAACGTAGCGGCCGTGGTCACACGGAAGCCCTCTCCCTTCCACGAGACGCACGCCAACTTCCTGTCGTGCGGCTGTCCAGCGAATAACAAGGTCCCGATCGAGCTTTGTCTTCTCGCGCAGAACGATGCGCACTCCCTTTTCAACATCTTCAGCCGCGATCTCCTGGCCGAGCGCATGAGGATGGATGGCACCTGAGGGACCGTCCGCCACAAGGAGGCTCGCTTCGAGTCGCACCGGTGTTCCTTCGCCGTCGACGCGATCGACATCGAGTTTTCCGGCATCCGGCACCCTTCCAGGCGCCCCTTCATAGCGCACGCCGACAACGGTCGGGAAGCGGTACTCCCATCGTGCCGGCTCCTCGCCATCGGCCGGCAGGAAGGCCAGTGTTTGCAGCACTTCGATCTCCACTTCCGCCGTCTCGCCCGGCGGCAGGCTGCCCAGCTTCTGAGTAAAGGTGTCGGCGCGCTCTTGCTCAAGCAAAGCGGCGGTGCGCCCTTCCATCAAGGCCTTCTGATATTCCTTCTGCGCTTCCGCCCGCCTGCGAACCTCGCCCCGTATGATCCGATTTCCGAGGCGGATGGCATAGCCAACGACGGCGCCGTTCGCCGGCAGCGGGAGGGTGTACAGCACCTCCAGCGGTTCCCGGTATGGATTGGCGTATGTCTGAGTGAGGGTTGTGGCCGCGATGCCGCCCTCGGCGCAGGTATCGATCCGTGCGGATTTCAGTGGATAGGTTCGGCCGTCCACCGATACAAGCCCGGAGGCGCGGGCTGAATAAGTGCTTGGTATCGTACTGGTATTCGCCATTTTCATTCTCCCTGTTGGTCTCGTGGCGCCGTGCCGGAAGCGGCCCGGGGCGCTCGGCGGGACGATTCGCTCAGATATGATCCGGGGAGGGCGTTTAGTGACATTGATCTATGCTTCAACCGTAAACTCTTGGCGTCCTCTGAGTCTTAGTGGATCGCGCAAAATGACTTCGCATTTTGGCCCAAGCAGGGCTCTTGTGCAGGGGGCAGGGTATAGGTGAAATAAGCGGCCCGTTGGAATCCAGAGCCGGCTACGACTTCTCCCCAACTTCTGAGAAGTGGTGATATGTTAAATTGCCGCGATTGATCCCGAGACCCATAATGGATCCGGACGAGCTATATTACCCCAGGACGAGCCGAAAAGATTGTAATCCTCACACACTTCCGACATTCGGCACGATCGGAGGGTGCCGCCAGCTCAGAAAATCACCTGTTCGTCTATGTCGCGATCCGGTGCGGCGGGGGAAATAGGAGGAGGCCTGGAAGGTAGGCCGAGGCACTCGAGAATCTTTCTGATCGCCTCGGGCTGATGGATTGCAGCTAAAATCCTCATGCGGCCACCGCAACGTTCGCATTCCAAAACGTCCAACTCAAAAACTCTTTTCATCAATTCAGCCCAGAATAATTCCGGGGCCGGCAGGCGCATTTCTTCTGTAGATTTTCGGTATCGGGAGAGAGGAGCTGCTTTCTTGCGGGACAGTTGGGGTGAGTCAGGGGATCGGAGATATCTGATTCCGGCCAGACTGCTCCCGGCTGTCAATCGCCCAAGCTACCGACCTGTACTCCTCTACGGGCACGAACCACCCCAGAGTTGTCCTCACGTAAGTGCTAACCAAGTTGTAGAACTCGTCCAAGCGGGCCGCCGCCTCTTTCACAGACGTTGTTCTCCAGGTTAAGTGATTGAAAAACCTGAACACTCGTCCGTGTCTGGCGCGCGCTGTTCCGGGCTCGACGGAGCCATACGCGAGAATTTTCTGCCGGGTAGTTGTGATGTGAAAGTCGGCAATCAATCCATCATCGCGTACGTTGATGTCAACGAATCCGGCTGTATCATTCCAACGCCACTGCGGAATGGCCAGGTAATCTAGCTTCTCACACAAATTTGCCCCAGGAGACAGGTGCTCATTAGCCCTTTTCATTAGCGCTAAATACCTGCTCATATCGTGGAAATAAACAGGTAGTGAAACGACGTACTTCGAGCTGCCAGGGTCAGTTGGCGTGGGCCTCATTTTCATCGAATACATGCGCTCTAGACCCATGACAAATCGTCTGCGCGGGTTCACTGTCCTACTCTGAAGAGCAAATAACCAGGCACGTTTTGCCTCTGACTCGGCCCATGATAACACTGCTTCCTGGTCGGAGGGTCGAAGAGGTGAGTGACACAGCATCGTTGAGCATAAACCTGCCCATAAGCCAAAAACCCTCTCGCCATCAGTCATTCCTTCCTCGGCATCGATGACATTGAGCTCGACATGGGCAAATCTGAATCCGTCCATCTCCATGAGTTCTGGCGGCGTCTTTCCATAGCACCCGGCCCCAGAGCTGTCTTTTGGAAAATAGCCAAATGTAACCAGTACCGGAGGTACGTCGAGTTCGTGTCCGTATAGACTTCTCACGCCACCCAGTAATGACTCATTCTGAAGAAGATCGCTCAGGAGCCTGGCTTTTCGCCTCAGCAGCCCGACCATCGGCTCCTGCAATACTACGCCTGAGTCGATGATTAGAGGGCCTACCTGGAACGATCCGAGAGCCGTTCCCTCAATAATGACGGTTTCGATATCACCAATCTTTCCATTGCGGACAAGCATCATTATGAAGCCTCGGCACCGAGCCTAGCCTGCTTCTGCTGCCTACGTCTCTCCCATTGTTCCCCCAGCCACTTATGCCAAGGCTTCATCCCTAGGTAAAGCTGCTGTGTTTTATTCAAGAACCTCCTACGTGAGAATCCCGCATTCGAGTCTGAGCCTTGTGTCGGCCGGCACTGCTTTTGCTGAGCCGACTCAAGATTGTCCGACGACAGCGTTGAACTGGCAACAACAGCTTAGCCCAGCAACCTGCAGTTCGTATGCATCAATGTGCCGACAGCGACCCAAACGGCAACTTCAGCGCTCAGCCGCGCAAAACGGCAGTTCTTCGCGAGCGAGAGAAAGCTGAGGGACGTTAGGGGGCCGAAGCGGATCGCGGGCATCGCAGCCGATAGTCGAAATAAGCTGCGAAATCGACCCGGCGCCATATGCCCGTCGCCCCCCGCCCGAAGGCAGGCAGCTTCTGAGTTGGGGCCTTATGTCTTTTTCGGTCCGTCTGCTGCAACTGCCCGGAACCCAGGGTCGATCACAAGTGGGATTTTACTCCCAAACGATGTTGCAGGATATGGAGTTTTCACACAGGTCTGCTACCAGCACGGCGGATTGATCTCTCCTGCTCACGTAAAGTTGAGCTCGTTTATCTCGCGATCCTGTGGTTGTGCGGGCAATTGGAGGAGGCCTGGAAGGTAGGCCGGAAACGAGGAGGAGGGACGGTTTCGTCGACGACGTCCGGGCCGATCATCCCCCAGGCTCAAGAGAATAAGAAGTCCGTAGCTATACGCCTGCTCCAAGGCCAGCTGGGGAGAGCCACTCTGATCCTGTTCGATTTTTCAGTAAGGACAGCCTGGTGAAACGTGGAGCCTACCAAACCCTCCGACGGGCCAAGAAGCCGGACCAGATTCATTTTTTGCGCATGGGACGGATGACTCCGGTCTCGTCCAGCACCACAGGATACCCTTCCAGTGATTTCGGGATTTTGCGTTCGAGCTCCGGAGTCTTTTGAACGACCATCACCTTCAGGCAGGACGTCCTGTCATCGTCCAGCAGGCCGACATACACGCCGACCACACTAGGTATGGCCATCAATTCCTGGTCGTGATCCCGTAAAACGGCATTGATATCCCGGCGCGCCATTATCTCCTTTTGCGGCGTCTCGCCCTTGGGGTTCCGAGTACATGCGACGCACTGAAGCGCCAGCAACAACAGGGCAAGCCTCCAACTTGCGGAGCAAGATCCGAACCTGCCCTCGTTTCGACTCATGATCGGTATCCCTTGCCCCGCAAAAACCTCGGCGCGAGTGTCAAAAACAGACTGACACCGACGTGCGTTTCTACTGGTTGCCGACCATCGTGGCGCCCAGGAAACTCAACACCTGGCCAATTGGATTGGCTATAGCTGCAGAGCTGCTGCCGGCAAACAACAGTCCTACTGCGTGCGGATCAGCCGCAACATCTTCAACCAGCAGGGACCCTGAATCGCCGCTGTTGAGGAACCTGCTACCTTTGTTGCTTATGACGATCTGCTCGCTAAAAGTCTTGGTAAAAGCCGGGCGGCCGGCGCATTCGTTGTCGTAAGCTACAGAAACCGTGGCATGCAGACCTGTCACGGTGCTTCGGGTCAAGCCAGTTGTTCGACCACTCTTTTTGACCGGCTGCTTTAGAAAAGCCTCAACGGTCGCCGCCGACAGCGTTCCGATTTCGAGAATGGCGCCGTCAGTTCGCACCATGCCAGAAATGACTTGCGCAATCGCGGCATCGACGTTGCTGCTCGGCAAGGACGCGTCACCCGCGAGGGTCGCCACATTCTGGGCGTTGGCCGCATTGCAGCTGACATCAATCAACCCGGGTTGGATAATCGGATCTCCGTTTGTCGCTACACGGCTATTTCCACCCGACACGATGTCCGAGCGGAAAACGTGGTAGTTGCTCAGGATATATTGTACTGCTCCAATCTGGACCAGTGCCCCCAGAGTTCCGCCACAGCAAAATCCGTTGGCCAGGTCATAGCGCCATCCCCCGGATGTGCCCAGTTGGATGGGCGGAGTCTGCTTGGCGGTGTGAGATACTCCGCGACCCGGTTTCTGGCCGCCTCCCTTACCCTGCATGGCGCGGAACGGCTCCGTGATTTCTACCGTCACACGCGCTCCGGCAATGTTTCCGGGGATCTCCCGGGCGGTCTTTGCCGGATTCTTCCCCTCCAAATTCACATAGACAACCAGGGTCATTTCGCCGTCGTCATCCTGGCCAACGGCGGTTCCCAGGACGTCCTCTACAGCCATCAAACCCGGCGTAACCGCTTCCTGCACTTCAATTACCTGCCGGACCTTGGGATGTTTGTCTGTCAGCCTTTCTTCCTGACTCCCGGCTGCAAAAGCAAGCACCAGTAGGAACAGTCCTGCTACCAAAGCCAACATGGCAGCGGGAAACCTGCTAAGGAGTTGCCTTATTCTCATGGTTTCCTCACTTTCACTGATTGTTCGATGGATCGTAATTCGCTTTTCGTGTTAAGAGCAGGATAACACTGATTGCGCAGGAAAACAGCCGAAATTCTCCCCCTAACCGCACCCAAACTGAGGGCAATCCCGCACTTTGAACTCCAAGGAGGAGAAAAAGGTGAGGGGCGCCACGCGCCCGAAGGACGCTTCCCCTCACCGGTTTGTGTCCACGCCCAAGCGCAGGATCCCCTATACGGCTCCGGTTCCATCGCAGGCTCCGATGTAGCCGATAGTCGAAATAAGCTGCGAAATCGACCTGGCGCCATATACCCGTGAAAATAGGGGACGCTTCCCTATATTTTGGTACTTACGAAACAGTCTTTACTTCCATGATAGCGGTTCAAGCAAAATATAGGGAAGCGTCCCCTATTTCCCGCGGAGTAAACGGTGGAACTCAGACGCGTCCTGAATCTGCAGCTGCATACTCACGCCTCCTAACGCCTGCGCTCAGCGGCCCGCGTTTTTTGCGGGGCCGCTGCAGCGCATGGTTAGGTTCCGATGATCTCGTTAAGCCCTTCAACAACCCGAGCAATCTCTTCCGGCGTGACTCTGCCAAGCCGGGAGCCGAGACGTTCGGTGGCAAGCGTGCGAATTTGGCTGATTTTTACCCAGGATCTCTTTGGAAGATCTTCGGATTGGAGCTCAAGAGTCAGAGGGAAGGCCGCATGTTGTTGCTGACTTGTTAGCGCAACGGCGATCACAGTCCCAGAGCGCTCATTAAAGACGTCATGACTAAGAATAAGAACGGGACGGTTTCCCGCTTGCTCCTTGCCGCGCACCGGGTTGAGATCGGCCCAGCGGATATCACCCCTTAGTATTCGGGCCATTCCGACAGATCCTCTGAAAGTCCTTCCTCTGCCAACGATTTTTCGAAGGCTGGGTTGAGCTTGGCGCATTCCCGGGCCAGCCGACTTCGCTTCAGCCGAGCTAGTTTTTCGTCAACGGCCTCCTGGATCGCCTGGCTGCGACTGGGGAACATGGATTGTTCGACAAGTTCATCCAGACGTTCCAGGGTTGATTCGTCAATGGTGATGGCGATTTTGGATCTGGACATATGCAGCCTCTAAGTATGACTCTATATCATACCCAGCTTCGAGTCAAGCCGGGGATAGCTTTGGAACCTAACGTTCAGCTTGAGGGGCGCGTAGACAGCAAGCGAAGCTTGCTGGCGGAGCGTCCCTCTCGAAGCGTTGGTTGGGCATACGCGCAAGTTTTCCAGTACTACCTGACAAACCTTGCAACCGCATCTGGATGCTTGCCAGCGAAATCTTCAAGGCAGCGTTGCCACTCCCCAGATTGAATTTCGTCCTCCGATATTTCCACAGAGTTGGAAAGCCCTAAACGATCAGCATGCAAACGGTATGCATTGAAGAAGTTGACCTCGGACTGGCCGAGAGGAACTCCAATCTTGGCCTTGTAGTACTTCATTCGGGGTGGTTCGATGAACAGCATTGAAATCACGAACGCGAGCACAGACCCTATGATCCAGGCTGCGGCATACTCCCACCCCTTCAGAAACCAAGCAGACGCAACACCGATCCCCACCAGCAGACTGTAGCCTGATATCCAACTCCACCAAGTGGCGATAGTGGGGAGACCAGGGACAATGAATGCGCCAAACATCGTGAGCAGGGTGCCGAGGATATTGCCTACAACAAGGCCTCCAGCCACATGCCAAGACGCGGAACCCTCTAACAGCCCAATGAAAGCCCCTACGAATCCGGCGACAGAAGGAATGCTCTCAAGTCCTTCGACAGTCTTTAGGACGCGAAAGGCGTCCGTCTTTGGGTCAATTCTCCAAAGGCGTGCCAACAAGGCGAATCCCGTCGGAACATCTATGCGAATCTTTAGTCCCCTCGGTGTCATGAACATAGTCGAGTGCCCTTTCCCTGTGCCCAACGCCGGAGTTGAGCGGCAGCGCCAACGTGCTGAGCGAAGGCGCTGTCCGCTCGAACGACTTGTTGGGCGCACTTACGATATGTCTCTGTTCTTTGTTCTTTGATTGCGACCGCAGCAACGATCTGACTGCTCGTGGAAACGGTGCCGAGAGCGAATTCAACACTTCATGAAGTGCCTGCCCGTTTTCGCAATTGCCTGGCCCATAATGTCAGCCAGAGAACCACAACCGCCAGAAGTAGCAAGGAGACCTTGAAGAACCCTAAGCCCAAAAACCAGAGGTTATGAACGTCATGCCAGCTGACATCAGGCCCCCACAGTGAAAGAACCCACGCAGGTCGTCCGGACATAACGAGCAGGTAGACGATCCACTGAAGCATGAGAAATCCTGCGGCCACCAGCAACGTCCACCATCCTGCCAACGCTGCGTCCCAAACCCTCTTTTCGAAATTGTCGTTCATGGTTGATCCTCCATCACTTTGCCCATTAGCTGACCGTACGCCTCAAGCAGGGCGGACGGAAAACAACTATGAGCGCGCAGCTATGTAGCAACAAGAGAACACTCTCTTGTCATGACGACCATCCATCAAGTGCGCCCAACTTGTTATTAGGCTGACCGGCGTATCAATCCTGCGAAAAGCGGGCAAACAGGGTCGTATGGGTCAGCTTAGCACCAATTATCGGCATGGGGTATAGGTGAAATAAGCGGCCCTTTGGAATCCAGAGCCAGCTACGACTTCTCCACAACTTCTGAGAAGTGGTGATATGTTAACTTCCCGCGATTGATCCCGAGACCCATAATGGATCCGGACGAGCTATATTAGTCCAGGACGAGCCGAAAAGATTGTAATCCTCACACACTTCCGACATTCGGCACGCTCGGAGGGTGCCGCCAGCTCAAAAAAAACACCTGTTCGTCTATGTCGCGATCCGGTGCGGCGGGGGAAATAGGAGGAGGCCTCAAAGGTAGGCCGAGGCACTCGAGGATCTTTCTGATCGCCTCGGGCTGATGGATTGCAGCTAAAATCCTCATGCGGCCACCGCAACGATCGCATTCCAAAACGTCCAACTCAAAAACTCTTTTCATCAATTCAGCCCCGTGTAATTCCGTCGATGGCATCGGCGTGGCTTTTGAGAACTCTCGGGATGATCAAGCTGTTTTCCCGCACCACAGCCAGAGTGATGAACGGAATTGGTGGCTTCGGGGTCGAAAGGAACGAGGAATGGTCTCCAGCGAGCCGCGGGCGCAAGGATGCCGTGATATCTGACGAGGTTAAACATGGGCCGCGGCACTAACGCTGGGAGCTTTTCCACAAGCTCCAGCGGCTCGAACGCTACATGTGTCGTTCCATCGCGCCAGCGGTGCCTGAGACGGTACAGTACGCGGCCATCGGGCAAGATAGACAGACGTTCCGTGGCTATTGGCGGACGGGCAGCATAACGACAGAGCTTTTCTAACTGGCGGCGGGCCTTGGCGGGAATGCAGACGTTTGCGTGCAGGCTGACGCCCGACACGCCGGCGCAGCGCGTACCGGCTGGGATGGCAGGATTCTCCGGTTCGATCTGAGCTCCAAGCGCCGTAATGCGATTACCCAGGCGCGCGCCGGTGGCAATGCGCCCTTGCACCGATGCGCCGTAGAGTTCGGCAAGCAACGGCTGATCGCGAAGCAGCGGGTAGGAGAGCATGCAGTGATCGGGCCACTCACGTTGGTGAAACTGCGTTAGCTCTCGCCGCTTCAATTCACGAGTCAAGACGCACATAGGATTCGGATGGCCAAGGACTTCGGGGCAAAGAACTCCAAAATGGAATATCGCATTCCCTCCTCACCCTCCCAGTCACCGGTCTGATCAGGTCGCAGACCATCGTGTTCCGGCGGCATCTTCGCTGTCTGTATTCGAGCCGTCGACCTGAACCAGGATTTCGTGCCCGGATTCCCAGATTCTCCTCGGGGAGGAACGTGCGCCCTTGCACAATGCGCGCACCGACGATGTCGAGACGCCCGGGCGAGATCGCGATGGCCGAAACGCTCTCGGGATCTCCGCCGCCGGTGAGTGTGAATCCCTCGCAGTGGAAGGCCGCGACGCGCTCGAAAGCGGGCGTGGCCTGCGCATAGTCGGTCAGGTCGGCCGCCGAGAGAACCGCCATCTGGTTCAGGGCCGTCTGGTGCTCGAGCAGGCGCACGATGCGGACGGGCTCGCGAGAGCCGGCGGACGGGCGGAACAGGAGGGCGTTCACGACGCTGAAGACCGTCCTGCCAGGGCCGATGCCGAGGAAAAAATCGTGATGGGCTATCATGTTCCCGTTTTCACCATCTTACGGCATTAGGTCCGATCCTGATCCCGCCCTGCAGGTTCTACGGTCGTGGCATCTTTTAGGGTATAAAATCAGCAGGTGTTTGACTCAGCAGTAGCCGTGGAGTTGACATAACAGCTAGATCACCGAAGCAGAGGAGGCTTCGTAGCCGGACTTCGATCGCAAAATGCGTTTTGTTTTTCCTATCCGCCTCGAGCAGGGATGGTCAAAAGAGAAGAGGGTTCAGATGGTCCAGTGCCCCTTCATTGTGGTCTGCGATAAGATCCTTGCAGGCACCACAACCGTACAAAGCGGCTCTCATTGACACTTGGTCCGCGTGGCTTTCGTAGCGAAACCTTTATCGATGGGCGCTAGTCACTGGGAGGGTTCTCCATTCGCGATCCGGCCCGCGGAGGGGGCAGACGCTACGTGGCGAAAACGATCCTGCGAAGACCCTGGAAGAGAACGCATCATTGCCATTCTAAAGACCCAACCTGAGCAGCCCTTGTCCGGGGAAACAAGCAACCTGTCCCCGATTTTTTCCGGATTCTGTAATTTTGGGCTTTCGTCGGCGACTAATAGATAGTGACAGGAGATCAACGTGGCCGATGCTGATGCAAAGGAGCGGCTATTCGAGGATGTCGTTGCGGCAAATCAGCGCCGTATTCTAGCGATTGCACGCAGCTACGCCCATGGCGACGAGTACCGGGATCTCTATCAGGAAATTCTGCTCCAGATGTGGAAGGGGCTCGACAGTTTCGAAGGAAGGTCCGCCCCGTCCACATGGGTTTATCGGGTTGCGCTGAACACTGCCATAACCTTTCGCAGGAAGAACGGTCGTCGCGTCCAGTCGTCGGGCAGGCCCCTGGCGGAATCAAGTCCGGACCCCGTTGCGCCGCCCAGCCCGGGAAATGAAATTCTGATCCTGGAGGAGTTTCTGGGCTCGCTCGGAAAAATCGATCGCGCGGTATTCCTGCTATACCTTGAAGACCTCAGCTATCGTGAGATTTCCGAGGTTACGGGCCTGACCGAGAGCCACGTTGGAGTGCGCATCAGCCGCCTGAAAAAGACTTTTACGCAGCGCTACTGCGGAGGTTGAACATGGAACTTGAAGGATTCAAATCGGCATGGCAGAAGCGTTCCGTGGAGGGTCATTCCCTTTCTTCTCCGGCGCAGATCTCGAGGTCTTTGCAGTTTGTCCGCACTAGCGCCATCCGCGATCTGCAGCGGTCCGACGAGCTCTCAAGGCTCGTATTCTGTCTTCTCTTCGCCGCTGTTGCGATCGGAGCGTCTTTGGTAGTGATGCCCCCGGGAGCGGGTCGCATAGCAGCCTGGCTGTTCGCGGTGGCACTGCTTGTCGACGGCTTCACGGGAATGGCACTGCTGGCTCGCCGTTTTCGCGCGCCCGCAACGGCCACGATACTGGAATTCGTCTCGAGAGAGCACCGCCAGGCTGAGACTCGGCTCCGGTTCGAACGCTACTCGCAACGGCTTGTGTTGATACTTGCCGCGGTGGCCCTGCTAGTCTTGCTCTTCGCCCCCAGGCCGATCAACCTCCGTGAAAACTCCTTGGACGCCCTTGAGAGAATGGCTATCCTGACCGCTTTTTTGGCTTTTGCGTGGCGAAGGGCGAAATCTCGTTCCGGGGAGATTCGCCGCGAGCTTGAGCACTATCTAAAGGACCTCGAGAGGTGACGGACACGCTTGGCCGCCGGGGAACGGGGGATGCCGCCGTATTTCCCGGAAAAGCAGGGATGTCTCCTTCGTGAGATCGACATAACAGCTACATCACCGAAGCAGAGCAAGCCTCGTAGCCGGACTTCGGTCGCAGATTGCGTTTAGTTTTTCCTATCCGTTCGACAATACCCAGTGGAGGTGTGCAATGACGCGGGGCCGCAGCTTTCTGAGTGTAGCAGTGGCTCTGGCCCTAATTTACCCAGTTTCCCGTTCTAAATCCAGGACCACAGCTCGATCCGGAATCAGGGCAGATGAACTCCATAAATCGCAAGCGCCCGGCCAAGGTTCCACAGGAGATAGCTCCCTCCCAACAAGGATGCGAGGATGGCTTCGAGTGCCCCAAGAAGGAACATTCGCCAATGGATGGGTGGCTCCCGCCGGCGCCGTAATTGGGACAGGCACGCCGCCTCAATTCGTTCTGCCGTTTCCGGCCGCAGGTCTTGCAGCGGCGCCGCGGCGAACAGTTGGTCTATATCTCGCTCCGTCAATCCATCGTCATCCTCTAACATTGTCCCACCTCATTCTCACATGTTATGCGAAGCGTCATCCGCTTTGCCAGCATCTCTCGGGCGCGGGACAGCCGCTTCCGGAATGTCGGGGCCGGCAAATCCAGAACTTCGGCTGCCTCCTGGGGAGTAAGCCCTGCGCCGGCTACCAGCAGGAGGCATTCGCGATAGGGGAGCGGCAATTGCATGAGCGCGATCTGCAAGCGACGCTGCGTTTCATTTCCGGCTAGCTCTTCCCAAGGGCTAGGCTGCAAAGACGGTTGAAACTGAATTGCGGTCAACTCGGCCGTGCGGGTCGCATCATATTCCCGGGAGCGCAGATAACTGATGTAAAGATTGCGCGCCACCCGATAGAGCCAGGGGCCAAGAGGCATACCCGGGTTCAGCGCGGGTGGACGGGTAACAAGTCGCAACCAGACTTCCTGGCAGAGATCTTCCGCCAAATCCCGGCGCCCGCTGAGCCGCAGGAGGAAGGAGAACAGTCGTGCCCGATAGGCTGAATAGAGTTCCCGGAAAGCCTCCTCATCGCTTTGGTGAAGACGAGCCAACAATTCCGGATCGTAGGCCTGATCATCCCGCATCCAGCTATTCATATCGCAAACTGTCTCCCGGCGTGACAAAAAGTTGTCACGCATTACTTCACACTTCGTTTTCATAGACAGATTTGCTGAAAGGAGAAAATCATGGGTACTGTCATACACCTTGCATTTCCCACAGTGATCGCTCTGCTACTCCTGAGCGTGGCAAGCTCCTTTGCGGTCCGTCCAACGGAACATAAGCTGGGGGTCCTGCGTCCCTTATCCCTGGCCCTGGTTTTTGCCTTGATTAGCACTACCTTCGGCGGCTTTGCGAATCTATTGTGGGCCGCGGTGAATCGTACCTCCTTCCCTGAGGGGAGGGAGTCGGTGCACGTCATGCTGAATGGTCTCGCCGAAGCGATGGTCCCCGGGATGGTGGGCTTCGCCATTCTGGCGGTTGTTTGGGGACTTGCCGCGCTCGGCCTCAAGCGGCAGGCATAGTCGCTCTCGCGCATTTTCCGCGCGCGAGCGAGGAAGGAGTCCACATACTCGGAACCGCTTCTGAGCCGAGGGGTCTAAGTTGTTTTTTAGCTCGTTTTCACAGATGGATGTGCTGAGTGAAACGGAAATCTGGGGAGGCGTCATAGCCGGCAACCTGTGCAGCCCTTGTCTGGGGAAACAAGCAAACTGTCCCCAATTTGTTTCCGGATTCTGTAATTTTGGGCTGTCGTCAGCGACTAATTGATAGTGACAGAAGACGCGGCCGGTGACGATGTAAAAGAGCGGCTGTTCGAGGATATCCTTGCCGCGAACCAGCGCCGCACCTTGACGAGTGCACGCAGCTGCGCTCGCGCCGACGAATGCCGGGATCTCTCAGGAAATCCTGCTCCCGACGTGAGGTCTCATTATGATAACTTTGCTGGCCTGATTTGATCACCGAGGAGGCTGTATGAAAAAACGGCCTGCCTTATTCCGCAGATGAGATTGAACGCGCCGTGAGGAAAAGAGGGCTTCGCTAATATCCACTGGAGGTGTGCAATGACGCGAGGCCGCGGTATTTTGGCTGTGACAGTAGCCCTGTTGCTGATATCCCCTGCTCTCGTAGGGCAGCAGAAGGCCATGCCGGCTTCAGTTCCCGGCAGGATCGACGCGCTGGTGCAGAAATACGTTGAGTTCGAACAGTTCAACGGCTCCATCTTGGTCGCCCAGGATGACGGTGTCATTCTCAAGAAGGGCTATGGGATGGCTAACTTCGAGTGGAGCATCCCAAACACGCCCGACACATGCTTTCGTCTGGGATCGCTCACAAAGCAATTCACCTCCATGCTGATCATGCAGTTGGTGGAGGAAGGCAAGCTCTCCCTCGAGGACAAGCTTGCCGACAGGCTTCCCTATTACCGCAAGGAAACCGGCAGCAAGGTAACGATTCACCAGCTCCTAAACCATACCTCGGGCATTCCGAGCTATACCGACATCCCGAATATCATTCGGGATCGCGGCCGGCTGCCGCTGCCGCTGCGCGAGCTGATAACCACACTGTGCAGCGGAGATCTGGAATTCGAGCCGGGGAGCAAATTCGCCTACAACAACTCAGGCTACGTGATTCTTGGTGCGGTGATCGAGCACGTCACCGGCAAAACCTATGAGCAGGTTCTTAAAGAGCGCATCCTCGATCCGGCCGGCATGAAGGCCTCAGGGTACGATCATAGCGAGCCGTTGATCAGCCGGCGGGCCGCAGGCTATGAGAACCGGCTCGATGGGATGCGCAACGCCGACTTCGTCGACATGTCGCTGCCGCATGCGGCGGGCGCTCTGTACTCCACGGTCGAGGATCTCTATCTGTGGGACCAGGCACTGTATGGGACAAAGCTGCTCTCCGATGCCGGCAAGAAGAAGATGTTCACCCCAGGCCTCAGCAACTATGCGTATGGCTGGTTCGTCCGTAAGGTGCCGATGGGCCCTGACAAAGCTGAGCGCACTGTCGTTCAGCACACGGGCAATATCAACGGTTTCAGCTCCCTGATCGTCCGCATCCCGGAGAACCGCACGCTGGTCGTGCTCCTCAACAACACCGGTGGCGCGCCCCTGACTTCGATCTCGCAGGGAATTGGCGACATTCTTTATGGACGCGAGCCGCAGCCGCCGAAACGGTCGATTGCACGCGTCCTGCAGGCGACCATCCGCGAAAAAGGAGTTGAGGCAGCCCTTGCTCGGTACCGTGAAACCAAGGAAAAGAACGCTCCGGACTATGAGCTCGGCGAGGGAGAACTCAGTCAGCTCGGCTACAACTTGCTGAGGAGCGGGCGCGTGGACGACGCGATCGCCATCTTCAAGCTGAACGTTGAGTCGTTCCCCAAGTCGTCAAATTCCTACGACAGCCTTGGCGAGGCATACGCAGCCAAGGGCGAAAAGGAACTCGCGATCAAGAACTACGCCCGCTCCATCGAGCTCAATCCGGCAAACGTCAACGGCATCAAAAAGCTCCAGGAGCTCGCCAATAAGTAGCTTGGTTCTCGGTGCAGAATACGCACATGCCCCCGAATCGCCAAGTCTCTGCCGCGGCCTTGCGCAGGACGAGGAAGACGAGGAGCCGGCTTCAAGCCGCACGCCCCTCATCCACGAACCTTCCAGGCAGGTTCTTCTTCACGCTCGCCTTGGTTGATATCTGCACGATAGACGGTTATAAATCTGGCGTGCAAGTCTGAGCTTATTCAATAAACATGCCTTTTTTCGAGGTAAAGACCTCATGAACGAAACCGCATTAAACAGGTTCCTTCGCTATGCCAAGATTGACACGCAGTCGGCTGACGACTTGCCGGACTATCCGAGCACCGCGAAGCAGTTCGACCTTCTGAGATTACTCGTGACGGAGTTAGAAGATTTAGGACTGAGCGACGTCACGATCGACGAGCACGGCTACGTTATGGCTACCTTGCCGGGCAACCTTCCGCCGGATCATCCTGCCCACAGTCTTGTGCCTGCCATCGGGTTCATTGCACACGTCGACACCTCCCCATCGGCCAGCGGGAAGGACGTGAAGCCGCAGGTGTTTGAATACAAGGGCGGAGACGTTGTGCTTTCCGGGGATCCCAGTGTGGTAATAACTGCTTCGGAGAATCCTGAGCTGGGCGATAACATCGGCAAAACGATCGTGACTTCCGACGGGACAACGCTTCTGGGTGCGGACGACAAGGCCGGCATTGCCATCATTATGACTGCGGCCCAGGCGCTCCTCGGCAATCCCCGATTGCTGCATGGACCCATCCGAATCGCCTTCACGCCGGACGAGGAGGTCGGCGGGGGCACGAAGCATTTCGATATTCAGAAGTTCGGCGCGCACTTTGCTTACACCGTGGACGGAGACAAACTCGGCGAGTTGAACAAGGAGACCTTCAGCGCGAACCAGGCTGTGATCACGGTTTGCGGAAGGAATATCCACCCAGGAACCGCCAAGGGCGTCATGATCAACTCTATCCGAGCGATGGGCGATGTCATCGTCAGGATGCCGAAAGATGTCGCTCCGGAGACTACCGAAGGTAATGAACCCTATATTCATCCGCACGTGCTCGAAGGAGCCGAAGCCAGATCGACGCTGAAGATCTTACTGAGGGATTTCCACACGCCGGGTTTGGACGTCCTGAAGGGCAAGCTGGAGGAAATCATCGCCGAGGTGCAGGCGCTTCACCCTCGGGCGAAAATCGAACTGAAGATCACCGAGCAGTACCGGAATATGAAAGACTACATGGGCTCCGATACGCGCGTCTTGGATTATCTCTGGGAGGCCGCAGGGCGAGCCGGACTCCAACCGAAGTGGAAGCCCATTCGAGGTGGCACGGACGGTTCCCGGTTGACGGAAAAAGGCTTGCCTACCCCCAACATTTTTACCGGCGGGCAGAACTTCCACGGGCCTACTGAGTGGCTTTCAGTCCACGCGATGGAGAAAGCAGTCGAGACCCTTGTCAACCTCGTGCAGGTATGGGCTGAGAAAAGTGCCCACGGCCGCTGAGTCTCTTTGCCCTCCGTGTCTCTGTGGTGTCCGGCCACAGAGACACGGAGACTTGCTATCGCCGGAACCCGCCCATGAACGGCCCTCCGAATCCCGGCGGCCGGCTTCCTGCGGCAGGCGTCGGATGATTGGGGTCAAACTCATAGCCAATGATTATCCTGTCGCCCTGTTTGAGTTTGCTGTCCTCGATCTGCGTACTCATGCCGTCCGTCAATCCCAACTGTGCGACAATCGGGCGGAGAGACATGTCATTACCCAGTACCCAGAGAGGAACTCGTTTTCCACGAATGACGCTCTTCGCCGACATACCCGAGTCACGCAGGAGTTGTCCGCCGCGTGTTCCGCCCATGGAAGCACCGGAGGGCAAGGGAGCGGGTGCCGGCGGGCGATAGGATTTCTTTAAGACGCTCCAGAACTTCTCCTCTCCGGCCTTCTTGAAGGCTTCATCCAATTGTGTGTCGGGCAGAGTGGGTTTGAAACGAAGCGCCGAATTGGGGATCTTCAAAGCGTCTTCGGCCTTCTCAACCAGGATTTTGACGTTCGCGGTCATCCCCGGCTTCAGCAGCAGCTGTGGGTTTGGAACATCGATTACAGCGTCGTAAGTGACGACGTTCTGAACGGTAGTGGCCGCCAGCCGAATCTGGCTGATCGCGCCCTCAAAAGTCGTTCCCGGATATGCGTCCACGGTGAAAGAGGCCCGCATTCCCATCTTGATGCCGCCTACATCGGCCTCATCGATGTTGGTGTTGACCTGCATCTTGGTCAGATCCTCACCGATGGAAAACACCACAGGCGCGGAGAAACTTGCTGCGACAGTCTGCCCTACATCCACGGCGCGGTTGATAACGGTTCCGGAAATCGGGCTGGTTATGATGGTGTGCTCCAGGTTGACCTTAGAGGTCTCCAAGGCACCGCGTGCCTGTTGAAGCTTGGCGTCGTCCTCTTTGTACTTGGCCCTGGCGGATTCAAGCTGCGATTCCGCTGCTTTTTGCGCAGCCATGGCCGAGTCCAGAGCTGCCTGGGCCGTTTCATAGTCGTCTTGTGAAATCAGCTGCTCGTTGTAGAGCTCCTTCTGCCTCGAGAACTTGTGCTGATTGTCCAGCACATCCACCTTGGCCTTTTCCAATTCCGCCACGGAGGTGGCAATGGCTGCAGTGTCGTCGCTCAGCTGGGCTGTAGCCGTACCGACATTGGCTTCCTGCTGTTTCACGTCAGCTAGGGAAAGATCCTGATTGAGCTTGGCCAGAATCTGACCTTTCTTCACCTCGGAATTGAAATCGGCGTAAAGCTCGGCGATCGTGCCCGAAACCTGCGTACCAACGTCAACGGTTGTAACGGCAGCGAGCGTGCCCTGCGCTACAATCTGGCTAACAATCGCGCCGCGGTCGACAATTCCGAAAATGTAAGTAGGCTTATCGGCCTTTACCGTGAAGAATTCCCAGGCTCCAAGACTTCCAAGGCTGATTGCCATGAAAATGGTGAGCCACAGATACTTACTCCTATACCAACGCTTTTTGGGCATACGTCCTCACTCCGATGCTGATGCGGATATTGTGGTGACTCATATACATCACCCGAGGGCTCTCTGTATTCAAATACGCAGCAAGCCGTCACCGGTTACTCCACGTTATGCTTTTTGCCAAGTTTTTTTCTTGGGCCAGTAATCGCTGAGCTGAGGGTGCCCTCTTCCAGGGAACCTCGCAGCGGAGATATTCGTCAAAATCAGTGACGAATCATTGAATTAAGCATAGTTTAATGTTTTGCAGTACAACTTGCGTTTTAGTCACTGGATCCTTTCCGATACTCTCAGCGTTCTCGGTGTCTCTGTGGTGCGAATGAGAATGGATATATCCGGCGTGAGGAGAAGACACGCGTATCGATCGCTGCCGCTGTTATTGTTCGCTGCACTCTGCCTGCAAGTGTCCGCACAGGCTGCGGACTATTATGTAAGTCCCAATGGCAGTGACGGCAATGCCGGGACTTCTCCCTCTCGTCCCTGGAAAACAATCGCCAAAGTAAATTCCTGGGATTTCAAGCCTGGCGACCGAATCCTGTTCCAGGGCGGTCAATCGTTTGCGGGGAACCTGGTTTTCACCGCCGCAGACGCGGGCACATCCGCGAAGCCCGTGACTGTAAGTGCCTACGGCACAGGACGAGCGACAATTCTGGCGGGCGATGGGACGGGGATTCTGGTGGAGAACGCCGGCGGCTTCTCGATCAGCAACCTGGTTGTAGTCGGCGAGAACCGTACTACCAATAAGGGGAATGGCGTCTGCGTTCTCAACCGCTTGCCCGGTGCGGTGAAGCTTGGTTTCGTCCGGATCGATAACGTGGATGCCAGCCGTTTCGGCACATCGGGCATTGTGGTTGGCGGCGATCCGCCGGATTCGAGCAAGAGCGGCTTCGATGACGTGCGCATCACGCGCTGCAAGGCCCACGACAATGCTTATTACGGCATCCACGTGACGGGTGCCTGGAATCCCTCAGCCTCCGGCTATGCCAATCGACGCGTCTATGTCGGCCACTGCAAGGCGTATGACAACCCCGGTGACCCGGCATTTCAGAAAAACCACTCCGGCAACGGGATCATGATCGAGGAAGTGGATGGCGGCACGATTGAGCGCTGCGTCGCATACAATAACGGCTACCTGTGCAACTATCCGGGCGGCGGCCCCGTCGGCATCTGGGCGCATGCCGCAAACAGAGTCATCATCCAGTACAATGAGTCATACAACAACCGCACGGGCAAGAGCGTCGACGGCGGCGGCTTCGATTTCGACGGGGGAGTGAGCAACTCGCTCCTGCAGTACAACTACAGTCACGGCAACGACGGTGCTGGATATCTCCTCTATGTCTACAAAGGCGCCCCACATACCTTCCGCAACAACGTTATGCGTTACAACATCAGCGAGGACGACGGCCGCAAGAATACCTACTCCGGGATTTACGTCGGCAATGACGGGAGCGGCGTCAGCGACCTGGAAACCTACAACAACACTATCTACATATCGCCGTCGACTGGCGCCGCCAAGCCGCGCGCGGTGCTGGTCCGCGGTACTACAAACGTTCACTTCCGCAACAATATTTTCGTGGCTATTGGCGGCGTTCCCGTGCTTGACGTCGCGGAAAAGCAGCCGGGACTGCTGTTCCAGGGAAACGATTATTGGGCCGGTGAGAATGGCAAGCTGGCCATCTTGTGGGCCGGAGAGACATTTGACAGCCTGGATGGCTGGCGCAGCGCCACGCGACAGGAAATGATCGGCGGCCGCAAGACAGGATTGAGGGAGGATCCGCAGTTCACGGATTCGGGTCGTGCCATCACTGTCGGCAATCCCGATCTGCTCAATACGCTTGCAGCATACAGGCTGAAGCCGAATTCACCCTTGATCCGTGCGGGATTGGACCTTCGCCAGTTTTTCAAGCTCGATCCCGGGCTCACTGACTTTTTCGGGTCTGATCTTTCCCGAATTCCTTCCATTGGCGCCGATGACGGCCCATAAATGAGTCGGCAGCCGGCAGTCGGCAGTATAAAAACCGTTCCGAGGGGACTCTTTAGAAAGAATTGGTTAGCCTGTTAGGAGATGCGCAATGCTGCGTGCTCAAAATCGATGGTGTCGAGTTTTGTTGATCAGCAATTCCGCGCTTTATGGCAGGGCTGCGTCAATGTGTGGCATCTTCTCCCCGGCATCCAAGAGCAATTGCCTATCGGTTTTATCTGAGCGGGGGGCCGCCCGCAAGGGCAGTCCCTGCCGCGACCGCGTTTTGCAGGACATCGTAGTTGTCTGGTGAGTGACGATCCGATGAAGATCAACTATTGCCAACTTGCCTCAGGTAAACCGAACGTGGATTCCGTCTTAACCCCCATTGCCAGGATAGCAACTGCTGACGAACTGGCCTCCATGCTTGGCATTAAGCGTTCCGTTACTGCCGGACCCCTCGCACATCTGGGGATTTCCTGTGATGTGACAGGCAGTCTGAAGGCGGGCGGTTTTCCCTACGATGCAGCTGCCTATCTGGCAGCTGATCGCTGACAGCTTGGCGTGGCCGGTCACAGTTTAACGCTCTGTTTGGATGTGGCCGCCGGCCACGCCGGGAAGTTCGTGGCTGCTTTGGCCGGTCAGCGAATTTCAACCGAGTCTTCCCAGCATCGCCACTTTGAGTGGCTTGTGCGGTCCGGCTCTCCGTCCAATTGCAGCCCGTGCGTATTGGGCAGGGACTGCATGAGGGTCTTGTCCCGGAAAATGACCTTCAGCACATTGGCGGCGGAGTAGCGAACAGCTCCGCCGTCCACCGTGGCATACATGAAGTGCGCGTCCGTTTCGAAGTCGCCGTATTGCACCTTGCCCAGCTCATAAAGGTAGCGGGGACGGATGTTTTCCCGCGCGATCTCCATCTCCAGATCAAGCTTCACACAGAGGAACGATTTTGCTGCGCCCCTGCTGATTTCAATCCCGACCGCCCTGTACGGGGCGGAGGTCGTAAGCAGCTTGAACTGCGGAATCAGCGTTTCGGGCTTTACCGAACGGTCGTGCGGCACAAGCACTGTCACGAACAGCTCGCTGTCGCCGGGCTTGTATTGGCTCGAGATTGTCTGGTATATCGCCTGCTCGGTTTGCGAGTGGCGGTTGAGCGGCTCCGCTCCTTCGCTCTTCGCATGGGTTTCGGGGAAATAGACCAGCAATGACTGGCCGTCGGCAAACGTGTAGCCGGGCAAAGAATCCGTGGCTACGTCGAAAAAGTGCTTTCCCTTTGCCAGAATCTTCTGCGCGTGCCAGAAATTCGCCAAGGTGAAATAGTCCGCTATCATCGCTTTGATCCCATCGATAACGATGAAGCAGTCGAGGTCTTTGAGATATGTAACCACGCGGTCCCACCGGTATCCCAGATTCTCATCCTCAACTCGGGTGCGGCTCATGTCTACGTCGCGCAGGTTCAAGAAATCGATCTTTTTCGTCCGGACGGCCCGGTAGGCGCCTGAATTCCGCACGAACTCGAGCAGGGGCTGACTTCTATCCCGCTTGTTCTTCCTGATCACCATCCTGTTGTGGAAGTAGTCCTGCCGATACTCTCCATACTTGCCGCTGGGCAGATCGCTCCGATAACCGGCATCGTGAAGCAGCACCGATCCTTTGCTCACAAGCAGAACGATGCTGTTTTCGTCGGCGTGGCCGTGATGCATCTTTTCCTCCTCAACGGAGATTGTCTGGCGCAGGTACTCCCGGTCGGACCAGCCGCCGTCCCCCTCGTCACGGTAGTTGAGAAGACAATAAGTACTCGACGGATCCCAGCCGTTGCGGAAAACCACCTTCTTCCCAATGATGTCATCGAGAACCTCCTGGCTCAGGCCGGCGGGAGCAGCGGGTTTTATCGACTCATCCGTCCAGCGATAGGCGTCGGACAGGGAATAGGCGTCGCCCACGCCGATGCTCTCCGCCTTGCTTTTCACGGTGTTCAGGATCGACTGTGCCGCCCACTTCATTTCGGCACTCCTCCAAACGGCGGCTCCTTTCTCGAAGATGGCCACAAAGCGTAGTGCTCCCGAGGCGGAGTTCCACCACGCGTCTCCGTAGTCGGGAATCGTGCCGCTGGGGGCAATGAGCCGGGCGAAATACTCGAGGTAGTAGCGCACTTGAGGAGAGGTATACACATCCGGCCTATTGGACGCTTCGGCATAGGAGAACAGCGCGAGCAGCCAGATCGGGCTGTAGAGCGATGTGTCCTCCACCTCCCAGTGCCTGATGCTGTCGTTGGCGATCACCTCGGCCATCTGCTTCCAATTTTTCGCATGGGGGTGATTGGGCATGGCGAGGCAGGCATAGTAGAGCGCTTCGGCACGAAGCATTGCCCGGTTGTGTGCGCCCCACTCCGGGAAGCGAAAGATGAAGTCCACGCTGGCCGCTACCTCTTGCTCGATTTTCTCTCGGGTCTTGGAGTCCATGACCCCGCTGTCCAGGATCCGCAGGTAGGCACGGACATAAGGAGGAAGATAGAAGAAGTTCGCAAGCGAGGGTACTCCCTCAGAATATTCGATACGCGTCTTTGCATACTCTTTCGGCAGCACCTCGCGCAGATCGCCAAATGTCGCCAGCAGCTCCGCCGCTCTTTCTGCGTAGATTCTCTGGTGCGTCTCCGTATACAGAAATGCGAGCGTGCTGGCGAGGTAGACAGGGTTTCCCGGTGCATCATAGCCCCATAAAACGCTCGGCTTCGACGTCTTCTTCCACTGCGCGATGATTTCGGGATTGTCTTTCCAGCCCTTCTCCGCCGCTTTGCGAATTTCCTCGAGATAGAGCCTTTTCTGGGAAAACAGCGGATGGGCAATCAGAAAAAGGAGAGCTGAGAGCGAGAGGGTTTTTTTCATACGACTTCCCAAATGAATTGACGATTTACGATTTACGATTGGAAAATCCGGTGGGCTGAAATCGTCAATCGGCAATCGTCAATTGAAGAGGAGCACGAAAATCACGAAGTCGACAAGCATTCTCGTGATCCTGGTGTTATTGCGGCCTGTTCTAGTCTCCAACCAGGGCTTCGTGCACGTGGCCGACCATTTTGGCGGACGGTTTGAGGGTCTTGTCTCCCTCGTCCTTCCACTTGGACGGGCAGGCCTCGCTGGTTTTCCGGCTCAGGTAGATGTTGGCCTTAAACTTGCGCATAAGCTCATCAATGTTCCGGCCCATGTTGTAGAAATTCACTTCGGCGTTGAGAAGCGTGCCGTCGGGGCTGATTATAAAGGTCCCTCGCAGGGCCAGGCCCGTGTTTTCGTCGTATACGCCGAACATCCTGGCAAGCTTGCCGGTCGGATCTGAACCCATCGGATACTCGACAGCCTTGAGTTCCTTTTCGCTCTTTTGCCAGGCCAGGTGAACAAACTTGGTGTCGGTGCTGATCGTCACGACTTCCGCACCGATTTTATGGAAACGGTTATACTGCTCTGCCAGAGCAGCAAACTCGGTAGCTCAGACAAAGGTAAAGTCTGCGGGATAGAAGAAAAGGATTGTCCACTTTCCCTCCGCTTTCAATGTATCGAGGCTGATCGTGCCGAAGTCTCCCTTGATCGGATCGTAGGTTTCGATCTCGAAAGAAGGAACCTTCTGGCCGACCTGAAGGCCCATCACACCATCGCTCATATCGGATCCTCCTTTATGGTTAATTATGCGCGCAACGACACACATCATCCCATCCAACCATAATCCCCAATCCCTAACCCCTAAGGTAATTGCCGTAGCCGATGATCACCAGGGAGGCGACCAGGACAACCAGGCCCGCAGCCAGCAGTTTTTTGGTTCGGCTGCTCACCCCCTTCCATTCGCCCAGGAAAACGCCCAGGAGCGAACTAAAGAGAATCGCGCTTGACATCAGCACTGTCCAGCCGGCAAAGGAGTAGGCCCCGATTTTCGTGTCCGCCACTTTGAAAAAGATGAACTGCGAACACCAGATGGCGCCCGCCAGGCCGGCGAAACCCAAGTTAGCCAGCAACGGCTGCTCCGCCCTTGTATAGTCTCCGACCGTTCTGTTCTTGAGGTTCAAATAGAGGCACCAGAGGAAGTTGATTGTGAACCCCCCCATCAGCACCACAACCAGAACGGGGATGCCCTTCCAGGCGGCCGACCTCACGGGCGGTGTTTCCAGGGCCAGTTTTTCGATTGCGGCTCCTCCGCCGAGCCCGAAGGACATGCCGGCGCTCATGATGCCGGAGAAGATTGCGACCGTGAGGCCCTTCTTGAAGTTGAACTCGGCGACCGCCGCCTTCTTCTTTTCCTCGGGCAGCTCTTTTTCTTTGGACATGCCTGCCCCGCCCACGATGACGATGCCCGCGAGCGAGACCGCCACTCCGATGAGCGTGGCCAACCCGGAATTCGAAGTCAACAGGCTGCCGAACTCGCCCCTAAAAATCGGCGGGATAAGGGTTCCCGTGGCGGCACAGAGGCCGCACCCCAGGGCGAGACCCAGACCGACTCCCAGGTAGCGGATCATCAGCCCCCAGGTCAGTCCCCCCACGCCCCACATCGCGCCGAACAGGTAGCACCAAAAAAGCGTACTTCTAGGACTGGCCTTCAGCACCGAAACCACGTTCGGAGCTACCACGAACGCCAGCACCCACGGAACTACCACGAGTCCAAACACGGCGTAGATCATCCAATAGCTTTCCCACGCCCAGTTCCTGACCCTTTTAAAGGGGAGGTAAAAACAGGCTCCCGCCAGCCCGCCAAACGCATACAGTAAAATGCCGAACAATGGATTGGCTGTTGTTTCCATCGCTAGATTCCTATCTGTTGAGGGTTAGGGTCTGTCAATGAATAACGTTTGCACTTTGGCGCGAGCGCCGCGCGGGCAGATGCGAGGCGCCGCGACGCAGGTGATGTCGATGTGCATCGTCGAGGAGCGGCAACGAAACAGATGCCCGCCCGCCGCCGCGCCCCTCCGGGCTGCGGCCCGCAGGCCCGCTGGCTTTGTTGCTCGCTCCTTACATACCACCCCGGGTATGCTCGTCGCTCGCGCCTCGCCAGCGGGCCTGGGGGCCTGCAGCAAAGTGTAAACGTTATTCATTGACAGACCCTTACGTGCGCTTTGAAAGAACGTCGCGTTCGTAGTTTTTGACTTCCTTTATCCAGTCCTCGCCCACAGGGGCTTCGGACGAGAGGCAATGGAAATCCCAGACGGCGCCAAAGGGCAGCGACTTGGTTTCTTCCTGCAGCGCGAGGCGTGATGTGTAATCCCCGGCCGCTTCGGCCTGCCTCAGCATCTCAGTCGGCTCCACCATTGCCATAAGCAGAGCCTTGATCATGTTACGGGCGCCAATTACCCAGGCCGCGACGCGGTTGATGCTCGCATCGAAGTAGTCCAATCCAATGTGAACTCGATTGAGGAAATTGCCCCGGACCAACTCCTGTGCGATGGCCTGCAGATCGTCCGAGAATGTGACGACATGATCGCTGTCCCAACGCACGCCCCGGCTGACGTGCAGCGCGATCTCCGGTAGGAACAGCAGCACCGAGGAGATCTTATCGGCGATGCTCTCGGTGGGATGGTAGTGTCCGGTGTCCAGGCAGACTAGCTTTTGCCGGCTCACTGCGTAGCCGAGATAGAATTCGTGCGAGCCTACGACGTAGCTTTCCGAGCCGATGCCGAACAGCTTTCCTTCAATGGAATCTACGTTGAACTTGGGATCGATCTTTTTGGCGAAAACCTCGTCAAGGGCTTCAACCAGCCTCTCGCGGGGCCCCTTGCGGTCGGCAGGCATATCCTTCATGCCGTCGGGGATCCACAGGTTTGTGAGACAGGTCTTGCCGAGCGCCTTGCCGAAGGCCGCGCCGATCTCACGGCAGCGGATGCCATGTTCGATCCAGAACTTCCGAATGTCCTTGTCGGGATGCGCGAGCGTGAATCCATCTGCTGCCTTTGGATGCGCGAAGTAGGTCTGGTTGAAATCAAGGCCCAGCTTGTTAGCCTTCGCCCAGGCGACCCAGTTCTTGAACTGTTCCGGCCCGATTTTGTCGCGCTCTACCTTTTTACCGTCCATTTCCGCGTATGAGGCATGGAGATTGAACCGGTGGCGGCCGGGGATCAGAGATATCGCTTTCTCAAAATCGCCCCTCAGCTCGTCCGGAGTACGTGCTTTTCCCGGGTAGTTGCCGGTGACAGCCAGGCCGCCGCCGAGTTCAACACCCATGTTTTCGAAACCACCGACGTCATCGCCCTGCCAGCAGTGCATTGAGATAGAGACGCCCGCCAAGTTCTTAAGGACGCCGTCGGTATCGACTCCCAACTCGGCATAACGTTCTTTAGCTATCTGGTACGCTCGTTCGATTCTCTTTGATTTGTTCGCCATGGTGTGATCCTCGCAAGTATTTGTCGCCCGAGAATACCACAGAGGCACGAAGGCCACAGAGATCAATCTCCGTGCTCTCTGTATCTCTGATGATGGTAAGATCTGCAGACGTGAACCCATTCAAACGACTCATCCCTGCAGGAACGATCCTCCTCATTGTCATAGCTGTCGGCATCACGGGGTTCGTAGTCATTGAGCACTGGACTCTTCTGGAATCGGCTTACATGATGATAATCACCCTGACCACCATAGGCTTTCAGGAAGTCCACCCGCTCTCCAACGCCGGCAGAATCCTCACCATGTTCATTGCCGTGGCGGGGGTCGGGTCCGCTCTCTATGCTGCCGGCCAGACTGTGGAGATCATCGTCGAAGGCGAAATAATCGGCTATAGGACGAGAAGGAAAATGGACAAACGGATCATGGAAATGCGAAACCACTACCTCATCTGCGGCTTCGGAAGGGTGGGGCACCAGGTGGCAGCGGATTTCAAAGCTGCGAAGATCGCCTACGTAGTAATCGACAGCAAGCCTGAAACCGTAAGCGAACTCGAGCCGCAGGGAGTGCCGCACCTCATTGGTGATGCCACTTCCGACGCGATCCTCGAGGAGGCTGGGATTCACAGAGCCAGGGGATTGGTGGCTTGCTCCGATTCGGACGTCGCCAATGTTTACGTGACTCTTTCGGCTCGCGCTCTGAATCCCAAGCTCTACATCGTCGCCCGGGCCGGGCGACAGGAAACAGAGAACAAGTTGAAGATGGCAGGTGCCAACCGTGTCATTTCTCCCTACTTTATCTCCGGCCGGAGGATGGCTGCGATGGTGACCCGGCCGGTCACGAGCGACTTCCTCGACATGGTGACTCATGGCGGCGAGCTCGAGTTCCGTCTCCACGAGATCCCCGTTCCAGACAACTCTTCCCTCATCAACAAGAGTCTGTCCGATGCTGAAATCCGAGCGAAGAGCGGAGCTTTGGTGTTGGCTATTCAAAATGCCGACGGCTCTTTTAATCTCCAGCCGCGGGCCTCATCCATCATCAGCAAGGGCGATACCGTCGTTGTGATCGGAACCCAAGAACAGATCGAAATGCTGGAAAAAATCCTTGTCTAGCGGGTTCCTGCGGAGGTCAAAGGCAATGAACAGTTCCGAACTCAAAGATGGAACACGGTTTTCTCGCGTATTGGTGCGCTTCGTTTCATCCGTCGCAATCATTGTCGCAGCAACGGCTGCTCTTCCGTCGGAGTCTGATTTCTTGAAAGCCCGGCCCGAAGTGGTGAATCGGTGGCAGGCGAACCGCTTCGGCCTTTTCATTCACTGGGGGCCGGTGAGTATCAAGGGCACGGAGATCGGATGGTCACGCGGCGGGGAGCGGCGCGGCAGGCATGACAGCAGCAAAGGGTCCATTCCGGCAGAGGTCTACGACAATCTCTACAAGGAATTCAACCCGATCCGGTTCAATACCCAGGAGTGGGTTGCGATCGCCAAAGCTGCCGGGATGCGCTACCTGGTTTTCACTTCCAAGCACCATGACGGCTTCTGCATGTTCGACAGCAGACTCACCGACCACAAGATCACCAACCCTGACTGCCCCTTTGGCCGCGATGTCGTCGCCGAGTTAACAAAAGCCTGCCACGAGGGAGGGATCGGGCTCGGCTTCTACTATTCCCCGGTCGACTGGTACGACAAGAACTATCGGACCGAAAATCATCAGAAGTACATCGAGTACATGCACGGCCAGATCCGGGAACTGTGCACGAAATACGGCAAGGTGGATGTTCTATGGTTCGACAGCCTGCAGGCCCTGCAAATGCCCGGTGAACCCGGGGACAGGAATCCGCCGGAAAACGCCAAAGTCTGGGATTCCGTGACCCTGTTCAAAATGATTCGGCAGCTTCAGCCGGATGTCATCATTAACAACCGCTGCGGACTCGATGGCGATTTTGCGACACCGGAACAGCATGTGGGACGTTTTCAGAATGACAGGCCATGGGAATCCTGCATCACTCTGGGTAGACAGTGGGCCTGGAAGCCGGAAGACCAGATCAAATCGCGCGAAGAGTGCATCCGCATTCTGGTTCAGACTGTGACCGGTGACGGCAACCTGCTTCTGAATGTGGGTCCAATGCCGACAGGTGAGATCGAATCGCGCCAGGTCGAGCGCCTGAAAGAAGTGGGTTCCTGGCTGAAGACCTATGGTGAAAGCATCTACGAAACTCGCGGCGGTCCGTTCCCCAACGGGGAATGGGGAGGTTCCACCTTCAAGGGGAACAAGGTGTACGTCCATGTCCTGAGATGGCCCGAAGGTTCTCTCCAACTGCCTGCTCTGAAGCAGAAGATCGTAAGAAGCAAGGTGCTGAGCGGCGGCGAAGTCAAGGTGATTCAAAACGAAAAGGGCGTCACAATCGAGATGCCTGCCGCGGGGCGGAATCCGCTGGATACAGTCATCCAATTGGAGTTAGGAGAAGCACTGCCGCTTCCCAAGCCTATCTGAATCGCACCACAAAGGCACAGAGAGCGCGGAGAGTTCCTCTGTATCATGCGGTTCGGAGAGTGGGGTCGCATCTGTAGAATGAAGTTTCTGGATTAGAGACTCATCCGCAAGTCGATGTCTGCCGCAGTTGGGGGACGCGTTCAGCTTGGTAGTTCCGTATGGTAGGGTGACGGGGTTCTAATCTGGAAACTCTATTCTACAGATGCGACCCCATTCAGCGATGTACAGGTTGCCGGTGGCATCCATGGGCCTCCCCCGCCTTCTCGTATGCAGTATTATTAAACCTCCGGTGGTCGTGGACACGTGGAATGGCATGCGGGTCGGGAGCGATGCCCCCACACATCGGGGCCTCGTAAGGAGTTGTTGGTGCTGTGCCATGCAAACGCTCACTTCGAGTCTGCCATTCAGAATCTCTCTCGCTCCTTCAAGATGTGATGGATTAGAATAGTCCACAAGAAGGCCCTATACGATTCGCGTTTGTGGAGAGGTACTTCAAATGCGACGCATCGCCATCCTATTGCTTCTCCTTCCGCTGAATTCTGGCTTGCCCCAGGAGATCTCGCCTCCCACTATCCAGGTGATATCCCGATTGGTGGTGATCGACGTTTTGGTCCGCGACAAGAGGACTGGGGCACGTGTCGACAACCTGACCGCTGACCACTTTCGCGTCTTCGACGAGGGTCGCAGGCAGGTCATTACACAGTTCGGGAGCACGGGCCACGCCCGCCCGCTTGCGCTAGCCCTTGTGGTCGAGGCCAACGCCATCACAAGGAAAACATTGCCGACTCTCAAGTCCGCCCTGCTTCCTGCGTTCGGACGGCTGCGGCCGGAGGATGAGCTCATGGTGCTGCGGATGCTGCCGGGCACCCAAATCGTTCAGGACCTCACGGCCGATCGCGAGGCCGCCGCTGGCGCCTTCGAAGAGGTGGCTCGTCGACAGCAGGAGTCGATGCGAAAGAAAGGGAAAGACCACGAGAAGTTTAGTTTTGAAGAGAATCTTTCAGGGGCGTTATTGCTTGCTACACGTCACATTCACGAGCGGCGTCCGGGTTCACGGCCAGCTATCATCGTGATTACCGCCGACTTGAACATCGTGCCCACGAGCGTTGTCAACCAAACCGCAAATGAACTCCTGTCTGCAGGGGTGAGCGTCCACGCCCTGATTCATCTGGACATCAAACTCTTGGCTGTCTTCAAGACGGGCATTCACGTATTGTTTGCCCGGCCGGACATTCGCCTGAGGAGCACCGATCAAACAATCTCCTATTACAGCCTGCGGACCGGCGGGGAGCCGCTGAATGTAAAGAACGACGATTTTGGGCCCGCCTTTGAACAGGTGCTCGGCGACCTCGCGGCCTCATACAGTATTGGTTTCGTGCCGGATGCAGATCGGTTGAATAACAAGTTCCACAAATTGACGGTAGAAGTCCAGGCGGAAAACGCCAAGGATCTGACCGTGCATGCGCGCCGCAGTTACTTCGTAGCGCGCGAGCACACCATTGCGGCCGAGTCGCCCTCCCCTGAAAGCGGCCAGGCAGCCGCAACCGTGCCGGGGATTTCTCCCGAACCGGGCGTCTACTATATGGCTGGCGGCGCATTCCTTCGACTTGCAGAGGCTCCTGTGCCGCAGGTGAAGCTGGCTGGCAAAATCAAGGCTCTGCTGACCCAGTCGATTCTGCGGACGGCTTTGATTCAGATCTACCCGCAGGCCCAGGCGACTCTACGGATTTCCGATTCGCAGCCGGTTTTATTCATCCGGCAGCGCCGCCCACCCTCGTTGGCCAGGCTGGTCCGGTTGGAGCAGAGAAAGGACGAGCGCTGGATGCGCGTAGGCCTCTTCCTCGATCAAGATAGGCAGGCCGCGGTGCTGGTGATTACTAGAGTCGGCGACGATTTGTTCCGGGTCACGCCGGCGGCACCGCTCGCGCCCGGCGAGTATTTGCTCAGCCTCGACGAATTAGCGGCTCCCGTCTACGATTTCGGGATCGTGTCGGGTTCGACTCCCTCGATGGCCCGCCGTTGAGGAATACTGGAGAACGGGGTCGCATCTGGAGAATGAAGATTTCAGATGAGAACGGATACCACGTCCTCCAATATGAAAACTACATTCTACAGATACGACCCCAGTCCAATTCCTCGCAGGCATCAGTGGATTGAGGGGTGGGCACCGGCGGCACCATAGCCTCCGGGGCGCGCCCGTGGACTTAGTCATTTGTGGCAATCACTTGTAAAGGAAGAAAGTGTAGGAGAGCCCTAAATACTGTAATTCAAGCCGGCCAAGGAAGGCCAGTCTCAAAACTGAAAGTCCGTGTGCAGGTGGTGGGCTTCTCGCGATATAATGCCCTGCAAAATTGATCTGTAAGTATGGCAGTCCACAGCAGTCCTTTCGAGATACCACTATGTTTCTGCGATCAATGAATCTCCGACGCTATCGCGGCATCGAAGCGCTGGAGTGGCAGCCCAACCCCGGCGTAAATTGCATTGTCGGCCCTGGTGACTCCGGAAAGAGTACGATCCTGGCTGCTATTTCTCTTCTCCTGACTCCCAGGCCTGTTGGGGCAGCATCGGAGTATGATTTTCACCGCCGCAGGCTCGAGGAAGGATTTGAGATCACTGCCGTAATAGGCGGGCTTGACGATGCAGTCATATCAGCGATGCGCGTTCCTGCACTGCGCGGATGGAAGGATGGCCAGGTGCTCGATCTTCCGGATGAGGAAGGCGCGGAGCCGGTATTGGTGGCCCGCGTAATTGGATCCCCGGAGCTGGAAGTGAGGCACGAGCTGCTGCCGCCCAGCGGTGAGCCATTCCAATTTTCCGTCGCAGTCCGGCAGAGACTCTTCCTGTCTCGGGTGAGCGGAGAGGAACGCGCCGGCAGGGAGTTGCGCCTTGGGCAGGGTAGCCTGCTTGAGCGACATATTGGCGAGATTGACTTTCGCCCTGCCCTCAGTGCAGCTGTTGCAACGGCCTCGGCCAACCTGCAGCTTCCTGAGGAAGCGAATCAGAGTCTTGAGAAGCTGCGAATGTTGTTCGGCAAGGCGGGTCTTCCGAAGGATCTTCAACTGGGTATTATTGCCCCCCAGGGCTCCTCGCTTTTGGGAATGGTGGGGCTATTGTCAGGAGATCCGGGGGAGGCGATTCCCCTAGCGTATGCAGGCACTGGCACGAAGCAATTGGCATTGTTTCTGCTGACAGCCGCTCTGGTAAAGGCAGAACCGGTCCTGGTACTGGACGAGCCTGAGACCGGCCTTGAGCCCTACAGACAGCGATCGACTGTTTCAGAGCTGCGGAAGATCATTGGAAAAACCGGACAGGCATTCCTGGCGACCCATTCTCCCGCAATCCTGGAGGCGATGCAGCCGGGTGAAATATGGCGACTTGCCCCAGGCGGAAACCCGGTGCGATTGGATGATGCGTCAATTATCAAAATCATAGACGATGCCCCTGATGCCATGCTTTCACGCGTGCCAGTACTGTGCGAGGGCCCTACGGAAGCCGGCCTGCTCCGTCCGCTGCTGGATGACCTTGCATCCAAATCCGCACTCGCATCTATCGATTCTCTTGGCATACGCCTTGTTGCGAGAACGGGTCAGCCTATGGTCCTTGAAGAAGCCAAGGCTATGCTGAAAGCTGGCATACCCTGCGGCGTTTTCGTGGATTGCGAGCAGCGTCATAGTGGCAAGAGGCAGGCGCTCAAGGAACAGGAAGCTTGTGCCTTCAGCTGTTGGGAAGGCGTGCGAAATATCGAGGAGGCCGTAGCAAGGTGGGTGCCATGGGAAAAACTCCAGGATATCGTGGCTCTGGCTGCGTCGTTGCAGGAGCAGTCAGTCGAATCCCTCCTTCAGCAGGTCGGTGAACGGGCAGGAAAGCCCGGAAAATCTACCTTGCAGGATCTCGCGGGCCAAGTTGGTGATGAATGCGTGCGCGATGCACTTGCCAAGGCTATAGAGGATAGGGTGTGGTTTAAAAGTGAAGATCGAGGCGCGTCGCTGGGCCGGAGACTTCTTGAAATTGGAATTCCAGGGGAGATAAACGCGCATATCAGCTCGTTCTGGTCCAGATTGCTCGCGCTACTTAGATGAGTCAGAACAGTGCACGATTAGCTCTGCGGTCAAGAGTTCCTTTTGTTCTGGTCGAAGCCCCGGCAGGGTGTGGCAAGACTCATGAGGCCGCCGCCACGGCAGTCGACCTGGCGACCGAGCTACCTGACTACCAGGAGGTCCTTCTTCTCGCCCACACCAATGCTGCGGTTCAGGAATTCCGCACACGAATTCGCTCCCGAAGGGCGCGGGTGCGAGCCCTGACTCTTGATGCCTTCGCCCTCGAATTAGTGTCGCCCTATGCGAAGCCCTTGTGTTTGCCAACGCCGCTGCGGGTGGGAGAACACGAGGGAACTGCATTCTCGATACTGGCACCAAAGCTTGCTGAATTGCTCAGGCGCTCTCCTTCCCTGTCCCGTGCTCTCGCCCTGCACTACCCGGTGATCGTTCTGGACGAGCACCAGGATGCGCGTTCGGATCAACATGAGGCGATCATTAATCTGGCTTCCGCCGGAGGTGTCCGGCTGAGGATCTTCGGCGACCCGATGCAGGCGATCTATGAATTTGGCAAGGTTTCTCCCTTGGACTGGAGCGGGATTAAGGCGAAGGCGGACATCAACGATGACCTTGACGAACCGCGCCGCTGGGATCATAACCGCGAGTTGGGCGAATGGATTCTTGAGGCCCGGCGTACGCTTGAGAGAGGGCGACCCATTCCCATGCGCTCAGCCCCCCAATGCGTCAATCTGGTTCAAATTCAAGGCTTGGACGATGTTCCCAACCCGAATTCGAGAGGCGTGGTCCCGGCGGTGGTGGCGCCGCTCTGTACCATTCTCAACAGTCTCCAGGGGAGCTTGGTGGTTCTCGCGCGCTCAAACGCCCACGTTTTTGGCCTTCGGTTGGCCACAAAGGGCCGCCTTAGGATAAATGAGGGCGTTGACCTGGAGCCTGCCTACAATTTGCTTTCTGAGGCTGAGACTTCGGTCGGCAACCCGCTGGGCTTGGCCAAAGCGGTGACTGAACTGATTTCCAAGACTTCGGTCGGGCTCACCACGAAAATCAGGGACGATCTTTCAAGGTCACTGTTTCCTGATCGGATAGACTTCGGTCGCCGGAAGGTGGTGCGCCCGCTGCTGGAATACCTGGCGCCCTTTTACGATACGCCTGATGTTCCCACCGTCTGCTGCGTCGTGCGCCGGATCTATCAGAGACCACCGGATTGGCTGCGGATTCAGCTTCCTGAGAGTTTCCATGTGCTGGGGCAGCTTTCCTTCCCTGCTGGCGAGGACCCCAAAATAGAATTGGACCGGATCGTGAGGTATCGCAAAGAAGCTGCATTTGTGCCATTTCGTTGCGCAAGCACGATTCACAAGGCAAAGGGCAGGGAGTTTGATCATGTCGTGATAGCCCTTTGCTGCCGTTCGCCGTTTCCAGATACCATCGAAGCGCGTCGTCTCTTATACGTGGCTCTAAGCCGGGCGCGCCTCAGCATCCACATACTTGTCTCAGCAAGAAAGCCGAGTCCCCTAGTGGGTTGAGTAGTGTTACTCGGAACGATGAAGGCAGCGCCCTATCCTCAGCGCCTAAGTGATATGAGCAGTCATCCGAGGCTAGGGCGCTGGAGGGGCGGGGGTCGCGGATTTGTCTGCCTGTCAGTCCTGATGCCGTCAAAACAAGAGAGTGGGGTCGCATCTGTAGTCTGTAGAATGAAGTTTCTAGATTAGAGACTCATCCGCAAGGCGATGTCTGCCGCAGTTGAGGGACGCGTTCAGCTTGGTAGTTCCGTATGGTAGGGTGACGGGGTTCTAATCTGGAAACTCTATTCTACAGATGCGACCCCATTCAGCCAGGCCAACACTCCGCGGAACATGGAATTCGGCTTGCGCATCCGCTTCTAGCAGCATTACACGTCACTTACGAAAGAAGGGGCCGAGTAATCGGCCCCTTTTCGCCGGCCGCCGGGCAACCGCCGGAGGATGTCCCAGTAGGCCCCGCGCTCGCCAGCCGCGATCGCCTCCACCAGCACCCGGTTCTCGTTGTAGTTGTGATCGCCGGCTGCATCGCCCGCTGCGGCCGGCGTCTCGTCTTGCGGCGGAAAGAAGCGCGGGTCGCCGTCGATCAGGTCGCGAACCAGACGCGCCGGTCGGTCGCCCAACGCGGCCGAGATGTAGAACGTCGGCTGCAGCAGATCGACTGGACCGGTGTAGCGGCGGCGGATGCTCGAGTTAACTTCCAGGGGTCCCTCAGCCGCCACCAACCGGGCCATCGGCGTGCCCGGGTAGACGCGGACCCCCAACGCCGCGCCGGCACAGTCGGGGCCGATTTCGCGAAAATCACGAATGGTCTGTCCCAAGGTCTCCGGTGTCTCGCCGGGACCGCCGAGCAGCATGTCCAGCATCACCGCGATCCCGCGCTCGTGGCAGATCCGCACGACGTGGGCCAAGTCCTCCTTGCGGTGCGGCTGGCGGTAGGTGCGGAGCATCGCAGGATGGGACGCGTCGCTGGTGAAGTTGATCCCCACGCAGCCGGCCCGCTGCATGCGATCCGCGAGTTCCTCGGAGAACGGCACTACCGCCAAGTAGGCATACCAGCGCACCGCGCGCCCCAACTGCCGGCGAATCAGTTCGTCGCACACGTCCAACGCATGCTCGGGCGGCAGGTTGAATTCGGCATCGCACAAGTGCAAGACATCGAGACCCTGCCTGAGCAACGCCGCCACCTCGTCGGCAACTTCGGTCGGCGGACGCAGCCGGTGCGAGCGGCCCTTGGCCAAAGGATCCACGCAGTAGCTGCACCGGCGGCGGCAGCCGCGTTTGGTCTCCACGCCGATCTGACCGCCCCGGAGGAAATAGCACCGGTTGTCCACCGCTTCCCGCTGCGTGGGTACGGACAACTCCTGCGGCCAAGCCGGCGGGTTCGCGTGCCACGCGCCGTCCTGGCGATAGATCAAGCCCGGCACATCGGCCCAACGGCGGTTGCCGCGCAGTTCCCCGAGCAGCGCGACCACGGCCTGTTCGCCATCGCCGTGGATGCCCAGGTCAGCGCCGACATGCTCCAGAATCCGTTGCGGGAAGACTGAATAGCCGACGCCGCCCAGCACGATTGGCGCAGCGGTCCGCTGACGCACCGCCGCCACGTCGCGTTGGAGCGTGGGCAGGAACGATTGCGCGCTGGGCCAGAAACAGTCGTCGATATTGCGAAACGACAAACCAACCAATTCCGGCTGATGCTGATCAAAATGCTGATCCAGCGCAAGGTCAGGACGAGGCGTCAGGCAGAGGTCGACCAGTTCCACATCGAATCCGGCCTCGCGCACCGCTCCGGCCACGTAGTCCAACCCGATCGGCGCGATCGGCGGCTGCATGCGGTTGGTGTTGATCAGGCTAAGCATGATCGGACTCACACGTTCGCGGCCGGTCCCGAACGCGTCGCGTATTTCGCTGGGCGAATCGTCACCGTGATCGTCGCTTGCTTGACCGGCTCGGTCAGATCGATGCCTGGGCCGACAGGCAAATGCGAGCCGTGCAGGTCCTCGTGGATTTCCTCCGAGCGGAGCGTGAGCTCGCCTCCCTGCCAGGTCAGCTCAATGCGCGTGACACCGTTACGTCAACGGATGATTGAGGATATGCAACTGAGGGGGCTTTCTGCAAGTACTCAAGCGAGCCACGTTAATGCCGGCGGCACTGGAGGATGCAGGCGGACTGGAAATCTGCAGAGCCAGTGGCATGGTGCCGCAGAGCGGAAGTGTGAGCAGATTCCGACACCATCAGTATGGTTTGGGCGTAAGATCCGCAGTTGTGGGCTCCAAGGCAACAATGGAGCGGCCCCCGCAGTTGACACATCACTGGCTGAACGCCGCTCCGATCCGAAGCGGTGAGGGGCCGATTGGCCATTGGTGCGGGCGCAAGGGGCTGGATTGCGGTCAGGCCCGTATCGTCTGAGAGCTGAAGGCATCTTTAGAAGTCGGTTCTCAGTTTGCCATAACCCGACAATACGTCCGTTGAGCTGGATGAGTAAACAAAGCAGCGTTACTCATTCCCGCCCCGTCATGGAGGCTGTTGGGGTCAGGCTTTGCTTATGCGCGCGGCACCTCTACGCATAGCCGGCATCAACGTCGATAAAAAGGGGTTCTGTCGAACAGTTGGGGAACAAACTGGTCGAACCGGAGACGGCTCGATTCGAAGCTGCCAAGAAGTTCGTAAAAAGGTCGAACGAGCAAGAAACCACGGTTCATCAGGTCATCGATCTCGCGCTCGTTGGCCGCCCGGCGCTCAGGCGTATCATCGCGTTTTAACGCCAGGCGGGGCGTCAATGCGTGGATGAGGCACTCGCTGGAGAAATTTAGCGTGGTTCCGTAGTATATTGTCTTTCCTTTGCTTGCCCGAAAATATTCATCGAGTTTGCCCCTCTGCGGTGCCAAGCTGGCATTTACGATTGGGTCCACAATGCTGTGCAGGTACTCGTGGTTGTTAAGTCCTCGTCCCACTCGGGGACCATTGACGATGTAATAGTAAGCGCCCCGATGCACTGCCTGCGCCGTGAAACTCTGGCACAGGGGATTCGGAACGATCACAAACGTGAATGTGTCTGAGCGTGTCATGCGCAGATACGTCCAAACAGCGTCCACGTCGGATTGCAGCGTCTCCAATTGGTACGCGCGCACTTCCGACATGTAATCCGGTTTGACCACTTCCCAGATTGCATCCAGTTTCGCTGTCTGACAGAAGTTGTTCAAGATTTCATGGAACTCGCTCAGCTGTTTGCGGCGGATTGGCAATGCGGGCTGGAATGGGTAGTCCGGGGTGATGCCTAAAGCGTACTCCTGATATTCTGGCAGCAGGATACGCGCTTTGACGTAACGCGCGTACGTTCGCTGCCATTCGGCAAGCTTCTGTGGGCTCTGTCGGAGATTCGCTGCAACCAGCTGACGAACTTTCACACGCAGAGGAGGCATTTCGCTGCCGGTTGCTTCGCTATCGTAGCCGAAGGCGTTGAGGAATGCCATTACGGTGAATATTCTGTGATCGGCTAACACGATAAAGCCGGAGACCTGCTTAAACTCATCCCGATGTGCCGAGATGAATTGGCTGGATTGGGATGCAATATTGTCGACGACTGCGGAAAGCACGGTTAACGCACCGACCACAAAAACCGTGACCACCAGCGGACCGCGGCCGGCTCCGAGATCGCGGGTGCAGGAAGGCATGGGCAACGTTTCTTTTCGGTCTAGATGGGAAAAGGCAGTTCCAGACACAAGCATATCACACGCCTCTCAGAGCGAGCTGAGTCACGAGCAGTCGCCCAGGGGTGCATAGGAGAAACAAGCTGTGGTTTTGGAGCGCAGCCCTCATAGGATGCGTCACTTCCAACGTCTTATTTGGGGGTGTCAACTTCGCCCAGTCTGCCGCGACTGCCGGACAAATGCAGTGTCACATCTGGCATTCCCCAACCCATCCAGGAAGCCAATCCAACAGCCCTTGTCTTGCTTCTCTTTCGCAGGCTACGTCGCTCTTTCAATCCACGAGGTGGTTGTAGAACTCTCTCGGGGTCAACTCCTCGAAGCTTCCTTTAAGTGCAAGATAGCGCCTGGCATCCATGCAGAGGTGGCATTTCGAGAGATAGCCCCCTTGGGCTTCCTCATATCCCAGGTTTCTTGCAAACTGGAAGAGGGCATGAATATCCTCGTCGATCAAAAAGCCCAGGACAGGATATCGCTCCGTATCGACTCCATCCTTCAAGAGTCGGTCCAGCTCTCGAAGGTTCCCCAAGGAGATTCCCGCACAAAAACCAGGCACATAATTCCCGTAGTTGTCGAAGTGATTGTGAAGTTGTCTCAGGAAGGGCATCAGGCACGGTTCGCCAAAGAACGCTTCGGCCTTCCGTGCCGGGTGGGACGCCTGCAGCAAATCCTTCAAACTGTATGGTGCACGTCCCATGACGAAAAACTCGGCGTTGGCGGCGAATTCGTCCCTGCTCTCGTACTTCAGATAGTCTTCCAGGGCCATTCTTCCCTGAAAGCCCCACTCCCGGAAACGCAGGTAGTATTCAAGCTGATAGATCATGGTGTTTCTGCCGAAGATCTCGAGGCTGAGCCTTATCGCCCTTTCTGTTCTATCAAATGGAACATATTCGAGGTAGAAGGGGTTCACGGAAATCAAAATTCCCTTCAGCCCTTTGCTTTTCAGTGTTCTCAGTTTTTCGGCAGTCGTCCTGTCGTCGCTGCACCAGTAGCAATTCGTCTCTACGAAGGTTGAAGGAATCTTCAGCTGTTCGGCGATTTCCACGGCGCGGCAAAGGCTATCAAAATTGGCAAAAGGCTCTCCGCCGGTAAAGTGGAGCCCATAGTTCAAGGCTGTCTTTTCGGGGCCGGAGGGGGCCCAGGGCTCCGGCATAGTGATGCTAACCATCATGCGCCCAATAGCATAGAAGACACACTGGTAATTTTCTTTCGCTTCTGATATCGTGGTTGCCATGGTTCGGCAGCCACCTACTCAGGATCCCAGC
>Ga0315279_10000455_pt1 | contig 81636 bp, 68 predicted proteins | sample YL17G06_20_MG_FD_203694 | JGI IMG/M metagenome (GOLD analysis project Ga0315279, IMG submission 203694) | Sediment microbial communities from Yellowstone Lake, YNP, Wyoming, USA - YL17G06_20 | ecosystem: Environmental > Aquatic > Freshwater > Lake > Sediment | place: USA: Wyoming | collected...
GCACCTCGTTGCAGCCCACGAGAATGCGATCCGGCCGCATGAAATCATCCACCGCCGCCCCTTCCTTCAGGAATTCGGGATTCACCACGACGTCGAACGGGTGCGCCGAGATCCCTGCAATCATCTCCCGGATCCTGTCCGCCGTCCCCACGGGACACGTGCTCTTGAGCACGATGATGTGATAGCCCGTCATCGCCCGCGCCACCTGTTCCGCGCACGACATTACTTCCGACACGTCCGCGCTCCCGTCTTCCAGCGACGGCGTGCCCACGCAGATGAAAACTAGCAGCGAACCCGCCACGGCCCCCTCGAGATCCGTCGTGAACCGCAGCCGCTCCTCCTCGATATTCCGCGTGATCAACTCCTCGAGCCCCGGTTCATAAATGGGCAAATTCCCCCGCGACAGCGTTTCGATCTTCTCGGTGTCCCGGTCAACACACGTAACGAAATGACCGTTCTCCGCCAGCCCCGTGCCCACCACCAATCCAACGTAGCCCGTTCCAATGACGACGATTTTCATAAGACATGCCGCCCTTCTTTGCGTCGTGTGCTCTTTTTCCGTCTCGCATGCTATCACGGCGTTTTGCCCGCATTCAAAGGCACAACACGGATCACGGTCCATGCCGGAACGAGACCCTGTCACGCGGGCGTCTTGTATGGCTTGTATAGCGGTGTCTGGTGTATGCTGCAAGGCAGCCATCACATTTTCAAACGCTCGGACATTGGGAAGCGCCTTGACATCCAGGACTGCAACGGACAGGCAAAACCGTATCAGGTGCGGCAGTTCTTGCAGATCGTTGAACAGAACGACCTGAAACTTGGAGATGACGAATGAAGGATTACCACATCAACTTGTTCTACAGTGAGGAAGACGAGGGCTGGATTGCCGATATTCCGGACCTGGCCTCCTGTTCGGCGTTCGGAGACTCGCCGGAAGAGGCGCTCCGGGAAGTCCTTATTGCGAAGAAGCTCTGGATTGAGAGCGCTCTTTCCGACGGACGCCCCGTTCCCGAACCCCACTTTCGCCCAGCCATCTATCAAGTGGCATCGTAGCTGACAAGGTTGACGATCAAGTCGAACTTGCGTGCATAAGCCCACAATGTTGGCAGCGGCACGCGCGTTTTGTTTGCTCGGAAAGACACATGGATGCTCGGAAGCTTCGTAGGTGTATTCGCTATCTCCTGAGTCTCTTTGTCGTGGGGCTTGTCATCAGCGGGTTGACTGCGGTCCCGCTGGTTTTGGAAATCACCATCTTGCACAGGTTCATGGGGCCCAACACTGCTGTCGGATACAGGTGGCCCGCGATGTCACAATGGATCTCATCGGTATACCAAGGCCTGATCAACGCTAATGCAGATCACCCGTTTCTTTTCTACGGAACCGACTGGCTGGCGTTCGGTCATATCGTCATCGCCATTGCGTTCTTGGGACCGCTCCGTGACCCGGTCAAGAACTTATGGGTCATCGAGTTCGGCATGATAGCGTGCGTATTGGTGATTCCGATGGCGGTCATCTTTGGGCCCTTGCGCGGCATTCCCGTTTTCTGGCGGATGATCGATTGCTCGTTTGGCGTGGTAGGATTCCTTCCGCTGTGGCTTGCGCGCACCTATGTCCGGCGACTGATCGCACTGCAGCATCATCCGATGGCGGCCACGGAGCTTGAGATCGTTGAGCCGATGGAGGGGCAATGATGGGCAGACGATTCTTCAACTGGTATTTCGCCACACCCGAGGGACCACGTCCTTGGTTTAAGGTGATATGGTGGTGGGAGGTTCGCCGAATCCCATACAACCTTGTTGTGGGCCTTGTCGGCTTCATCAGTTTGCTTCTATTCCTCCTGTTCATAACCCTGGCGCATGAGCTCAAACCCGGCGAAGACGCAGTTGAACCGTTGGCTTTGATGGCCGCGCCGTTTGCCATCAATATTGCCTATACGGCTGGCTGGATGGCCGAACTACTCCTCCGGATAGTGTGGCGCGAAAGGTCGGCGATTGTCGGCCCCGCCTTTCTAAGACTTGGACTGTCATTCTCCCTAGTTGTTGTGCTGCTTCCTGCGATTCTATGGTGTATCATCGGGTTAGTTCGCAGCATAGGAGCCGTATGAGCACTCAGCGTGATGTTCTCTTCGTAGTCGCTGTGACCGTACCATTCGCAGTTCTGTGGTGGCTGTCCGGATGGCTGCACCACTCCGGGCTCAACGCGGCTTTTTGGCATTGCTATGTCACTCTTCGAGGATACAGCGGCATCAGCAGCTTCCGACTCTTCTCTGCCGAGACCGTAGACACTCATCAAGAGGCTGAGTATACGGACGAACATCCAGTAGACTTTACACGCGCACTTCCGTGGCTGGCAAGAACGCTGTTATTGGTGCTGTATTTGTTGGCGCTATGGATATGGATCGATCTGAATGCCAAGGGAGGTGGCGCTCGTTAAGACAAGTTTACTGAAAAGCAGCGTGGTCTTTCGGATACATCTGGAACGGATAGCATCGCTTGCCGGGTCGTGTTAGCGGAAACGCCCAACCAGCGCATGAAGCGGACCACTGGCCGCTGACGCACAAGACTTTATGCCAATCATCTCGAAATCCGGATAGAGGAAAACATAGAGAGGAGGATTCAGATGGATCGCAGAACGTTCATGAAGACTCTGCCGGCCATGGCCGCGTTGGCTGGCGCGACGTCCAGTCTTGCAGAGGACTTGGAGCCGATCATCCTGCCGAAGCCCGAGAAGGACGGGGGAAAATGCGTGTTGGCGGCGTTGTGGGAAAGGAAGACCATTCGCAATATCAGCGAAGAGAAGCTACCTCCGCAGATGCTCTCGAATCTTCTCTGGGCGGCGTTTGGGGTGAACCGCGAGTCGGGATCGTTTGGCAAGCCGGGAAGAACGGCCGCATCGGCCAGCAATTCGCAGGAGATCGACCTGTACGTTGCCATGCCCGAAGGCGTCTACCTATACGAGGCGGTTCCTCACCGTTTGACGCCCCTGGTTGCGGGAGACCTTCGCTCGAGAGCCGGAAGACGCGGCGCGGCCACGGCGCCGGTCAATATCTTCTACATCGTGGACCTCAGCCGGTACAGCCTGGGGCCAGGGCAGCCGGATCGGTCCATCGGAGACCCGGAGGTCCAGAAGTCCTATTACTACACCGACACAGGTCTCATCGCCCAAAACGTATACCTGTTCGCGGCCTCACAAGGCTTAGCGGCATGGTTTCACAATTGCGACAAGGAGAACACGGCCAAGGAGTTTAGGCTGCGGCCCGAACAACGCGTGCTCTTCGCGCAGTCCGTGGGGTATCCAGCGAAGAGTTAGCCAGTGCGTGCAGCGGACTGCATCGCCGATGCGCACACCGTTCGGCTATGAAAAATGGGTATACAGCGTGAGACAATACCGGCAATTGCCCGGCGAATAGCGGGGTCGGGAATTGCCACCGGCCTGATTCTTGGAGGCAGCGTACGGTACGGGTACGAGCGACCGGACTCGGATCTGGACTTGTTCGCTATTGGGGAAGAGGGACTGGCTGAGGCGCTCGTCGAGTTTCAGGTTGTGTCCGAAAAGAACGGGTGCAAGGTGCTCGAGCTTCGACGGCATCCCTTCCCTGTTCACGTGGCCTATTGGTCGATTCATGCTTTTGACTGGGTGCTGGAAACGCTGCCACATATGACATATCCGCTATTGGACGGAGAGATCATCTATGATCCCGCACGTCTTGCGGAGCGGTGCCAGACACGGGTGCGAGACTACTTCCACGCCAATCCGGAGCTTGAAATCGCCTGGGTGAAGCAGCTTGGCGACCTGCGCCAGTATAAGACAGGCGCTTCTCAGAGCCTGGAGTTTCCGGCGTGGAGCGATTTCCTCCGGCACCTTGAGTCCACATACCTGAAGGGATCCGCCTAACAAGCAGCGCCAGCGGATGCGGTGGGCCGCGCCGGCTCGGGCAATCAATCCGCAATCCCCAATAAGCATGAGGGGCGTATCGCCTCCATGCTTTACGCCCCTCACAAAAGGAGTGTCTTGAGTGCTAGGCTATCACGTCGAGGTCGTGCTTCTGCGCTCCGTCCTGCGTCACCGCCAATGCGGATTGCATTAGCTCCAGAGCTATCGCTCCCAGCGCTTTTGCTACCTGTTGCTGATCCTTCAGCACACGTACCTGATATTGCACTTGGAAAGCAGCCTGGCTCAGACCGGCCCCGGCGCCGCCTATTGAAGCCATGTTTGCCATATTGGGCCTCCTTTCGTGCGTCGGGCTCTCCTTTTGTCTGTATCTTATTTTTCGGCCCCGGACCTCAAGAACTTTAGCTAACCGCGCCCCTCGGACTCTCTCGAAGGCTACGTGAGAAGCGGGCCGGCCATTCCAAAACCGGCTCTGCGCGGGTTTTATTACGCAGCGGAAGTGCAATCCTGCCCGAAAAGAGCCGGTTCTTGGTAAAAACAGCCTACTCAAGTGGCGGCTACTGGCTTTTCGTATGCATATTTCGGGCGCGAGGGGTAAACGCCGCGTAGTGCTCGGCGTCGCGTACTCATTCCTGGAACGCTCGCACGCATAGCTCCTCCCTTGTTTCCAATCCTCTTTTCTTCTATATTCCGAATTCCGAGTTGCCCGCGGGATGAAACTGAGTCTCCGCGGCAATGCGCCCCGCTTGAGGAGGGATTGTGGAATACGCTGTTGAGACATGCGGGCTTACTAAGGACTTCGGTTCGCTGCGCGCCGTGAATCACGTGGACCTGCACGTTGAGCGCGGCAGCTTCTACGGCTTCTTGGGCCCGAACGGTGCGGGGAAATCCACTACTATTAAGATTCTCACAGGACTGCTTGCCCCATCGGAGGGCTCGGCACGCATTTTGGGACTGGATCTCGCCCGTGAACCGTTGGCGATCAAGGGCCGGATTGGCGTTGTGCCGGAGGACCTATGCTTATTTGAGAATCTGACGGCCCGCGAGTATCTCACGTTTATGGCGCGGATGTACCGTGTGCCGCGAAACGTGATTAACGATCGTTGCGATGAACTGCTGCACCTCCTCGGACTTGATGACACCGGCAAGAAACTCGTGATCGAATTCTCACACGGGATGAAAAAGAAGCTGACGCTCGCGTCGGCGCTGATCCACAATCCGGATCTGCTTGTCCTCGATGAGCCGTTCGAGGGGATCGACGCAATTGCATCGCGGGCCATCCGGGGCGTATTGGAACGCTTTCGCCAACGGGGCTCGACCATTTTCCTTACCTCGCACATTCTGGAGATCGTCGAGAAGCTCTGCACGGACGTGGGAATTATTGCGAATGGCGCTCTGGTGCGCGAGGCGCCGCTGGCCGAACTCGCGGCCGGCGGTTCTCTCGAACAAGCATTTGTCGAAGTAGTGGGCGCGCCGGAGCAACCCGCGGCGAGTCTGTCGTGGCTGACGGGAGCCGGGGATGCTTGAACACTTCAGGGTGCTGCTGTGGCTGCGGTTCACCATCCTTCGCCACACTTTTACCGGCGGGAAGGCGCTGTCGTTCGCCCTGATGATTCTGGTGGCCCTCTTTGCCTTCATCCTCGCGGCAGGGATCGGTGTCGGCCTTTTCGTCCTCGCAATAAACTTGGAAAGCAAAGCGGTAAGCACAGTCTTATTGATATCCGACGTCTGCGTACTCGTGTTTCTGTTCTTCTGGAGTTTTGCCTTGCTCATGGAACTCCAGCGTTCGGAAGTGATCGATTTCCGGAAAATGTTGTTCCTGCCTGTTTCGTTGCGAATGGTTTTTCTGCTGAATTATGGCGTTGCGCTGTTCACGCCTGCATTGCTTCTGTTCGCACTGCCTGCTCTGGGGATCATTATCGGGCTGACAGTGAGCTTCGGCCCTCGGCTGTTGGCGGCGTTCCCCCTGGCCATAATGTTCTACTTGATGATCGGGGCGTGGACCTATTATGTCCGTGGCGCATTGGCCGCAATAATGGAGAACAAGAGGCGGCGGCGTCTCGTGGTGGTCGGACTCACGTTGGCGTTCGTGTTGGCCGGCCAGTTGCCCAATCTTATTCAGAGTATGGTTCGGTCGGACAGCAGGATAGCGAAATCGCTCGAACATGCCGCCTCCAAGACCATCGAGAGGACTTCGCGCGATGGCGGCGGCGTTGAAGTGAACCTCAGCGCAACAGGCCGGATCGTTCACGCGGCCATCCCGCTGGCGTGGCTGCCCTATGGCATCTTCGCCGTGGTCGAACGCCGTTTCATCGCCGCCGCGGGGTGTTTCGGGGGCATGGGCCTGCTGACAGCGCTGGGATTGGCCCTCGGGTTTAGATCCACGCGACGCTACTACATGGGTGTCAACGTCAAGGCGCCGCCCGTCAAAACCGTCACCTCGAGATCAGCCAAACCGCCATTGACGGCCCGAACGCTGCCAATCGTAGACGATGATACCTCGGCCATGACCATGGCCTGCTTCCTGTCATACCTCCGACTGCCAAGCGTCTACATGATGTTGATCATGCCGTTCGTGATGGGGTTCGTATTTCTGCTGATGTTCATGAGGCAGGGATCAATGCCACAGGGATCTGCGGCGCCGGAATGGATGCTGGCCGCTGTGACCGTCTGGCCGTTCCTCAACATCGGCATCTTGATTTTCAACGTCTTTGGAACGGATGGGGCCGGCTTCCGCGCTCTCATATTGCTGCCCACCGAACGGCGCAAGTATTTCCTGGCCAAACACCTTGCCCTGTTCCCCATGGCTGCAGGAATGAGCATCCTGTTCGTCGTCCTTGCCTCATTGATCCTCCATATGGGCGCTCTCACGCTCTCGATCGCATTCCTGCAAGTTGTCGAGACCTACCTGTTGTTCTGCACGGCCGGGAACTTCATGTCCGTGTTCTTTCCTTATCGGATTTCCTGGGAAGGGATGCGCGGACAAGGTAGAATGTCCCAAGCCAATCTCATGGGCTTCCTGATTATCCCGTTGACGGGAATCCTCCTCCTACCTTCGTTGCTCTGTTTCTACCTCGACCGCGTGTTGGCCGCCCTTGGTTACGCGTCCGCTCTGCCCATGGGATTGCCGGCTTCCATTGCGATGGTGGGCACAACCGCCATCATCTACAAGTTCAGCCTGCGTCGCGCGGGCACGCTACTACTGAGACGCGAACAGAGAGTCCTGGATCGCCTCGTCCGCGACAGGGAATGACTTCGCGATACGCGAGGGGCCCAGACGCGATTCCCTATGATGCGTGTTCAAACCATCTCTTGAAACTGGATATCTCTCGAAAGGAATTCGTCAATCACTCTGATGAATAAGCCGGTTGTTTTCGTATGATCATGCATAAGCAGAATGTCGCTGGATGATTCGTCAACCAGGCTCCCGCCCTGCTTCGGGCACCTCGAATTGATGCTCTCCATTATCTCTTCCCACCCCAACTCATACTCGGCCACGTCAAACGTCCAAAATACATCCCGGTCTGTGCTCAAACCGTTTCCAGAAAACCAATCGTATCTGATCGCCTCGAAAGCCGGTTGGCGATATCCCATTTCCCGCAGGAGGTTTTGGAGCTTATCCTTGTTCTCCACTCCCTTGCTCCCATAGGGAAACCTGAAACTCCTTATTCTTCTTTCCGTGTGGGCTTCTCTGTAGATTTCATCAATCACCTCATCCGTCTTCTCTATCTCCTCCCTTGCTTCATCAAAGGAAATGCCGCCAAAATCCCTATGGGACCATGAATGGTTGGCGATAATAGCGCCTTGCCTGGTTGCATAGGCGATTTCATCCCTATGGTCTTCCATCAACTTCCCTATGCAAAAGAACATCGCCGGTATTCTCTTTTGCTTGAGGAAGTCTACTTTTTGTATGAATCCCCTTGAAGGCGCGTCGTCCACTGTAAGGTACACCATTTTCATTGGCACTCCCCGGAAACCCTGTTCTCGATTCTATCACGTTTCCGTTTCAGCGAAGTGCGTGTGCTTCCCGCGTACTGTTTTTGCTCGTGTGTCCTGCGGAAAGGGCCTGATCGAACGCCCACCAGGGCGAGCCTTGACACGGCAGACTGGATAGTCTGCCCCACGGGCTGTGTTGCGTTTCATCTGCGGTGCACGTCTTGCAGCGGATGCCTTTTCTTTATGTGGTCGAGGAGGAGTCTGACAGTGGCCTCGGAGAGTTTGCCGGGATCGGGATATCGCAGGCCGTTGAGGGGGTGATCCCACTCGGACTTGCACTGCTCCGAGAGGCGACAGGCGGTGCGGAACGATTCCGTTGCGGCGGCGTTGTCGCCGGCGAACGCTTGCTCGACGGCGTTGCGCATGTGCCGTTCCGTCTCGTTCAGTGCGCCGAACGCGTCGGGGTGCAGCATCTCTTGTCTGTCCGGGCTGAGGTCCGTATCGGCGAGGGTCCGGCTCGTGCGGTTGAGATGCTCCGCGACGGATATCTTTGCCGTCTTGCCGGAGTGGAGCATGGCGGCGAAACGGCGGTACTCGCTCGCGATCCGCGTGAACGCCTGCAAGTACGCGCTGGGTTTCGTCGACTGCATTTCGTACGCGCCGGCATGCTCCGTTGCGTCGCGCGTCGCCGTAACCGTGTCGACGAGCGGCGCATTGCGCAACGCCAGCGACGCCCGGGTCAACATGACCTGCAACAAGGCGACGTTGTGGGCGATGTGCAGGGACATCGGATCCCGATTCAGGTCCACAGCGGCGCGGCTGAGGGCGTCCGTCAACACCGTGTTGTACTCCGTCTGCTCGTAGGGACACGTGGGACGATCCACCGCAGGGATCGCCTCGACGTCCGGTCCCGCACACGGACACTGTCCCCACAGCGGACACTGCGAGTCGCACACACGCAGCCGCCGCGAATACAAGCCATGAATGACCGCATTCCGGTTACCCGGCGCGGCGCCCGTCAACGCAAACCCGCCATGGAACCGGCACCGCCCATTCTCATGATTGGGCGCAAGCTCACACGGATTCCCGCTCATCATCCGAGCCCCGCAGATGCGGCGCTCGATCCGTTGCTCGATTTCCTCGACCTTCGCGACCCAGGCGTCGTCCCAGGACCGGGCGCATGGCGTGCCCATGGATGTGAGATGGCGTTCTTTGGCGCATCTGGTCTGGTTCGGGTCATTGTCAGGGAGAATTCGGCTCAGGAGATCTTGGGCGAAGTTTTCCTGCCAGGGCTCCGGCGGATCATTGGGAGTGCCCTGTGTATCCTGAGCTTGGGTGGTGTGCTCGTTGGCGTTCATGTGAGCTCCTTTGAATGGGACCTAAAAGGACCTAAGGGACGGAAGGGACCAAAAGGACGAACACGGACAGGCACGGACCGCTCGGACGAGGTGGACGGGGTGGACTGAGTGGACCGAAAGGACGAACAGGGACGGGCACGGACCGCTCGGACGAGGTGGACTGAGTGGACGGGGTGGACTGGGTGGACCGTCCTGTCGGTGTCGGTGGTTTCCATGTAACTCCCTCCATAATATAGCCCACGAGGTTGCAGTGTTGGAGGGGTAGGGGATTGGGGTATGGGGTTCGGGGTCAAGGGGTTGTGGGAATGCGGGATGCGGAATGGTTGTGGGCAGGAGGAAAGGGGATGGCGCTGCGGGTCTGAGCTGTGCGGTGGGGAACGAGGGGTATTTGATTGACGCGATTTCGCGACAATCTTATTAAATGTATTATAAATAGCTGAGTGTCGGCATCTACTCCCGGTGAAGTATCCTGTGGTTGTGTCGCTGCGTTCAATTCTACACGCTATGGCACGCCCTATGTGTTACCATTTGCCATTAGGCTCGCAGGCAGCGTCCAGGACAGCGTTCTCAAAATCCCTGCCCTTTCGATATGGTGAAACCTCAAATATCCTTGGTTAGGTTTTTGGCGGCGTGAGACATGGCGGGGGCGAGGAGGCGAGCGCGGTGGAAGGATTCTTGGGCTTTGTCGTGCAGGCCGAGGGTTGTGAGCACTGTGCCGATGCTGTTGTGGGTGAGGGGGTCTTCGGGATCGAGTTTTAGGGCTTGGACTAGGGTGCGGAGGGCGTCTTGTGGATGGCCAGCCCTAAACTGACGTTCGCCGGTTTGGCGGAGGTGGTGGGATTGAAGGCGGTCGGCGATCTCTTGAATGTTCGGGGCGATGGCGCGGGCTTTTTCGAGTTGGGTGCGCGCGGCCTGCGGGTCGCCTAGCTGGTCGAGGGTTCTGGCTAGGTAGAGGTACGCTTGCACGGCGTTGGGACAGCGGCTGATGGTGCCTTCGAGCCTTTGCCGGGCCTCTTCGAGGCGGCCCTGCCTGGATGCGATTGCGCCCAGCACGGTTCCGACGTGATGCGCGGAGATGCCGCTCTGTTCGAGGCGTTCGAAGAGTTCGCGGGCTTCGTCGAGTTCGCCTCGGGTGAGCAGGATGTTGGCGAGGATGCTTGCGGCGGACAGGTCGTTCGGGGCAATCGAGAGGGCTTTGCGGGCGGCGCTCTCAGCGGCGGCCGCGTCGCCGCATGCGAGCGATTGCTCGGCGAGGTCGTACCAGGCTTTGGGATCGTTGGGTCTGTGCTCGACTTTTGTCTGGGCGATGCGGCGGTAGAAGGTGGCTTTGGCCTGGGCTTTTGCGGGATCGCCGGCAAAGCCGTAGTGGTGTATGACGATGGGTTCGCGGCACACCACACCGTTACGTTCGACGACGCTCTCGGTAATGGTCTCATGTACGGCTTCGCGGTACTCGAATCCGCGATGGTTGCGGAAGAGGCGCAGGAGGCCGACCGCAATGTATCCGGCGTGGCCGCGGGCCATGAGGGACGGGGTGGACGAAGTGGGCGGAAGGGGGACCCAGCGCCATGCGCGCATGTCGTCGCTGTAATTCGCCAGGACGACTTCGATGGCGTCGGCGCCCGCGCCATCGTTATCGACGATCTCGCGGATGCGTTTGGCTCCGTCAGGGTCAACAACTTCGTCCGCATCGACGTGGAGCAGCCAATCGCCCGCGGCCTTGGCTAGCACGGCGTTGCGGGCCGCCGCAAAGTCATCTCTCCACGGCACATTCAGGACTTTCGCGTCATAACGCCGCGCTACTGAAACCGTATCGTCCGTGGAACCGGTGTCGCCAATTACGATCTCATCGGCGATGTCGTGGACGCTGTCGAGGCACGCAGCGAGAGAGTCGGCTTCGTTCTTGACGATGATCACGATACTGAGCGAGGGCATCTTAGGCGCTCATTGTGGACGAAGTGGACGGAATGGACTCATCCGGGGGCCTTTCCGCTGGTTTCGAGGGCGTCACGTGCCGCGTTGGTTGCATGCGTCCTGCGAAGGGCAATCATTGCGACCGCCATGAGACACACGAACACGGCGCTCATAAACATGTATACCATATTGGTGTTTTGGATCCCAACCTGGGGGTCGACGCCCTCGCGTATCATCCAGCCGCCCACCTCTTCGGCGAGAACGGGCCCTATGCTGCCGATTCCGTTGACGACCCCGGCGACCGCCGCTGTGTTCTTCTCGCCCGCCAGCACTATGGACGCAAACCCGCACAACATCGTGTCCGGCCCGTAAATCATGAAACCGATAATGCCCGAGTAGAGCGCAATCGCCATGGGCGAGGTCCCTTGGACGATCACCGCGAGACAGCCTGCCACCATGCCCATGCCCATGATAAAGGACAGGAGCGCCCAGCGTCCCTTCAGGAAACGATCCAGGATGAAGCCCGTGGCCACCGCGCCAAGAAGCCCCGCGGTCGTAAATACTTGCGAATAGTAACTGGAGAATTCCTTGGACATGCCCAGTATGTTCAGGAACATCGGCAGCCAGGAGTCAAGCCCGTAGCGGACGAACTTGATGCAGAAATAACTGGCCCCCATGAGCAGTACCAGGGGGCTCAACGCTATCTGGAGGTATTCCTTGAATGTGATGCTGTCCGCTTGGGAGCCTCTCACGGCGCGGGTGTCGGTTTCGGCTACACCGACAATCGGGTCGAGTCCGGCATCCTCAGGCTTATTTCGCTGCCATAGGAATATCAACCACCAGATCCCTAACGTTATCATTGTGCAGCCCCAGAACGACCAGCGCCATCCCAAACGGCCCAACAGAAAACCGCCTATGAAACCCACTAGAATGGTCCCAAGCTGGTAGCTTGTCCCCCAAATGCCCATGATCGTGCCGCGTTCCCCCGGTCGGATCCACCGCGAGATCGTTCCCACCACGCCCGGCCAGCCGGTTGCCTGGACCAGACCGTTGACGGCCATAAAGACGAGAAAGGTCTGGTACGAGTTGGCCGCGCCGAAAACGACGTTGCATCCAATCGAAATTGCCAGGCCCGTCAGCAGAATGGCCCTGGCGCCCAATCTTCGCCCGTAATAACTGTTGATAAACTGCCCCACGGAATAGGCGATCAGATATACGGTCCAGATGTGGGCGAGCTGCTGTGAATTCCAGTCGAATTGCTCATGCAGACTGGACTTACAGATGCTGTAAACCTTCCGGGTCAGGTAGTAGCCCGCATAGCCGACGTATGTGCAGATGAAAATGCGCCACCGCCACAGAACCTGGTCGCGCGTGAGGGCCTTATTCATGAAGGGGTGTCTCCTTCCAGACAAGCCGCCACACAACATAGCATATCCGGAGCCGCAAGAGCTACCGAAAAAGTGGGACCGTGCCGAGACAAAGTCCCCCCTCAAAGATGAAAGCGATAGAAAGGACCAAAGGGACGAAAGTGACGAAAGGGACATATTGGGGTCTGAGAGCGGGCGGCTTTTCATCCCATTTATCCTTTCCATTTCGTCCGCTTCAAACCCGCTCCGATATTGGCACGGATGATGCTTGTGGTGGTCTTTCCTGTGTCCGCGGCGCCTTGGGTCTTGGGCCAAAAACCTGCGTAAAAAAACCTCTTGACAAAACCGGGTCTTTGGGTTTACTCTTGTGTACGGAGGCTAATAGAGAATTACCCAGGCGCAGAGGAAAGAGTGTGGTTTCCTCGGCAAGTGGGGCGGATGTTGGGTGCAGTTACTTAGAACGAAGCGCGGGAAGGGTTTCACTAACTTGGCGTCTACACTCTTGACTCCCACGTAAGGCAGGGAAGGGGTGTTCAACAACGTAGCGTAGGTAGAGAGATTTGAATAATGAGGCTGACTTGGGTGCATCAAAAAAGAATGGAGGATGTGATCGCTATGAAGAAATTAACTGTTGCAATGATGGCCGTGGTTGCGCTCGCGATGGTTCCGAGCGCAAGTTGGGCCCTGCCGCCGGTACAACTGGCGGGCGATTGTTCGTATGCGAATGATATCGACATGTGGTCTACAAACGCCATTCCCGCGCTTGACTTGGGTGAGTCGTACGAGGTATCAGATCTGGACGCGGACGGCGTACCGGATAAGTTCCAGTTTGGCATGCTCGGCGCTGTGCTGTGTGCGGGCGACCCGCTTGTGCTCGGCCAATGGACCGACAACAGCGAGGCGATTGGCGTGTACTTGGCAACAATGAACGCGTTCAATACTGCCGAGCCTGCGACCGGTGCGGCGCTTGCGGCCGTAGCTCCGGTCATCGCGGCTTTCTATGCCGCGCATACGGCGCAAATTGGGGGCATCCCAGGTGCCCCGGCGGCTTTTGGCCTGCTGTTGCTGGGAAGCGGCCCGCTGCCGAATCTTGCGGACCTTGCCGACACGCTCGATGGCGCCCAGGAGATTACTATGGTGCTGCCGGTGTTCATCCCGTACATGGCCGCACAGTTGGGCATCAGCACGGAAAGCAACGAAGCTCTTGTGGCCGTGTGGGCGGAATTCTTTGGGCTGTTCCCCCAGTTCGGTGCAGCGATGGTTGGGTACTATAAGCCGGCCCTTCAGGGCGTAGCGGGTGTGGCAGCGCTTATCGGCGACCCGGCGTTCCCGGCTCTTGCGGCTGATGCCGCTGCCGCCGCGGGCCTGGCCAACACTTGCGGAGCGGCGCTGGCTTCGATTTCCGGCGACCTGCCGACAATGGCGATCTACGGCGTTTCCGGGAAAGCAGCGGGTGATCCGTTCTCCGGGCTGGGTGACTACAACGGCAACGGCGACACGAACAAAGACGTGTACGACGGTGTTGTGGCCGGCGGCGGCGACCGTGGAGACTTCGTTGCACGGGCTTCGGGCGCCGAGGTGTTCTATGCCGGGAACCCGGCTCTGCCGGTTGCGGGTATCCTTGGTCTTGCCTTGTTGGCCGGTGCGTGTGTAATGGGCGGTGCTGCGTCCATCCGCAGGAAATAACGAGAGTTACACAGTTTATAGCTGAATCAAGTGTGCGGCATTACCCGGTGGGTATGCCGCGCACTGTTTTTTGTCAGGTCCTTTTGGAAGCGTTGGAGGGTGTTGGACGGGGTGGACTGGGTGGACAGAGTGGACAAGTCCGACGGGTCGGACAGGTCAGACAGGTAAGACGTCAATCCTCAATCGTCAATCGATCCAGCCTGTGATTGCCGCGAGTTGCAGGGCGTAATCCTGGAAGTTGTTCCAGGAGATGTCCGGCGGAACGCCGTGATCGCAGCCGGGGATGTATCCTCCGCCTTCCACTACGGTACGCACCCGATCGATCTCGGCCCTTAACGCCGCTCCCCCAGCCGCTATGGCGCGCTTGTCGATGCCTCCCTGGAAAGCGAGACGTTTTCCGAACTGTTTGCGCAGGGCGTTGATGTCGTTCCCTGCGGCAACCTCCATCGGATCCACTACGTTGATGCCACACTCGAGCCACACGGGGATCAACAGGTCGACGCGGCCATCCGAATCGACGGCGAACAAGGGCGTTCCCGCCGCCCTGGCCTGCTCCACCCACTGCCGGTAACAGGGCGCACAAAACGTGCGGGTCATCTGCGGACTGATCATTGGCCGTTCTTTGAATGCCATATCCTCGGATAAGTGCACCATGTCCGGCGCGAACTTTTCGAGGATAGGGGCCATGGCCGCGCTGCAGAACTCGCGCCAGAAACAGGCCATCTCGTGGACGAGGTCCGGTTGCTCGAGCATCATCATGCACAGTCCTTCCATACCGCAAAACTCCCGCAATTGCCAGAACGGTCCGTTGAAGTGAACGACGAGTGGATAATCGCGTTCATACAGCCGGGCGCAGCGTTCCTCGAAATCCGCGGGAAACCTGTCAGGATGCTTCGGGTCGAAGCGGCTCTTCATCCTTTCCCAATCGTCCCAGTTTTCGACCGGGAACTTGTGCCATTTTCGGGTTACGAAATCCCTCGCCGAGCGGATGTAACTGTAGTCGTAGCAGTCCGAGATCTCCGTGACGGCCCCCATCCAGTCCTGCACGATATAGTGACCGTCCTTGTGCTCGAGGACCTTCTCCTCGAATTCGGGGATCATCTTGAACGAGACGCCCAGGTCAACCCAGGGCTGCCGGGGACGATAGTCTCCCGGCGGAAGGCCTTTTTCCGCCCGCTTCTCGTCCAGGAGTTCGTGGATCACGTCCATGTAATCGCGATCGTTTGGAAGACCCTGGCGATGCCATGCAGCCAAGGTCGATTCACGCGGTCCGCCCGGTGATAGCGTGACCTTGTCCGGTGTCCCAAAAAGCAGCGTCTCAAGAAATCGTTCACGCGGTGTCATCAGGTATCCCTTTCGTCAGCAAGTCTCAGTAGCGCCGGTTTCTCCGAAACCGCGCCCGGACTGGCTTCCGGATTGCAGGTCTCTGCCCACAGCTTCGGAGAGCTTGTGAAGAAATGTCCCAAACCTTGTGGCGCGGGACTTCCAAGTCTGCATGGCCTGGCGGGCTTGGAAGCCCACCCCACGCTCAGCGGCGGGCTTGGAAGCCCGCCCCACACGCTCAGCGGCGGGCTTGGAAGCCCCGCCCCACACGCTCAGCGGCGGGTTTGGAAGCCCGCCCCACACGCTCAGCTTCTTTTCACAAGCTCGGATAAGCCGCGGCTACGGGTTTTCCTCTTGCCAGGCCTCCGGGATCTTGGCCACGCAGACATTTGGATCGCCCAGCATGTGCGAACCGAAGATAACCGATTTGCCGGTTTGGTCCCAGGCCACATGGGGGTGCTCGCCGTGACCGTACGTGCGGTGGCCCGTTGTGAGCAGGCGTGGCCGCGCCGTCTTTGCGTCGAACAACATGATGTCGCCGTGCCAGTTGTCCGCGGCCACCCATCGCCCGTCGCGGCTGCCTGACGCATGCCACCAGTTGACCTTGGCCAAGTCGGGCGCATTCGCGCCGGGCCACCAAGCGCCCGGGCCGATGACGCGCACGGTGCCCGTCGCAAGGTCGAGCACCTTCACGTGGGAGTCTTCGGCCGGTTTCGGATGCGTGCCGCCGCAGAAGAGGACTTGACCGTTGACCCATGACGACTCGTGCGTGACCAATTCGTCATCCCACGCTTTGTAGATGTTGCGGGGCCGGCCGTCGCGGATATCGACCGTCATGAGGCGTTGCGGGCGCCCCGCAAAGCTGATCAGATTGGGGTCGGTCCAGCTCCACTGCACGTGCCATGCGAATCCCGGCGGGTCGGGAAAACTGCACACCTCCTTGACCTCGCCGGAGGCGATATCGACCACGAATATGGCGGAACGACTCTCACCCTTGATGCCTCCTATGCCCAGCGTCAGTTTCGTGCCGTCCGGATTCTCTGTCAGGTATGACGAATGGGAACCTTCCGGCATGAGGCAGATGACTCGTTCCTCCAACGTTGCGGTCGAAGGCGTCTTCGCAAGGTCCGCCGAGATCGTGAGATCGATTCGTAACTCCAACACCTCGCGGCCGCGCCGTGCGAAGAACACGGGGCGTTTCATCGAAGCGACCGGCTGCCTCAGGGGGCCCTTTGGGGTCCTCAGCATGACGAGCTCCCCGGTTTGAACAAGGTAGGCCATGGCTCCGCCTTCGTTCCGATCCGAGTTGAACAGAATGGCCGAGCCGTCGTGCAGCCATGCTTGCTGATAGAAGTAGGCGTTCAGGTTTTTGCCCGGCGCTGTTGTCAGGAACGTGAGTTCGGTGTTCGTGACGGGATCGTTCATCCGCTTGTGTTCCGCAGGCATCACCGTCAACGGATACGTTTCGGCAAGCGCCCCAGTCGTGGCGAGCGTCGCGAACAAGATGCTTATCACGTGGATGGGGTGGACGAAGTGGACGCGAGTCATGGCGAGGGTCGCGATGAAGACATTTATCGGCCTCATAGCGTTCCTTTCGGACTCCACCTTCAGCTTAACGGCCTCTTAACGAAGCGCATGGTTACGTCGCGTTGGAGGGCCTTTTGGACTTCCAGAGTGAGCCCTTCATAAGCGTTGCGGGTGAGCGCATCCATCAACGGGACCATGGAGCCCGCATACCTTGCCCGGACTCGCGCCAGGCGATCCGAGTAGAACAGCACCTCCGGCGCCTGTGCGCCGGCGGCCTTCGCGAGGACCTCCGTGAACGCGTCGAACCGGCTGCGAGCGCCGGGTTCTTCCAAGGTGATGATCAGTTCGTCGCGGGCATGCTGTTGGCCGGCGACGGCCATCACGCAGAGCACCACGGTGTCTTCGGTCAGCTTCGCGCATGCGTCCTCGAATGCCGCCGCGGCGCCTTCCGCCGGGTCGGCGCTGTGAACCACCGCCTCGCGGGTCAACGTGTCGATGCATTTTCCGTCGCGCGCGCGGAATACGCGCAGCGTGACCTTGCCGCGGCTTCCGGGCACCGCCTGTCCCGAGGTCGACGGCTCGGAACTGACGGCGGCTTCGCCGAGAACGACTACGTCCGCGAACCCCTGCCGCGCAAAGTCGCCCGCGGTTTGGTTGTCGCCCTTGATTGCCGCCAGCAGTTCAGCGTCCGTGTGAGATGCTCGCACGCTCGAGGGATCCACGACCTCGACCGATCCTTTGGCGAGGGCCTTCCCGATCTCTCGTTCGGCCGTCCCGGGGCCGGCCACGATCAACGGTGGATTCGCGGGCGCCTGTTCCGCAACGAGGACAAGGACTTTTGGAGGCGACGGCATGCGCGGCAGAATCAGCGCGGCTGCATCCTTCAAGAGTTGATTGCGGTTCACGAAAACTTCGACCTCGACGCGGGTCTCGTTATCCACGGAGTCGTAACGCACCAACTGCGTCGAGCGAATGTAGCGTTCCGGCGCCTTCAACAAAGAATCGATCGTTGATGCGTCTTCGAGCGCCAGGGAGGTCTTGAGGATGCGGGCAAGGATCTCATGCTGCGCGTTCCGCGTTGCCGCGAGGCGCGCCTCGATGCCCGTCCCCGGCGCCTTCGCTTCGAGACGCACCTTGATGAATTCTTCGTCGCGGGGAGCGCAGAGGGCCGGTGTCGCGAATAGCAGGGATATGATGAAGAGCACAGGACACATGATGGAAATGGGGAAAGTGTTCGTTGTACGCCCTTTGGGGTGGCGGGGTCGTTGGTGGAATCCCCCGGCTAAAGCCGGTACAACAAACATTAGGTTTCCCCGACGGCTAGTTTCTGCCGCGAGCCAGGACCAGCATCCGGATCAGTTGCAGCGCTGCCATGGCTGCCGCCGCGACGTAGGTCAGGGCGGCGGCCCTGAGGACCTTCCGCGCGCCCGCCAACTCATCCGTTTCAAGGTAGCCGCCGCTGCTCAGGACTCGCAGGGCCCGGCGGCTCGCGTTGAACTCGACCGGCAACGTGAGCAAGGTGAAAAACACGGCAAGGGTGAACAGAGCGATCCCTACTTGCATCAACACACCGTACCTGAAGATAAGCCCGATGAAGAACAAGGGGAAGGCAAGGTTCGATCCGATTCCGCAGACGGGATAGATGATGTTCCGAACCGCCAGCGGTCCGTAGAGCCGGGCGTGCTGAATCGCGTGTCCCACTTCGTGGGCGGCGATGCCCAGCGCGGCAATGCTACGCCCGTAATAGACGTCTTCGGACAAGTTCAGCATCCGTGTCCTCGGGTCATAGTGGTCCGTCATCCGACCCGGCATCGCTGCGATTCCGCAAGCGACGTTGCCGGGATATTTCTCCGGGTTGTTCGACACGGGGATGTTCTCGCCGCGCAGAATAAGCTCGGCCACTTCCGCTCCCGTAAGGCCGGAGCGAACGCCGATCTTGCTGTACTTGGCGTAGGCGGACTTCACCTTCACTTGCGCCCAAATCGCCAATAGGAGCGCGGGTATCACCAGGATAAACGTTGGATCCCAAAACCAATACACTACTTTTCACTCCTTTGCGCCGGCGTTCTCATAGCGCACACGCCGTTAAACACAGCGCCTTCTTCAATAACAAGCTGCTTTGTTTGGATATTCCCTTCAACTCTGCCTGTAGCAACGAGTCGCAGCACGCCGCCGGTTGACACGTTCCCGTGGATCTGTCCAGCGACTGTTACTCGTTTGCCGGCGATAACATCCGCGTTCAGCCGTCCGGTCTGCCCGAGCTCGAGTTCCTGCGAGCACTCCATCTTGCCTTCGACAAGGCCCTCGACGCGGCAAGAGACGGCCCTCACGCTGCCGGAGATAAGGGCGGTACTTCCCAGGTAAAGCCGGCCGTCCACGGTCACGTCACCGTCCACGCGTCCGGAGATCTCGGTCTCCGCTCCGCTCGACATCGGCCCGCCGATGACCACGCCTTCCGGCACTATCATCCGCTTTGGGCCCACGGCCTTCGCCCTTCGGATAGCCAGATCGTCGGCCGTGGCCGGAATGCCGGCGGCCGTGTCGTCCAGCGGTTGCGGCTCGCGTTCCGTGCCTCGGCTGGTCTGGAGCATCTCCGAGAAAGAGGTGCCGAGCCGGTGGAAGAGCGATGACTTTTGGGATGCCTTCGACAGTTCTTCAAAGGTGTGTGAAGCGCCCGCTTCGGACGGATGATCCCTGTCCACGTTCAGCGGCTTGCGAATCGGTTGTTCCTCGCGTTTGTCGTTCACGTTAGACATACCCCAATCGGTTGACAATATCCGTGACGCAGCCGGAGATCTTCAGTTGCGGATGACTCACCACAAACGGTATTCCGGAGTTTACCGCTTCCGGCACGCACTTATCAAAGAAGAGAAAACCGAGGTTCGTCGGCTCGATGCGCAGATGCTGGCGTGCGTATTTTGACAGGATATTCACGGCTATCTGGGCTTCATAGGCGTTGTGCGCCTTGTTCACAACGACCTTCGGACGGATCGAGCGCGCCAATGACATGATCTCTCCGCAGACTCGGTTCGATGTGGCCTCGTCGAACGCCTCGGAACCGCGAATACACTCGATGAAGTCGTCCAGCGTTTCATTCCGTTTCAGGAGAAGGTCCACCTCAGGCGACTGGTAGAAACGCTCGATCCGGCGGAATAACGCCGCCCGAAGGAACTTGAACGCGTTGTCAATGCTGGTCTTCTCCGGGGTTATGACCAACAACCCGTTCGTTTCGGTTATGAGAAATATGTCAAGGGCATTGAGATGGGTGCCAGCCTCGAGATCGACGATGATCAAATCGGCATCAAGCCGCCGGAGCTCCCTCAGAAAGGCGAGTTTTTGCGCAAACTTTGGATTGGATACGTCGAGCAGGCCCGTGGCGCCCGGGATCAGCCGGAGGTTCTCGTAGTGGGTGCCGCACAGGAGCCTCGCGAGTTCCTTGCGTCCCTTTTGGTGAAAAAACTCATCGAGCCGGCGCCCGGAACGGGTGCCCAGGATCGTCTCCACGTTTGAACAGCCCAGATCCGCGTCGACAAGGATCACGCGCCAGCCCTTGCGGGCGGCGGCGACGGCCGTGTTGACGGCAAGACAGCTCTTGCCCACACCGCCCTTTCCGCTACCCACCACAAGGATTTCGGGGGCCTTCTTCTGAAGGCTGGGTTCGGCGCAGAGATACACGAACCGTGTCTCCAAGGCAAATGGATGCAGCCCTGCATCCCCGACCACGCATTCACGCTACCACAGCTTTCTCGACCGAGTCAAGGTAAAGCCTTGTGGCTAGTGGCTAGTGACGGGTGGTTTGCGACCAGCCACCAGTCACTAGCCACTTGCGCCTCTATTCTTGAGCCGGTACGATGCTGTTCATGGACGCTCCCCGCCTCGAGATCACGGCGCGCATGCGGTCGATGCTTGATTACTGCAAGTTTGCGGGCCCGACCCGCATGCTTGTTCTCGAGACGAACTACTTTTTCGAGCGAAGTTGGCTTCGGGCGGCGGAATCCTTGGGATGGCAAGCGGCCACTGTGCCTTCCGCAATGGTTGGCGACCTCTCTCGCGAGGACGTGCGGAAGTTTTTCGCGATGCTGGTCGAGTTCAAGCCGGATTTCATTCTCGCCTCGAATTTTGCCGGGATGGATGCGGAAGGTCTCTTTGGGCGGTTTCTCGAGGACGCGCGCATCCCGTACGTAAGCTGGTTCACCGACACCCCGCGCATGATCCTATATGATCGCAAAGTCCATTGCTCTCACTATTCCGTGGCCGCGACATGGGAGCGCGCCTACACGGGTCATTTCCAGCGCCTGGGTTTTGAACATATCTTCTACATGCCCCTTGCCACGGACCTTTCGCTGTTCAATGGCAGGCCTTCAGAGAGTTGCGCGCGCCCACTGGCGTTCGTCGGCAACTCGATGATCGAATTCGCGAATGAGGCCTGGGAAAAGCTTGAGGAGCGGCCGCGGGTCGTGCGCGCAATTCTAGATGCATTCTCGGAAGGACGTGTCACGCCAGATCGCTTCGCTGAGGGGATTGACGCGATGATTTCCGCCGACCTGCTTCGAGATTGCACGTCGAGTGAGCTGCGGACAATCGAGCTCTGTATCGTCTACGAAGCAACGCGCCGGCAACGCGCGGAACTCGCCGTGCGCCTCGAACGGTACGGCCTCCAGATTCGCGGCGACCTCCACTGGCGTCACGTGGCATCCAAGGCCGACGGCCCCGTCGGTTATTTTGACGACCTCGCCCCCTTTTACCGGGATACCTTGATCAACCTGAACAGCACCAGCCTACAAATGAAGACCGCGGTCAACCAGCGGGTGTTCGATTGTCCCGCAGCCGGAGGCTTCCTTATCACCGATGCGCAACAGGATCTCGAGGAACACTTCGACCCGGCCACCGAACTCGTGACCTACTCGAGCCTAGACGAACTTGAAGACCGAGTCGCCTACTACCTAAGAAACCCCCAATCGAGAATCCCCTTCGTCCGACAAGCCCAGCGCCGCATCGCCGCCCATCACACCCACGCCCACCGCCTGCAGTCCCTCGAAACCTATCTGCGTGAACGGTACCGCTGAGCCAGGCCTTGACTGCCTTTGTTGGGCCGCGTCATTTCTGTGCAATGCTCCACCCTACTGGCATCAACTTCTGCGGGGCAGTGAACTCCCGCTGCGGAAAGTCAGTGCGAAGGAGCCGAAACCGCTCTGGCTCCCAATCAAATGTGACCGTCACGTGACCGCCTCGAAAAACGCTGATGCGCTTCGCGACAGTATCGACCTCAGTGCGTCCGTGACCCCAATACCAATCCTCATGATCGTAGTAGAACCAGCCCCACCGTCTGCCCGGTTTGCGATAGTAACAACTTGTCGTGAAAAACTCCAAATCCCAATTGCAGGTCTGGACGACACAGAACTCCGTGCCATCCGGAGCAACTGCCCGCGCGACAACTCTCGGGCCATCGATGTGCCATACGAAGAGGGCGGCAGCAACAAGGAAAGCTATTCCGATACCGGCTACGATGACTCTGGTGCGAACTCGCATGGCAACCTCGATGTGGCCTAACGTTGAAGCTGAGCGGCGGAGCCGACGTACGCCTACGTTTCTTCGATAGGGCCCTTAACGAACGAAATGAGACGCTCAACGAGGCGAGCGACTTCCGCGCGGTCAAGTGCTTCGTAGAGTCCCGTGTAGGGTTGATATCGGAACTTGACACCAAAGGCACTCAAGTTCAGCAATGGCTCGAACTCCTCTGGTATGCTTGCGCCATGGTCACTTACGAGGTCTTCCAGAATCTCGAGATCGTGCGTCTTGGGGAACTCGACGCCTCGCGCTGTGAGCCATGCCTTCAGCGCCTTTTCGACCGCTTGCTGCGCGTGAAACCCGAAGGCATTCTCGGGGAACCCCGGATCTCTCAGCATCCTCCGCAATGTGTCGAGGTCTTCACCGGCCATCAAGAGCATCTCGTTGGCCAATTCACGGTCGCTCATAGAGAGTCCTGCCTTCCCGAAGCGCGAATCGGATTATGTGGTTTGTGGTGTCTTTCCACTTCTGGACTTCGTCGTTGCTGAAGATGAGCAGATCGATGGGCACGCCCAGTCCCTTGAGTGCATGACGGACCCTGCCCATTTCCTGGTAACGCGAGCGTTCGAGACCGAATGGTTGATCCTCTACGATGAGAAGATCCACGTCCGAGTCTTTCCCCATCTGGCCGCGTGCACAAGATCCGAAGAGGACAATCTGTTTGGGCGCCGCCTTCCGCACAATCCTGTCCGTGATTTCCCGGATGATATCTTCGGTGATGGTAACCATCGCGCGCCTATTTCACCACAATGCTCACGAGTTTTCCAGGAACGAATACTTCTTTGACGATGGTCTTTCCTTGGATGTGTTGCTCGACCTTTGGATCGGCTTTGGCGGCGGCTAGGATGGCGTTTTTGTCGGCGGCGGCGGGGACGGTGATGACGGCGCGGAGTTTGCCGTTGACTTGGACGGGGATCTCGATCGTGTCCTCGACCAGCATGGTCTCGTCGTACTGCGGCCAAGACTCGTAGGCCAGCGTATTGTCGTGTCCGAGGCGCTCCCATAGCTCTTCGCCCATGTGCGGCGCGAAGGGGGAAAGAATGAGGACGAACTTATCCATAACATCTCTGTCAACTTTTTCGACCTTGAGGGCGGCATTCACGAACTCCATCATGCGCGCGATGGCCGTGTTGAAGAGCAAACCCTCGATGTTGTTTGTGACCTCTTTCATGGTGTGGTGGAGAACGCGGAGCATTGACGTATCGCCACCGTCCTTGACGATCCGGGGATGCAGTTCGCCGTTCTCGGTGATGAACAATGCCCACACCCGCTTGAGAAACCGGTGAACGCCTTGGATGCCTTCGTCGCTCCAGGGCTTATCGCGTTCGAGCGGTCCCATGAACATCTCGTATAGCCGCATTGAATCCGCGCCGTAATCCCGAACGACGACATCCGGGTTGACGACGTTGTATCGCGATTTGCTTATCTTCTCGATCTGGACGGTGACGGGCTTTCCCGATTCTTTCACGAACCATTCTTCGCCGCGCTTCTCGACTTCATCCGGGTAGTAGTACTTCCCGGCATCGTCTTGATATGAATAGTCGAGAAGCATCCCTTGATTGAACAGCTTTGTGAAGGGCTCCTTGCACGAGACGTGTCCGGCGTCGTATAGCACCTTGTGCCAGAACCTCGAGTAGAGCAGATGGAGTACGGCGTGTTCCGCGCCGCCAATGTAAAGGTCCACGGGCATCCAATATGATTCCGCCTCTTTCGACCATGCCGCGTTGTCGTTTTGCGGGTCGCAGAATCGGATGAAGTACCAGCAGGAGCCGGCCCACTGCGGCATCGTGTTGGTTTCGCGGACGGCGGGCCTGCCGGTTTGCGGATCGGTTGTGTGGACCCATTCTTTCGCGCGCGCGAGCGGAGGCTGGCCGTCCGGCGTGGGCCTGTACTCATCGAGTTCCGGTAACACGACGGGGAGATCCCGCAACGGCACACAACGCACCGTGCCGTCCTCGAGCGTCACAAGCGGGAAGGGCTCTCCCCAATAGCGCTGCCTCGAAAAGAGCCAGTCTCGGAGCCGGTAGTTCACCGTGCCTTTGCCGAGGCCGCGCTCCTCGAGCCACGTGTTGATCTTCTTCTTCGCCTGTTCGACGTCTAGCCCGTCGAGAATCGACGAGTTCACGAGAATGCCGTCGCCGGTGAATGCCTCGTTCGATATGTCGCCGCCGCTGATGACTTCGATAATCGGCAGGTTGAATTTTCCTGCGAACTCATAGTCGCGCGTGTCGTGGGCGGGCACGGCCATGATTGCGCCGTAGCCGTACTCCGCGAGCACATAATCGGCGATCCAAATGGGGATTTCCTTTCCATTGACGGGATTGACCGCGTACCCCCCGGTGAAGACGCCCGTTTTGTCGCGCTCCTCTTTCATGCGGTCCTGGGCGCTCCGCTTCGACGCCGCTTCGACGTAGGCCTGCACTTCCGCGCGATGCTCCGGTGTGGTGACTTCCATCGTCAACGGGTGCTCGGGGGCCAGCACGCAGTACGTCGCGCCGAAGAGGGTGTCGGGCCGCGTCGTGAAGATCATGAACTCCTTGTTAGATCCCGCGACCTTGAACACGGCATCGGCGCCTTCGCTGCGCCCGATCCATTCGCGCTGCATGGCTTTGATGCCTTCGGGCCAGTCGAGCTCATCGAGATCCTCGAGAAGGCGTTCCGCGTAAGCAGTAATCTTGAGCATCCACTGTCGCATGTACCGCTTCTCGACAGGGTCGCCCGTCTCGACGTACCTGCCGTCCTTCACTTCCTCGTTGGCAAGCACGGTGCCGAGGGCCGGACACCAGTTCACCGCCGCCTCGGTCTGATACGCCAAGCCGCGTTTGAATAAGACCTCGAAGATCCACTGTGTCCACTTGTAATACCGGGGATCAGTCGTGTTGATCTCGCGATCCCAATCGTACGAGAGACCGAGCGCCTGAATCTGACGCTTGAACGTCTCGCAGTTCTTGTTGGTCACGACCGCAGGATGCTCGCCTGTGCGGACGGCGTGCCGCTCGGCGGGAAGGCCGAAGGCGTCCCAACCCATCGGGTGCAGGACGTTGAAGCCTTTCATACGCTTGTACCGGGCGACGACGTCAGTGGCGGTGTAGCCTTCGGGATGTCCGACGTGCAGTCCGTCGCCGCTCGGGTACGGAAACATGTCCAGGACATAGTACTTCTGCTTGCCGCGGTCGATATCCGACTTAAAGGTCTTGTTCCTCAACCAGTATGACTGCCATTTCGGCTCGATGGCCCCGAAATCATAGGCTCCGCTGGGCATCAAATACCGCCTCCAACATACACTCGTCCCTAATCACGAAAACGGAATTGCGTGACTATACCACAAATACACACTTTCATGCATAGGGAGGCTGAAGGATGAAGGATAAAGGATGAAGGATAAAGGATAAATGATGAAGGAAGAAGGAAGAAGGAAGAAGGAAGAAGGATGAACGTTGTAGCCTTCAGCCTTCAGGTTACAGCCTTTTGCTTCACGTGAGAACTTACTCGAGGAGTTCCTGGTTAAGGTAGAATGGCCCGGAATCCGGGTGGGAGTGAATCATGTCGCCTTCCAGGCATGGTATTGGGCACAGGAAAGACGGTCAGATGAAGTCTGTCGAAGCGGTGCTTTTCGATGTTGATGACACCTTGTTCGACCGTGCGGCCGCGCAAGATATGGTCCTTGATATCATCGTCAAGGAGCGCGCGGACCTCTTCGAGGGGCTAGATATGAACAGGATTCGGCGTGCGTTCGCGGAGTCGGATCGCATCACGAACGAAGAGCATTACGGTGGGACGCTGCAAGAAGGTTTTCGTTCCCGCAGGAGCAAGCTTTTTCTCGAGTTGCTCGATATGGACCCGTCGTTCTGGGAGGATATCAACGCGCTATACGTCGAACGCTATCCAACAGTATACGCGCCGGTGCCCGGTGTCGAGTTTGTGATAAGCGAGCTTGGAAAAATCTTCAAGCTTGGCGTGGTCTCGAACGGTTTTCCTGACGTTCAATACCGCAAGCTCGAGACCTTACAGATCCGAGATCGCTTCGACTGCATCATACTTTCGGAGGCAACGGGAGCTGCCAAGCCTGAGCCGGAGATCTTTCAGCACGCCGCGTCAGCTCTGAAGGTCGAGCCTTCGGCATGTCTGTACGTGGGCGACTTGTTCGATTGGGACGTCGTGGGAGCGAAGCAAGCGGGCATGCTCGCATGTTGGTTCAACCCAACCGGCGCGCCACGTCCCAGGCGGGACATAATTCCCGATCTTGAGATTCGACGGCTGGATGCCTTGCTTCACATTCTGACACGATGAACGGGTTAGGCACGACTCTGTAAATCTGTGCTGGTACTCTTCAGCAAATTCACGAAAGCTTCCGCGGCAACGTTGGCCATTCCCTTCCGGGGATAGACGATTCCCGTGACGCGCCAGTCTTTCTTGTCAAAGAGGCGGATTGTCTTCAGCGCTCCCTGCCTGACCTCCTGCTGGACGGACACGCGCGGGACGATGGAGATCCCGAAGTCCAACTCGACGAGTTTCTTTATGACTTCGATGCTTCCGACTTCCATCGCAATATTGGGGGTGAGTCCCTCCGTCTCCATTTTCCGATCGATGAAGCTGCGCGTGTTTGAGCCGCGATCCAGCAGTATCAATGGATATCCGAGGAGTTCCTTCATCGATATCTTTGCCCGTCGCGCCAGCGGGTGAGCAGCGGCACATATTGCCACGTCCTCCCGGACCCGCAGCGGCTCGGAAGCAAGCTTCGGGTGCTCAATGGGAAGAGTCACAATGCCGACATCGGCGTCATGGGCCGCGACCAGTTGCGCCGCTACAGGCGAGGGCCGATTCAAAATTCGGATCTCGACCCCCGGGTAATGCCGGCGAAACGCCGCGAGTGTCTTCGGCAATATATAGCAGGTTGTCGTGTCGCTGGCAGCTACGGTCAATTCGCCTTCCCGGAGTTCCTTCAACGCCTGGATGCGCGCCCGGCCTCTCTCAAGAGCGTAGAAGGCTTCCTCGACGTGTTCCAGAAGAACCCGGCCCGCGGGTGTCAGCTCCGTGGTTCGGCCAAGGCGTAGAAACAGGGTCTCGCCGACTTCCCTCTCCAACAAGCGAACGGCTTGGCTGACGGCAGATTGAGTTCGGAAGAGCTTTTCCGCCGCGCGCGAAAAGTTCTTCTCGGTGGCCACGGCCAGGAAAGCTTTCAGACGGTCAGTGTCGAGAGCTATAAGCATGTCTTCTAATTCCTATAAAAAGAATCGACTGGACTTATAGTATGACTTGGATTACCCTCGAAATACAAGCGGCAAGCGCCGCGAACCTGTAAAGGTTCAGTCAAGGTGGCATTTGCGCGGGGTATGACTGAAGGGACCCCAAGGACATAAAGGACCCAAGGGACCGAAGGATAAGAGTCGCGCTCGGCAATCCACTGGTGACTGAATGGTTACCGCGAACCTGTAATGAGATTGAGGTTCGAGCTGGAGCTCGGACCCACGTGAGAAGACGGAAAATGATTTGCTGGCGGAGTTCAATTGGTCTAAACCGAGGAGATAAAGCGATGTCTGTCACGGCTGTTGTGGGCGCGAACTGGGGTGATGAGGGAAAGGGCAAATTCACGGATCTGTTGGCAGAGGAAGCTGATTTCGTTGTCCGCTTCCAGGGCGGGCGCAATGCGGGCCACACCGTTATCAACGACTATGGGAAATTCGCGCTGCATCTGCTGCCTTCGGGCGTCTTTCACTCGAACGTGGTCAACGTTTTGGGTCCTGGCGTAGCGCTGGATATCCGCGCTTTGCTTGCGGAACGCGAAACGCTTATGGCGCGAGGCGTTCCTGAGCCCAAACTGCGGGTTTCAGATCGCGCGCAGGTGGTGATGCCTTATCACGTGTTGTTCGATAAGTTGGAGGAGGAGCGGCTTGGACAGGCTCAGTTCGGTTCAACCCAGTGCGGCATTGCACCGTTCTATGCGGACAAGTATCTCAAGCTGGGGGTGCAGGTGGCCGATCTGTATTACGAAAAGCGTCTGCGGGAGCGGATCGAGAGGTCGCTCGATGTGAAGAATGTATTGCTCGAGCATCTGTACGGGAAGCCTTTTATCGCAGTCGATTCGCTTATGACTGATCTGCTTGACGCAGGCCGGCAACTGCATCCGTTTGTCTGCGGCACAACCGTCCTTCTCCATGACGCACTGACTCAAGGCCGTCGAATTCTTCTCGAAGGCCAACTTGGGGCGCTGCGCGACCCGGACCACGGCATCTATCCCTACTCGACATCGTCTTCGCCTCTTGCGGGGTTCGCGGCTGTGGGCGCGGGGCTGCCGGCGTCCGCCATTCAGACCATCATAGCCGTTACGAAAGCGTACTCGACGTGCGTAGGGGCCGGGCCGTTTGTGACGGAGATATTACGAGAAGAAGGAGACGCGTTGAGGAACCGAGGAGGCGATGCGGGTGAATATGGGGCCACGACGGGCCGCCCGCGGCGAGTGGGCTGGTTCGATGCCGTGGCGACGCGCTACGGATGCCGGATACAAGGCGCCACTGAAGTGGCATTGGGACTCTTGGACGTTTTGGGATACCTCGATGAGATTCCCATATGCACTGCGTACGAGATTGACGGAAGAAGCACTCGTGAGTTTCCTGTGCCAGCTTTTCTGGAACAAGCAAAGCCTGTTTGTGAGACATTGCCCGGCTGGAAATGCGACATCTCGGCTGCACGTTCCTGGGAGGCGCTTCCGCATCAGGCACAACGCTACATCGAACGCATCGAGGCATTGATAGGTGTCCCGATTCACCTGATATCCGTCGGCCCGCATCGCGACGCCGTGATTCGAAGAGCACCGGCTTCTCCGATGCTAGGATATAATGCCGCTACGAAATCCGCATAGAGTGAAAGCGACTAACGCCGCCCGTCATTCCCGCGAAGGCGGGAATCCAGTGCGACGTCTGCGGCGCGGAATCTACATTCTGGATTCCCGCGTTCGCGGGAATGACGCTATCATGCTAATCCCTCACGGGTTCCCCACAGCCGCAGCCGCAGGCATGCGGTAGATCCGGATACCGATAGATTGTGCTAGAATGATCCTAGAGAGGGAGAGTCCGGCCATGTTGAGGATGAGACTACTTCAACTTAGGCGGGCCTTGGAACCGCTGCTTCATCCATGGCCCAAGGACGTCAAAGCGGCCCAGAGGTATCTGCAGATCAATGCCGATGTGGGAACCTCGTACGGGTTCGGTTTTGTCGCGTTCGAGGGGGGCTACTTGATTCGATTTCACGAAGGTGGTGCCTTCTTCTGGGTACGTGGCGGAAAGCTCCATGCAATCAATGCCACGGCGGAGCGGTGGGCGCCGCAACTTGAGAGAGCGCCGATAGGAATCATTGAGGAGGCTGCGGTCAAGGCGGTTTCTGACCGCAGCCGAAACTGGAGGGCCGCTGCGTTGTGGCCGGCGGTTCTCACGGCCAAACAGGCCGAGAAGCTCGAGGAGGAACTGAAGCGGAATCCCGATTCGTTCAGTCTCCATTTGATACTGTTCAGGCACTATTCGACCATGTCCCTCCGAGCAGAATTGCCCAAGGCCTCTCCCGCGGAGATCGATGCCCTCGAGGCCATCAAGCCGCACTTGCTGTGGCTGATAACCAACAGGCCTCGGTTTAGGCCTAACAGTCCCGAGTTCTACTCGACACATTGTATGGGGGACAAGGATTTCTGCAGGAAAGTGACGGCGCTGTGGCTTGAGCACGCCCGAAATCACCCTGACGATCCGGATATATTGGGCAATGCCGCGGGCTTCCTGGCAAGACTTCATCCAAGACGTGCCATGACGCTTCTCGAAAAAGCTCATGCGATCGAACCCGATGAACCGCAGTGGGCGCGCGAACTCGCAATGGCCTACTTATCTCTGGCCAAGGAATTGGGGGAAGTGAAATCCGGTCACTGGATGAAACGTATGCTGCGGGAGGGTGACACGGCGCGCCCGGAACTGAGCCGCGAGGTGGGAGACCTTCTCGGCTTGCAGGAGGCATCGGGCGCTGAGCCGCTTCTCTGCGAACAGGTGGCCGCAAGAGCCTTCGCGCTGTACGATGCTGCCGCCGAACTTAAGTCTGGCAAGGACGATCTCCCCGACTGCTCGCTGCTCCCCGATTTGACCGAGCTCGCGTTTTCTCTTCAGCAATGGGACAGGGCCGAGCGATACGCGAATAGGATGCTGACGGCCTTCACTGAGATGGGGAGAAGACGGTGGTCGGACTACTTCATGCGGGATTTCATAGGGTATGCACACTCGCGACTCGGCAGACTGGCTCTGAAGAAGGGGGAACGCGGAAAGGCCGTAGAGCATTTGCTTCTCTCGGTTCGGAGGCCAAGCATGCATGCGCCGGACCTCACCTTGGCGCGTGAACTGCTCGAGGCCGGCGAGCGAGATGCAGTCGTCCGTTTCCTGAGGTATTGCAGGAGATATCACAGGCGGTTCATGCCTTGGTACGCCCGGATCAACCCATGGTCGCATTGGCGCCGCTTGAGTCATCCTCCTTGGAAGCGGTGGATAGCCGCCATTGAACGAGGCAAGACTCCGGTTTTCGATAGAAGATGAAGACAGCCGATGTGCAGCGCAGGGAAGGGAGGTGATGACAACCCATGCTCCGACCGCTGGGTCTGATTGCCGACGGCCTCCACAAAATACGTCACCGCTGGCCCAAGGATGTTCGAGTTGCCGTTAAGTACCTGCGAGGCCACTCCGACCTCGATCCGGACGACGCGTTCTACTTCGAGGGGCTTGGCGGCGGCTTCGTTATTCGGTTCAGGAACAACAAGGCCGTCTTCTGGTGCAGCGGACGAAGGATTTACGCCGTCAATGCGGCAGCCCAAAGATGGACGCCCGGTCTCGAGACCGCGCCGCCGCGTATCACCGAGGCCGCTGTAGTGGAAGTCCGTCCACGCTCCGCCGGGAGTGAGAATCGGGGCGCCTTGGGTGTCAAGCGGCTTACGTCCGGGCAGATGACCGCATTCGAAGAGGATTTGAGGTCCAACCCTGATTCCTTCCGGATACATTATGCGCTGTTTACGAATTACGCCAACAGACTCAGCGGCGAAACAGCTTTGCCGGATTGTGAGACCGCGGCAGTAGTCGAAGAAGGTGCGAAACGCCACCTGCTATGGCTCATCAAGCACAGGCCGGACTGCATATGTTGCTCCTCTGTGAGATCTCTCGTGCGGGGCGATGACCACGAGTTTCTCAGCAAAGTGAGATGTCTTTGGCGTGAACACATCGCCAACGACCCGAAAGATCCTCTGATCCTGAATTACGCGGCGGAAAACATCCAGGATGAAGACCCGGAGTTGGCTGTATCCCTATTGGAGAAGGCGCACAATCTTGACCCAAAGGAACCGAGGTGGGTCCTAAGCCTCGTCCGTTTGTACGATTCATTCGTGAGAGAGATGGTTACCGCGAAATCGAAACCGTTCGTAGGTCTCGCGCTGCGAGAGGCGGACAAGGCTGGAGCCTTCTTGAACCGCGAAAGCCGTAAACTCCTCCGCTTGCCCGAGTCCGATAGTGACGCTTCGGCGGCCTGCACACAGGCGATCTCGAAAATGATCGAGCTTCAGGATCTGGCGCTCCGACTCGAACAGGATCCACGCCAGCGTCTTTCTCTGCTAGACGATTCAGCGGAGAGGGCCATCATTGCCAAGCAATGGGACAAAGCGGAATATTACTCGATCCAGTTGGTCGAAGAGCATGAGGCGACCCATCGGAAAGGCGTTATGCCTTATCTTGTTTTCGTTGCTCACTTGCGGCTCGGGGAACTGGCGTTGAGAAAAGGCGATGTTGAGGCGGCGAAGAGTCACATGCTGCAAGCGGTAGCGGAGCCGATCGAATGGATGATGGGGTTTGCCTTGCCTCAACAGCTTCTTGAACGCGGGGAGCGAGATGCCGTACTTGAGTTTCTCCGGCGCTGTTTGGCCTACCGCAAGGCGAGCTTGCCGTTGTCCGCGCGCCTAAACCCGTGGTCAGGGCGCCGCCGCATCTATGACCTTCCCTTGCTGAAGCAATGGATAGCCGCTATTGAACGAGGCAAGACCCCGAGGCTTGGTATGCCGTGGGAATGGCAGTCTGCTTTGGAGATCGATGATCCCGTCGAATAGTTGATTGTCTCGTCAACAGTATCCAGGGCGTGACGGAAATCGAGTGCGCCGTTGTGGAAGGGATTGGATGGTAATCGGACGGCGCAGATACTGCGCGTCATTCCCGCGAAGGCGGGAATCCAGAGGGCACATTCCGCACCGTAACTTCTGTACTGGATTCCCGCCTTCGCGGGAATGACGGGAGGGGGAGAGGGAATCGTACCAATTCGCATTCAAACGGATATCGGAATGACGGTGCGGGTGGTAGAGCGAACCTCGCGGTGAGCCACCCTCACACGCTTTACCCCGGCTCGGCAGGGGCCTCGCCCTCCCGGAATGTATCCGTTTGAAAGTAACTTGGTATGAGACGGATTGTCCGAGCTGGAGCTCGGACCTACGGCATCATCTGACTTTGAGGACTTTTGCTTCGCGGGTGGGTTTCCTGGCGCCGGGCGCGAGTGAAAAGACCAGGGCCGGATCGGACGGGTAGGCTCCCATGTCAGCGCCGTAGAGGGCGATGCCTCCGACGTGTTGCGCATCGGGCCTGACTTCGAAGCGGAGTGTGACTACGCGGTTGCCGTTCAGGGCGGCGTTGAGTGCATCGAGGGCTTTGTCCGTTATGGGTATGTCGAGCACTTCTCCGCGTGATCCGTGTTGGTAGTTGGCGACGTGCGAGAGGATCCCCAAGGCATCCGCGAAATCGTTGTTGATGGTGACTTGGTGGAAAGGAATGCCGTTAAGTGAGATCGTGATGTCGGTGGGCCAGAGCTTTCCGTCCGTCTGAGGGTAGTCGAGGGGATTTGTGCGTGCGGGCCAGTCGAGCCTTTCCGTCGACGCTTTCGATGCGACCTCGGCGACGAGTTTGCATCCGGCGATCTTGTCGGGCTTGAGGCGCATCGGCAGTTTGATCCGATACTCGAAGAATCCCGATTTGAGGCCGAACGCTTTTCCGGGTTTGGGCGCGATCGAACCGGAGACCGGCTGATCTGAGGGGTGGACGGAATGGACGGAGTGGACTGTCGAGTGGGAGCTTGAGCCTGCCGGGAAGTTGCATGCGGAGAAGGCATTGACGGGGAATGACGCGGCGTATTCGTCGGGCTTGAACCACGCTTCGCCGCGGGCATCGATGACGCAGTAGTTTGCGGCAATGCGTTTGCCGTCTTGCAGGATCTCGGCAAGGACGGTCAGGACTCCCGTCACGCCGGGCATGTTGACATCGAAGCTTCCTTGTTGGCCGACAGTGAAGGGCTTCACGTCGATATCGCGTTCGACAGGCTTGAACCACGCGCTCCATGGCGTCCCGTTTACGGTTGTGCCGAAGGCGGAGACGCGCAACTTAAGGCCGGCGCGCTCGGACCAGTGGCTGACAAGTATAGGGACGGCAACGTGGGCGAACGGGTCGACGCGCTGGTACGGCGGGCAATCGAGCACCGGAAACTCTTCATTCTGGAGGTCGGCGAGCGTGATCCCCGCGGGATAGTTGTACTCTTTGGGGGAGCGGTCGTAATTCATGAAGCCGTTGTGTTCCCACTCGATGTCTTCGAGTTCGGTGTATACGTATCCGCAGATCTTGTCGTGCTTGCGCAGGAGGTTCGTGAGGAACAGAAATACCCACGAGATATCGCGGTCGCCTCCGCCTGCTGAGACGCCGCCGTACTCGGAATTGATGAGCGGCGCAGTGTCCTGCTTCCGGCCTTTCACGTAATTGAATTCGGAACCTGGAAATGTGCTCTGCACGACTTTGTTCACGTGCGCCGCGGCCGCTCCATAATTGTCGATGTAGAAATGCCAGGAGTTGACGTCGGTCTGTACATGGTCATAACTACAAGCGGAGTTATCCTCGACGAGCCGCGCGGGATCCAACTGTCTTGCGAGAAGATACATGTTTTGGACCCATTGCTGTGTTTCGGGAGTATACCCGCCGTCGCCGATCCCCCATGTCTCATTGAAGTTGCACCAGGCGATGATGGAGGGATGATTGAAATCGCGGTCGATGGCAGCGCGGAGCGTCTGTTCCCACAACGTGTGTGCGCGGGCTGTGTTCTTGGTGAAGTTGGGCATGTCGCACATCAACATGATGCCCAAATGGTCGGCCCAGTATAGTGCGCGCGGCTCGTCGACCTTGATATGAATGCGGATGAAGTTCAGTCCGAACTCCTTCGCCTTGGTGTAGTCGTTTCGGATGAATGCGTCGTCGGGGTGAGTGTAAATGCCCTTGGGGTTGAATGACTGGTGCAACGCGCCGCGAAGAAAAATGGGTTTGTTGTTCAGGAGGATGTACTCCTGACTCGAGCCACCATATGTACCACGCGAGATCTTCCGCATGCCGAAATAGGTGTTAACCCAATCCTCGACGTCGTCTGCCCGGCTCAGGACGATCCGCGCATCGTAAAGCGTCGGCGAATCAGGCGACCAAAGTGCGGGTGAGTCGATCGGCAGGACCATGCGGACCTCATTGACGCCGGCTTTGCAGGCGACGTTCTGCTTCATGGAGAAGCGGTGCGGCCCTTCTATCGCGTGAACGGCAACGTTGTAAGTTCCCGCCGCAGGCGTCTCGATCCGGCAATCGAATTCAACGCGGCTGTTGTCGATATCCGGCGTGATGTGGGCGTGTTTGACATAGGATTCGCCGCGGTACTCGAGGTACACCGACTGCCAAATCCCGCCTGAGGGCGTGTACCAACCCGTCTGTTTCCCCGTCGGCGTCTCAGGATCGGTCACGTCGTACGCACGTACAGTGAGGCGTGCGGGCTTACCGGGCTTTAGGACGTCGGTCAATTCGACTTCGAATGGCGCGTATCCGCCCTCATGCTCGGCGACCTGCTTTCCGTCGATCCAGACGGTTGCCTGCCAGTCCACGGCGCCGAAGATCAGGAATACCCGCCGGCTCTTAACGCTGGCGGGAACGGAGATCTCGCGCTGATACCACGCCGCGCCTTGGTATTTCACATCATAAATGCCGGATAGTTCGCTCTGCCATGGGAACGGGACCCGGATCTTCCGAGAATAGTTGTGCGATGCAACCCAATTTTCCTGAAGCCCAACGTTTCCGGGATCGAAATCGAAATCCCATGTTCCGTTCAGCAATGCGAACGGGCGCATCCAATCGGGCCGTGGGGGGAGATCGATATCTTCGCTCACGAGGTCTCCGGAGGAGACCGCGGCACTGAGTATCGAGAGGGCGCATACAACACTCATGGCAGAAATCCTTTCATAAGAATGTCTGGGGTTCTACATCAGAGAGGGCACAACACTTGCCGGAATGACTTCGAACCAGCCGAGATATGATTTTAGCAGACGACAGGGCGCATCACAACGGCTCCCAGTTCAAAGAGCAGGCAGCCGCCCGAGTCTTCCGGTTATGGTCTTTATCTCACAGGGTTTGATGTCGATTTCGAGTTCGCGTCCGGCTTTGAATCCGCCTCCTGTTTTGTTTTCGAGGAGGTCCGCTTCCGAGCACGACTCAAGTGCAGCACTTGCAGTGACTCTGGCCGTGCATGGCTTTCCATTGGTCTCACACAAGCGCAGGATGAGGTCGTCCGAGTCGTATGCCTTTTTGACGACCTCGAGCAGGACATTCTCCGGTTCGAGTGAGAAGAACGATATCTCGGCGGGCAAGGGGCCTCCATGCTGCGCCGTTGGAACGGCTTTCATCGGGAAGTTGAACTCGTATCCCGCCCGCATGACGTGGTTTTCCTGCCACGGACCCTTGTGGGCGATGATGGCGTAATCGACGATGTGAACGCCCTCTTCCGTGTTGCAGGCGGGCCGGGTCGGACTCCGGAGAATGCTCATGCGGACCGTGCCTTCCTTGACGTCGTGCGCGTACCGGCAATTGTTCAGCAGTGCAACGCCGTAACCATCGGCGTAAAGGTCGATCCATTTCTGTGCGGGATACTCATTGCCGTCGGCGGGGCGGACAATCGTCGCATAGGGTGCATCATAGGTCACCTGGGGGTTTTTCAGATCAAGCGGAAACGCGACCTTGATCATTTTATGCGTTTCGTGCCAATCGACAATGAGTCTGAAATCGACACGCGGGATGCCGTGGTACAAGCAGATCTCCTGAGTGAATCGCGAATTCTGGTAAGCCCGTTCCACCCGGAGGGACGTTCGCACCGGGTTGTCCTCGACCAGCTTGATCGACGGTTCCGTCATAATCTCGCGCGCGACTCCCGGCGGGAACGGCGCACAGTCATGTCCGAGGACAAATCGGCCTTCGGAATCACCGTCGTCGTCGATGGCGATTAGCATGTTGCCTTTGGCTTCCGCGGCGAGGCATTCGCGGTTGTTCATCTTGTCAAGGAGCCGCGAGATATAGCCGGTGTGGGGGTCTATCTCGACGCGGTATAATTCGTTTTCCAATGCATGTCTCTGCGGCGGCTCCTGTATTTCCGCGGGACCCGCGGGAAGCGCGTGATAGATCTTGTATCCCAATGATGGAACACCGTTCGCGACGAAAACCCCACGCAGGACCTGCTTTTTGCCGTCAACGCGGCGCTCAAGGATATGGGCGGGCGTCTCGTGTCCGCGGGCATCTTTCACCTTCACGGCTTGCTGCGGCTCCTTTGAGTCCCTGGACTCGATTTCAAACTCCACCGGGCCGGATCGCGTCCACGACAGGGGATTGAACACTACCAGGGGAATTCCTTCACCGGTCGTGTCAATTCTGTCTGTGATGGCCTTCAGCGCTTCGCTTGTAATGAACGCGCAGGATTCGCGGACGCTGAGGTACTGCTGCATGGCATCTATTACCGCCGGCGGGATGGCGCTGCCGCCAAGCACATCGTGGAATTGGTTGAACAAGAGTTTCCTCCAGGCGTCCTCCAATTCGACTTCCGGATACTCATATTCGAATTGGGCAGTAGCGATCGAGGCCCACTTTTCAGCGGTCAGCAACAGGTTTTCGCACTCGCGGTTGTTTTTCTTGATCTCGCAACAGCCGGTCAGGTCGCCCTGGAGCTGAAATCCGAGTTCGTCGTTCAGCGTGGGCAGTTTCGGCTCCTGGTCCAGGATGGTTTTCGCGTAACGGCTGAAAGTATTGAACCTAATCTCCGTGTCCGGGGCCGATCTTTTCGCCAGGTCCAAGACGACCTTGATATGTTCGGCGCTCAACCCTCCGCCGTGGTCTCCACCACCTGTTATCGCCATGACGTCGTGAATGCCATACTTCGTGCGAATCGTGTCGACGGCTTCCGATATGACGGCTTCGGGTCGTTTTCCGCGCGGCGGGAGGTCCATGAAAAACGGGTTGACCGCCAGCACCTTCGATCCATCCGGCGCCTGCCACCAAAAGAGTTGATCGCCTTTCTCGCCTCGAAGGAACATGTAGGCGTTGATGCCGGTCTTTGCGAGGATCTGCGGCAACTGCCATGGATGACTCCAAGCGTCTTCCTGCCACCCCGTTGTGACGTCGATTCCGAACTTCTGCCTCCAGTAACGTTTGCCCATGACGCATTGGCGCACCAAAGCTTCCCCGCAAGGTTCCCCGCCTTCCGCTTCGACGTACATGCCGCCGACGATTTCCCACCGGCCTTCCCGGATATGCTGTTTCATTTTTTCGAACAGTCGCGGATAATGCTGTTCCGTCGCATCGTATAACGGAACCTGGCTCGCGTTGAACGTGTATTCCGGGAACTGGTCCAGGTTGTCGGCGGCGCGCGTGAAAGTCGGTTTGCAGCAGCGGTGAATCGTCTCCGGGTCATACCGCCACAACCAGACGACGTCTATGTGCGATTGCGGTACAATGTGGATTGTGGTTTGTTGTTTCATCTTCGACTCCCGGTCATTGTCCGTTCCACCATAAGCAGAAATGGGCATCGCGCACGCGAGGATACACAGGCAAACACTGACAACGTAGTCGTTCATCTTCGTACGCCAATGCACTCCACGCTCTCCAATTGGGGGAGAAAAAACAGCGGCACTACAACTCGTTCAGTAGAGCGCGGCAGGCTTCCGCTTGGACGGAATCCTGAAGACTCACGGACAAGCTAGCTACGACCGATTTGGCGGTCTCTCTGGGCAGCTTCTTAAGAAGGTCGCGTGCGAACTGTGATGTGCCTTTGTCGATATTGCCTCCGTAGATATTGGATGACTGGGGCCTCGGAAGTGCAATCCCCATCAGCACCACAGTTGCGGCTTCGCAATCGGATTGGCTGAGGATCGCTTGTTCCGCGGCGGCGGCGATTTCATCCGGATTGGGGCAGTAGTACCGGGTAGGACTGAAGACTGTATGAAGGACGGCTCCGGCCACCAGGATGGCCGCCGGGACCGGGCGCCCCTCGAGCGAACGCCGCAACTCGTAAGCAGCAAAATACTCCTCAAAATCCTTGGGCTCAGCTTCGACTTTCTTCAACTCGGCCAACGTCTCGTGTTCGAGGCGATCAACCGCGGGGCTTTTCCAGGCATTCAGCCGGTCACAGTGGAACTGGGATATGTAGAGCTGATACTGCTCTTCGCCGCCAACAAAGCCGAGCTTCTCGTGCAACAGTCCCTGAACGTAGAAGGGCATTTGAGCAAACCAGTGGAAGCCAAACGCTGTGCCGAGGTCGACCTGAACGGGCATCCCTTCCCCGGCCATTTGCGTCGTCCAGGGAATATCGAGTTTCAAGATGGGGACACTCGCCGTTCCGGTTTCTGTCGGAAAGAGGACCAATTCCGCGAACCCCTCGATGATCTCCGTTTTGAGAGACCGCGTCCCAGTGCCCACGCGCATTGGTTCGGGCAAGACATTCAGGTCACTGTCTGGCAGTTGCTCGTATTTCCCCGTATCCTGGATGTGTCTGTGGGTGATTCGAAAGATAACGCGGTAGGCCTTCTGGCTCTGCATGCGGACGCTTGGTCGCGTGTCGCACTGCTGAACGCTCCAGTAACCGAGGCGAAGCGGCAACTGCGTGACCACTTCCAAGGCAGCGTTCACCGCTTCTCCAACGGGCGAGTTCGTCTGGAAGATTGGCGCGCCTTTCGGAGCGGGCCGTCCCATCGCGGCGCAGAGCCGTTCCACGAAAGCTCCGGTGAAAGGGAACTCGCCCGGATAGCCCCTCCATTCAACATGCCCGTCGAAGTACAACACAAGACCGGCGCGATCGCCGGATTTCTCGGGAAGCTCCCATGCGAGTGGCAGAACGCTTTGTGTCTGGAACGACGCCGCGGGATTCATGACGTCCAGGATAAAGAACCGCTCGATGCCTTCACGGAAACGATAGATGGCCATGGACGCCGCTCCCGGCTCGAGGGGAACATCCTGGTAACGCACCTGTTCCGGCTCGCGTTTCGCATACTCGTCCAGCAGGCGCAACCCCATGTCCTCATTGCTCAGCACGTGGCCGAGATAGCAAATGGGGCGCGGGCCCTTCCCAGCCAGGTAAGCGGCCAGCCGCGTACCTTCCGCGGTTTGAGCGAGGTAGCCGGCCAAGGCTTTTGGGTCGGGCACGAACGTGGCGGCATCGGGAGCCCTTGGAGGGTACAGCGTCCCGCGGCTCTCACTCGAGTAGACCCTCAAGACAATGCCAAACTGCCTAAGAGCGGCTTCGCGATCAGCAATGTGTGAACGCCCCGCCGAACATCCAACAGTGACAGCGGCCAACACGACTAAGACCCCCGGCCAACTCGGGCGCGAGACCGCACGCGGTGTCATTTCAAGTGCCTCCCTGACATCTGAGGGTAATCGATTTGACAACACCCTGCTGGGATTATAACACGGCGCATATGGCCACAGGTTGAGTCGACGCAATGGCGCCATTCCTTTCAGTAAGAGTGTCCGTTTGGGTTCCACAGGTTGCGCGCGGATCGAACGAAGGCGTCGACGTTTCTTTCCGGGGTGTCGCGAGGGACCATTTCGCCTGAGTTCATAATGTGGCCGCCGAATCGGCTGACGTTGGCAATAATGCGCGCGACCTCGGCCCGGATGTCATCGGGCGTGCCGCGGCAGATGATCGCAAGAGGATCGACGTTGCCGCATAGGCACACACGGTTTCCTGCTATTTTGCGGGCCTCTTCGATGTCGAGTCCAGGACCAATGCTCAGGATCGAGAATCCTGCGCCGGCCTGCAGATTGACCATGGCGGAAAGCTCTTCGCTTGCATGGTACATGACGATGCCACCATGCTCGCGGTACGCTGCTGAAACGCGGCGAGCAGGCTCCAACGCGAATTCGCGGTAGATATCGGGGCTGATGAGATGGCCTGATGCGTTGCAGTCGCCGAACCAGATCGCGTCCGCGCCTGCTCGTATCTGATCGAGGCCGAACCGGATCTGGTAATCCTCGAAGAACGCCATGGCTTCGCGAACAAACTGGGGGCGGTCGTAAACGAGTGTCAAAGTCTCCGCGATGCCGAATGCCAGCGTGGCGGAACTGAACGGCGCCGCCGTTCGCCCGGTTACGCAAACGCGGTCGCCAAAATGGTTTTTCACGGCGGTGATGGCATCGAGGAGCACCTTCATGCGGCCCTCGATGCGGTAGCCGTGCTGGCGAAGCGCCGCAAGACCGGCGGGGGTTGCAGGCAGATAGTCGCATGTTGCCGGCAAAATGTTGCCCTCGCCTTTGACGCCTACGCCGAGGGGCTCGAATTCGATGCAGTCATCCACCTGGAGCCACGCCCAGTCATAATCGAACCGCTCGATGGCCTCAATCTGGACTCGGGCCATCTCTCGTGCGTCGCGACTGTAAAGGTCATACCTGCTCCCGCACACGCGAACGTCCATTTCCTCACTGCAGATAAACACCGGGAGGCGATTGGGGACTTTCATCGCGATTGCTTGGCGGATGTCGTCCAGCACACCGTGATAAGCCATCGGCATTCTCCTCCGCGCTTCGCGTAACTTCCATGGGTCCGAGATGACTTCGGTCTCATCCACTGTTCCGCATTATGCCACGAGGAATGCTTCGGTTAGAATAGCCAGAGGTGTACCAAGGTCCGCGTGTAGCCGAGGGACCTCAAGGACGAAAGGGACCAAAGCGACGGGAACGACAGGCGTTCTTCATTGGGCGAGTATAGAGGACAGATACATGGGTATAAGGATTGAAGCGATGAAGAGAAATATGCGCGTTTCACGCAGGGTGTTTTTGGGCGTTTCAGGGGCTGCCGTCACAGCGGGCATCGCTGCCACCGCATCCCCGGCCGAGATCGCTGCGCCATCGAGCGCGAAACTGCCGAAGTGGCATGGGTTCAATCTGCTGGAGAAGTTCATGATGCCGCAAAATGGGCGGTTTGTCGAGAATGACTTCGCGGGGATCCGTGAACTCGGATTCGACTTTGTTCGGCTGCCGATGGACTACCGCTGCTGGACCGACCCGAATGACTGGACGAAACTGCGCGAGGAGGTGTTGAAGGAGATCGATGAGGCCGTTTCGCTTGGTGAAAAGCACCGGATCCACGTGTGTATGAACTTTCACCGGGCGCCGGGATTTACGGTTGCCGAGCCCCCCGAACGCAAGGAGCTGTGGAGCGATGATGAAGCCCTGAAGGTTTGCGCCTTACACTGGGCGCGTTTTGCGGAGCGTTATGCCGGGATCCCGAATGAGCGGCTCAGTTTCAATCTGTTTAACGAACCGACTTTCGTGTCCGGCCCGGTGTATCGGCGCGTAGTGGCTCACGTGCTTGAAGAGATCAGAAAGCATGACGCGACCCGGCTTGTTATCTGCGACGGCCGGCTTTGGGGGAGGATGCCTCCCGATGAATTGTTGGATTTGGGCGTGGCGGCAGCGACCCGAGGATACGAACCGATGCCTCTGACGCACTATAAAGCCGAGTGGGTCAAAGGCGCTGACAAGTACGACGTCCCAACCTATCCCCTCAAAGAAGGCGACAAACTCTGGAACAAAGACTATCTCCGCGAACGTCTTATTACGCCGTGGAAGGCGCTTGAGGCCAAGGGCATGGGTGTCATGGTCGGCGAGTTCGGGGCCTACAACAAGACGCCGCATCCCGTCGTGCTGAGCTGGATGCGCGACTGCCTGGACTTGTGGAAAGAGGCGGGTTGGGGTTGGGCGATGTGGAACTACCGCGGCAGTTTCGGCATTGTAAACAGCGATCGGCCCGACGTAGTTTACAAGGATTTTCATGGGTACAAGCTCGATTCTGCTATGTTCAGCGCGCTTAAGTCGGCCATGTGAGTTGGGATGATATGCGAATCTACGGGTTGACCGGAGGCATTGGCTGCGGCAAGTCAGAGGTGGCGCGACGCTTGACCGAGCGGGGCATTCCGGTCATCGACGCGGACCTTGTGGGGCATCAGGTATTGGAGCCCGGAGGGCCGGCCGTGGATGCCGTCGTCGCTGCCTTCGGCGAGGCCATTCTTACGGAAGGGATGATCGACCGAGAGAAGCTCGGGGCGGTTGTGTTCTCCGATGACGCGGCTAGAGAGAAGCTCATCGCGATCACGCATCCACTCATTACCCGGATCATCGCGGAACAGTGCGCGGATCTCGTCCAACAGGGGCATTCCTCGATTGTGATCGAGGCTACATTGCTTGCAGAAGACGGCAAGCGCGAGGCATGGATGAGCGGGCTCATCCTGGTGCTTTCCGGTGAGGACCTGAGGCTTGCGCGGCTCGTGAGTTCACGCGGCATGGACCCGGCGGACATCGGGAAACGGATGGCCGCTCAGACGCTCCCGGAAGAAAAGGCGCCCTTGGCGGACTGGGTGATAGAGAACAATGGGACTTTGGACGAACTGCGCGCCGCAACGGACTCCGTTGTTGAAGCCATCCGAGGACTCGATGCCGAAGGCTGAAGGGACAGGGTGGACAGGGTGGACGGTTCGAACTTCCGCTTTCGCAGGTAGCATGCGATTTCCATGGCCGCGACCTCGACCGGCACGATCAAGGACTTGGGGGCAGTGTCTTGACCTTCGGAATGTTGCATGCCACGATTGTCCACGGTGCGGATCTCGCTGGCGACGATGCCCCTGTGCTGAACACGCGTTTCCCTTGAAAACGCTTTGCCACGATCATTTTCTCCTTCAGCGTCTAACCGTAAAGGGCCTCATATTGCGCGATACGCGTGTCCCAGGAGTTCTTTTGGAGCAGCGTGTTCTGAATAAGGCGTTTCAAGACGACCTTGTTCTGGAATGCCCGGTAGGCCCGTCGAGCCGCTTGGACCATGTCGTGATCGGTGACTGAGTCTTCGAAGAGAAACCCATTAGGCGAGGGGAATCGGCTTGTCTCCAGTTCGGAAACCGTATCGGCCAATCCGCCCGTCTTGCGCACGATCGGAATCACGCCGAAACGTTGACACTCCATTTGCGCCAGGCCACAAGGCTCATAGCGGGACGGCATCAGGAGGAAATCGGATATGGTGTAATGCAGCGCCGTGGCCTCGACCGGCCCCAACTGGGGCGGGTTGATGACAAGCGTGTCAGGCCGCGCCTTTGCGAGTTCGTCGAGGGTTGTCCATGCCTTTCGAAGTTCGGGGGTCGTGCCTGGGACTTCCCCCGTGGAGATGACACATCGCGCGAATTCGGTGATCTCCGGCATGCTTTCCGCTAGAATGCGCGCCCCTTTCTGCTCATCCCATCGCGCGCGGAACGACAGTACCGGCGCGGCATCGTCTTTCCATTTCCAGTCGGCGTACAAAGTCTTGCGTGCGTCCCTCCGCGCGCGCAGAATGCCGTCAATGGAGTCTGTGCCGTCATACTTGAGGCCAGGCATCCGCCATCGGTTCTCATCGATCCCGTTGAGGATGCCGTGGAGCTTTCCGGCGCGGCGCAACCCAAGCAACACACCCTCGAGCCCAAACCCGAAGTCCGGCCCCGAGCAAATCTCCTCGGCGTACGTCCGGCTGACCGCGTTGACCATGTCGGCAGAAACCAAACCGGCTTTGAGGCAGTTCGCACGTCCGTAATACTCGAAGCAGTCGATCGAGAAAAGGCTCCACGGTAAACCTGCATAGGCGACGAGTCCTGGGTCTCCCAGGCCCTGCGACAGAAGATTGTGAATCGTCAGGAGTGTCCTGGCGCCGGCGATGGGCGCATCCGGGTTCGTCTCCCGAAGATGCCTGATATATGTGGCAAGAAGCGCCGCGTGGGCATCATGGCAATGGATCGCGTCCGGCACCCACTGGGACGTCTGCGAGCCGAGGAAGTCGAGTACGCCTCGACAAAAGGCGATCCATGGTTCATGATTTGGCCAACTGTACACGTCCTTAGTGTCGCGCGCCGTTGCGAAATGCGGATGCACCGAGAGAAGATATACGGGCAACTGCAGGTCGGTTTCCCCATGTACGGCTACGGACGTCTCGTACACTTTCCCGACCTGCGTCGCGCCCACGCCAAGCCCGACCACAAGTCGTTCAGTCAGAAGCTTCGCATTTTTGAGGAGGAACGCATATCCGGGGACTGCGATCCGGACATCGTGGCCGCGGCGCCGCAACGCGCCTGCAATACCGAGGATGTAACCTGCCACCCCTCCCACGCATGCGAGCGGGGCCATCTCTGTTGCTACAAGCAGCACTTTGCGTTTCTTCATACCCCTGGCTCCCTCCTGAGAATCTCGGCTTGAAGTATTGGGCGTATCTTCTCAATTGCGCGGTGTCCGTTCAAGATGGCTTGTCGTAAAGGTTCAGTCACGGTGGAGTGCGCGTGGGCTGTGACTGAAGGGACCCAAAGGACATAAAGGACCGAAAGGACCCAAAGATAAGAACCGCGCTCGCCAATCCACTTGTGACTGAATGGTTACTGGCTTGTCTGCAAACCACGTTGCTTTCGGCATTAGGGGTGAGTAGGCTTGTTAAGACAGGTTCTTGGAATGGGATCGGGAGTGAGAGGGGAAGGGTGTGGCTATGGGTGAAAAACTAGCGATTCACGGCGGGCCGAAGTGTGTCGGAGGGCCGTTGCCATCGTGGCCGTGGTTTGACGATCGGACGGTCCAGGCGGTTGCGGATACGCTGTTGAGCGGCAGGGTGAATTATTGGACCGGGCCGAAGGGGATGGAGTTCGAGAAGCGGTTTGCGCAATGGCAGGGGTCGAAGTTCGCGATCAGCACTACGAACGGGACGAGCGCGCTCCATACGGCCCTTGCCGGCCTCGGCATCGGACCCGGCGATGAGGTGATCGTTCCGAGTTACACGTTTATCGCGAGCTCGTTCTCGATCCTGCAAGCAGGGGCGATCCCGCGGTTCGCGGATGTCAATCGCGATGACCATTGCATCAGTTTGGCCTCCGCCGAAAAGCTGGTCACCAAGCGCACGAAGGCGATCATGCCCGTCCATCTATACGGTAACGTTGCAGACATGGACCCCCTTCTGGATTTCGCGAAGAGGCGCAATCTCTACATCGTTGAGGACAATGCCGAGGCATTCGGGGGTGTATATAAGGGCAGGAAGACCGGAAGCATCGGCCACGCCGGGGCGTGCAGTTTCTGTCAGAACAAGACCTTTACGACCGGGGGCGAGGGCGGCATGGTTACTACGGACGACGAGGACGTGGCGTGGCGGTGCCGCAGCTTCCGCGATCATGGTTACGACGTGCGGGAGCGTCTGCGTCTGCTCGAAATGGAACAGAAGCTTCCCTATATCCACAACATGCTGGGCTGGAACTACCGCATGACGGAGATGCAGTCCACGATAGGTCTGTGCGAACTGGACCGGCTGGACAACTGGAACATGCCGCGCCGCAGACGGAACGCGCAGATTATTCTCGATGCGTTGCGGGACGTGCCTCAGGTTCTCTATCTGCCTATTGACACGCCCGAACGCCGGAACGGCTGGTACGTTTTCCCGATAACGCTCGACATCGACAGGATGACGTGCGACGTGAAGACGTTTCTCGATGCGCTCGGCGCGGAGGGCGCGCCGTGCTGGAGAGTGTTCTGGCCGCAGTGTCACACGGAGCGAGCGTTCCGCGAACACAACGGGTTCGGCAACTCGAAGTTCCCGTTCGAGAGCAAGGAATACGCCGACGCGGCTTGCGTGGATTACGGGAGGGTCGACGTCCCGAACGCTATGTGGCATCAAACGCGCACGTTTATCACCTTCATCTTCCCGACGTACGAGGAGGAGCATATGCACGGCATTGCCAAGGCCATAAGGAAGGTCGTCGCGGCATACTCGAAGTAGGGGAACAGGGACGAAAGGGACAAAAGGGACGAAAGGGACGGAATGGTTGAAGTTGGCTTGATAGGGGGATGGGCCGCACCATGAAAACAAAATGGGGGGTCTTGGGTTCGGGCGGCATTGCGCGGCGGCGCACGATTCCCGAGGGGATCACCAAGGCGAGCAATGCCGAACTGGTTGGCGTCTATGACACGAACCGTGTGGTGAACGATGAAGTCGCACGGGACTTCGGAGCGAAGGCGTGCGAGAGCGAGGATGATCTGCTCTCGAGCGGCTGCGATATCGTGTACATTGCGTCGCCGAATAGTTTTCATTGCGCCCAGGCGCGTCGGGCGGCGCAGTCGGGCAAACATGTTCTGTGCGAGAAGCCGTTGGGCATGACGGTGTACGAGGCCGAACTCATTATCAATGCGTGCGCGCTGCACAAGGTGAAACTGGGCATCGGCTTCATGATGCGGTTTCACGCGCAGCACCAGGAGGCCTTGAAGATCGTCCGCGAAGGGCGTCTCGGCAAGCCCGTCTTCGCGCGGGCGCAATTGTCTTGTTGGTATCCTCAGATGGCCGGTGCGTGGAGGCAGGATCCGGTATTGGGCGGCGGCGGCAGCCTGATCGACATGGGCAGCCACTGTATCGATCTTCTGGAGATGTTCTTCGGGCCGGTTCGTCGCGTGTTCTGCACTACCGGGTGTCTTGTTCAATCCTATGAAGCCGAGGACACGGCTTTGGCGCTGCTCGAGTTTGCTGATGGCGCCAAGGGCGTCGTGGACAGTCTCTTCAACGTCCCGGATGAAAGCTCGAAGAACCGGCTTGAATTGTATGGATCCTACGGGAGCATTCTCGCGGAAGGCACCATTGGCCAAGGCGAGATTGGCGAAATGACCGCTTGCCTGCAAGAATCCGTTAAGGGGTACGAGGCCAATCAGACACGCGAGTCCGGCAAGGGAGTGCGGATCGCTCCGCCACCCGTCAACATGTACCGCGCGGAAGTTGAGGCATTCGCAGAGGCAGTCTTACAGGACAGAGACCCGCCCGTCGACGGCGCCGCCGGTCTCCGGAGCCAGAGGGTCATGGCTGCGTGTTACGAGTCCGCGAGGGAAGGCCGGCCCATATACCTTGATTAGGCCCTTTCCTCAGACGCGAATCGGAACAATCATGAAGGGGATGACGCACGAGTAGAGTCTTCTCTGGGTCGAGAAGACGATGTAGTTGTGGAGCCATCGCGTCAACACGGTTTCTTCGGGAAAGACGAGTTGTCCTCCGAAGAAGATGCTTTGGGGAAAACGTTGAAGGATCGTGGGGGCGAGTTTCAGGATCTCTTCGACGACGTCGGTCCCGACTGAGGCATAGCTTTCAGCGTAAAAACCCTCACGCTTCATGAATTCCACATACCGGTTCATTTGGGCATCGACGTGTTGACGAAGGTGTTCGATCTCCTGCGCACCCTTGAAAATGCCTGCGTCGACGATTCCGATCTGCACGAAAACATAGCTCTTGAAGGTCTCGCCGAACATTCTCTTTACGTTGAAGGTATAATACCAAGTTGCATTCAAAGATACACTGAGAAGCGTCTCTGGACAATCTGAAAATCAGGAACTCAAGAAGATGATCAGGCGTTGCGGCTAAAGTCGTTTCCTGACTTCGTGAGTTCCAGATTCTTTCATGTTGAACGAGAGTATTAGTATCTCTTTGAATGCGAATCGGTATAACAGGGTACAGTTACGAATGGCGCTAAGTTAAGGTAGGATCAATCAGCATGTTGCCCATTAGCCCGCTTCAGCGGGCTCCTCTTTGCACCCTCCTTCAGCAGGGGTGAAAGCGATGATCCAAGTGCACGAGGGCGCTTCAGCGCCGCTTCTCGAAATGCTTCAGCAAATGCATCGGGCTAAAGCGGATCGAAAAGCCACGCTTAAGCGCGCTAAACCTAAGAGCAGCTCCAGCCCACCCCGGTTGAAACCGGGTGCAAAGAGGAGCCTGCTAAAGGCAGGCTAATAAGGTGCTTACGCAGGGCAGTTCCCCCTCCTGTACCATTCCGCGGGCGTAGCGCAGGCCTTAACTTAGCGCCATTCGGTACAGTTCCCCTTTATTTGGGTGCTCACTGCTCTTTCCGATAGCCTTGTCCTTACGCCAGCCACGCTGACGGCCTACGGGCAGGGGGCGGATACGCCGCACGAGGAATGTCTCCACTTTGCTCATGAAACTGTCACTCGCCAGAGGACGTCCCGTCTGCGTACGGATTCGCAGCAGCCGGACCATACCTTCATCGTCAGGCTCCGTCAGAACCTCTTCGCAGTCTTCTGGTGAAACCTTTCAGCGCCATCTTGCGACATCCAGCAACTGCGTTGGCTCGCGGCGCCCCGTGTGGATTGCAGCGCTGGACGACGGATGCCGGCAAGGCAGCCGCACCAGCCATGCCCCACATCTTCTTTCCTTACGCCGTTTCCTGCTTCGATCTTTTTGATTGCGGCTGTGCCACACTGTGGCCTGCCCGTCAATTGCGCTGAATTGCTCCATCTCCCCAAACCCAATGCGGTGTCTTTACGCGACATTACAGTCTATTTCTATCCCGAATTCGATTCGTCATTCTTGGGCTTTAGGAGATCCTTTAGAGCCTCGAATGGGCGGAAGCCTGAGGGGGACTCTTGGCCGCTGTCGCTGAAGACCGAGCCTTCGTAGTAGCCGCTGCGTTCGTAGTCCTGGTGTTCGTTGTCATGGCAGTAGAGACATAGCAGCTCCCAGTTGCTGCCGTCGGGCGGATTGTTCATGTGGTCGTTGTCTTTGTGATGGACGGTGAGTTCACGAAGTCTCTTGCCTGAGAACTCCCGGCAACACCTCGCGCAGACGTGTGGGAAGAGTTTGAGCGCTTGCTCGCGATAGCTCTGCTCTCGAAGCGCTTGGTCACGCCGTACGCCGGCAAGGAATTGAGCGTCTTTCTCAGGATCCGGCCGCTTTTTCTCGGGTGGCATTTTATGGCACCTCGATACATCGGATGAACTACGGATAAACACGGATAGATGTTTTGCTGCGCATCTAATGCTTGTGAGTGTAAAAGCGTTGGGCACTTGTGTCAAGGCGCCTGTGACATGCTCAACGCATATGACTCAATACATCAACTCGCCATCGTGACTTCGAGTTTGTCTCCGGCGCGGAGCAGGACCTCGTTCTTGAAATCGAGGGTGACGTGTCCCTCTTTGGCGTGAGATGTCGCGTGGACCGGCGCGCCTTGGATCGTTACGCGGATCTTCTTTGCCTTGGTGTTCGTCTCGAGTTGGAGGCGTGTGATCCTGAGTTTGCCGTGGCGGACTTCGATGGAGTTCCTCTGATCGCGATCATTGCGCGCCTGCTCGAGGGTTATCCAACCCTCGGCTGTGGTGACGAGGGCGCGGTAATTCTCCGGGGTGATGCGCGGCGCGAAGCCCAGCCATCCTTTGGGGCCGTGGTACTGGAATCCCGCCAGGGCGAGATAGACGCCCCAACTAGCCATGGCGCGGGCGTAGTGATCGCCGCACTCGACTTCGTTGTAGGGGTTGAAGAGGTCCGGGTGATAGCGGTCGTGGACGGCGCGGCAGATCGCGAGTCCTTCCGTAAGTTTCCCCTCCCAGATCATGTGTCCGGCCACCTGGTACTCGATGCCGGTCCAGACTTCCTCGCGGTAGCGTGTTCCCTCGGAGAGATAGTCGCCTTTCGGCCACGTACACGTGATCAGGCCGGCTTGGCCGGGCGTGACAAACCAGCGGAAAGGTTTGTGAGCTTCGTTGTACGGTGCGACATCGGGCGCCCAATTGTATTTCCAGATGGCATCGAGCGCTTTGAGGACTTTCGGTTGTGAATAGATGTAACCGAGGCCGAGCTGATGCGCCCAGCCTTGGCCGAACAATTGGTCGGAAAGGCAGCCGTCTTTGTACTGATCCTTCGGGTGTCTGTCGAGGTCCACGTCCTGGATGAAGTACTCGCCGTTCCAGAGACGCGCGTCCGTGTGCTTCACGCCCTTTCTGCAAATAGCGCGGACGCGCTTTGCGAAATCGGGATCGTTGGCCTCGAGCGCCATTTCCTCCGCTGCGCGCAATGCCGCGAGATACAGGGAACCCACAAACGTGTTTGCGCCGAAGTAGTTGATGTCGTACGTATTGGGTTGGAGGTCCTCGATGAGGCCGTCCGCGTTAGCGTCATGCGAGATCGAGAACTCGACGGCCTTCTTGATCGACGGCCAGTTCCGTTTCAAGAAGGAGTCGTCAGCCGACATCAAATGCTCTCGATATGCTTTCAGAATCGTTCCGCATTGGCCGTCCGCCGCATAGGCGTCATCGCCTCGGAAACCGACGAGGCCCGTGTCGGGATGGAAGCCGCCTCCGTTCTCCCGCGGGTTGAAATCCTGCGTCTCGCGGACGTTGCGCGCGAGTTCGGGGAACAGGCGCGCGTGGGCGTGCGCGTAGTTCCACACGTGGCTGCAAGTTCCGTAGCAGCACGAGACGCCCTCATATGCCCAGAACCGGCCGTTCTTCCACCATTGACAAGTGCCGGTCGCAAGATAAGACGCGGTCGAGTGCAGGCGGTCGAGCAGCCAATACGGCAATGAACTGTCGTAGTATGCATCGCGCCAAAGTCGGGTTTCGTTGGCCAGCCGGTCATGGTTCTCGATCACGTAGTCGACGACGCGGGCGGCATCATCGAATCGGTTGGTGTACTCGTGCCCCACCGCCAGCGGCTTGCCTTTCCATGTCGCCGGGTCAAATTTGTCGCCGATCAACTGGTTCGGGAAGTGCCACGCCAGCACAAACGTGAAAATGCGCTTTTCTCCGGGGGCCAGTGTTGCGGGTGAGGTACGCACTAGACCACGGCGCGTTTGGGTAGCCTTGTATACGTTGATTTCCTCCGCGACGAACTCGCCGGAAGGCCGGTTTTCGGGAAGAGGTCCGTGTAAAGCCGTTTCAGGCGGAGCGGGATCGGTGCAGGCCAGCGCCATTGTGCCGCAATCCTGTCCTTGGCGCGCCTCGAAGACCATTGTCGGACTCGGAGGCGGCGCGTCGTTGATCGGCTGAGGTTCGGGCGCCTTTTCAACCGAATGCAGACAAATCGTGTAGCCGTTCCGCGCGATATATGCCGTCTTTCGCGATACCTCTGATCTACGCGCGGAAAACCAGCACACGGCATTCTGAAGCCACCCCAAGACGCTTGCCTTGACGGGGTTCGGTGAGACGTTTTCGACAGTGATGTGAAACACCGTGGCAGGCAATGCGGAGTCTTTGGCGTTCAGAGGCATGAATGGAGAGAATGCCTCCATCTGTGCTTTGACAGGGCAATCCAATTCGTCATAACGGACGATGCCGATCGGGTACTCACCCTGAAACGAGACTTCGGCAAAGCCTTCGCGGCTCAGTGTCTTGAGGATGGGCCGGCCGTCGCCCGGATCGACGACTACGGCAAATCCCTGGTCGACCGGTTTCGTGACTCCCCGGTGTTTGTAGGTCGCGAAGCTCCCTTCCACCCAGTTCGACTGGGCGTCGTTGAAGATCTGCCAGCAACCCAAACTACCGTCGCCGCACAGATACAATTGCCCGGTCCCGATGCCGCCGCAGGGCATGCCGATGTTGTCGAGGGACTTTCCCCTGAAGATCTCCTTTGTGCCGCGCTCGAACAGGCTGCGCACCCACTCCTGCGAGAGCTTCTTATCTTCGGGAATCAGGTGCCCGGACTTCGTTTCCGCCGCGGAGAAAGGACCCGCCATTGCATCGGCAAGTCTGCCGCCGAGCGCTGTCGAGACGAATCCAAGGCCCGCGACTTTCAGAAACTGGCGTCGCGCGAAACCTGCTCGAGGGGAACCGCGGCAAATCCCGCCTTCACAACTGCAGGAATCGGTGGTTGCAGCGTTGTTCACCTCTTTGCATGGGGAGAAGGACGGAATGGACGGGGTGGACGTAGTGGACTGAGGAGCGATTCTCTTTGCGACTTCCTGTTTGTTGTCCATGCTTATCTCCTGGAGAATCTAGCGTGGCGTGACGCGATAGCAGTCCCAGCCGGCCAGAAATCCGCTGGATGCATCGTTCTTGCCGACGACTCGTAGTTCAAGGGCGTTTCCCGTGGGCTGGATCGTGATAGGACTGGGTGTATCGACCTTCTTGCGAACAGTGCCGCCTGCATTGTAGCCATCCCACTCGCAGACCTTTTCGCCATTGAGCCAGAGCTCGCAGCGACCGTAGTCGGGGCCGGCCGTGTACCATACCTCGATGGCGTATTTCCCCGCATCGCTCGGAGATGTCGGCAGGTTCGCCTTGAAAACGGCCGGCCCAGTAGCCTTGAACAGCAGTTGGCTGCCGTCACTCCAGAAATTGCCGAAGTCTTGCGTCGACTGCGCGGACACTTGGCCGTTCTGAAACGCCGGGGTCAAAGCTTCGGCCTCGATTGCCCAATCTTCCGTGTACACCGTCGCCTCTGAGAACATCCGCTGCTCGGGCTTCGGGAGAGGCGGGAACGCGACGTGCGGCTCGGTCTGATACCAGTAGGCCACGGAAGAGAAATCGTCCTTGCGGTTGTTCGCGTGGCCATGTTCAATGGTCATCTTGATCGATTTAGTGAACGGAATGGGATCTTCGAGGTGGTAACGATAGACGTTCCAGAGTGCGTTCCGCTTGTGGCCGCCATCGATAAGCGGGCACCCGAAGTAGAGATTGCTGAATGTCATCGGAGGCGATTCACCGAACGCCCATGCGCCACAGAAGTAGTCTTCTGAACCCGTGCCGTGCAATTGCGGTTTCTCGGCGCCGTCAATGTAGATCATGTCGTCGCCTTCGCCCCACCAGGCGCCCGCACGAAGGTGGACGGAGAGGTTGCAGCCCACGTAATGCCCGCGGCCCTGCGCCTCGAGAAACACGTAGTTCTGCCCGGGGATGCAAGGGTATTCCTGCCGGTACTGGGCATGGAACCGTCCAGCGTCCTTGGGCAGGGCGTCGAATTGCTGATAGTCGACGTAGTAGTAGAACGCGCCGCAAGGCGCCGGACCATCATTGGTGACCGTGATCCGGACGCCCTGGCTGAACGGCATCCGCCAGAAGCAATTGAGACCCTTGTCGGTGCCGATCTGAATCGGCAGGCACGCATACTGGTAATACCGGTTGTTGCCGAGGCCGAAGAAGTCGCCAATCGGGGATTCCACAGACGGGTCCTTTTCGCCATCCCAATACATACGCAGGACGATGTTCTTCAGGTGCTTTTTGTCTGGAGAGGCGATGGTAATCCAGAGATGGGTGATTGCGCCGGCACCTTCGATCTCGCCGATAGTCCGTGTTTCGCCAGGCTGTATGGGCCAGTCACTGCGCCCGTCCGCGTTGCCGCCGGTCGGGTCATAGCTTGACTGCCGAGCGGCTGAGTACTCCTTGAGGTTCGGCAGGTCCGCCAAGACGCCTGCCGCATGCTGCCCCGGAGCGGCCGCAACCGGCATGGCGGCGGCACATACCGCGGTCAGGATCACGGCTGACGTCGTGCTGAATCGTCTCATGAATGTGTCCTCCTCATTTGTGAACCCAGAAACGGCCATTGATACGGGAGGGCGAGGCTCCTGCCCAGCCGCAACTCATTGCAGGACTGCGGCTCGGCAGGAGCCTCGCCCTCCCGCGTCACTTCCACCTTCAGGGTGGCTCCTCTCGCACGAATACGCATCACGCCTTCCCGCCCGTTGTGGCAATGCCCTGGATGAATGTTTTTTGGGCGACGAAAAACAGGATGATGATCGGCACCGTGAAAATACTGGCTCCCGCCATGAGTTGGGCCCATTCTCCCCCGTAGGTGGACATGAATTGCTGCAGGCCGTAAGCGAGCGTGTAACGCGATGGATCATTGATGTACAGCAACGGCCCAAAGAAGTCGTTCCAGGTGCCCAGGAACTGAAAGAGTGCGCACGTGGCCAGCGCGGGCTTTGCCAGAGGAAGCATCAATTGCCAGAAGATCCGCCATTCAGCCGCGCCGTCAATCCGCGCCGCCTCAGCCAATTCCTCAGGAATGGTCCTGAAAAACTGCCGAAGAAGAAAGATGAAAAACGCGCTGCCGAAAAAGGCGGGCACGATCAGCGGGAGAAACGTGCCGTACCAACCCAAGAACCTGAACAGCGCAAATACCGGGATCATGGTAACCTGCCCCGGCAACGCCATCGTCCCGATCATGATCAGGAACAAAGTTTCACGCCCTCGGAATCGCATCCTTGCGAATCCGTAAGCCACGACGGCACTTGAGAAGACAGCGCCCACAACATTTGCCCCGCACAGGAACAGGGTGTTCTTCAGATACGTGCCGATGGGGATCGTGTTCACCGCTTCGACGTAATTGCGCCATTTCACTGGGCGCGGAAGGAGGCCTGCAAACGATACGGCTGCCTGCTTGCCTTCCCGGGCGTATATTTGACGGTCATCCTTCAGGGACGTGGACAACATCCAGAACAGTGGCAATACGAAGGGAACGCACAGGCCCAGAAGACACGCGTGGACGATGAAGCGTTGCCAGCGCTTCAATCGAAGTGCGACGATTCCGGGTCCCTCCTTTGAGCGCTGGGACTTCGGTCTCAGGCGTCTCATCACTGAGTTTCTCGCGCTAAGAACGTTCATTGGACTGATGCCGCCTGGCCCTCATCCTCGTATCCGAATCGCCGGCGCATGGCAATCTCCTGGGTGATTTCTTTCTCTAGCCGCTCCAGAGCTGCCTGCGGCGCAAGCGTGCCTCGTTGCGCCGAATCATCCGCCCGCGTGATTCGGTCCCAAAGGTAGACTTGATACGGAACTGGCGGTACGGGCTGGATGTTCTCGCTGGCGAGTATGTCGAGGAACGTTTTGAACTGGGGATTCTTCGCAAGGTACTCGCGGAAAGTGGGCGCCTCGGCGATGGCGGGGCAGAACGGCACCCATCCACCCCATGTGTAGAATTCGGCGGCCCGCTCCGGGTTTTCGATTCCCGACCAGAACTTGATGAATTCCCAAGCCCCCTGCACCTGCTTTGCCCCTTTCGGGATGATCATGAAGTTTCCACTGGCCCACCCGAATTGCTTACGGCCCCCTTTCGGAGGCGGGATCGGAAACGTTGCGTATTCGAGTTCGGGCGCATACTTGGCGATCTGTTCGACGCGCCACTGCCCGTCCACGGTGATGGAATACGCGCCACTGATGAAGGGCCACTGCGCGTTCGCCACGCCGGGGGTCAGGCCTGACTCAAAACGGATCACGTTCTCGAATCCGAGTTTCTTGCGTTGGTCCACCAGGAATGTCAAGGCTCGCACGTTCTCGGGCGTGTTCAGCGTAACGATGCCGCGATTCCAGTCGTAAAGGCCCCCATTGAATCCCGGGGCGTACATGGCAAACATCGACGGCAAGAACCCGATTCGATTCAGGCTTCCATCCGGCGCAAACCTGCATAGACGCTCTCCCCACTGAGTCAGTTCCTCAAGTGTTGCGGGGAGCCGAGTGGGGTCAAGGCCGGCTTCGCGCAGGTCGGTCGGGCGGCAATAGCATGCGTAGATGTCCAGACCGGTGGACACACCGTAGAGGTTCCCCTTGTACACGCCGATTTTCAAGGCGACGGGATAGGTGGTCCGCTTGAATTCGGCCCATTCGCTGTCTGACATCAGGGCATTCAGAGGAATTATGAGACCACTCTCCGCCCATTTCGGAATCACCTGGTTCCACTGTGCCATAACGTCCGGCGGATCACCTCCCGTTACAGACAGCAGGAACTTGGAATCGGCTGCGGCGCCCGGAACGGACAGCGGGATCACCTCGTAAAGGGCCTGGCTCTCGTTGAACCGGTCGACGATGTTCTCGACCACGGTCTTCCATTCGGCCGTCCACATGTGCCAGAACCGTACGGGAATCCGGCCCGGGTACTTTCGCGACGTTTCTTGAGGCAGCGCGAACACGAGGATCAGGCCCACGAGCACAAGCGCTGCTGTAACCCACAGCGTTGTGGCTCCGCTACGTGACCCTCTTAGCGAAATTGGGCCGTTCATTGTCCACCCGTCTTTTCTCTCGCGTGCGGGAGCGGCGCGATCATGCGCCGGTTTTGCAGCGGCTCAGTCCCCATAGTGCACCCAGCGGTGGTGGGTCCGGAAGATCAGGGCCGTAAAGGCCATGACGATCACGAGAAGCAACCAGGCCATGGCGCTCGCGTAACCCATGTCAAGATACCGCCAGGCGCGATTGAAAAGATACAGCGCGTAAAAATGGGTGCTGTCTTCGGGACCGCCCTGAGTCATAATGTAAGCCTGAGTGAAGTATTGGAAAGAACCGATCACGCCCATAATCAAGTTGAAGAAAATGACGGGCGTGACCATCGGCAGTGTGACATGGCGAGTCCGCTGCCACGCGCCCGCGCCGTCAATAATGGCGGCTTCGTAGAGAGTCGCGGGGATGTCTTTGAGGCCGGCGAGATAAATGATCATGCTCCCGCCCACGCCCCACAACGACATGAACACCAGCGACCAGAATGCCCAGCCGGTATCCTGCAACCACGCGGGCCCTGTTACGCCGATCCGCGCCAGCAGCCCGTTCACTAATCCAATCTGCGGATTCAGTATCCACACGAAAATGACCGACGTAGCGACCACGGGAACTATCGACGGGATGAAGAAGACGGTTCGATACAAGCTGATTCCCGCAATCTCAAGATTGAGGAGCAAGGCGAGTCCCAGTCCGGCAATGATCCCGACCGGCACCGCAACCAGCGCATACTTGAACGTGACCCATAGCGACTTCCAGAAAAGCGGGTCTTCCGTCAGGAGCCTGTGATAGTTGGCCGTGCCGACGTACACGGGCGCAGAAACGATGTCATACCGCGTGAACGAGAGATAGATGCTCGCGATGAACGGCCCTGCCGTAAAGACGACAAAGCCGATCAACCAGGGGCTGATGAACATGTACCCTGCAAGGTCTTTTCTCATCCCCTCGCTTCCATCACTCGACTGCCTGGCGACCCGCGAATGTGTTCAGCGGCGCATTCCGCCTTTAGACGTCGCGCGGAGATAACTCGACAGATTATCCACGGTAGCGCGACGTTTCCAACGTCGCGGTTCGATCTGGCCACCAAGCCGCGACGTTGGAAACGTCGCGCTACTGCCGCCAATGCCAGACTTGTCATGTTATTCTTGCTCGGTTCCTTAGTTCCGATGCCCGAAGCATAATCCGTTCGAGGCGACGCGCGCCAGCTCAGTCGTTGCCGACGGATTGGCCCGCCTATGTGTGCCAGAATGCTTAAGCTACAGGCTGACGCGCACCGCGAGAACGCTTCAGCGGGTGGAACGCAGCTTCACCGGACCTTGCGGCATCCGTTGTCGATTGCAGCACAAGCACCTGGTACGGACGGAGCTGGATCTCATCCGAGTATACGTTGCCGCTCAATAAGTCCTGAGCGGCCGAGTGAAGCCGAACCGTTCCGGGGCGGTTCTCGAACTCGATGATAACTGCACCGGGGCCGGCGCTTCCCTTGCGCGGAACAACCAGGACGTTGGGCGTGGCGTCGGCCGCGGGATGAATGCCGCACTGGGCCGCAAGGCGAAGCAAGAGCTTTCGCAAATCATCTGGAACGCACAAGGTCCCGAGGATGATGATGCGCCCGTTTCCGACGTTCGTTTCCGTGATCGCCGCCAAGCCCGCAAGCGGACCCTCGGTGTAATCCGCAAGCACGTTCGCCCCGCGCGGCTCGAATCCCGTGTACCATAAGGAACCGTGAGACGCTATGCCGTCCGCCCACCGTATTGGGAATTCACGCGGTTCACCGGGCACTTCGTACTTGCAGAACACTCCTGCCCATTGCTCGAGACAACCAAACGGCGCGTGGGGCGGCTTTGTTCCTTCTAATGTGCGCGTGTCGGACAGCGGGCCGACAACCCATGTGCCGCCAGCCTCGATCCAGGCAAGGAGCCGCTCTCGAAGCCCTGATTCATCCAGCGCCGGGAGAAACGGGGAGAATACCAGGCGATAACCGTCGAGGGGTGTCGCGGGGTCGACTATATCGGCGCGCAAATGAGCGTCCATCAGCGGGCGGTACACGCGGTTGATCATGGACTCGACATAATCAAAACCTCTCACCAAGGGCTGGAACCTGAATTGCGCCCATGCGAGCGTCGAGAGATGCACCGCGAGACCAGGGGGCGACGGACAGGTTCCGTTCAAGAACGCGCTTGCGGCTTCGAACCCTCTTGAGACCTCTCTGACCTCATCGATGATATGCAAAGGACGGCCACAACTCGAAACCACGGAACCATGCATCAGTTCCTGGCCGCTCGAATGCGACCGCCAAAGCCAGTACAGATTAGCCTCGGCGCCGAGTGCGATCGGAAGCCAGGAATTGGCCCGACAGAACCCCGGTTCCCGGTATCCGTTGGCCGTGGCGCCGCCGTTCCAGCAAGTCGACGTTTCCGTGTTCCAGAAGGGCACTTTCTTGACCGGCCGCACGTAGTCCATCCAGAACACTTGCCGCCAGAGGTCGTCCATCGTGTCATAGTGGTTGTACTGGACGAGGTCCAGGTCTTGGTGCATCTGCTGGTAACTTACGCTTAGGATCGGCATCATGTCCGTGCCGACAGGCTGAGATACGTGCCGGTGCAGCACCGCCGCCTGGTGGGCGACGTACTCCACCAGGCTCGAATTCTGGAACAGCACCCATGCCGTCAAGAGGGATGGATGATGAAGGTAATTCGGCCGGGGCGCGGGAACGTGTGAGAAAGACGGATAGGTCTGGCTCCAGACGTTCGTACCCCAGGCGGCGTTCAACGCCTCGACCGTCCCAAACTTCTTCCGAAGCCCTTCACGGAACAATCGCACGCACAGATCACAGTAGCACCCCCAGCCCTCCCACAGGTCCACCTCGTTGTCGATCTGCCAGCCGATCACGCGTTCGTCACGCCCAAACGCCTCGGCAAGCTTCGTCGTAATCCGCGCGCAAAACTCCCGGTATACGGGACTGTTCGGGCAGACGTGACGTCGAAATCCGTGGTCAGCCCGGACGCCCGCATGATTCACAACGACTACCTCAGGATACTTTGCCGTCAACCACGCCGGGGGGGTGCACGATGGCGTGCACATGATGGTGGCGATGCCGGCCGCCCCAAGCTTATCCACCACGCGACGCAGCCAATCGAGCTCGAACCGGCCCTCCTCGGGTTCCATGCTGCTCCAAGCGAATTCCGCAACCCGAATGACATTCAAGCCCGCATCGAGCATGAGGCGGATATCTTCGTCGACCTGTTCCGGCGGCCACGCTTCAGGATAATAGGCCGCGCCGAGATACGGAGGCTTGAAACGACTCATGGTGTGAACCTTTCTTCGTGGCGCTGTGCTCGTGCTTGGATGGCCTCTTGGCCGTGTTTTCCGGCGAGTTTCGACTCAGTGAAAACGCGGCTCCCTCGAAAGGACAAGGGGTTGTAACCCCTTGTCAATGACGGGCTAGGTAGACGGCCCTGCCTACCGCACGGGCAGGCAGGACCACGTCAGAAAAACGATTCATCTTACTTCCTTCGCAAACCAGCGAAGGCAAGGGCACCGGCAAGCAACGCCAGACCCGCCGCTCCAACAACCGGCAACGCCGGATTGCCGGGCCAGAGATTGTACGGATCCATCATGGCCTGCGCGGCCACTTCCGCATTGCCGCCGGCGGCTATGACCTCATCATACTCGTCCCCGTTGCTGATGCCGTCGCCGTCTATATCGCCGTCGGCCGAGAAGGGCTCACTGGCGGTCTTGGCCGCGCCGAAAATGTTGTAGTCGGCCAAGTGAGGTAGGTGGGCGACTCCCCCTCCTAACAGCGCATCGGCTGTCGTGCGCATTGCGCCGCTGGTGCCGATCATGCCTGGCAACAGGTTGCCGACTGCCAGATACACCTGGCCACCCAGAGCCGTCATATCCTCAACGAAGAATGCCTTGTTTTCCAGGAACTCCGCCAGGACGGTCTCGTTCAGATAGTGGCCGCTGTCGCACAGCACAGCCTCGAGCATCGCCATCTGAACAGCATCGGGCAACCCGTCGCCCGGAGCGGGCACGGGAAGAGGGGGATTGGCGGCCGCATACACGGTCGCTTCGAATCCCTCGATGTCTATGGTAGCCCAGTCGTTCGTCTGACCAAAGGACTCGAGAAGGGCTGCATACGGCGTGGCCGCAAGGAACAGCGAGAAAAATGCACCCTCGGATGCGAAAACGCCCTCGTACTCGCACGAGGGTTCGCCTTCACCTTCGCCTTCACCTTCGCCCTCACCTTCACCCTCGCCTTCGCCTTCACCGCCCCCGCCGAAGCCGTTGCTGGCGAGATACGCGGCGCGGTCCCCACCCGCCGCGGTGTACTCGTCGAAGTTCGTGAGGGTGTCGCCATCGGCATTGCCATCCGTACCCAGCAGGGAATTGGCGGTCACGTTGTATGCAGAGAGCGCCGGTGCACTCCCTCCGACTCCAAGGGCCCAAAACGCCCCCGCCGTGACAAAGATGAGCTTGCTCGTGTCACCGATGGTGAGCATGCCGGCTATCAGATCGTTTAGCGCGACACCGACCGGAGCGGTCGCCAGATAGCCGACATAATCCCCAAGTCCTTGAATCAATGTCCTGTTGGCGGTCCAAGCCGCATGCACGGTATCGTGCCCGGGGCTGGCGGGGTCGGCCAGGATGGCCTGGAGCAATGCTAGCTCGTCCGAGTCAACCATGCCGTTCCCCACGCTTACATAATCGCCGCTCATGTCACTGTCCGAGGTGCTACTCCAGCCAGGCGGCGAGGGGTCCGTCGGCCAACCCATCAAACTACCGACAAGCCAAACACCGTGAGTCTCCCAAATCGTCGCGAAGGCCGCATCAAAATCAACATCTACGGCAGTTGCAGCCGCCGGCCCGTGGAACGCCGCCACTGCCGTGAAAATGAATCCGATAGTAACTGTGATTCTTCTCATGATTATCTCTCCCATGTTCGTTGCATCACCCAAGTCAAACGTCGACAGGAACTGCTTTGGGGCTCGGGAATGAGCCGGTCTCTAAAGCTCCGATTACACCGCTGCTTCGTGTTAAACCCGTGGCGCCCGCCCGCGGAGGGCGGGCGCCATAGAGGAGCCGGCTAACGCGCTGGGCCGGATGTCTCCACACAAGTTCCAATGCGCGGCCGCAGGCAGTGCACGGCTCCATCGCCTCGGATTAACACCCGTTCCCTATAGGTCGCCCGGGCCCGTCAACACGCCAACCGTCTTCGCCATTGGACCGTTGCACGGCGCCGGACCGTTCAGGTCATACTTCTGGAATTCGACGTGCCCGTCCAGGAACAGAGCGTTCGAACCGCCTGGAACATGGTTGAAAGAGAAGGCATTGGTCGACAGGTTGTCCCACATCATGAAGATATTGCTCTGCGCCCTCGCGGTTGCCGCGGGATTGTTGATGTCGGTGATCAAGAAGCGCTCAATGCCTTCGCGCAGCCTGTACATCGTGTCAGAGCCGTTGTTGCCATCCGTGCCCATACCTGTCAAGTCCGTGTCCGCAATCGGGACGAAACCTTCTCCGTTCGCTGCAATAATCGCGGTTTGCTGGGCTAAGGCAGTGGGTTGTACGAATAGGGCCACGTACCAAGCGAATGTCTGCGTGGACGCTCCAGCGGGAAGGGGCCCAATAGGAGCAGGCGTCACAGGATCATCGGCGTCGGCCCTGTCAAACAGCCACCCCACGTAACCGTAGCTGACGTCGATGCCGCGCATACAGGCGGAACCCCATCCCGACATATATCCCGTGCAATTATCCGAGGGGACGCCGGACCAGCGGCCGTCGGGATCCTTTTGGGCCTCGCCCCACGTGGTGGCCGACGCATCCGACGGGCAGAAGAAGATTTTCGAATCCGACAGGTACTCCGGATAGATTGTACGCACCGCGGGCCCAACGCTGAACTCGCCGCCGGTGTTGCCGCCGTCACTGGGGTATTCGCCCGTCGCCATTTTCCAGACGCCAAGCTGCATCGGCGGGAACTTCCCGCCCTTGGACTCGCCCGAGTACATCTTGTAAACCAGTCCCCATTGTTTCAGGTTGTTCTGGCAGCTTGCCCGCCGTGCCGACTCGCGTGCGCGGGCCAGCGCCGGGAGCAAGATTGCGGCCAAGATGCCAATGATGGCAATCACCACAAGTAGTTCTATCAACGTGAAACCGTGCCTCTTCATGTCCTTTCTCCTCTCGTTCTTGTTAGTCCCACTCCAACGGTTAACATTACAAATGCCCGCTCCGGTGCGACCCGCACACGGGCGATGGCCAGCCCCGCGCCAGGCGGGGCGTCCTGGAAGCCTGGCGAATGTCACCAGGCAAGCCGGCGATCATGTGTTCATACCCAGGGCGATGGCTGTTCCTAACAGGACAGGCTTCTCGCCAAACCTCGAAAACGCCACATGGCCGTCCAAGTACAGCACATTCGCGCCGCCAGGAATGTGGCTGAATTGGTTCACGCGTGTCGAGAACCTGTCCCACATGACTTGGATGGAGCTCTGAGCCTTGGCGGAACTCGCGGGATTGTTGATGTCGGTGATTAGGAATCGCTCGATACCTTCCCGGAGGCGATGAACAGTGCTGCCATCAGACAGACTTACATCCTTGTCCATTAGCCCGGAGAAATAATCCGCCGCTTCCTTCCACTGTCCTGCCCCTATAAGCGCTTGCAGTCCGGGATCAGTGAAAGCAGCGCTGGCCATGGTGTTAATTGCCAAACCCGCTAGTGCTAACTGCGAAGGCATCATCATTGTTGGTAATACCCCTTCCGTTGCCAGATAGGCCTGAACGTCCGGCGGAAGATCTGAAACGGGCATGTCCTCGACATCATACTTATCCATTAGATACCCATAATAGCTATAGCTCTCGCCGGTGCTCTCCGCGCCCGCGTGGCTCCAAACGTCGGCGCAGGCGATATGGATTATGGGCTCATCACTGGTCGGATTCTTCAGCTTGGGTGGAGACGCGTCCGAGGGACAATATAGGACACTCACGTCGGACAAGTACTCCGGGTAGATGTCCGCCCCGCGAATTGTATAATCGCTTACAAACGCCGCTGGCAAGCCAAACAAGGCGGGGTTTGATTTCGGGCCGCCGGCCAAGATCGCGGCGTTGTCACCAAGCGTGCAATCGTACGTGGGCCCAACAACCGTAGTCTGTTTCGGGAACTGCCCGCCTTTGGCTTCGTTCGCATACATCTTAATCACGAGCCCCATCTGCTTGAGGTTGTTGGCGCAACTCGCCCGCCGTGCCGACTCGCGGGCGCGGGCCAGCGCCGGGAGCAAGATTGCAGCCAAGATGCCAATGATGGCAATCACGACCAATAGTTCAATCAAGGTGAATCCACGTCCCGTTTTCATCTCTCTTCCCTCTTCTCCCTGTCTGCGTTGTCCGCCGCTATAGCGTCATTAGTCCTGCGCCCGATCGCCTCGGCCGGCGGTTTGCCCCGGCTACGGCCCCAGACCTGAAGGACCCTAGGCCGCAATATACACCATTCAGCACCAAAAGTCAAGAGGTTGTGTAAAAAAAATTATGTTAATTGTTAACCAATTGTTCACTACTAGATTTTGGCAAGAGACACAATTTGCTCCTTTGGGTGCTATCGTATTAGTAATAAAATGAGCTTAAGCGGTTTTAAGCCCTGGTTCCAACGTCTGAAAGGTATGCAACGACGCGCAATATGTTGGCGTCCGACGCGATTGGATTCCCGAATCCATTGCCAATAAGCAGAGCCAAGAGCCAGGGAGAGATGATCGTGTCGAAGAGTGGATCGGCGAGATACGCCGCATAGTTGTTTCGGGTGTGCGCCCGCCTTGCAGCCTCCAGCGGTGATGAGAAGGCCAAGATGACAGTTGCGAGATGAGCAGGCGCATTTCTGATTTCCCGCCTTATGTATCAATATTGTTTCGCTGATAAGTGAACGCATATGAATGTTTTGGCGGCATATTTCTCGGCATATTACTCAGATGTTGAATTTTTCTTGTATCTGTGTCATGATATATGAGAATCGAGGCTGCGACATGACCACTAAGAAGTCTGACAGAGAAAGGCGGATGGTCACAACAGATGAGATAGCGCGCATCTGCGGCGTATCTCGGACGACGGTGTCGTCGGTGCTAAACGGGAAGCGCAATGTCCGTGAGACGACGCGCAGGAAGGTCTTGGCGTGTATTCGCGAGAGAAATTACGCATCAGGCATTATCGCCAAGGCCCTGGTCGGAGAATTGTCGCATATGGTGGCGGTTCTGGCCTCGGATCTTGGAAGCCGTTTCAACATGATGATGTTTCAGGGCATCAACAAGGTGCTCGATGGTCAAGGGTATCATATCCTGGTCCATAGTGTCCGTCATGAGGACCAATCCGATCCGGAGACGTTGGCGTCGTTGCACGCGTGCCGCCCAGCCGGCTACATTATCCTCAAGGGAGCTGAAGGGCCCGGTTCGGTACACGCGCGCAGGATTGCCGAGCAGGGCGTTCCCCTCGTGACTCACGGGAAACTTGCCGGCATGGAAACTCATTCGGTGAATTTCGACAACCGCGCCGGGATGAAACTCGCCACGGACCATGTCATTGAGAAGGGCCATCGGCGCCTGGCGCATTTAGCGGGGCCAACGTTCTCGCTGGGGGCCAAGGAGCGGAAACTGGGCTTTATCGAGAGTCTGGTCGATCACGACCTTCAGGTGTCCGATGCCGTGATCCTGGACGTGGGGGAGACCGCTTCCGCGGGGTACCGGGCGTCACTGGAGATGCTTGGGGGCCCGAACAGCCGTCCGACGGCGCTGCTGTGCTTCAACGACATGGTCGCCATGGGGGTCTACCGCGCGGCCCACGAGTTGTCATTGGGAATCCCCGGGGACCTGAGTGTCGTTGGCTTTGACGGGGTAGACTTCGCCGAGCTGCTCGGTCCGCCGCTGACCACGGTCAACATCTTTCCACAAATGCTGGGCGAACGGGCCGCTGAACTCCTCCTGAAAGTGATTCGAAACGAGACGGACGACGGGGTCGCCGCGGAATGGGTCCAACCGGAAATGGTCGAGCGCGCGTCTGTACGTGCCCTTTAACCTCGGCGGGTGCAAGGGACAGAAGAGGGATAAGGGACAAAAGGGACGGGATGGATGGGAGCGTGAGACGTGAAGGGAGGCGCATGACATCAACCAGGGTTTGTTTGGCCGTCTTTGTCTTTACCAACGGGATTGCGTTGGCCACAAGCGCGGAAAGAGCCGACGTCTCCAAGGAACGATTCCTCGACAAGTGTGAAGGCTCTTGGGCGGGGCAGATGATCGGGGTGAGTTTCGGCGCCGAGACCGAGTGGGCCTGGGGCGTGGACGGTTTCCTGTACCAGGGAAAGCCCAACCTCGACCCCCTGCTGCCCTGGAAGCCGGAACGCATCGCCAATGCACTGAAACAGGATGATTGCTACGTCGAAATGACGTTCTTGAAAGCGCTTGAAGATCACGGTCTCGACATTACTCCGGAAAAGGCCGGGAAGGTTTTTGCGGCCACGAAGTACGATCTCTGGCATGCGAATTTGTTCGGGCGCGAGAATATACGCATCGGCATCATGCCGCCGCGTTCCGGCAACCCGAAGTACAACCGTCACGCCAATGACATCGATTTCCAGATCGAGTCGGATCTTTTTGGGATCGTCTGCCCCGGGTTGCCGAGGGAATCCAACCGGTTGTGCGACGTTTTCGGACATATCGTGTGTTACGGCGACGGCGTCTACGGGGGGATGTTTATCGCGGGCATGTACGCGGCGGCCTATTTTGAAGACCGCAACGTGCGCGCGGTGGTGGAAGCAGGACTCTCCTGTATCCCGAAGGAGTCCTCATACCACGGGTGTATCTCGGACGTTCTCAGGTGGCACGATGAAGCCCCCGAGGATTGGCTGGCCACGTGGCGGCGGATCGAGGACAAGTGGCAGGACAACATGGATTGCGAGCCGGATATCAAGGCCAATATCAACGCGAAACTCAACGGCGCATACGTCGTCTTGGGCTTGCTGTACGGGAACGGCGACATGGCGCGAACCCTCGAGGTTGCCACGCGTTGCGGACAGGATTCCGACTGTAATCCATCGAATGCGGCGGGCATTCTAGGGTGCATGAAAGGGTTCAGCGGCATCGCGCCGGAATGGACGTCGGGTCTCGCGGCCATTCAGAAGGAGAAGTTCTCGTATACCGACTACTCCTTTGACACGCTCGTCGAAGCGTGCCGGCGTGTCGCAGAGCATGTGATCAAGCGGGCAGGCGGCGAAATCGAGTCGGATAGATACGTCATCCCGCGTCAGGCGCCGCGTCCCCCTCGAAAGCTGGAACAGTGGACGAAGGACCAGAGCAGCATTTTCAAACCTTGAGGGTACTGCGAGAGGTCTCGTTCCCAAGTTGAACTTGGGAACGAGGTTTTCTTCGCTAACGCGAAAGGGATCCCAGGATCGGGCAAGACGATGCTTTCCTCACGGGATGCGCCGGACAACGAGGTCGTCGGCTCGAATGCGTGGGCCGTGGTATGAGAAGTGAAGCTTGGCTTGTTGGTTTCTGCTAGACTGCTTCGCAGGAGGACGCGTCCAGGTTCGAGCACCTTTGCTTAATGGGGAGTCACAAATCATGAGATCTATCGTGCTTCTGACAATGTGCCTTGGAATATCCCTCCTTTCCGGCGCTGCGCCCATCACCACTGGCAGCCTGATCGATGAAATGGTCAACATGCAGCGTCTCACGCATTTTCCATCGCCTGCATACAGGACAGTCCAGTTTTCATCATACGATCATAGAAGCGTTGTCCCCGGCGGCGAGCACTGGTTCGCGAACTCGGACGGATTCGGAAAGGAACCCGTGCCGAATTTCGAGGCCGTGCTCAAAGCGCCAGAAGGAAAGAACCCCGGCGAATACCTTATGTGCGACGTCGCCGGACCCGGCGCAATCGTGCGTTTGTGGACCGCCCAAATCACCGGGAATATCCGCGTGCACCTCGACGAAGACACGTCGCCTGTCTACGACGGTCCCGCGGAAGCGTTTCTTCTTCGTCCGTACGACGGCTATCTGGGTGGATCGGGCTTGACGCCCGAAGACCTCAAAGGATCTCTCTATCAACGCAACGCCTCGTACGCGCCCATACCCTTCGCAAAACGCTGCCGAATCGTTTGGATTGGCAACCATCGCGAAACGCACTTCTACCAAATTCAGATCAGACTGTATGACAAGGAAGCCCAAGTGACGACCTTCTCGCCGGGCGATCTCAAGAACGATGCGGACCGAATCCGCAAAGTTGCCTCAATTCTCACCGATGTGGATTCGCGATGGCCCTATCACTCCACGAAGAGCCCCGTGGAGATCTCCGTCAAGGTCGCGCCGCACTCGAAGGCAACCGGTCTCGAATTGAGGGATCCCGGCGCACTCGAACGTCTCACGCTCAGAGCGGATGCGCCACGAATCGACGAGGCGCTTCGACAGACCCTCATGTGCATTCAATGCGACGGCGATCCCTGGGGCCAGGTGCAATCGCCTATTGGCGATTTCTTCGGCGCGGGCCCCGGCATCAACCCGTACACCTCCGTGCCCTTCACGGTCGCGCCTGATGGCGTCATGACCTGTCGTTTCATCATGCCGTACAAGGAATCCATCCGCATCCTGTTCGACAATCGCGGCGAACAGGAAGTCACCGTTACCGGTTCCGCGCTTCCCGCGGAATACGCCTGGGATGGTGACTCCTCAATGCACTTCCGGGCACGGTGGCGCGTGGACCACGGTCTTGTTGCTTCGGGCAGCGACTCAATGGGCGTGCAGGACATGCCGTTCCTGATTGCACGCGGCCAAGGCACGTATGTCGGAACCGCCCTGATGCTGTTGAATCCGAACACGGTCCCGACCTCGTGGGGCAACTGGTGGGGAGAAGGCGATGAGAAGGTGTTCGTTGACAACGACGTTCGTCCGTCCATTTTCGGCACGGGGTCCGAGGACTATTTCAACTACGCGTGGTCGGCCTCGGACATCTTCGCATTCCCGTATTGCGGACAACCTCGAAACGACGGTCCGGCCAACCGCGGCTTCGTGGTCAATTACAGGTGGCATATAGTTGATCCGGTTCCCTTCGCCCACAACATCGCTTTCTACATGGAGCTGTTCAGCCACGAGCGCACGGAAGGGTTCTCATACGGACGCATAAGCTACCACTATGCCCGTCCTGGGACCGTCGATGATCAAATCCCGCTCACGGACGCGCAGACGCGACTTCCCGAACTGCCTTCCGCGTGGGAGCCCGCGCCTCGTTTCGGAGCGCTGAAGTGGGAGGTCCATGCTTGTGAGGATCTCCTCGCGGACAAGACGTCCGCCGCATACGAGCGCGGCGGCTTGTGGCAGGGCGGCCAGGTGTTGGTCTGGATACCCACGAAAGCGGGCGAAAGCCGGAAGTTGTCCGTCACCATAGCGGAGAAAGGCGATTACGAAATTTTCCTCGCGTGCATGTTCCGCGGCGACGGAGGCGCCTTCCGTGCCCAACTGGACGGCAAACCAATCCTGTTCGACGGAAGGGAATCAGTGAGTCTCGAAGTCCCGAGTCACATCCTGTCGCGCGTCATCGGCGCAAAAGCCGGGCAACTGAAGCCCGGCGAACATGACCTGGTCTTGACAGCCGAGGCTGCCGGCCGCCCCATCGGCCTCGATTTTCTTGCCGTACGCAAACGATGAACCAAGGGGCACGACAAGCGGCATAAATACTTCTTGGGAGACTGTTCCGAATGGCAGTAAGTTAAGGCCTGCGCTACGCCCGCGGAATGGTACAGGAACGGGAACTGCCCTGCGTAAGCATCTTATTAGCCTGGCTTCAGCAGGCTCCTCTTGGTCCCTCAACATAAGTGGCATCAACACTCGCTTCCAGTGCCCTCTCCTCGAAGTGTGCATATTCCGGGCGCGGCTACCCCTCTTCTGCGCACTTCCCAGACACGCGTTTCCTTTCCCGGTATGGTGGGCCGTTTCCCCGGCCATGGGGTGCGGGAGTGTGAAGGAGTAACAAGCTCTTCATGCCCCGTCTATTCTATTTCGCGCTCCAAGAGCAAATTGAGCCCGCCTTTCCAGGAGGCGAGAGACCGTAGGCTGACCTCGCCGTATAGTCGATTGAGACGCCACCCTTCGTTCCCCAATGCATTCAGAGCCTCGATGACTTGCTCCTCCCTGGGCTTCCCACTGGACAGCTTCAGATAGTGGATCTTGTACTCGTATCGCTTCACGCGCTTTCTCCTTGTGCCGCAGCTGGCATCCATTCACCGTGTGTCAGAGCAGATCCTTGAGTTCCTCCGGCGAGAGTGCGATGTCCCTGACGATTTTTGAAGCACACTCGAACCGATGTCCTGCCCGGGTAAAGCCCGTCCTCGTCCTGCTCGACGATGACCTGAAACCAATATGTCTTCATTGTACTCTTCGTTGCTCGAGCTGGCTCCATAACGCGGATTCCGCTAGGCAATATGGAAGCATCCCCCACAACCAATGCTTCACCGGTGTCCAAGACCAGACAGATCGAATGTCAGCAACACCGCATTCCGCGCATGCTCAAAATTCCGCACCGGGTCCGGCATCTGCACCGACAAACCCTCCGGCTGGTTCGACAAATCAATGCCCAGTCCCGATTGTTCGACACTTGTGGGTGGAATAGTCATCGTGTCTCTCCTATGCTTTGCCTATTCACACTTCGCTTTTCCCTCTTCCCTCTTCTCACCTCCAACTTCCAACTTTTCACTTTCCATTTCACACTTCGCTTTTCTCACAGCGCCTTTAACTTTGCCAAGAGTGCTTTGCCTCCACACGTTACGCACAGCCGAAGATGCAGGTCTTCGGGATATTCAGCCAAGTGCAGCCCCCTTTTCCTGTTGCTCTGCGTATTACGGGGCCAACCCTGGAGAATCTGATTGACCTTTGGGGTAATAGACGGGTCAGAAAACGCGCGTTTCTCGAGATTAAGAAGGACTTGGAACGTTTCGAGATTACGTGACGTATTCAGTGTAGCGCGCCAATCTGAGGCCAGGAGCATCTCCCCGTATTCAAGGAGGTCGCAAAAAGATTCGACGCAGTTTCGAGGTGTCACACTCAAATCGAGTAAACCCGTTGAATGGAAGAAGTCGTTGCGTCGTATGCGCCGGTTTTTCATAGCGTTCTGCAACTGTTTCACGCGCGTAGGCTGAGGATGCATTTTGGTCTCAAGGACGGTCACCACTTCCGTCATGATGTCGTGGTAGTTCTTGTATCGGTTGGTGGACTTCTGGTCCGACCACGCCGGGTTATCCGTCAGTAAGAAGAATTTCGAAACCAATTCCGTATAGTCATCGCAAAGAATGAAGGCGGTCTTGAGGTATTGGCCTCCTGTGCGTCCCGTGAAGTAGATTTCAACCCCGGCACAGATTTCGTCCATGAGGTAAGTCAACGTCGCGTTCAATCCGCCAACTCCGGCCCTAACAGTTCGACCTCGAAACGCGCCTTGGCCGCTTCCCATTCGTGCGCCGCTTCTTCGCGCAAACGCCGGGCGTCCATGCGGCGGCAGTGAAGATCGTCCACGATCTCGCGCTGAATTCTTTCGTCGGGGATCGGGATGAGTAGGTCAACAACATCCTCGTTGGCAAGCCGTGGATGCGTGTTGCCGGTCATCATGTGCTTGGTCTGGGCGACGATGACGGACGAACGCAAGACCGCCGCAAGGTAATCGGGCAGCAGGCCGGATATGTCTTTCTTAATGCGGATGACGTGAAACTCGGTGGAACACACGCCGTCGCGTTCCGCGCGCCATACCTTGTTCAGATAAGGACGCAAGCGGGCAAACAACACATCGTTTTGCTTGTAGATGAAAGCCTGTCCCTTCCCCGGTTCTTCGGGGGTTTCGGCCAGTTCGCCCGTTTGGCTGTGCACGCCCGCGAGACCGAGGTACTGTTCCGCTTCATATTCGGTCGAAACTTCGCGTAGGAAATCGGCGACATCCTCCAGGCGCGCCGCACGCTTCGCCTTCTTTGCCGTTTGGATGGCGCGTAGCGCGTCTAAACGTTCAGGGCGGAAGTACTCCGCGCCGATCTGTTTCGATCCGTGAACCGACGAAAGCCGCATGGCATACGCAAGGCGGTTGTCCGGTTCTGGCAGGGTGAGGCCGAGGCGGTCGAGGAGGAAGGCGTCGAGGCCGGAGAGCAGGGCGTCGGCCTGTTCGAGTTTGCGCCGCCGCGACTCCCGCGCCCGCTCCATCGCCCGAACCATCTCCCGCTGAACCGGCAAAGGGGGAAGGGGAACCGTAAAGGATTTGAACTCTTCCTTATTGATGTTAGGTTGCCCCGAAGGGCGCTGAATCGAGCGAACCCATGCCTCATAGCGACTGGTCTTTGTGTAAAAGTAAATGAATTGAGGCAGGGTCTTTTCCCTATCAAACCGGAAGCGGATACAGTAGCCCGCAAAAATGGACGGGCCGATATCCGATGAGTAAATAAAGGTCTTGCCAGCCGTTGCTCCGCTTCTGGCAAATAAGACATCCCCATCATCGAGCCGATAACGGTCTTCGATATTCTCGACGGTAGCAAATTCGTTACCTGGAACAATGCCGTCGTCGTCAAAGTCAGTGATTCGGATGTACTTCATATCATTGGGGTCTTGAACCGGTATCGCTCTCTCTCCCGAACCGTAGGCGGGTTCACATACGACGAGCTTACCCAATGGCATGAGCGGAATGCCCTTCAATAATTGATGCCCGCCATGAAGAACAAACTTGGGATCAAGCCTTTCTTTCGAGTCGCCCCGCTTGACGGCAAAGCACTGGGCTTTGCCCGGTTCGGCGGGGCTCAGACGAAAAAACGTTTGGGATTCTTGCAGAATGCGCGGTATTGTTTCGTGACTTCGGGCAATTGGTTCTCGCATTTGCGGCCGGTGGCGTCGTAGCCGATCTTTTCGGGCGCGGCCATGAAGATCGCGTCGTCGTGCTTCGGCTTCTCGCCCTCGGCGCGGCGGCGCAGGAAAACCAGACTGGCCTTAACGCCCGCGCCGAAGTGGGCGAAGGCGGTTTGCGGCAGGCTGACCACGGCAAGCAGCTGGAAGCGCTCCAGCAGGAAGTCGCGGACGTATTGCAGGCTGGAGTTGGTCAGGATGCCGTCGGGCAGGACAACAGCGGCGCGGCCCGTGGCGGGCTTGAGAAATTGGCAGACTCGCTCGATGAAGAGGATTTCAGTCTTCTGGTTCTTGCGGGGTTTTCGCTTGCCTTTGGCGTCCTCCTGGTTGGCGAGGTCGAAATCGGGCAGGTAGGGCCGTTCAGTCAGGGCGACCTGCGCGCCAAAGGGGGGATTGGTCAGGATCAGGTCGAAGCGGCCTTCGGCGAAGCCGTTGTTGCCGGTGCGCTTGCGGATGGCGTCGGGGCGGTCGAGGGCGTCCTCGCCGGCGACGTTGGCATGCCCGTCGTCGTGGAGGATCATATTCATCTTGGCGACGCGGGCGATCTCGTCATTGATCTCGATGCCGTAGAGGTTCTTTTCGGCGAAGTCGTGCCAGTGCTTGTAGTGCTCGACGCTGTCCGGGTCGTGGTAGTCGTCGGCCTCACGGCGCACCTGATCGAGAGCATAGAGCAGGAAGCCGCCAGAGCCGCAGGCAGGATCGAGGACGAGGTCGTCGGCCCTGGGCCGCATCATCTCGACGGCGAAGGCGATGATCTCGCGCGGGGTGAAATACTGGCCGAAGTCGCCCTTGAAAAAGCCGTCCATGAACTGCTCGAAGGCCACCCCCTTGGTGTCGAGGTCGGTCTTGCTGAAGTTGACGGCTTCTATGTGCGAAACAAGGGTGCGAAGCGTCGCATCGTCAATGCGGATGGTATCGGTGAAGACCTGTGGGTCGCGTTTCTTGGCAATGTCGTAGATGGCCTTGATGCGCTCGGCGAGCTTGCGGCTCGGTTCGTGCGTCTTGATCTGGAATTCGTAGGGGTGGCCGTTCATGCGCGGGGTCTTTTCGTCCTGAATCTTGACGAAGAGGAGCTTGCAGAGTTCTCCGAAGGCCATCGGGGGCGAGAGACGCCCGCCGCCCCAGAGCGTTTGATGACATTTCTTGATGGTGGCGATGAGGGTTTCCTTGCTGACGGGCTGGATGTCGTCCTTAGTGGCCTTACGGAACCGCCATTCCTCTGGTTTACCGTATTGTTTTGGTAAATCGGCTATTATGTTGGCTTCACGTTCGAGAACACCGTACTTTTCGGTGAAGTCGAGGAAGCGGCGCGTTTGTCCGGCAATCACGCCAACGTACTTAGCTCGAAACTTTGCCCATGTGCCGTTTCCACAAGCCTGCTCAACTGCTTGGACGAATTCGGCGTCAGTTACACCGTCACGTTTGCACTCTATGACCGCGAAAGGGCTGCTACGGGCGTCATCGTGGAAGACTACAAGATCTGCTGCATCTTTGGGTGTGCGATCGGGGACGGTAACGTCTACTCCGATACGCGAGGGTTCGTAGCCATAGCGAAAGATTAGTTCCGCCCAGTATTCAGCGCGAACCTGTTCTTCCGGGTCAGAAAATCTTTCAGAGTGATTGACCGCAGCATAAGTAATACGCTGCTTTGTTCCGTCACCCGATAGGCTTGCATACCCTTTTTCGAAGGCACGTTCGAGATACGTCATGTTGTCCTCTCATGATCGCGGACACAACAGTGAATAGCAGTGTCCCCACCAGCGTCCCAGCTTAAACCTCAAGAACCAGAAATTGCGCCCCTGCCTTTCGATAAGACCGGGGCGATATTGTGCGGCACCTTCGTCACGCAGTCAAGCCAAATTTGCATCTTTTATGTAGTCACTACACCACCGCAGCGGCAGTGTTGCTGGGGGCGCCTTCACCGGCTTTGCTGATGGCGATAACTCGGGACTCCCAATCTTTTTTCGTTCTGTTAATGAATCCAAGTCCTCGGCAATCGAGGAACTAACTTTTCGAAAGATCAATGACACGCAAAACTACTTGTGCAACGAGAGCCAACGCAGCGATCCACAATCCGATGCGTGCAAATCGATGCTCCCGGTTTGCCTTCTCTCGTTGTGACTGGCGCTCCTCAAGTTCTTTAGCCGCCGGAATCAACATACCCCCTCGGTATTCCCAGAAGAAACAGAAGCCCCTTCGTTCGTCCTTTGTAATTGTTTCGTGCATGCGCGACCTTTCAAATCCCGGAACGCCTTCGTCCCATACTCCCTGGCTGCAACAAAGCGCAATGGATTTACGATTAGCCCAGGAAAGGTCACCGGATGTTACCTCGGCTCGTTCTCTGGTCGAGACCGAAATAGTAATTGGCGGTTGACTCGCGCGATGCTCCTTAACCAGAAAGTGGCAATTGACACACCGATGCTTAATCGTGCTCACGAGTCGCTCCTTTTTGCCGAATATGGCCTCGTTTGTTTCACATCATTTAGTGTGTTTCGCGGGCCTCTTTGGAGGCGATGCTATGCTTGGACATGAAGTCGGCACGGTTTTGTCCGGCTTGCCCTTCTTCGACGTTCGCGCCGATGGATGTCCCTGAAGGAAGCAATTGCCGCCCCAGAGTCCGCGCCACGCCGGGCCGCCCATCGAGGGTCTGACAGAGCCTCACAATGCGCCCCGTGAACCTGAACGTCCTTTCACGCAAATCGCGTTTCACCCTCTTCTCACTCCCCTCTTCTCGCTTCCCTCTTCTACCTTCTCACTTTCCAGATACCCTACAACGGCAATGCATTATACACTACTAGCCGGGATTTCTCACGGTATTGCATCGTGCGCTTGCGCACGACTCTTGGCTGAGGTCGCCGTAAAGGAATGGTAGCCGCAATGTTTGCAGGCAACAAAGAAAAACACAGTGTCATTGCGAGCGAAGCGAAGCAATCCCGGCGATTGGTCACGGACGGAATGCCTGCGAGGGTTGGGAGATTGCTTCGCTTCGCTCGCAATGACACTGTGAGAAGTCCCGGCCATTGGTCAGAGACTGAATGGCTGCGAGGGGTTGTGAGATTGCTTCGCTTCGCTCGCAATGACACTGTGGCAAGGTAGTGAGACAAAATCATGGCATCTTATACGAATCGTAATCTCGATGGCATGGAAGAGTTATGAAGGGACGCTGGTAGTGTGATTCCCCCTTTGAAGGGGGTTAGGGGGATGTCGGAATCCTGCGGAGTGAACGTCATTGCCATCATCCGACATCCCCCTAACCCCCTTCAAAGGGGGAATTGAAGCTGTTTCGACTTCTCGCATAGGTTGCCATCAGGATGAACCCCTTCAAAGGGGGAATTGAAGCCGTTACGCCTTCTCGCATAAGTTGCCATCAGGATGAATCACTACACTAGCAACCGAAAATGGAAGCGTCGAAAAAGCGGAACCCTCGGTTCTATCGCATTTGAGGTCTGCCGAGAGGCGCCGCATTGTGTAACGTCGGGCAAGATCGCATAATCAGGTCATGTCCATTTTAGTGGCGACATTGCTGGCGGCGTGCGGCGCGATACAGGTATGGGTCGAATCACCGCTGGCCCGGGTCTTCCCGAATACGGTCCCACCGCCAACATCGAGCGCCACAGCCACGATCTACGCCGCGCAAGGGGAACGGGAATCCTTTCAGATATGTGTGCGAGCGGACAAGAAAGCCCTCGAAAACATTTCGGTCGAATCGGAGAGCATCGGCAGCCTGATCCCCGCCCCCGAGATCAGGCGAGTCGGTTACATCAGCATACCGAACCCGGCGCCCCGTGCGGTTGATTTCAAGCCGATGTCAAGTTCGGGAGAGACCGCCCCTCGTTCCCAAGTTCAACTTGGGAACGAGATGAATGAGGGGAACGAGGCGGCTGAATGGTTTCCTGATCCGCTGCTGGTTCTGGAACCGCTCAATATTTCGCCAGGCGAGACCGCCGCCGTGTGGGTGACATGCATCGTTCCTCTCGATGCGCGCGCGGGCACTCACGAGGGCAATGTCTTCGTGCGCTACGGCAAAAAACAGAAGCGAACCGTCAAAGTGTCGCTTCAGGTATTTCCATTTGCGCTGCCCGAGGTCCCCAATCTTCGCACGGCGTTCACGTTGGATCGCCAGTCCATTGCCATCGCGTACGGGCTCGACAACACTTCGCTGGAACAGTGGAAACCGATTTACGATGCCCTTGCCCGCGAGCGGATTTCCTTTCGCCTGTGGGAAGGGGACGACCTCGTGTCAGTCCCGAAGAACCGCCCGGCGGACGCGGCGCGGTTTCAGGAGCACCTCGAGTATGCGGTCAACGCCGCCCACATGAACAGCATCGACATCGGCGCGGGTTCAAAGGGCGTTGCGCCATGGCCGCCGCCGCGCGAAGGCACAGCTCAGGACCCGCTGCAATACTATTTGCATGACATGTGCAATTGGCTCCAGGATCGCGGCTGGCTGGACAATGCGTACATCGAGCCGATGTCGCTTCCGGCAAGGAGCGAATGGCAGCAGGCGCGCGACGCGTATTTCCGCGTGAAGCGGAACGACAAACGCATCAAACGCATGCTGGTGGGCGTGGGCGATCCCTACTTTGAACGATACACGGAGATCTGGGCGGCCTCGCTTGCCCAATTCGACCCCTACGCGGATTCCTTGCTCCGGCAGGGGCTTTCTTTGTCGCTCAAACAGAAGTACCCCGCCAAGCTCGTCAGCGCGTCGTCATCCGGAGGTCTGCCGGGAGATCCCAGTTACGCGACTCAGCCGGAAGACGCCTATGACGGATGTTTGTTCACGTACTGGATCTCGAAGGACGCGCCGGGAAAGAAGTCGCCGCAGTGGTTTCAAGTCGATCTCGAACAACCCATGACCACGGACAAGATCAAGATCATTTGGAAGCTCGGCTATGAGTCCGCTGACGTCAAGGTTCACACCTCTCTCGGCGGACGCATCTCCGAGCATTCCGGCACGCGCTGGGAGCCGAACCCGCCCACCTCGCCCTATGCGCAGAGTTGGGCCGACGGAATTTTGGCGTCGCCGCCGACGTTCGACTCGTTGTATCTCGAGTTCGGAAGCAGCTTTCACGGCGGGCCCGTCGGCATCACCGAGGTGATCCTCGGCGAGCCGCCCGATATGCAGCCGCCGGAGCACATCGAGCCCATCGAGGTGTGGCTGACGGCCGAAGAAGACAGCTTTCCATCCTTTGCTATAAGGAGGCATCCGATCGAAGCGCGCCTCATGCCTTGGGTTTGTTGGGGACACCAGTCCGCGGGATTCGTCCATCATGGCCTGTGCCAGTGGCCCAGCGGCTGGGCGACACTCGCGCGAGCGCAGCCGCTCGTCTGGCCTGTCGAGGACCGTAGGACTCGAGCGCGCGGCCGCCGCGAAGCAGAAAAAGCGACGCCGCCTTCGATCGGGGCGGGGTTCCTGTTCTACCCCGGCAAAGATGCCCCGATACCATCCATCCGTTCCGAGCTTCTCCGGGATGGCATGGAGGACTACGAGTACTTGCTCGCGCTGGACCAGTTGCTTTCGAGCACAAAGGTTACGCTTCAGGCCTTGCGCCTTCCCGATGTCGCGCAGGTTGCCGCACGACGTCTTTATCCGCCGTACCTTCAGCCGCAGGAACTGGACGGTTTGGCCCAGATGATCACGAAAGGACGTATCCGCATGGGATGGGCGATATCGGAGCTTGCGAAGAAGAGGTGAATATGCGATGTTCTAACTCTCGAACGATTTCCGGCATTGTCCTTGCCTGTATTGCGGTTCTCTTTGGAGGGAAGGGAGTGGGAGAGACCCGGCCGAGCCAGAATGCCGTTACCCTTCGGGTGATGACGTACAACATCCACCACGCCGAAGGACTCGACGGCAAGGTTGATCTCGATCGCATCGCCGCCGTGATTCGCGCGGCAGACGCGGACGTGGTCTGTCTCCAGGAAGTGGATCGCGATCTTCCGCGGACGCAACACCTGGACTTTCCCCGACTCCTCACGGAAAAGCTGGGTATGACGGCCGTGTTCGAGCCCAACTGCCAATTCGATGGCGGCGATTACGGCAACGCCACCCTGACAGGACTTGCCGTTACATCCTTTGAGAACCTGAAGCTGCCGACGCCGCAAGGCGTTGAACCCCGAGGATGCCTCCGCACGACGGTCCGTGCAGGGACGCATACGGTGGACATTCTCAACGCGCATTTGGGCCTCGACGAAAAGCAGCGCCAGGAGCAGGCTTCCGCTATTCTCAAAGCACTCCGCGACGTTCCAACCGTTCTTGCGGGCGATATGAACGAGCCGGCCACGTCGCCCGGCATCAGTGCACTCTTGACGCGTTTGCGCGATACGGCGGAGGAAGACGCCGCGCGGAAAAACGGCCCGGCTCCGGCGGAAAAGACGAACCGGAAGATCGATTTCATCTTTGTGTCGAAGGATGTGGAGGTCCTATCATTCCGCGTGCTCGAAACGCCCGAGACGGCGGTGGCATCGGACCACTTGCCCTATGTGGCGGAGGTGAGTGTGCGCACGCCGCCTGATAAGGGCGCGAACGACGGGATCTATGACAACGATGACGAACGCGTGACGGACGCGATCACGGAAGGGAACTGAATATGGCAAAGAGAAGATTGAAGATGGGCCTGATCGGGGCGGGCGGAATCGCCAACGCGTGCCATCTGGCCAATTGGCAGGAACTTGAAGCCGAAGGCCGCGTCGAACTGGTAGGCGTCTGCGACATCATCAAGGAACGCGTCGAGACCGCGAAGGCCAAGTTCGGGGCGAAGAAGGCTTATCTCGACTACAAGAAGATGCTGCGCGATGACGATTACGACATCATCGACGTCTGCACGCAGAACCGCGTGCACTGTCCGGCGGCCGTTGCGGGATTGAAGGCCGGCGCGAATGTGATCGTCGAGAAGCCCATGGCGATGGACGCCCGCGAATGCGAGGCTATGATCAAGGCCGCGAAAGAGAACAAGCGAAAACTGATGGTTGCGCAGCACATGCGTTTTGAGTCGTCGTCTGAGGCGCTCAAACGGGCGATCGAGCGCGGCGAACTCGGCCGGATCTATACGGCCAACGCCAAGTGCCTGCGCCGCCGCGGTATCCCCGGATGGGGCAAGTTCCACATTCGCAAAGAGTCTCTGGGCGGGCCGCTCATCGACATCGGCGTTCATATGATGGATCTTTGCGTCTGGTTGATGGGCTGTCCGAAACCTCTTGCGGCGTCGGGCAAAGTCTATCGGATGTTCGGCGACCGCGACGACCTGTGCAACGCCGAGTGGGGGAGAGGCTACCCGCCGAAGCAGTTCGACGTCGAGGACTACGCCGTGGCGCTGGTGCGTTTCGAGAAAGATATCACGATGGTGGTGGAATCCTCCTGGGCCGCGAACATCCCGCAGGAATGCGGCTACGTGAGCATCCTGGGCGACAAGGCCGGCGTCACCACGGAACCGCTGGGCATTTACGGTTACGATGGCAACACCCTGACAAGCCGCAAATTCGACTGGCTGCCGCAGCAGGAAGGCCACCGCATGGAGATTCGCCACTTCACGGAATGCATCGAGAAACGCCTGCCCGTTCGCGTAAAGCCCGAGGAATCCCTGCGGATCCAGAAGATCATCGACGCGATCTACGAAAGCTCCGCCAAGAAAAGGGAAATCCGGATCAAATAGAAGGGCGCCAGTCCGACAGGTCCGACGGGTCGGACAGATCGGACAGATCAAGTCTTCAACGTTATCTCGAGTCTTTCTCCAGCTTGTAGGACGACCCCCGCTTCGAATCCGATTGTGATGCGCCGTTTCTCAGCGTGGGATTTCACCTTGACCTTCTTTCCTTGAATCGTGACATGCGCCGATTTTGGTGTACCTTCGGTTTCGAACGAGAGACGCGTGAGGCGCAGTCTTCCCCAGCGCACTTCGAGAGAATCTCTTTGTTCGGACTTGTTGCGGGTCTGCTCGAACGTGATCCAGCCCTCGGAGGTTGTGAATGCGGCGCGGAAGTTCTCCGGCGAGATGCGGGGGCCGAAGCCGAGCCATCCTTTGGGTCCGTTGTACCGGAATCCCGCAAGCGCGAGATATACGCCCCAGCTTGCCATGGCGCGGGCATAATGATCGCCGCATTCCACTTCGTTGTAAGGATTGAAGAGGTCGGGATGATAACGGTCATGCACGGCGCGGCAGATCGCCAGTCCTTCGAGAAGCTTGCCCTCCCAGATCATGTGCCCGGCCACCTGGTACTCGATCCCGGTCCATACCTCTTCCCGGTACAGCACCCCTTCTTTCAGATAGTCGTCCTTCGGCCATGTGCACGTTATCAGTCCCGCCTGGCCCGGCGTAATGAACCATCGGAATGGTTTGTGGACCTCATTGTAAGGCCCCACGTCCGGGGCCCAATTGTATTTCCATATGGATTCAAGGGCCTTGACGACGTTTGGGGGGGTGTAGATATAGCCCAGGTCAAGCTGATGCGCCCAGCCTTGCCCGAACAATTGATCTGAGAGACATCCATCCTTGTACTGATGTTTCGGATGCTCTTTCAGGTCCACGTCCTGGACGAAATACTCGCCGTTCCACAGCCGCTCCTCGGTAAGTTTCGACCCAATCTCAAAGACGCGGCGCACCTGATGTGCAAAACCGAATTGCCCGACCTCCTTCGCCATTTCTTCTCCTGCGCGGAGCGCAGCGAGATAGAGCGAACCGACAAAGGTGTTTGCGCCGTAGAAATCGATGTCGTACGTATTGGGTTGCTTATCCTCGATAATACCATCGAAGTTTTCGTCGTGTCTGATCGAGAATTCGAGCGCCTGCCTTATCAAGTGCCAATTCCGTTTCAGGAACGAATCGTCCGGGGACATCAAGTGCTCGCGGTATGCCTTGAGGATCGTGCCGCATTGACCGTCGGCGGCGTAGTTGTCATCGCTGCGGAACCCGACGAGGCCCGTATCGGGATGGAATCCGCCGCCTTTGTCGCGCGGGTTGAAGTCCTGCATCTCGCGGACGCTGCGTTCGAGTTCAGGGAACAGACGCGCGTTGGAATGTGCATAGTTCCAAACGTGCGTGCACGTCCCGTGGCAGCACGTAAC
>Ga0315279_10000456_pt1 | contig 81618 bp, 66 predicted proteins | sample YL17G06_20_MG_FD_203694 | JGI IMG/M metagenome (GOLD analysis project Ga0315279, IMG submission 203694) | Sediment microbial communities from Yellowstone Lake, YNP, Wyoming, USA - YL17G06_20 | ecosystem: Environmental > Aquatic > Freshwater > Lake > Sediment | place: USA: Wyoming | collected...
AATTGCCGAAGCAGCCACCACCGAAGGTATACAGTCGTCAGCTAAATGGTCAGCTTTGTGGTGGAAACTGACCTTATTGGCGCTATCGAAAGTGTCGATTTCGATGCCTAACTGCGAAAGTTGGGCTGACTCAAGGTAGTGAATCTGTAGGTATCAACAACAGGTCAAACTACTTCCAAAACCGCCTCGTCATAGGAAGTATGAAATATTCGAGTTAATCCTGAATTTTTATTTTCCCAAGATTATACCATCCGTCCGGCTGTTTGGCTGCTATAGCAAGCTGAACCATCGGCTTATCGCTGAACATATCTAAAATAGCAATTTGCAGGTCATACTCTCCTTTGGGCATATCGGATGGGATAGTAACGGCATTGTCATAAAGGATGTCCCCTGGCAGCCAGCCTCTTATATCGGCATCTGTAAATAAAATTTCAGTTCTTTTTTCGCTTTTGAGCCGAAATGCCAGAGGCATCTTCCTGTAGCAGGGTGCAACGCCTTTATTCTCCCACCACGATGTGAACGATAGTTTATCGCCCGGTTTTACGAATTCAGGATACGTAAATTTCCGCAGCACAAAGCGATACCCCATTTTTTTTAGCCAGAGGTTGACTTGCGGCCACCACTGCTCGGGAACAGGTGATGATTTGGCGTTTAAGACAGAGATGTGCCACTTGAGCGATTGCTCGATTATATAATCTAAGTCCCACTCCTTATCTTTCCAATGCTGCATCACCCAGCATACTTCAAAGACAACCGGCGCTTTTTTCCAGGCGTCCTCAACATCGCCCTTGGCTATTGCCTGCGGATAGAAATCGTTCATATGGCACCAGTTCGCACTAAAACCGCCCATATCGCCGAGACAATCGGCCCTGAAGCCCGCTCCGTTTGAAACAGCATATCGCAGTCCTTCAGCATCTCCGATTAACATCACCAGTGGCGTATGCTTAAAGGCCTGTAAATACATATCAATAATCTTTTTCTTAACTTCAAAGGAAGGCATATTCATTTTCACACTGGAGACGTGCCATTCCCCCCAGTGGCCTAATGAACCGATATCCACGTGGTCTAAATTCGGATGTCCATCGTAGCGTTTCCCGAGCTCTGCCACAAGCCGGCCCATATATTCAAGATAGATAGGGTCAGAATAATCCGGCATCCAGCTTTTACCATCGTAGTATGTTACCCCTTTGCAGCCGAGCTTACGTACCCAATCCGGCGTTTTAGGCGTTCCGTTAGCCGGCATCACTCTGAGCGCAAAATCCTGCCCTCGCTCTTTAGCTGTTGCCATTTCCTGGTCGATGATATACCATTTGTAATTGCCCTGCTCTGGTTCTAACTCATCCCAGTAATATCTAAAATAAGCAATCGAACAACGCGGATAATTTTTGTTTTTCTCGTCTCCATTGAAGCTGTGAAACGTTGTCCAGCCCATCCCGGGATTGGTTAGAACATCATCAATTTCCTGTGGCCTGACGGTAATCTTGTCCTGCCCAAATGCCGAAACAACCGATATTGTTACTGAGATAACTGTAACTAATTTCAGGATACACATATCTAACTTCCTTAAATTTCATTTGAAACCCATATCTGTATTCATTATATTACATCGTCCGGAGAATTTATAGAGACTCGGGTTTCTTTTTTTGAATCTCTTGTTTTATGAAAATTGTAACAGCCAGAAGAATAACTCAAACCTTCTTTTTCTCGATGTTTGTGTGGTTCTGCATTGTCACTACCGTTGGCGACAGGCTGTGGCAATTGCGGGGTTGGCCGGTTAATTTATTTTTGTGGCTCGACCCGCTGGCGGCAATCGGGACGGCATTGACTACGCATACACTCTATCGGCCTCTTCTATGGGCGATAGTTACAATTATATTGACGATAATACTCGGACGTATTTTCTGCGGCTGGGTGTGTCCCTTCGGTGCGTTACATCATTTTGTGGGCTTTTTAGGTAATCGAAAAAAGTCTCTTTCACAAAAAATCCGGCTAAATAGATACCGGAAGGCTCAGTGCATAAAATACATTGTTCTCATAGTGTTTCTGGCAATGGCTGCCTTTCCTTCCGTTGGTGCTACCTTGCAGACAGGGTTGCTTGACCCAATACCGTTGGTTACGCGGTCTTTTAATCTACTGTTGTTACCTATTTTGGATAGGAGTGCTGGTTTTGTTTCAGCAACGCTGCGATTCTACGAAGGTGCTTGGCTGCTACTGGCGATATTTTTAGCGGCGGTTTTGCTTAATTTAGTTATCCCCAGATTTTATTGTAGATTCATCTGTCCGCTCGGTGCATTATTCGGCATCATTGGAAGATTTGCTATCTGGCGAATCGGCAAGATGCAAAAGGAGTGCATCGATTGCAAGATGTGCGAACGTGCCTGTGAAGGCGGCTGTGAGCCGGCAGGCAAGGTAAGAATAAGCGAATGTGTCCTTTGTTTTAACTGTCGTGAGGACTGTAAGCACCAGCTTATCGCATACCATACTAAACCTTCGTTAGCGGGCGAAATAACAAATCCTGATGTTTCTCGAAGGGGCTTTGTGCTTTCGCTTGCGAGCGGCATCTTTGCGGTGCCGGCAATCAGGCTGAGCAACAGCTTAGGTGCTAACTGGTATCATAAAATTATTCGCCCACCGGGAGCACTGGCAGAGGAGGAATTCTTGAAAAGATGTATTAAGTGCGGCCAATGTATGCGGGTCTGTCCTACGAATGTTATCCAGCCTGCCGGCGTCGAAGGCGGGCTGGAAACTCTCTGGACGCCGGTGTTGAATAATCGAATTGGCTCAAGCGGCTGTCAATTAAATTGCGTAGCGTGCGGCCAGGTCTGTCCGACCTCGGCTATCAGGCCGATTACACTGTCGGAAAAGCTGGGGACAGAAAACTTTGCACAGGTTGGGCCAATCAGAATCGGGACTGTGTTTGTTGACCAGGGCAGGTGCTTGCCGTGGGCAATGGACAAGCCCTGCATCGTGTGTGAAGAGAATTGCCCCGTAAGTCCCAAAGCGATTTATACGCAGGAGGTCTTCAACACAGTTCGAGGCGGCGTCTTGACAACAAAAAATGTTAGAGAAAACATGATAGAGACGGTTGAGGAGACCCTTATTTCTGGTAAATTTGCCACTGGAGACTATTTTTGTACTGTTGAAGGTAGCCGGTGCTACAAAATCATAGCAAACACCGAAAACTCAATAGAAATTTCACCTGATGAGAAATTTGAAAAAGTCCCCGCTACAGGCAGTAAAATCGAGGTTCAAGTGCGTTTGCAGCGACCTTACGTTGATATTGAAAAATGTATTGGCTGCGGAGTTTGCGAACACGAGTGTCCTGTAAGCGGTATGAAAGCTATCAGAGTCTCTGCGGTTGGTGAAACCAGAAGCAGCGACCGAAGGCTGTTGCTTAAAACATTAGAATAAAGGGGAAAAATAGTATGGATAGAAGAAATTTCTTGAAGACGATAGGGATAACAGGATTAGGCTCGGTTCTTGTCGGCTGTAAGGTTAAAGAAAAAAAGGAACCAAATGCTGCCGAGCCTAACGCTGCTGCAGAAACACAAGAGTCCAAATATCAGCCCGTGCCGAAACGCAAGCTGGGCAAGACCGGCGTGGAAGTTCCTGTCCTGTCGGTGGGGACAAACCACCTTGACAGCCAGATTGTGTTGGCGAACAGTCTGAAGTGGGGCGTTAGCTTTTGGGATACCGCACCTGTATATTTGGAAGGAAATAGCGAGCTTGCCATAGGTGCTTTTCTTGCAAAAAATCCGGATGTCCGCAAAGAGCTGTTCCTCGTTACAAAGGCAACGCGCGCGACAAAAATAGCAGAAAAAGAGGAGCGACTCCAGAGCTCTCTAAAAAGGTTGAATACTGCATATATTGATTTATATCCTGGTGTCCACCAGTGTTCTGACCCTGCCCAATTAACGGATGAGGTAAAGCAGTGGGCGCAGGATGCAAAAAAACGAGGGCTAATTCGGTTTTTTGGTGTGACTACTCACCAGAATATGGACCAGGTTCTCACTGCGGCAGCCAGGGTCGATTGGATTGATGCGGTAATGACGGTCTATAATTTCCGACTGGTGCAGGACCCTAAAATGCAGGCAGCGATTGATGCCTGCTATAAGGCAGGGATAGGTATTATTGCTATAAAAACTCAGGGCCTCGGCCAAAACGTTGAGACCGAGAAGGATAAAGAGCTGGTCAGCCATTTTGTAGAGAAGGGCTTTACCATAGGGCAGGCAAAAATAAAACTTGTGCTGCAGGATGAAAGGATAAGCAGCGCTTGTGTTGGGATGAATTCTGTTGGTGTATTAGTTTCAAATGTTGCGGCGGTGCTGGATAAAGCAAAACTCACCGATGCGGATGTTGCGGCTTTTGGAAAATATGCGCGGGCGACCTGCAGCCAATACTGTGCCGGCTGTGGGTATATCTGCGACTCGGTTTTACCGGATACGCCTTATGTCAGTGACATTATGCGGTATTTGATGTATTATAATGCGTATGGGCAAAAAGAAAAGGCAAGGGAGCTATTTGCAGAGATACCCGGCAGCATCCGGGGAAAGCTATCGAGCATTGATTATAGCGATGCAGAAGCTCGCTGTCCTCAGCGTTTACCGATTGGTAAATTGGTTGCCGAGGCAGTCGAGAATTTATCATAAAGAATATTGAACAGGCATTACGAATTTTTGGAGTGAAATCCTATGAATGAAAATCACAATCCAATCAATAGAAGAGATTTTTTGAAGACAGTTGGAACCGCAGGATTAGTTCCTGCTCTGTCGCAGGTAACAGCCGGTATTGCATCAGGTCAGGAAAAAGCCGACCCGAATGCTCTGGCTAAAACGCAGGAACCAAAACTTCCACAGGTGCCAGTGCGAAAATTAGGCAAGACAGGTGTGAAGATTCCCGTGCTGTCCCTGGGGACAATGTTTAATCTGATTGATAACCAGATTATTTTAAGAAGCACCCTTAAGTGGGGTGTTAACTATTGGGACACCGCGCACAACTATGGAGGCGGAAATAGTGAACTGGGTGTAGGCAAATTTCTCAAGGATAACCCGGAAGTCCGCAAAAACATATTCCTTGCCACCAAGGCATCAGGGGCAAACACCATAGATGAGATTGAAGAGCGTCTTCAGACATCTCTAAAAAGGATGAATATTGATTACATTGATTTGTATTATGCTCCTCACGCCGCTTCTGGTCCTGACAAGTTAACCGACGAGCTGAAGAACTGGGCTGAAAGCGCCAAGAAGCGTAAGCTCATAAGGTTTTTCGGTTTTACCGTTCACAAGGATATGGCGGAGTGTCTTCTGGCAGCAGCCAAACTTGACTGGATTGATGCGATAATGAGCAGCTACAATTTCCGCTTTATGCAAGATGACAAAATGCGGGCGGGCATTGATGCCTGTTACAAAGCCAAAATCGGCCTTATTGCGATGAAGACGACCGGCAAGACTACGATTCAGTGGGCCAAGCAGACGCTTGAGACCGAGGCGGATAAAAAATTGATAGAACATCTCCTTCAAAAAGGATACACACAGGAGCAGGCGACAATAAAACTTGCGCTGGAAGATGAGAGAATAAGCGGTGCCTGCGTCGGTATGGAGAATGTCGCGGTTTTGACTGCAAACGTTGCGGCTGTCCTGGATAAAACCAAGCTCACTCAGGCAGATTTTGAAGTTTTCAAAGAATATGCCGACGTGACCTGCAGCGGCTACTGTGCCGGCTGCGCAGAGATTTGTGATTCGGCTTTGCCGGATGCACCTTACGTCAGTGACATTATGCGGTATCTGATGTATTACAATAGCTACGGAAAGAAGGATTGGGCAAGAGAGCTTTTTGCCGAGATTCCCGGCAATGTCAGAAATAGACTTCTCAGCATCGATTACAGCGCTGCCGAAGCTCGCTGCCCGCAACATCTGCCGATTGCTAAGCTGGTTGCCGAAGCAGTCAGCAAGTTAGCCTGATAGATAGCGAGTAGGAGTAGAGCAAAAAATTTGGCGGTTTTTGTGATGTAAGAGCTTTCGTAATAAGTAGTTACGTTTAGCAAGTCAGATTTTGCTTGATTTTTGGTAGCCATTTCGGTTATCATATATGCTGTAAAGATACAGGAGATTTGAGCATTTTGATAACCGAGAGGCTCGATGAGAAAATTTTATTACGAAATCTGGCTGCCGTTTATACTTACTAAAAAGAGGATTTTGCTGCTGGCAATAGCGAGCTATATTGCATTGTGCTAAGCTTGTTTGAGCTATTTGGTTGTTCTTACGCCCGTCCCATTAGGGACGGTTTTTTTATGCGCACATTTCACGCTAAAAGTTTGACACCTCAATCGCCGCAGATTAACCTCATAAGAAACTTTTGGCACAGTGATTCGTCATATATGATTTGATGGATTGTCATGCTGAACGAAGTGAAGCATCTGGCCTTATCAAAGAGAGATTCTTCGCCCCGCACCAATTGAACTATACTACAGCGACAAAAACGTGTGGGTCAAAAGAACCTTCGCTGATTAACAATTGGTGCGGGGCTCAGAATGACACCCATCATTTGAAAAATGATGAAGCACGAATAGGAGAATGACAGTATGGTAATCGTTACCGGCGGAGCCGGATTTATTGGTTCGGCGTTAGTCGCTGCATTAAACAAAAGAAAAATTACCGACATTCTTGTCATTGACCAACTTGGAACCGACCAGAAATGGAAGAATCTGCGAAACTTGTCCTTTGCTGATTACGTGGAAAAAAATGATTTTCTGGAAATGGTCATTGAAGATAAGATACCCGGCCCTGTTGAGGCGGTTTTTCACCTCGGCGCCTGCTCATCAACAACAGAGACTGACGCCTCATACCTTATAAAAAATAATTACGAATACACCAAAATCTTGGCTCAGTGGGCAACCCGCCCGAGGCGCGCCAGAATCCATTTCATATACGCCTCCAGCGCAGCTACTTATGGTGACGGCTCAGCAGGTTTTAGCGACGATGAAGCCAAGCTCGAAGACTTACGGCCTTTGAATATGTATGGCTATTCAAAACAGCTCTTTGACCTGTGGGCTCGCCGCACGGGCCTCTTAAAAAAAATTGTAGGATTAAAATACTTCAACGTCTTTGGTCCAAATGAATATCACAAAGCCGATATGAGAAGTTTTGTCCTCAAGGCGTTTGAACAAATAAACGCTACTGGCAAGGTCCGCCTCTTCAAATCCTACAGAAGTGAATACGCCGATGGCGAGCAAGTCCGCGATTTTCTCTATGTCAAAGATGCGGTTGATATGACCCTTTTCTTTTTTGATAATCCAAAGATGACCGGCCTTTTCAATATCGGCGCCGGCGTAGCCCGCTCCTGGAACGATTTGGTAAAAGCTGTATTCGCTGCTCTGGGCAAAAAACCCAATATCGAATATATCGAAATGCCCGAATCTATTCGCAATCAGTATCAATATTATACCTGCGCCGACATCACTAAACTCCGCAAAGCCGGCTACAAAAAACAAATAACACCCCTTGAAGATTCGATTAAAAATTATGTCCAAAATTATTTGCTGAAAGATGGATACATAACCGGGATTTAACGGTTGTTACCTTTTCAAAAGAAACTTTCAAATGCCGTTTACGCCATATCATTTTGGGCCCAGTGCTTTTATTGGGCTGGTGTTTAGGAAATGGCTGGACTTGCCTGTCCTTGTCCTTTCCAACGTGATTGTCGATATTGAGGTTTTGATTATAGGGCTATTTCAGCTCGGGTATCCATACCACCGTTATTGCCATACACTCCTTATCGGTTCGGCACTGGGACTTCTCTGGGGCGTGTCCGCATATCCGTTACGACGCCTATTCAAACGGCTGATGCAAATATTTCGCATACCTTACGAGACCAGCTTGCGAAAAATGGTTATCTCAGGCATCCTCGGCGTGTGGCTTCACGTTTTATTCGATGGCATTTATCACTGGGACATTCGCCCATTTTGGCCGAATCGCGCGAATCCGATATATAAGCTGATAAATCAGAAGCGGCTGGAGGCAATGTGCCTTGCCTTTTTTGTCGCGGCCTTTATAGTGTATGTAATCATTCTGATGCTGTCTTACAGGAGCAAAGCAAGCCAGATTGATGAGAAAAAGACATAACTGAACTAAACAATCTTTATGTTAAAAGGCAGAGTCTATGACATTACCAATTTCTATACGTAATTTATACATAATATTTTTTATGTCTTTTCTTTTTCAAATTTCTCCTTGTTTTGCTGATATGCCGACCGCACAGAGTAGTTTTTATGTTACGCTGCCTCCGCATCGTTTTGCCGATAGTCTTCTGCCTACATCTCCCTTCGGAATCAACACTGCCTTTCAGCCCGATACACCAAACCTTGAAACGATTCTGCAAAAAATGCAGGAGGCCGGCATTAAATGGGGCCGGCAGGATTTTACCTGGCGCCGCATCGAGAAGACAAAAGGCCAATACGAATGGCAGGATTACGACCGCCTTGTTGAGACCTGCCGAAAATTCGGCATCCTTCTTTTTGGCAATCTCGCTTATGCCCCGGGTTTTCACGACCCGCGAACGCCTGAAGGTGTTCAGGCCTATTGTAATTTTGTTAGAGAAACGGTTAAGCATTTTGCCGGCAAAGTCAAATTCTGGCAGATATGGAATGAACCGAATGGCGGCTTCTGGAAGGGCACACCTGAGCAGTATGCCAGTCTGCTCGCTGCTGCCGGCAAAGCAATCCATGAGGCAAGCCTGGAGGCCAAAGTCCTCGGCCTGAATATGGCCTTTTGCGATGTGCTCTGGGCGGAAAAAATCTTAAATCTTGTCCCTTATGATTGTTTCGATATTGCCTGCTTTCATCCCTATCGTGTTCCCTCATCGCCGGAAGAGCCTTTTGACTGGTGGGAGCTGGACCAGTATGTTAAAAGCTGGCACCGCAATGACCTCGACCCTAATTATCCACTCGTCCGTATGGATTTTTTGCAGCAGACTGATGAGCTTATAAAAGTGATGTCTAAATTCGGCCAAGCCAAACCGATATGGATTACTGAAATCTGCTGGAACAGCCAGATTCACCCTTACGGAGTTCTGGAGACGCGCCAGGCCGACCTTGTCGTGCGGTTTCACGTGCTTGCTATCGCGTCCGGCAAAGTTGAAAAAGTATTCTGGTGGACATTTAAGGACACTGGAACTCGACAATTCGACCAGGCTGATATGGTTGGTCTGGTGCGAAATGACCTATCGCCGAAATACTCCTATTATGCGTTTTGTTTTATGACGAGAATGCTCGAAGGCAAAAAACACGTTCGCAACGATGCGTTCGGCCCACAGGTTTATGCAGCGGTTTTTGCTGAGGATGAGGCAGGAGAGGATACGATTGTTGCCTGGAGCACAAAGCCTTACGCTTATGTTCGGGTCAATAACGAAACCGGATTGACGATTTATGATGTTTACGGAACTAAAAGATTTGTTCCTGTTGATCCGGTGCGCACGAAAAGTTTGCCTGTCCCTTTGGGTGAAAGTCCTATGTATATCGTTGGCTCAAAAGGGCTAAAAGCGGTTGTGCGTCCCGACCCCGGATGGTAAACAAAAAATAACGTGTTCCATAGGACTATTCCGTCTGGGCCATTCGATAAATATCAATTTCAATCCTTGCTTATTTTCTACTTATCATTTACAATCTCTCATGACGAGTATCGAGTATCGAGTATCGATAATCAAGGAACAAGAATATGGTTGACAAAATTTCAGAACAAATCCAGCTTCTAAAACGCGGCACGGTCGAAATCTTTACCGAAGCAGAACTGGCTCAGAAACTTGCTGATGCGGAAAAGACCGGCAGACAATTGCGAATCAAACTCGGCCTTGACCCAACATCACCCGATATCCACCTTGGCCACACAGTCGTCCTGCGAAAGATGCGGCAGTTTCAGGACCTCGGCCACAAAGCCGTGCTTATCATAGGCGACTACACCGCCCGAATCGGCGACCCTTCGGGTATGAGCACAACCCGACCAATGCTCTCGCCGCAGCAAATCGAGCAGAACGCAGGGACTTATTTCCAGCAGGCAGGCAAAATCCTCGATACCTGTGCCGACAAACTTGAGATACACTACAACAGCGAATGGCTCTCCGACCTTAAATTAGCTGATATTATCAAGCTCGCATGCAATATGACCGTTGCCCGAATGCTCGAAAGAGACACCTTCGAATTGCGGTATAAGAAGGGAGATGCAGTCGGCGTTCATGAATTCTTGTATCCGCTTATGCAGGGCTACGACTCTGTGCAGATTTTAAGCGATGTTGAGCTGGGCGGCACAGACCAGACATTCAATAACCTTGTCGGCAGGGACATCCAGCGGGCCTACGGTCAATCGCCGCAGGTCGTCCTCACTACACCCATCCTCGTAGGTCTTGATGGCAAAGAAAAAATGAGTAAATCCAAGGGCAACTACATCGGCGTAACCGATAGCCCTGCCGATATGTTCGGCAAGGTTATGAGCATCTCTGACGATATGATGGAAAATTATTTCACACTTCTTACTGATTTCCCTATGGATAAAGTAGCCGAGCTTGTCAATCCCGACAAAACACATCCTAAAGAGGCAAAGATAATTTTAGGCAAAGCGGTTGTCACGCAGTTCTATGATGAAACAACTGCTGAGGCGTCTGCCGCTGAATTTGACAAAGTCTTCGCTCAGAAAAATCTGCCCGATGAGATTCCTGAAGTCCAAATTCCATCCCAACCGATTATGGCAAGCAAGCTGCTTTTGGCCTGCAAGCTCGTGCCGTCCGGCAGCGAAGCCAAGCGAATGATAAGGCAGGGAGCAGCCGAGATTGGTGGAAATAGAATTGAAGACCCCAACATCGAAATCACCCCCAGAAACGGTATGGTCATTCAGGTCGGCAAACGAAAATTCGCAAGACTGAAATTGAAGTAGTCGTTGTGAGGTTCTCCATGCTGTTTATCGGGGGAGGAAGCAATCTCAATTCGTATTTAGCCGGCGGTTTTACCGGCGGTTTATTCTAACTTGGTATCCAGATTTTCTTTGCTACAACGATTTCTATTTTATCCGGCAGCATCAAGGGCGTCCGTGACTTTGTAAAAAATACAAGCCCTTTGTATCCCATCAGGTATTGGTAACTTGTAGAGAAGGAGAAAAATCTGCTTTCGCAGTAAACAACCAGCGGGTTCTCTGCCTGTTCAAGTAACGCCAAAAAATCAAGCGGCTCGACTTTTACAATTGCCCCTGATGCCTTTATTGCCTGTGCAATCACCGCCATTGCCGCCGCGCCACCGCCTCCAGCCATAACTACATTAGACATACGTAAATCCTTTCACGGACCTATTTACACCCCTCTCGTAGAATCCTAAATGTTTCGTTCTCATAGTACAGTTATGAATTTTATGACTTTTTTACTTTTTTAAAATACTTGCTTGGCGGTTCTCCATACACTCTGGTAAAAGTTCCTTCATGGAATATTTCCCACCACCCTATTGAAAAATTAGAAAATTCTTTTTGCTTCAATTTGAAAAACACAATTCTTAATCCAAAGGTTTCACCATCTCTTGAATCTTCCACCGGATAATACGGCGTTGAGATAATGGATGCCAGATGTTCCAACAAATTATCGTTCAACCAATCGCATAAATATGGGTATTCGCGAGGTGCATCCTCTGGTAAATAATCGGATTCCAGAAGTTCATTTATGTTTAAGCAGAAAGTGATGACATTTGTTGGGTCGATAAGTTTAGGCTTTGAAGTTTCGTAATACCTTGTTATTCTTATGACTTCGGATGTGCTAAGGAGTCCGTGTTTCAAAATCATTTTAATCAATCCTTCACCACGGTTCTTTTGAAGAGTAGTCTTGTAATAATTTTCCAGTTGATTAACTTTCTGAGATTTTGATTTAGCTTGCTCAATATAATGAAGGACAGTGTTCTTGCTATACCGCTTTGATCCTTTCTTGTTGTTGCACATAGAATGACATGGCACCTGATTCGTCAAACTATCGATATCAAAGGATTGTGGCAACCTATAGTAATTTAATATTCTCTTACGCTCTTCAGGTTTTTTCTTCAAATCCTGGCCGATTAGATGGTCTATCTCGCAATCGCTGAGAAACAATACCTTATCGCAGTAAAAGCATCGTCTGTTGTGGACTTCCCATAGAGACTGTTTTCGTATTGTTTGGGTTGTCACTTTTGACAATTTCGAGGACATAAGCAATATTGTCTTGTAAAACCTTCAACAGTTATGTGTTTCTTGTTCAATGTTCAATCTGTTCTATTGTCTCTGATGGATTTTAGAAGGACTTCTTTGAGTTGTCGATAAAATTTCTGTTTAATCCGACGTTACAATATTCCACTTTGGTTTCAGGCGCTTTTATACCGGGCCACGTAGTGGTCAAGGACTTTTCTAATCATTTTCTGATAGGGGAAACGCCGTTTTCCCGCAACCTTCTTAAAAAAGTTCACGCTCTCTTTGCTTAAAGTGATTGTTACTTTGACGTTTTCCTCCTTCAAGGCAAGTTTCTCCGGCGGCGGAAGAAAGTCCTCAACAACCTCAAAATTCATCGGTTCATCAGTGTATTTTATTTTCTTTTTCATAAACCAGCTTTCCTTTTCTCCAGTATCCGGCTCCAATAATCCTGATTACATTGGCTCTGTATGTGAATCGGACGGTCATTATTCCTTCACCGACCCGTCCGATACAAAAGTATCGCTGTTCTCTTTTGCTGTGCTTGAGGTCTTTTGCGATGATGCGTTTGGGGTCCAAAAATGCAAGCTGTGCAATCGCGAACGGAACACCATGTTTTCGCTGATTCAGCTTGTCTTTTCTCAGATCCCATTCAAAGCTGACTTCGGCCATCTTTCAAATCCTTTATACATATATTTTGCCATATAACTATACATACTGCAAGGAAAATCACGATTTTTTTCGGTCTGTTGGATATACCAGAAAATGATGGATAAATCCACCAGACAGAACGTCGGATAAATCCGCTATACGGAGTGGCGGGCACGTCTGTGATTGACTTTGTGTTTTTACGTCTCGTAGTAAAATGAGCAGTGTTTATACGCGTCGAAAATATTTGTGTCTATTCGTGTGAATTCGTGGCAAAAACTGCTTTAGTGGTTTTCTTTACTGCTGAGCATCTTATGAACCTCCTCAGCGCTATTTGCTTTCTCCAGTTGCTCTTTGAAATCCTCATCTAACATCAGTTTGCTTATCTTGGCCAGCGCCTGAATATGAGGACCTGTCTGGTCAGCCGGTGAAATCAGCAGAATGATTATCGTTACAGGCTTATTGTCGATGCTCTTAAAATCAATCGGGCTGCGTGCGATTCCCATCGCCATAACAAGTTGATTGACAGCATCGCATTTACCGTGCGGAATCGCAATCCGACCGCCTATCCCGGTGCTTCGCGTCTGCTCTCTTGCCATAACCGATTCTAAAGCGGCATCTCTATCCGACAATAGACCGTTGGCATTGAGCAAATCAATCAGCTCCGCTATTACAGATTCCTTGTCTTTGCTCTCTACTGGAACTTTGATAAACTTGCGCTGCAATATTTCCGTTAGCATCATACAATCAACACCAACAACTTATAATGTCTTCCTGCTAACAAACAAAAAATACCATTATACTAAATTAGTCCCCATCTTTGCAAGAACTTTTTTACGAAAATTTTTATTACTTATTACACACCAGCGGTATGCTCATATCAGGCGGCGCCGGTCATCAAGGTTCTACGCGGACTTCTGCTGTTAAAACCCGACAGGACTTCGCTCTTTACATCCAAACAACCGCCGATATAATGGCACTCGGTTTATTTAATCGCTGATTTATACCGTGCGAACCGTAAAAGGATATACGATTATGGAAAGAATAAAAATCTACGACACAACCCTTCGTGATGGTATGCAGGCCGAAGGTGTCAGCTTCTCTCTGCAAGACAAACTTGCAATTGCAAAGTGCCTTGATGACCTCGGCGTCGATTACATTGAAGGCGGTTACCCAGCATCCAATCCAAAGGAAATGCAATTCTTCCGGGAAGCTGCCAAACTCGGCCTGAAAAACTCGAAAATTGTCGCCTTCGGAAGCACCCGCAGAGCAGGCTCCTCCGTTTCCGACGATGCCTCGCTAAGCGCAATCCTCTCCGCAAAAACGCAAACCGCCACCCTCGTCGGTAAAAGCTGGGAGCTGCACGTAAAGGATGTGCTCGGCTGCTCACTTGATGAAAACCTCGCCATTTGTGCCCAGTCGGTTGAGTATCTCAAAAAGGACGGCCTCGAAATCATTTTTGATGCGGAACACTTCTACGATGCCTACAAGGATAATCCCGACTATGCAATGAAAGTTCTCTCCGCCGCTGCACAAGCCGGCGCCGATATCCTTGTGCTCTGCGACACAAACGGCGGCTCCATACCCAATGATATTTACGAAATCACAAGGACCGTCTGCGAAAAGTTCCAGCCGATGCCAATAGGCATCCATACTCATAATGACACCGATTGTGCCACCGCCAACACGCTCGCCGCCGTCCGAGCCGGCGCCCGACATGTCCAGGGGACAATAAACGGCCTCGGCGAACGCTGTGGAAATGCCAACATCTGTGTAGTTGTCCCGAACCTCGCATTCAAAATGGGCTTCGATGTCCTCACACCGGAAAAAATCAACACCCTCACCGAGGTTTCCCGATTAGTCTTTGAAATAGCCAATCTAACGCCCATAATGAATATGCCCTACGTCGGCGAAAGCGCCTTTGCACACAAAGCAGGCCTCCATGTTGATGCCCTCCGCAAAAGCACTCGCACCTACGAACACATCACCCCGCAGCTTGTGGGCAATGAAAGGCGATTCCTTATATCCGAATTAAGCGGCAAATCAACTGTCTTAGCCGAGCTCGAAAAAGCCAAAATCGTGCAGGACAAAAAATTAGCCGCCAAAATCCTCGCCCGCGTCCAGGAGCTCGAAAGCCAGGGCTATCAGTTCGAGGCAGCAAACGCCACCTTTGACCTGCTTGTAAAAAAAATTATGGGCACATTCAAGCCTTCTTTCGACCTGATAAAATATCACATTAATGTCGAAAAACGCGCCTCAGGTGACATTGTTACCGAAGCCACCGTCAAACTCAAAGTCGGCGACGAAACCGAGCTTGTGGTCGGCGAAGGCGATGGCCCGGTCAATGCCCTCGACGCCGCCCTCCGTAAGTCACTCGAAAGATTTTTTCCTGCTCTCAAAGATGTCCGCTTAATCGACTACAAAGTCCGCGTGGTCAATACCGAAGCCGGCACCGCCGCCCGTGTCCGCGTAATAATCGAATCGCGCGACAAAACCTCAATCTGGGGCACGGTCGGCTGCTCCGAGAACATCATCGAAGCCTCCTGGCAAGCCCTTACCGACTCCGTCGAATACAAACTACAGAAAGACAAACAATGACGCCCCTTGTCATTGCGAGTCCCCCGATGCCGTTTATCGGGGGACGTGGCAATCTCATAATAAGTTTGCTGTTATGATTCGCAACAGATATGATTTAATTGAAGTTCTAAGTCGGTCGAAATTGAGATTTCAATAAACCTCAGGTGTGTGCTATGACAAATCTCCACATCTGGAAAATCTTTGCGACAATAGTTATTCTTGGACTTACGTCTTCTGCTAGAGGCCAGGAATGGCCTCGCTTTCGTGGCCCCAACGGCCAGGGTATAAGTTACGCAAAGACCATTCCTGTCAAATGGTCTGAAAGTGACTACAACTGGAAAATCACTCTTCCAGGAGGCGGACATTCGTCGCCTGTCGTTTGGGCTAATAAGGTCTTTATCACATCTGCTCAACCGCAGACCGCAGAAGTTTTTTTGTTGGCCATCGATGTCAACAATGGCACCATCTTGTGGCAAAAGCAGTTTGAGCTGACTCGCCAGAAATTGAACAGGGACAATAGCTATGCTACCGGCACTCCTGTTGTCGATGCCAACAATGTTTATGTGCTCTGGCCCACCAACCAGCAGACAACTCTGGTTGCCTTCAGTCTCAATGGCGACCCAATCTGGAAACGCACCTTCCCCGGCGTTATGGCCCAGCACGGACCGTCAATCTCTCCAATTATCTATAACGACCTGATTGTGTTCACCCTTGAGCAGGAGGATTTATCCGGCGTCGAAAGTCCCCAGAGCTGCTGGATCGCCGTTGACCGCCGGACAGGTGAAAACCGCTGGCAGATACTGCGAAAAAACAATAAGGTATCCTATTCAACCCCCTGCATTTACCGAAGCGATGAACGAAACGCCGATGAGCTGATTTTCACCAGCAGAGAGCACGGCATAACCGGCATCAATCCACAAACAGGTGATGTAAAATGGGAATTGAAATCGGCTTTCCAGGTCGGGCAGCGCGTCGTAAGCTCTCCGGTAATCGCAGAGGATTCATTGATTGGCACCTGCGGCGAAGGCGGCGCCGGGCGACGTCTGGTTGCTATCAAGCCCGGTGGTGAGCACGTCGAATCCATCGATGCAGTAAGCACTGGTGATGGACCCAGGGATGTGTATGAGCTAAAAGGCCCATCGGCTCCTTATGTCCCCACGTCTTTAGCTAAGGATGGCTTGCTTTTTACCTTCCACGACCAGAGTGATGTCTGCTGTTTGCGAAGTAAAACGGGCGAATTGTTATGGCACAAAAAACCCGCTGGCAAGTTCTACGGCTCGCCGGTCTGGGTCAACGGTATCTTATACTGCATCGACCGCAATGGCGACGTCGTTGTCATAAAAGCTGCTCCCCAGTTTGAACTGTTGGCGATAAATCGTCTGGGCGAAACCAGCCACGCCACGCCTGCTGTTGCCGCTGGCAGGATGTTCCTTCGCACCTATTCGCATTTATTTTCTGTCGGCCGATAATTCTTTCTTATATATTTAGGGAGAACCAAGCACCCAAAATTTTCTGCGCAGCCTTAGTCAAGAATTACACAGTAGCTATATGACTGGCTGGAGAAGACGGGGAGAATTGCAGAGAAGCTTGCCTATCTTTCTATCAGTGTCTCATCGACCTGCATACCGAAATGTCTGCCGGCCTTTTCGATGTGTGCGAGGACTTTGTCGCCAGGTTTCAAAGTCGTGATTGAAATCGCCTTGCCATCAGGACTGACTAAGCGAATCGTCTCAGCATTTTGCATCACCAAACTTATCGGTTGTCCTTCCGCTTCGGCCTCGATGAGCATCATCGGCCGTTTCTCAATTTTGTTTCTGCCAAGATATGCGGTCTGGGTTTTGCCCTCGAAATTTACCAGCATTACTTCGTCGCCGGCCTTGAGGTCTGCAAGGTATTTTGTCTTGCCGCCGGTAACTAAAGTATATGCATGGACAGCCCCGGCATTTACGCGAAATGGCCGGGAGGCCACGTAAGGATTGTCGATGGATTCGGAATGAACTAAAAAGAAGCCGGAAGCCGTGTTGCCGATGAGCATTCCTTCGCCTAAAGTCATTTGCGTGCAGGTATCGAGGCACGAGCGGTCGCCCATACCGAGCTGTTTTGTGACCGTGATGGTAGCGGTTACGAGGGCAACCTTCTCGCTTACGCCTTGAATAATTTCAGCGGTCTTTTTAATTTCGTTGACATCGTTAGTATTAAGCACCACGCCATCGACTCCTTTTTCGAGAATCTCGGTCATCAGTTTGGCCTGCTTGCTGTTTTCAACCTGCACCATAATATTTTTGCCTCGGCGGGCGAGCAGGTTCTCAATCGGGATAATCGTCCAGTCGAGCATCCTGAGGACAACAATTTTTTCGTTCGGCACCGAAGCGGCTTTATCCTCATCGGCCTTGCTTGCAATATCTACAAACTCGACATCAATACCTGGCTTAATGTCGCCATTTTTTTCGATAGTTAGTATTTTGCCGAACTGCCGAACCTTGTTACTGTCGCCATCAGGCAGAATGACCGCTTCGGCTCCGCTTTCAAGCGCAGATATGGCGATTTGCTTATTATACGGAACTACATTTACCCATAATTTTTTCATTTTTTGATTTACCTTTATTTAATTTGTAATAGATGTTCTTAAGAATTCGCGCGCAATTCAGAAACGCTCCCTTCTGGGCATATTTATAGCGAGTCGAGGTCCTTTTTCACTTTCATCAAGTTGAGCTTAAGGGCAAGAATGTCCTCTTTGATTACCTTCCATGCCCGGCGTATATTCACGCCGAAGTATTCATGAATCAGTATGTCCCTCAGACCAGCGACATTTTTCCACGGAATCTGTGGATACTTGTCTCTGAAACTATTTGGAATGTTCTTTACTGCTTCTCCTATTATTTCCAGCCGGCGAAGCACTGAATCCTGGAGCTGCGTATCAGTTGAAAACTGCTGCTGGTCGATATCTTTAGTGTACTGCTCTATCTTTGCGATGCTGTCCAGAATATCCTCGATGTATAGTCGTAAATCTCTGGTCATAGAATTGCTTCCTGTTCTTTTAGAATGTTTTCTCGAAGTAAAGGCTTGATTGTATCGTATTCCACCAGATCCACATTCTTGTTTAGTGTTTCTTCGAGTTCAAGTTTAAGACCTACGAATTCCAGCAGGCTGATGTCACTATCTATCTGGACCAGTATGTCGATATCACTATCGGCCTGCATCTGGCCTCGGACGACCGAGCCAAATAGAGCGGCTTTGCTGACGCCGTAACGTCGGAGAATTGGAAGTATTGATTGTTTTATACGCTCAAGGTATGTGTTCATACTTCTGCTCCAGTTAAGCTGGTTTTCTTATTATATGGAACCACATTTACCCATAATTTTTTCATAAGGTTTTTCCGACCTTGTCTTTTTACGATATAGATTACATTGATTTTTTAGTTTCATCAACAGTATAGATATAATCCATCCGTGACACCTAATTTTTGCAAGGGCACGTTCAATCTGCCTTCGCCGAGGCTTCGGCGAGACAAAAATTGGCTTTGTTTGGGTTTGTTTTTATTGGTTCATTGTTCACAGTTATTTGTTCATAATCCTTTGTTAATAAGAAGGTTGTGTTCGTTTTGTTGCTGCGGAAATTGGGTTTGTTTTGCATAAATCGTTGCTTGTCGTTAGTCGCGGGTCGCTCGTATTGGTAATTGGTAACAGGTAACTGGTAATTGGATATTGAACATACATTAATCCTTAGTATAAATGAATTTACGACTAAATTTGACTGGAACTGCCCTTCGACTTGGTTCGACCTTGCTCACCATAGGCTGCTCCCTACTTCGCCCGAAGGGCTACGCAGGGCAGGCTGTTCCGTTGCGTGCGGCTCTCCGCAGCCCCGTTTGGGGGGGCCTCCCCAATTTCGTGTGCATTATACCAAATTATGCCTTTTATTCAATAAAAATCTAAGTTGTTAGGCAAAAGTTTTTTGCTTTTGTTTGTCGGATTTTGGGGAGCAGACCATGCCAATACAGAGGGGAAAAGGGGATTCTTCACGCAAATACGCGGCTTTTCTTGTGTTTGATGCCATATATGTTGCTGGGGTGTGCTTCACGTTTATAGGTACAGAAAGCGGCACGGCCATCCCTTCGACTACGCTCAGGACAGGCATAGCCAGGTTTGCACGGGCTGGAAGCCCGTGCTACGTCCTACAAAGATGAATCGAACCCGGGGGCGCTGGATTGTTAAGAAATTCGTTGAAATTGCAGTGTAGTTTTGTTATTATGGGGCTTGATGGGAAATATCTATCAAATTTTGCGGGTCGGCCTCATTACCGCGTTGCTCGTGCCTGCGTGTTCAGGCGAAAGGACATTGGATACTCAAGAAAATTCGCTTGCTCAAGTGCCGGCGGGTTTAATGTGGTATGCATTGACCAGTGAGCAGCCGGCATCTCCTCAAATTAAATTTGATGGAGACGAGATCTTGGTCACCTTGCCTGGATTTTTCTATACAACCAAGACTGTAAATGACAAAAAATATTCTGAGATTATTATCCCAAAAAATGCTTGGTTTATGGATAAAGGATTTCCAGAACTTCCCAAAGTTCGATTCAACATGCTCATTCCAAAGGATGCAAAAGCAAATTGCGAATTGATTGATGTGGATGCAATGGATTTGGATTTGAGCACGCCTATACCATCCCGTGGAGGTCTTCCAATGGACATTGACCCTGCAACAGTTCCGTATGTGGAGGGCGAGTTTTACAGGGGAGACAAGGCATTTCCGGGCAAAGAATATTATGTGGATTCAACATTCGTGTTTAGAGGAGCTCATGGCCTCCCAATAGAGTTTTATCCCATACAATACGACCCTGCAAAAGACCTTTTACGTGTTTACAAAACCATTCGTATCAAATGGTCGATTGACGCAGATGCTTATCGCGCCTTTGCGTTCAAACGGACAAATCGAGAATTTGATGAAATGTTTAAGGAGACATTTGCCAATTATCAATCTATGCGCGTAAGCGGCAGTTTGAGTGAGCCAGGCCGATTGATAATTATCACGGCAGATGCATTTGTGGATGCGGTTCGGCCATTGGCAGAGTGGAAAATTCAACGTGGTTTAAAAACCGAGATTGTAAAAATGTCTGAAATTGGCACCACTGCTGACGATATAAAGAGCTATATTACAACACAATACCAAAGCCCAGAATCATTGACTTATGTTGTTTTGGTGGGTGACAGCGATACAATTCCTTCTTTGCTGGGTATTTATGAGTTCGCGCGATGCGATTCCTGCATGGCAATGGTAGATGGAAACGACCCTTATCCTGACGTGTTTATTTCTCGGCTTTCAGCAAGAACCATTGCGCAAGTGGAAAATCAAGTAAATAAATTCATTCGGTATGAAAAAAATCCTGATATTGATGGTGCATGGTATTTGCGAGGTATTGGGGTAGCCTCTAATGACACCACTGGTCCTGGAGTTTTTGACTGGCAGCGCGTTGAAGAATTACGCATAGCACTTGAAGCATATGGTTTTACAGAAGTTGCGCAAATTTATGACCCAGGCGCTTCTAAACCTGCACTAATTACCGCATTGAATACCGGAGCGTCAGTACTTAATTACAATGGTCACGGTTTGGGTTTGACTTGGATGACGACTGGTTTTAATACCACAGATGCTTCAGCACTTACAAATGGGTATATGAATCCTTTTATTGTGGATGTGTCTTGTAAAAGTGGGGCGTTTCATTTGGCCGACGCATGTCTTGCCGAAAGCTTTTTGCGAGCAGGAACAACCGAGGCGCCTGCTGGTGCAATTGCGATGTATTCAGCATCCACAGTGGCTTACGGTAGTCCAGCGTCGGCTATGCAAAAAGCGGTGATTAAAGATCTGCTGGTGACAAATGTAAAGCATACAACAGGCGGACTTTATTTTGGTGGCATTGTGATTATGATTAATCAATGGGGAACTACGGGCTACGGTCTTAAAACGGTCGAGGAATACAATATTTTTGGCGATGCGAGCTTGAGTGTTCGGTCCAAAAAGCCGGCAGTGCTTGATGTTACGTATCCTTCAATATTGCCTTCAACAGGCCCTGTTGAAATTGAAGTATTCACACAAGCTCCTAGAAAGCGCACGCCAGTGCGTGATGCAACTGTTTCCTTGACATATAGAGGAAATATTGTAAGCGTGGCTCAAACAAATATTGAGGGCGTGGCTACTTTAGAATACGCCCCTATTGAATTGAGAAATCTGTCGTGCGATTGCGGCTTGATAGGCGACCTTGACTGCGATGGAGCTGTCAACTTTGAAGATTTGGGGATACTGACAGACCAATGGCTCCAGCCACCAGGTGTTCCCTCTGCTGATATCGCCCCGGCACCTATGCTGTTGACTGTTTTTGCGCCAAATACTGTACCTGTAATGATAAAACTATCCGATGGTATCGTGAACTTCGTTGACTTGTCTATCCTTGCTGAACATTGGCTTAAACTACCTCCCCCTGACCCAGCAAGCAATCCAAACCCACCTGACGGTGCAACAGAGGTCAGATTTGATGCCGATTTGCGTTGGACTGCTGGTTGTTATGCTACTTTGCACGATGTCTATTTTGGTACAAATTTCGAAGATGTGAACGGTGCAAATAATTCGCTGCCGGTCGGAACCAGCTCATATAAGGGTAACCAAATTGAGACAACATTCGACCCCGGGATAATGGCTCTAAATACTTACTACTGGCGTATTGATGAGGTTACTCCCTACGGCACAATCACAGGACCGGTCTGGAACTTTACAACAACGTCCCTTCCAGGACAGGCATCTAATCCCAATCCGCCTGATGGTGTAATGGATGTCAATGTTTCTCCTTACTTGAGCTGGACGGCAGGCTATGATGCAGAATCACACGAAGTCTATTTTGGCACAAACAATCCGCCTCCATTTATAATCGACCAGAATAATACTACATTTAGCCCAGGCATATTATCACGTGGTATCACATATTACTGGCGAATCGATGAACGAAATACCTGGGGTAAAACCACGGGTTCGGTTTGGCGCTTCAAGACAGTATGTCCACTTGACCAAGCAAGCGACCCAAATCCGGCTGACGGTGCAACAAATGTCAACATATATGTTACTCTTAGTTGGACACCCAGTGCAGGGGCCACGTCCCACGATGTATATTTTGGCACTGAAAGCCCGGGTATTTTCCAAAAGAACCAAACAGAGGCCACTTTCTCTCCTGGCACCTTACTTGCTAACAAAACATATTACTGGCGCATTGATGAGGTCAATTCTGATTGTGAAACTACCGGCACTGTATGGAGCTTCACAACAAGCGGTAAAATATTATGTTTTCCAGGCGATACCCTCGTCTGGGTTAATGCTGCGCCTGTGAAAATCTCCACAGTTGTGTCAGGCCAGAAGATAACCGCAGCAGGAACCCTTGGGAAAGCAAAATCTTTAGGCGAAGTTGAATCTGTTCAGGAGCATGAAGGAACATTCAAATGTTATGATATAGCGTTCGAAAATGGAAATTGCATCAGCGTTGCAGATAATCACTACTTCCTTCTTGAATCTGACTTGTGGGTCTCTGTGCATGAATTGACTCGCGGCTCAAGACTGCAATCATTTAATGGGCCAATTGCCATCGAGAGCGTTGTAAAGAGAGCAACGCCCCTTGTCGGCAAAGTGTACAATCTAAAGGTTAAAGACGGAGACTGCTATTTAGTAGGCCAAAACGGGATAATCGTGCGTGATTATTGATGCAGACGGCCCTTCGACTTGGTTCGACTTCGCTCACCACGGGTCGCTCAGGGCAGGTTGTGCGGGAATGACCCTTCGACGCGCTGCGCTTGCTCAGGGCAGGCAACCCGGCGTGGAACCCGAAGGATATTAACCCACCGGATAAACCGGTGGGCTTTCGGTTTAGGACATTGACCTGATGGATGAACCGGTGGGATAAATATGGGGACCCCGAAGCAGGCTTCGGGGCTAAACAATCAGGAAAGTGGTGTGCGGAGCATACCCTACTTGAGTGATTTGATTGCTTCTTCGATACTGGCGCCTTTGTGGACCATTTTGCAGAGTGCGGCGACCATTTTTTCAGGCGTTTTGTGCTGGAAGGCGTTTCGGCCAATAGAGACGCCTGCGGCACCGGCTTGGAGGGCGCCTTCGACCATTTTGAAGATGTCCTCGTCGCTATCCATTTTCGGCCCGCCGGCAATCACTACCATTACAGGGCAGCCCTCAACAACTTCGCGGAAACTTTCGACGCTGCCGGTATAAACGACCTTAACGATATCCGCACCCAATTCAGCGCCGACCCTGGCAGCGTGCTTTATGTTCTTGACATCGTATTCACTTTTTATCTTTGGGCCCCTCGTGTACATCATTGCAACCAGCGGTATCTGCCATTCCATACATTGACTGCTGACATATCCTAACTGTCGCAGCATCTCCTTGTCGGTCTCGGCACCGAGATTTATATGCACCGACACCGCATCGGCGCCAAGCTTGATTGCTTCTTCAACGGTGCAGACCAGCTCCTTGGCGTTGGGGTCGGGACTCATCGATGTCCCGCCGGATAAATGGATAATGAGGCCGACATCTTTGCCTTTGCCTCTGTGTCCTGCGCGAACCATTCCTTTGTGCATCAAGATGGCGTTTGCACCGCCTGCTACGACCTTGCTGACCGTGGTCCGCATATCTGCCAGGCCTTCGACAGGCCCGACTGTAACGCCGTGGTCCATCGGGATTATTACCGTCTTACGTGAATTGCGGTCGATTATTCTTTCAAGTCTTATCTGTTTACCTATCATTGCCAAATCTCCAAGCACAAAAACCCAAAATGCAAGGCTAAAAGCTGAAAATTAAAAACTTACCGCAGCCTTTTGTTTCAGGCTTTTAGCTTTAACTTTCCTACTAATCTATCCAAAATCTCATAAAAGGCAAGAAAAAAATCGCTGTTTATGGGGGTGTGCTTCACGTTTATAGGTAAAGAAAATAGCACGGCCATCCCTTCGACTACGCTCAGGTCAAGCTTGGCCGTGTTTGCACGGGCTGGAAGCCCGTGCTACGAAGATGAATCGCACCTTCTGTCTTAGCTAATTTGACCTTAATTTCGAGCTCCGCTCGTTTCAGGAGAACCTTCACTGCACTTGAATAAAGACTGACAAAATGAGAGCGCTGGGATTCGGACCCAGGACCTACGGCTTAAAAGACCGTTGCTCTACCAACTGAGCTACGCTCCCAAGCATTTTTGCCGGTATTAACTATAGGCGTTTCACTGCTGACTGTCAATCTTTTTCATATATAAGCGTATTTGATTGTATGCAACGAACGATTAGTATCCGTTAAAGGTCGGAAATGAGAACGTAAGAACAGAGTGAGACTCCTACATTCAATTCCGGACTCGGCAGACGTGTATCTTATCTGCTTAATCCTCCGGCAGGGGTCGGCCTTTGGTTTCAGGTGCCCAGATAAGAGCGATTATTCCGAGGAAGTAAACGCCTGTAATGATAATGGAACCTACACGGAAGGGCTCGGCAACGCCCGAACCCTTGAGCATCTCAACGAGATAGGCGCTGCCAAATAGCGCGACAGCGGTGATGATGCGGCCGACATTATAGCAGAATCCCACGCCTGAACTTCGCAGCCGCGTCGGATAAAGCTCAGGGAAATAGATTGCGTAGCCTCCGAATACCGATAGTGTCCAGAAGCCCAGAATCGGGAGCATCCAGAAGACGTAGCTCGGCTGCCGCAGGAACTGGAAGATGGCTGCGGTTGCGATAAAGGCGAAGAAGAAGCACCCACCAAATGTTAGTTTTCTGCCGATGCGGGCGGCGAACACTGTGAAGAAATAAACGCCAAAGAATGCTCCCACATCCTGCAGCATAAGGCCTTTGCCGACATACTTGTCCTGTATTTTTTTGAGCAGGTCCAGACCTTTTTGGGTCTGCGTAAGAGCTTCCCAGGTGGGAAATTGTGTGTCCAAAGCAGCGTTGAGATTATCAACCGTTTTATATTTGGCCTTAAGATCGGCAACAAGTTTCGCTGGTTTCGTTGCATCGCGGACCAGCTCAGGCGAGAAGAACGCGACACCCCAGAGACCTATTACTCCAACTACTGCCAGTGTAAGGCCGACAATGGTACTACGGCGAAGAGCAGGTGAAAACAGGTCGCGCCAGGCGCCGAGCTGTTTTTGAAGGTCTTCTGATGCTTTCGTTTTTGCCCGCTGCCAGCTTTCAGGCTCTTTGAGAGTTTTCTGGATGGCGATGACCAAAAGTGCAGGAAGGACACCGACCAGGAAGAGCCAGCGCCAATTCTCGATTCCAAATAGAGTGCTCTGGGGCTTTAGGTAGATGCTTATAGCCGAGCCGGTAACATTGCCGAGCGCCGATAGTGCCTGCAGAAGCCCCAATGCGTGAGGGCGTGCAGGGGCGGGTGTTACCTCCGCAACCAGCGAGACAGCGGCAGCAAAAAGTCCACCCACACCCAGACCCATCAAGAAGCGGTAGGTGATGAAGTCCCACCAGGCGATAGACAGTGCTGAAAGGCCGGTGAAACCGGCATAAATTGAAATGGTAATCATCATTGTTTTTATTCGCCCGATGCGGTCGCCAAGCAATCCAAAGAAGAAGCCGCCTACAGCCCAGCCGAGCAGGATCATTCCGGTGGCGACGCGACCGTAAAAGGCAACGGTTGTTTTCTGTTCGGCAGTTAACTCGACCGCGCCAGGAGCGTTGGCCTGTTTGCCATATAGGAGACTGCGCATTGCCGGTTCGCGGACGATATTGAAAAACCGCTGGTCCATACAGTCGAACATCCAGCTCATTGATGCGATAATCAGCACCAGCCAGTGATACCGATTCATCTCCTTCCACCAGGGCTTTTGGCCTATCGCCGTATCTATCATTTTTTACCTCCTTGGTCAGCCTTTATCTGCTTATCAATGCCTCTGCGTCATAGTACATTAAGAAAATGTTTTTTCAGCCAACTCAACCTTCTGGATTCCCGCTTTCGCGGGAATGACAGATAGGAATTTTTCTTTTTGTTAGTTGCTCTGTAGCAACTTTATTTTTTGGCGTATAAGTTGTGATTAGTGTATCTAACAAGAGCGAGAAGTCAAAAAATATCTTACTTTTGTCTTAAATTTCTTTCGAGTTCGTTGACGGGTGTGCTTCACGTCTGTAGGTAAAGAAAGTAGCACGGCCATCTTGGCCGTGTTTGCACGGGCTGGAAGCCCGTGCTACGTCGTGTGAAAATAATCTACCTACAAAGATGAATCGCACCCTTCGTTGACGGCTTAAAATCAAAGCGGTTGACATTAGTGCCTGTAGCGTTTAGAATTTCGAGATTGTGATAAACTGGATAAGGAGACAGATATGGATTTGAAAGGCGTTGTCCTTGCCGGCGGCACGGGGTCACGACTTATGCCGCTGACCAAGGTTACCAACAAGCATTTGCTTCCTATTGGAAAGAAGCCGATGGTCTATTACCCAATCGAGAAACTCACCTCAATCGGCATTGAGGAAATTCTCATCGTAACCGGCATCGAACATATGGGTGACGTTGTTAGCCTGCTGGGTTCCGGAAAAGATTTTGGCTGCCGTTTCACATACAAAGTCCAGGATGAGGCGGGCGGAATCGCCCAGGCCCTCGGGTTGGCCGAGAACTTCTCACACGGCTGTCCTCTGGCAGTGATTCTGGGCGACAATATCTTCCAGGCGAGTCTGAAAAGTTATGCTGAAAAATTTATGGCTCAAAAAACCGGAGCAAGGATTCTTCTCAAGCAAGTGCCAAATCCGCAGCGTTTCGGCGTTGCCGAACTATCCGGCGACAAAATCATCCATATCGAGGAAAAGCCTGCAAAACCAAAGTCAAATTATGCAGTTACCGGCATATACTTCTACGATGTAACCGTCTTTGACGTTATACGGTCGCTTAAGCCCTCGACTCGTGGCGAGCTTGAAATTACCCACGTCAATGACGCTTATATCGCAAAGGGCCGGCTCGCCTACGATATCCTCGATGGCTGGTGGACAGATGCCGGGACTTTTGAATCTCTCGTTAAGGCCAATGAATTGGTTGTAAAGGAGCCTCCGCAATGACAAAAAAAATATCGCCGTTAAAGACAGTTTTTACAGACCAGGGATTGATTGTCCGCAGCTCAGGTAAGCTCATCGATGGCGTCTCTGTCCGCCGTGCAAAGGTAATTGCCGATGAGCGAGGCCAGCTCGGAGAAATAATGAGAGCCGATGACCCGTGGTTTGAGAAATTTGGCCAGGTCTATTTTACTACTACATATCCCGACGTGGTCAAGGCCTGGCATTATCATAAAAAACAAACCGACCATTTCTTTGTTGTTAAAGGAATGGTCAAGATAGCTCTTTATGATGACCGAAAGGACTCGCCAACTTGCGGAACAGTAAATGAAATTTATCTCGGCGAGCACTGCCCGGGTCTGCTCAGGATACCGCCGGGCGTGCAGCATGGCTGGATGTGTGTAAGCGAAACCGAAGCCTACATAATAAATGTCGTGTCTGAAACGTATAACTACGACAATCCCGATGAGTTCCGCACCCACCCGCACGATAATGATATCCCTTATGATTGGACCCGCAAAGATGGCTGAGGACACAATCGCAATTCTCGGTGGTAGGGGAATGCTCGGCACCGATGTCGCGGGTGCTTGCCGACAGCAGGGCTTCGAGGCTAAAGTTTTTGATTTGCCGGAATTAGATATAACTGATGTCCAGCAGCTAAAACAAGCCCTCAATGGCGCGCAGACGGTTATAAATTGCGCAGCTTATACGAATGTCGATGGTGCCGAGACCGAAACCGAACTTGCACATCTGGTCAATGCGATAGCAGTAGGGCGGCTTGGTGCTCTTGTAAAAGAGGCAAACGGGTGGCTATTACATATCAGCACCGATTTTGTTTTTGATGGCCGGCTCAACAAACCTTATAAGGAAACCGATACTCCGAATCCAATAAATGAATATGGGAAAACCAAATTGGCAGGGGAGCGGCTTTTATCTAAAAGCGGCTGCAAACACTGCATAGTCCGCGTGGAATGGACATACGGCTCTGCTGGAAATAATTTTGTAACAAAGCTAATCAAGCGTGCAAAGATAGATACGACAATAAAAGTTGTTGATGACCAGATAGGCTCGCCCACAGCCACGACCGAAGTCGCCGGGGTAATTTGCAAACTGCTTCGTAAAAGACCTGAGGGCACATTTCATTTTGCAAGCGCCGGCTATGTCAGCCGATATAAAATGGCAAAATTCATATTTGACAGGCTCTCAACGGATGTTAAGGTGTTACCCTGCAAGAGCAGCGATTACGCCAGTGCTGCTGCAAGGCCCTTAAACAGCCGATTCGATTGCAGTAAGATTAGAGTTTTGCTCGATGAGCTGATTGAACCCTGGCAGGGACCATTGGAGCGTTTTTTGAGGCAATTATGAGAAGAATTCTCGTTACCGGTGGTGCAGGTTTTATTGGAAGTAATTTCGTGCAAATGGCACTTTCGGAGCATCCTGACTGCTTCATTGTCAATCTCGACAAGCTCACCTACGCGGGCAATCTCGAAAACACCGCTGGTTTCCTGAATCATCCTAATCATCAATTCATCAAAGGCGACATTTGCGATGGGCAACTGGTAGAAAAAATCATCGACCAGAATCAGCTCGATACGATTATCAATTTTGCTGCGGAAAGTCATGTGGACCGTTCAATCACCAAGCCGAAGGTCTTTATAGAAACCAATGTTACCGGCACGCTGACGCTGCTTGAGGCGGCTCGCAATAAAAAGTTAGAACGGTTTATTCAAATCTCTACCGATGAAGTGTATGGTGCACTTGGCCCGCAGGGAAAATTCACCGAACAAACGCCGCTCGCTCCAAATTCTCCTTACTCATCCAGCAAAGCCGCAGCAGACCTTCTTGTGAAGGCTTTTGGCCATACCTGGGGTGTAAGATATAACATCACCAGATGCTCAAACAACTATGGGCCGTATCAGTTTCCTGAGAAGCTAATCCCGCTTATGATTAACAACGCTCTCAACGATAAAGAATTGCCCGTTTACGGCGATGGCTTGTATGTGCGCGATTGGCTATACGTATATGACCATTGCACGGCTGTCTGGCAGGTCTTGACCAAAGCGCCGCCCGGCGAAATTTATAACATTGGCGGCTGCAATGAAAAAGCAAATATGGAGGTCATCAGTCTGATACTTAACCGCCTGGGCAAGCCGAAGTCGCTTATTAGACATGTCGCTGATAGACCGGGACATGATAGGCGATACGCTATTGATGCAAGTAAGATAATTAACGAGCTTGGCTGGCAGCCCTCGGTGAGCTTTGAGCAGGGCTTAAACAAAACCATCGACTGGTATCTTCAAAACCAGGACTGGCTTAGCAGAGTCGTCTCAGGGGACTATCAAAAGTATTACGAATCAATGTACGCAAACCGCTAACTTAAAAAGAAAAAGTCACCATCAATGTCACAGCTTGTTAAAGGCAAAGCAACAATATGTGTGGTAAATTATAAAACACCGGACCTCATACGCCTGTGTCTTCGCAGCATTCGCAAATTCACCAAATACCCGTATGAGGTTATCGTTGTTGATAATAACTCGCAGGACCGTTCCCTCGAGTATCTTAAACGCTTACGCTGGATTCGTTTAATCGAGCGCAACACCAATAATGACCCGGCTAACGGTAGCGGAGGCTATGCCCACGCTGCAGCGCTCGACCTGGGCCTGGAAAATTGCAACACGGAATTTTTTGTTTCGATGCACTCAGACGCTTTCGTCAAGAAGGATAATTGGCTTACCGACTTGATAGGCTACTTTGGTGGTGACCAAACGATAGCCTGCGTAGGGTCAGGCAAACTCGAATTGTCGCCGAGATGGCGAATCGCTCTCAAAAAAATAACTGACCTTAGAAATTTTAAGCGAAAACTATTGCGACAGCCGGACCCTATCGGCAAATTCCGATATTATAATCGCACGATTTGCTGTTTGTATCGAACGGACATCTTGCGACAGAAGCAGCTTTCGTTCCTTATGGACCGCGATGAAGGCTTAACAGTTGGCAAAAAACTGTATTTCGAACTGGTGGACCGCGGCTACAAAACTGTAGTATTGCCTGCTTCGATTATGGGCCGATACATAATACATCTTGCCCACGCCACCCAGGTGATTAATCGTCAGAAATTTGCTGTGCAGAAAAAAACAATAGATAAATGCAATCGACTTATTGATAAAGTGGTGTCATCTGCGTTGGTTCAGAGCTTACTTGCTGATGACTTACTCGACGGGTGATAGTTTCTAATCATAACAGATAAATATATGGCAAAAGCGAAGCGTATTTTTTTTGTAAGTGACACAAAAGATTTTACTGACAAATTTTTATTGGCCGACCTTCGCAAGCGAATCAAGGGTTTTATCAGGCTTGGTCACGATACCCAGGTTTTCAGTTACAACAGTGCATTTAGCCGAATCAGTCTTGTAAAAGGCCAAAAATTATCTGCACTGTTATACAAGTCCCGGGTAGATGAATTGCTGGTCAGACAAATAAAAAATTATAACCCTGATATTATTAATATTGATTTTGCAAAATTTCTTGATGCGGAAACTATTGTGCGGATGCGTCAAGCGAACAGTGGGGCCTTTTTCATCGGCTGGGATGTTGACCTATGGCCTGAACTTCACAAAAACAGAATCGAAGCTGCGGCCCAGCTTGATATGGTATTGACGACTTATGACGGTCTTGGCCAGCAAACTCTCAAAAATGCAGGTGCGCGCTGCGTCTTTATGCCCAATATTTGTGACCCTGATGTCGAGCACAGATACGATGTCAGTGATGAATGGAAAACCGGCATATTATTTACGGGCAAGTTGGAGCACAAGCATTATCCAACTGACGATATAAGATATGAGTTACTTGAACGGCTTTCCAGGACGAAGAACTGTTCTCTATATGGTTGTTTCGACCATCCGCTGATACACGGGATGCAATATCTATATGCAATAAGCGGTGCCCGAATAGGGCTCAGTATAAATGCCGCCAACGATATACGGCTTTACCATTCCGACCGTTTTTGCCATTATCTGGCCTGTGGCACCTTTGTTTTGGCAAAAAGAGTCCCCGATACAGATTTGCTCTTCAAGGATGGTGTACATCTGAGGTATTTTGATACAGTAGAGGAATTCTTTGATTTGGCAAATTGGTATCTGACCCATCAAGATGAGAGAATCAAGATTGCCAACGCGGGAATGGAGCACGCCCATGCCGAATTTAACTGCCAGAAGATGGCTAAATACATCTTAGACATTATAGAAACTGGAAGGTATAGTGCACCCTGGATGCGATAAGACCCCGTTTTGTAAAAAGTAAAAATATTTATGAATCCAAAGATAAGTATCTGCATGCCCACTTACAACCGCAAGCACTACATTAGACAAGCTCTCGAAAGCGTTTTTACTCAAACATACAAGGACTTTGAAGTTGTTGTAGTCGATGACGGCTCAACAGATGGCACGGCAGAAATGATAAAGAATACCGGTTACAATATTAGATATTATTGGCAGGAAAATCGAGGCGAGGGTGCTACACGAAATAAACTTCTGGAGCTTGCCCAGGGAAAATTTATAACGTTTCTTGATTCTGATGACCTTCTGATGCCGGATGCTATCCAGAGAATGCTGAATGTTATGGAAGCAGAGGATGACCAGGTTATAGTTTATGGTCCATATTTGCGAATCGACCGGGATGGGAAAGTGTTCGGCAGGTGCACACGAAAACTCTACAGCGGTTACATAACCAGCCATTTGTTTCAGAACATTTTTGTCCACTCCTGTGGCTCGATGTTTCCGCGAGGTGTTTTGCAGGAGGTCGGCGGATTTGATGAAACACTGCCGGTTTGCTCCGATTATGATTTATGGCTGCGTCTGTCATTGAAATATCGTTTCGTTGCGTTGCCGGAACCAACATTCAAACGACGCCGCCATCAAGGAAATCTTTCAAAGTCTTCTTCGGCGAATCAGATTGTAGAATTGCACGTTCTTGAGCGTTTCTATTATGAAAGGGGCGGGCGTAACGTCGTAGCAAAAAAAGTAGCTTTCCGGTGCTTCGCAAAGGAAGAATGCAGGGTTGGAATACGTGCATTACAGGAAAAAAAATTGACAATTGCCCGTGAATATCTCCGCAGGTCTTTCAAGCACCAACCAAATCCAAAATCCCTGGCAATGTGGGCTTGGGCGACAATTAAACACAAGTACTTTTCTCAAATTTAATTCTGACCTCGGGACTGAGGAAAATTGCGTTGCCCCACCTCAATTGGCCGTTTTTTGCCCGTTTCAAATTGTAAACGTCAAACAGTGAATAACCATAATACTCCAGCAGGGTAGTCAATTCGTGAAATAGACACCCGCCCTCGTAATGTCGGACAAACATCACCTCCGTATATATTATTGAGATAGCGTGCTTTGATAATTTGTCGGATGCCCCTTTTAAGGCCCTTATTTCCGCACCTTCTATGTCCAATTTCAAAATGTCAATCTGCGATATATTTTCTGTATTGCAAAATTGGTCTATTGTCGTGGTATCGACCTCAGTTTCACCAGCACTCCCAGCTTTCTGGCTATAATACTTGACGCCGGCGGTCGGCCTCGGGAAAAAGGAATTGCAGGTTGGGTCCGCACTCAGGTAAAGAGTAGTCTTATCCTGCCGGTCTGAAATTGCTATTTGATAAGTCTTAATCGAGCGGTCGCCTGAAAGTTGCTGAAGCTCTCGGAAGGAATCGGGAAACGGCTCGAAACAGTAAATAGTTGACCTCGGGAAAATCTTCTTATATTCGATGGTAATTTTACCTGTGTAGGCACCAACATCGAAAATTATCAGGGGCGCAGAATTTTCAAAGAAAATTCTCTGCGCCTCAAAAGGGTCTTTTATATTAGAGCTTTTCAATTTCGATAGAAAGACAAATAAGCCGCTCATTTTTTACGAACACCCAAAGTATGATAATTTGCTTAACGAACCGCCATTCGTGGCTGTCCCTATTATTAACAATAACACATATCGGCCACTGCTGCGATCTATGCCGAGATTGTTGGCACGGGCATAACCGAGATTTTCCTGGTTCTCAATCAGGATAACTTCCGGGAAATTATTTTTGATCATTGTTGAAGTACCGTCTTTAGAATTATTATCTACGCAAATGACTTCAATACTAATGTCTTTTACATTCTCATAAATAGACATTAAGCACCGTTGGGTAAAATCTTTGGTGTTATAAGTAACAATGATTATCGAAGCATCTATCATAAATTACAGGATTTGCCGAACCTGTGGCACTTATAAAAATCGGCGGGTTTTTCACTTTTCACCCAGTTTATAAAACAATTCACACCCTTACTGAAGGAATATAAAGGTTCAAAGCCAAGCACTCTTTTGATTTTGGAAATATCCATATGTAAATGACGTATGTCACCGATTCTATACTTGCCAACAATCTTGGGCTCAATATTGCTGTTTAGTTTTTTTATAATCGTGCGGGCCAACTCAAGAATGCTGACTATCTGGCCACTTCCTACATTAAATACCTCATTGTCAGCTTTGCTGCTATCCATTGCAAGGATACACGCCTGTACAACATCCTTGACGTGAACAAAATCCCGGCTCTCCAGTCCGTCTTCATATATCTCCACGGGTTTTTCATTGATGACATTAGAAGCGAAGATCGATGAGATGCCAACGTATGGATTATACATCGATTGTCTGGCTCCATATACATTGGAAAAACGCAAAACCGCAACAGGCAAATTCACAGCCTTTGCACAGCAGATGGATATTTCTTCCTGGGTGCTTTTGGTAATCCCATAGACAGATGCAGGACTCGCAGACATTTGTTCGTGAGCACGAAGAGGCGTTGCAAAACCTGAGCAGGTTGGACATCGAATTTCCCATATACCTTTCTTAAGATCACTTTCTTTTCTTGGAGCGGCTGCGAATTCTTTGTTGCATTGTCCGCAGTGATACAGGCCTTCTCCATACACAGCCCGCGATGAAGCCAGAATGACCTTCTTCACTGAGTGAGAGGTATTGGCCAATAAGTCCCATAAAATTGCTGTGGCCTGAATGTTATTACTGACATAATGGGCAATTTGATGTGTTGATTGGCCTACCGCGGTAGAAGAAGACAAGTGAAAGATAACATCGGCACCTAAAATCGACGATTCAAGAACGCTGCGGTTACGGATGTCGGCTTTGATAAAGGTGGCATCGGTATTTAGATAGCTCGGTTTTTGACCATTTGGATGAACCGCAGGATCCAGTTTGTCTATAATTGTTACATGATGTCCAAGACCGATCAAATCGTCCACTAGATGTGAGCCTATAAAACCGGCTCCACCGGTGACTATTATTTTCATTGTTCAGCAGCTTCAGTTTTGTCGCATAATTGGGATATTTTATTTATAGGTTTCCGTACAAAAAACCAAGGGGATATATGAAGTCCGTTCAATCTAAAAGAATTTATAATTTCTATGTTGCCTCTTATCTTTCCTTTTAGAACATTAGCTTTTCTACCTGTGTGCATTTTCACAATACACTTGGGTAAATACCCAACTTTTATCTTATGCTTTTCTTTAAAACGAAGCATTAACTCAAAGTCAGCCGCAATTCGGAAATTGTCGTTGAAATACCCATATCTTTCAAAAATTTGTTTCTGATCTGACCCTTATTTATGTACCAACTGCAATTAGAGAGTTATACCAATTGTATTTAATACTTGCGCTACTGTCATTTCGACCGAAGGGCTGCAAAGCAGCCCGAAGCGGAGAAATCTGTTTTTAATAGATTTCTCGACTCGCCTTTGGCTCGATCGAAATGACAAATATGCGCATTAACTTCCTACAATTGGTATTATCCACGTTTTCTGTCTTGTATTGCCGAGGCGAAGGCATAGCCGAAGCCGAGGCAATACATTCCGCCGGTTCGCATCCGGAAGATAATCGCGTCCAGAGCAGCCCGCAGGTCGATACGTTTTCGGCCCATGTGTTTGGGTGGGTCGTAGTGCTGGATAATTGGTTTTATTTTATTCCATAGTTCGTCTGGCACTTTCCAAATCGTTGGCAAAGTTTTAACTTTTTTTCTTTTCTTGGCCATCTGTGAAACCTTTCATTTAAGGTTCACAGATGGTTATCGGCAAAATTATGCGTTTTGAGATAGTTTCTAATACAAAAGTGTTTGCTTGGTTTTTACCGTTTTTGTACTCAATCCAATTACATTGTTCCAATCAAAACTGCCATAAGCCAGATGGACGAGTGGCGTGTCTGATATGACAGAATCAGAGAGATTATCGTTAGTGATATTTAACGATATTTGGCGCTTAACTGTATCCATCTTGAGTGTAATTTTCTTCGCACCAGTTTTTGCGGAATAAGTAAGGATTTGATTGTTTTTACTCTTCTTTGTCCAATCGTTGGGACCAATCTGCAACAGCAGTTGGTCGATAGCAAGCACTAAAGTATCCGTATTTGCATTAAAGGGTGTTCCGGCCTCGTAACGTATTGTGGCCCGTAATTTGTCTTTATTGGTCTGGTTCGTTGTGCGATTAATAATCAGTGCGTCAACAAACATGCAAGATGTGCGATAGAAATTCTGTGGCATTCTAAAGGTAACACCCCCGCGTATATTCGTTGGCACGATATCTACTTGCTCATCGAAGTTGTTGCTTTGCATTGTGACGATTAAATCGTTAACATCGGCAGTCAGCATTACTCCCAGAATATTCTGTTTGGCTGCTTTGAATGCATATTTGGACCTGGTAGAACCACCGCGACCTAATAAGAAGGCCGCATTCATCCCTGTGGTCTTATCTTTATATGTGTATTTACTGCCCCGACCTGCTTTGAAATTGGCTGGCTGAAGCGTCGAAGTATACACACCGCCAGGTTGAGCCTCGGCTTGAATCGTCGCACCATTGGTTAAAAGGTCTACATTGCCTTGTATTGCATTAAATTCTCCTTGCATAGTAATTGAGTCCTGGCCCGCTTTTTTAGTGTTGACCTTTACACCAACTCGGTCTACACGAAGCCATTCCTCAATAATAGTCGGCGCCCCCGTTACGTTGAACGAGACAGCCTGTTCACGTTCGAATCCAGGAACTGGTTGGGAATCCTGACTTGGTGCGCCAGGCCAATTTTCAAAAGGCAGGCCAACGGTATAACCAGTTTCGTTGGCAATGTGAAAACGAACACTGTATGCTCCGTCCTTGTAAATCCCAGGATAGTAAGCAGAGTAGATTCCATCGTTAGCTTCTTTATCACCATGACTATCAGAACCATCGTCATAAAGAATCACGGTTTCTATAATCCCATCAGGCTTAGTAATTTCTGCCGTAACAGACACACCGCCGACTGCTTGACCCGCACTTACCAGACAGGTTAGCAGTGGCAGGTCCTGACCATAAACATAGTCTGATTTATCCAGATCACATTTAACATCGAGTAATGGGCTTGTACTAAACGTAGCCAGTTGAAAATCATTATCACCGGTGCCAGCAGGTGCTTCAACCGTAACGTTCCAGTTGCCGACTTCAGGAGCTACTACACGGAAAAACTGAGTTCCACTAATATCCACAAAGGTAATATTGGCATTAGGGTCACTACCGGAATAAACTGTTCCCGAAGGCGATTGGAGAGTAAAGGTTAAATTACTACTTTCGTCTGATACAAGCGTAAACTCGGCCGTATCACTTAGCTCGTCCGTGCTGATAGCACGACTCATAGATGACCCGGCTGGAAGAGTGTGTGATGTGTTGCTTCTTAATCCACCTTTGAACTCACCAAGAAAATCCAGGAAGACCCCTGCAAGGGCTGATGCACTGCCTGCAAAGCGATATCTGCCATCAGTAGCGCTTGCAATACCTGACATCAATGCCGCATCTGCATCACTTCCAAGACCCACAGTATAGACACGGATATCCGAGGCTTTGCAATTCTGCGCTGCTGTAAGTGGGTCAATGCTGCTGGAATTATCCTGGCCATCGGATAGTAAAACGACAATGCGTCCGCTTGCAGGCCCACCAACATTTGGGTCATCCACTCTTAAGTGTTCACTGCGGCATTGTTGTAATCCGTCCCCGATAGCCGTCATACCCCTGTCGTATAGTCCACTTATGGCTGTAATAGCATTAGCTTTCGTTCCCGTAGTCCAGTCATTGACCTTAGAAAGTGGAAATGTTGTTGTAACAGCATCATCGAAGTCCACCACGCCAACCCAATCAGCTTCCTGTACAAGACCAGCCTCGATGGCACTTAGGTTACGTTGGGGGGCTGTTATCGCCACAAACATGGTAGCAGCGGCCTTAGCATAGTCTATCTTTAGCTCTGAACCCATACTGCCCGACCTGTCAACACAAAGCATCATTCGGGACATTGTGGGTTTAACTTCCCAGTCGATATCTGGAGCTGTTGCCAGGGAAGCGGGGTATGCTACAGTCGTATTAGGGTCGAAAACGAGGTTTCCACTGGCGAGCAAACGTTTCATAATCGTCCAGCAGTCCTTGACAGCGTGGTCGTTGTCTTGGAGGTTCCAGCGGAACTGTTGATGTGTAAGCCAGAAGCGGCCCCCGCTGGTAACACCTGCATTTTGCCAGGTGCTATCACAAAAGCCTAGCGGCCATCCACCTGTAACACCTGTAACCGCTCGTGGACCAGCCATTATTGACCAATTATGATTTGCCCCTGTAGAAACGCCGCAGCAAGTAAAAGCATTACTTACACAATTGCCATAATTTCCATTTCCTGATAAGTCATTTTGTACCCACGTATTGCTTTTTGCAGCAGGGACTGATTGTCCGGTGTATTCATCACCAAGGTTGAAGTGGTAATGTCCCCATTCGTGGACAAGTATAAGTCCTACAGAGCGGGTATCAGCCCATGGCCTTTGGGCTGTAGGAAGGCCAAATTTATGGTCGATGAAAAGCCTTCCAGTGCCACCGAGGGCACCCATGTGGGCATTCGCCGTCATCAGGCCAGGGCCACGCCTACCAACTATTACGTCCGCATCTGACCGGTGGGTCTCATCCCTTACGTATGCTTTAACTTTTCGCAGGCGAAGCTGACTGCCCGTAGCTGTGTAAATCCGATTGGAGAGCTCCTGAAATTGTGCCTTCCAGACGTTTGTTAGATTGCTGTCTGTTTCTGGGTAGCTAAAGTAGACAGTAATGTCTACAACCGCTGGCGAACTGGACGCATCACAGGTGCCTGTGCCTGCGAGTGCGGTTGCCAACGGAAACCATAATCCAGAAAGCAGTGCCGAGAAGGTTGCCCATAATACCATTTTGTAAACTTCTCTCTTCTTAACCATCTTTTTACCCTTTCATAAAAACGTTTGTCAAAAAATGTTAATTACTATGACCGTCACTGTGACGGCCTTACTGATTTGAGTTCGATTTATGCCCCATTGTATCCTTCTGCTTTACCTGTGGAGCTTTAGTAAAAAACTCAACCGTGTAGTAATTGCCTTCGATTTCGGCCTCTCCGGTTCCAGTTAAATACTTTTGGAGCAATTCTGTGTTCCTGCACGGAACTATCAAGCCCTCCCTTTCTATCGCCCTGCAAAGACACGGCAGTTCTTTAAGCTTCTTTGCATCTATGGTCGGCACAATGACACCTTCCTGGCGGATTTTCTTTATCCACTTTTCTACTTCTTCTTTTCCTTTTTCTCCTCTATCGAGGGCCACCACCCTTAGAAACAGATTGGTAAGCTCGTCTTGTGCTGTAGTTTGGTCTTTTACCAACGTCAGAAGTTGTTGATAGAATTTTTGGAGCGAAGCCGGGGCAGCATTCAATTCGCCGGTTACCCGATGTACCTTATTATTAGAGCAGAAAAGACGTAAATCAAACTGGTCCAGCTCTCTAACCAAATTATCGTCCTTTACGGCGAGATACGATGGTTTTAGCCCTGGAATGTTGCTATCTTTCAGCGATTGTCGAATGCTTGCCAATGTATTTTCAGTTAATTTGCCCTGTGCATATTTTGTTACATCGGTTCCCTCTCCTGCAGCCAAAACCGCATTGCCCTGGTGGTCTATATAAAGACTATGAAAGTATATCCAGCTACGGTGATAAAAACCTAACGCCTGCCACGTGTCTGCTTTGTTGGTGTTTGACTTTGGTCCGTTTGTAGAATTGGGCGAATTTTTCGTTTGATGGGGCGGCTCTTGTTGCTCTGTCTTACCAGACTTATCAGAACAACTCCAAAGCATCAAACTAAATATCAACAATATTGTCATGGTGGCCACGATAGTTATCTTACTATTCGTACATTTGTACTGCATACTCGTGCCAGCTATTCTCTATTCTTCATCAACAAAAAGTGGTTCATCGTAGACCTCCTCCAGTATCTGCCTTATGATTTCGCGTTCTTGCACGTTATTTGTGACAGCCCACGCCTCATACAGCTTGTTGAACACCTCTTTTCCACCAATAATGCCGAGCGTAGCACGGGCGTGCTCCCGGACATTTTGGTCGTTATCGTTCAATGACTCAATTAACAAATCGATGCTGCTGGGTAGCTTGGCCTGTTCCAGGGCAATCGCTGCCGAAACACGCACATCTGAAACGGGGTCATTACTCAAGATGGATGCAAAAACCGGTTCAAAACCAGGATTTTCATAATTGCTAAGACCCTCGATAGCTTCGCCGCGGACCTCAGGTTCCTCATCACCCATGTCAGTCAGCAATTTTACAACGCCTGCGTCTTCACCAGCGTAAATAGCCACATCTGTAAGAACTATTTTTGTGCGGGTCCCTGAGTCAATTCCGTTTGGGTCATCTTCGATGAAAACAATACCTGCAGCCTTTGCTGCTTCAGTAAGAGACTGCTTAAGATTTTTACTGCTGTTACTAATAACGTCAATAGGAAATCTCTTGCGAGCTGTTGAATAAAAAGCTATGCCAGCTTTGCGACAGGTACCAGCAAGCACTTCAGACAGTACTAATGATGTTGGTTTTATCTCGGAGTCAGGCTCAGAAATAGCTTCTGTTGTGTAACTATCGCTGAAAGATTCAACCGGTTCTACTTTGACCTCTTTGGTTTCATGTTCCCTGCGTTCGCCAATTTTCTCCGCTTTGAAATGAAAATGCTTAGTTTTCCCTATAACTATTAACAAACACGCTGCGGCTATCACACTCAAACAACCTATCCAAATCATCCTATTTTTGCACAACATTTTCTTCTTGCTACCCCTAAAGCCAGCTCAATACAGTAATTGAACACGGGCACTCTCTTCCTTCCCCTCGTTTTTTTACCCCATACAGAAGTTTGCCGGCCCCCAATTCATAGGATTAACACCGGTTTTTAAGTAACCTTAGTATTTCACGTGCTTGCGACCCAAATTGTACTATTTATCGGAACCCAAACAAATAATTTTTTGGGAAAAATCAAATTATTTTTTTATAACTGCTGTCAAGATATAAGTTGAATAATAACAATTGGTTACGAAGTTGCCTCATGCCCTATGATAATTGAACGGCTGGATAACTGATGTTTTTGTTTTGGCATTGGACACCGTTTCATCCTGCTTTCTATATTTTTGATTCTTTCCAGGTTAATTGCACCGTTCATTTTTCGTGGGATATTGCTATTACCTTTTCAGTTCAGCCAAAAAAAAGCTGTTCATTTCGTCCACTCTTTCGCCGTAAATCGCTCGTAACATATGCTGTGCTTCGAATTCATTATCGCTGCCGTGAATGCCGAATATCTCCTTGTTGCTGGGGGAGTTCCGGTTTAGTGCGTGCCGGATATGGTGCTTGACGAAGACATTTTGGTTCTTTACCAGAGGGTAACCAGCTTTTTTGAGATTGTCGGACTGGTCTACGGGGATTGGGGTATGATCGTAGCTGATTATAGCGATGACCGGTCGAACCATTTTGAGGTCTTTGCCTTGAATCCAGTTGCCGCCTCGGACAAACCGAATGACCTGTTCTATCTGGTCTGTAGATAGAACGTCTATTCGCAGAATTTGAAATTTCCCAGAAAGCTCCTTGAGTATGAAATCGAGTTGGTCCGGCGTAGTTGCATCCTCTCGAATAAAGAAAACAAGCAGGCCAGGTAATTGTTCGGCCCATGGACGCAACAGGTTGTTCTCACGCTGGAGCAGGTACTTATGCCACGGGTTTTTATTGGGCCAGCGTTCCAATAAATCGTATGGCATATTCCATTTGCATTGCTTGAGATAGTGATGTAGTTTCAACAAGGAATAAGGTAGTTCAATTCCTACACAGAGAGTGTTTCCCAAGTCTTCGATATACCGTCTATAATTGCGTTTTGGAGAGGAATCCGTTTCTATTTCACAGCCTGTGGGAATGCCACTTGGGGGGGCCTTGTGATACACCAAATGAAATGCCAGTGAGCGAAAAGCCATCATGGGTTCAGGAACATAAAAACCGTTGGCATGACGACATCGGTTTGTCAAGATACATTCAGCCAGAACGGGAGGGTAATACGGCATACCAAGATAAGAGGTTCCTCCTCGACCGCCTATGCTATACACATCACACACCACAGGTCCAGGCCGCCGACTGACAATGTTTGCCAATTCAGGGATAGTATTTGTGTCCACATCGGTCAGTAAGTCTATGTCCCCACTGAAAAGCCGCTCCTCTTCGATTGTCAGCGGGACTTCTTCAGGCCATCGCAGGACTACGTAGCGAATCCCCCTATCTTCCATATCTTGCAGCGTCTGAACTACATTGCAAATCTTCAGATGTATGGTTCTTTTCCTTTTCTTTGCCTTTCGCCACTTGCGAAGTATCTGCTTTTTCTGAATCAAATTGAGTAAAAACATAGCCGTATTTCACCAAATCGTTTCTACGCCTAATCCTGAAACATCAAGGCTTAATCTTACTTTCCAGTGGAGTTTTCTGTTTTGCATAACCTGGACGGCTTTTTGCATTTTGTCATAGGTAATTTCGGGACGACATTGCTCAAATAGATTTTTGAGCCATTGATGCCACATTAAGTCACCGGACTTAACACTATTATAGAGAAGGAATGTGGCGGCCATAAGGCAAAGCTGGAGGTCGTTTCCCGGCGGATAAAAACTACAATACTGCCAGTCAATGATCACGAAATGATTATCACACTCGCGCAAAAAAATGTTTTTTGGGGACATATCGATATGATTTACCCCCCGGCAGTAAAGCTTTTTGAGAATGGGTATGGCATCAAACAGAGTCCGTTTTCCGGTTCGCATCAAATGCGTCAATTCCGTATAACCCACAAGGGTCTCCATAATGACCCCGCACTGCCGCACCAATCCACAAAAACGTTTTTCAAAATAGGTGTAGCACTTGGGCGTATTAATCCCCCGCTGTCTGGCTATGATGTTATTTTTCAGTTCGGAAAAAGCATACCTCCGGTGCCTTAGACTATCCTTAAAACGATGCATCGAAAAAATCTTGGCAATAAATGGGATGCCATTAGCCTGAAATCGGATAACGCGTGTGCGTCTGTCGGATTTCACGACTGTAATACATTCGTCCAGTTGCTCCGGTCTTGTAGTGTCAGATGAAAAAAGCATGTTAATATTATCCATGGAAATCGGAGAATCCGGCAGAAACCAGCACCGCAGACCATAAGTTCCTTTTTGCACAGGGCCTAACGAACAAGACAAGAATTTCTTTTCTCGTTGACTATTAATTTGGTCGTGTCTCATGATATTGGTAAAGTTTTTTGCCGTAAGGCATCTTGATGATTACGTTGATATTTCTCCAGGTCGGATTCGAGAGCGTTCTTACACCAATATGCTCACATTCGTCTAAAAGTTCTTTCTACCATCTCAACTTTTCTTTAAGTTCCTTGTGATATATGAACCCCCGCTCATCTACTTGCTGAGCAAAAGTTGCACCGAACATCCCACATCCTGCCACCAAAAAATCATAGTGTGCAATAACTCCTTCACATTCAGCTTATAAAATGCTCCCAGTCTCTGGTTTGTTTTGCTCTACACGTCCAGTTCCATTTATGCGTTTTCATACCATCAAGGTCTGTCAGAACAGGCCCATTGTTTGTAATCAGGATATTTGAGTGCTTCAAATCGCCGTGTGTGATTCTGTGCTTACTCAGCTTATCAAGAAGCTCCATAATCTTCTGGGCCGCCGCTGAACGGTCTTCTTCAGCAACGTTGGTATCCCGGAGAAAATCATAAAGTTTTTGTCCCCGGACATATTCGGTTACCAGATAAGATTTCCATACAAGCGGTCCTGAGTATTGCTCAATATAAACTAATGGTTTCGGCGTAGCTATGTCCAGCATCCTGAGCCGATGCCCATACAGCCAACCTCGCATAGCTCGGGACCCCTTTATTGTATGCCGCAAGGAGTGGATGAACCCTTTGTGATTGTATCGCTTGATTACTATGTCTTTATCATCCCATTTTACGCGGGATACGAAACAGGTATGGCCGTCCTTGAGGACCTGTCCCTTGCTCATTAGCACATCTATTTGCTCTATAAAATCAAGCAGCTCTGCCTCCTTGTAGAAACTTCTATCAAATACAGCCAGATACTTGCCGCTCTTAACTCTGAGGTATCTTTTACTTGTCCGCAAACACTTTTTTAACGCTCTTCTGACTGCTTTTTCTTTGTGTGTTATGAATTGTTTCTGGAGCAACAGTTCATCTGGCTTTCCAAATCTCCAGCCGCGAACTTTGAAATACTCTTCACAAAGTCTTGCAACCGACACTGTATCATTGGGTGGTAGGTAACCGATTAATCGTACCAGTTGAGAAATACTCTTCCTTTTGTTCACTTCGCTGTGGAAAAATCGTATCTGGCCGGGGTCAAGCATAAAAACCTTATCGCCTTTTAACAGGAAGTTTCCCAGATGCAAATCTTTTTGAAAGACTCCTTTGTCGTGTTGTCTTGCCAGTTCCTTACAAACCAGAATCAGCAGGTCAAGTTTCTCACTTTCGTTTGCAGTTTTCTCAAGAACATCCAGAACGGTCGCCGACTCAGTGATTTTTTCCATCGCTATAACCTGCTGCCCGTCTTGCGTTTGTCCGTAAAGCAAAACCTTCGGCACATTCAATCCTTTGCTATGCAGCAAATTTAATCCGCGCCACTCTTTTTTGAGATGACGCCTCGCGCTAATCTTGTGTGAAAAAACCTTTACAATAATATTTTTGCCATTCCACGTTGCGTCGTAAACTGCCCGCCTGCCGGGAATCGCTCGCAAAAGGGCTGTGCACAGTAATGATTCCGTTTGCTTCTCCGAACCAGAGCGTTTAATTAAAAGTTGAAATGGGAGCTGGGTCATACGGTTTTGCGTTAGCGCAAAATTTAAAGCAATAATTATAACTCATCGCCCCAGAATGGCTATGCCCAATTGGTCGGCAAGTTTTATTGTATTGGGCTTGTCGATGATTATTGTCTTGCCTGCCTCTACCACCAGACATTTGCCGCCATTTTCGGCTAAATTTCTAATAGTATCAGGCCCAACACAGGGCACATCGAATCGCGTATCCTGATTTGGCCTGGATGCCTTAAGCAGTATCCAGCCACCGGTCTTGCAAAATTGGCCTGCTCGCTCAATCATCGCTGCCGTCCCTTCTATTGCCTCGACCGCAATTACTTCCTTTTCCTTCACTGCAATCGCCTGGCCTATGCCAAGCTCGGCCAGCCTTTTAACCATTTGCCAGCCAAATTCAATGTCATCCAGAACCGATTGTCGCGGCGGCTTCGCTGTCATCACGCCTTCCGTTGCCAGGTGCTCCTTACAATACATTGTCGAGTTCTCCAGCGTTATTCCGCCGCTCGCCAGTTCCTCAGCCAAAGCAGACAAAACCGAATCATCAAGTTTGTTTTTGTCTTGCAGCCGCCAATAGTATATCCGAAATGCCCGCCAGTCAGGTAGATACCGGAGGATTCGCCAGGGCGTAAAAATCCGTCCTTTGGCAACCCGCCCGACCATAATTGCTCTGTTGACACCGTGCTTTTTTAATTTCCGTATCCAGCTCCCAGGCCGGGCGATTGCAACAGGGTAAAACACATCAACTTCGTTAGCAAGGCTCTGCGGGGCATTATCTCGCAAGCCCACGCAAATCACTTTTAAGCCCGCTTTTTTGGCACCGGCAGCAACCAGAAACGGCAATCTACCCTCCCCTGCAATTAAACCCAGTACATCCGAGCTATTCATAGTTATACGGCAGCCCCTTCTTGCTTTTAAGAAAGCAGGGAGGCAAATCCCGCTTCACATTCAAAAAATTATGTGCGACCGAACAACAAAAATAGCTATTTCCCATTCTCAGCCGGCTCCTCAGAACCAGATTCAGTTTGTATTGTAAGTCGTTCAATCTGGCTCTGAAGGTTGCGGATAGCCTGTCGCATCTCAGGCAGGTATTGTATCATCCCGTATGCTCGCCTGCCTTGACTGGCTTCCATAGCAGGTGCGCCCAATACTATTTGTCCATCTGGAATGTCGTTAATAACACCAGCCTGGGCCGCAATCGTGACATTGTTTCCTATATTGATATGACCCACAATGCCAACCTGGCCTCCCACTATACAGTGATGTCCGAGAGTGGTTGAACCGGCAATTCCTACCTGAGCTACAAGCAAGCAGTGTGGACCGATTTTTGTCCCATGACCTATCGTAATCAGGTCGCCTAACTTGCTGCCCTGGCCTATGACGGTGTCACCGAGCGTGCCCCGTTCAATTCCACAGCATACGCCAATTTCGACGTCGTCTTCTATAACCACTCCGCCGATCTGTGGTACCTTGTGATGGGCGCCGTTGTGGCTGGCATAACCAAAGCCATCTTCACCAATCGTTGAGTTCGCATTTATAATCACACGGTTGCCTATTTTGCACCCATCATAAATGACAACATTGGAGTATATTATGGTGTCGTTGCCGATTTGCACACCAGTCCCAATATATACGCAGGGATAAATTATACATCCATCCCCGATTTTTGCATCATCAGATATTGTCACGAAATCGTGAATGTGGCAGTCTGCCCCAATTTTTGAGCTATCGGAAATCGAAGCCTGTTGGCTGATGCCCACCTTTTTATGTTTACGATGCCCGTGGAGCAGTACCATAATCTGCATAAAAGCATAGTAAGGGTCGTCAGCTATCAGAAGTGGCACCGATGCACTGGTTGTTTCTTTGCCTACAATTACCGCGCTTGCCTTGGTCGTCCGTAGCTGCTTTTCATATTTGCGGTTGGTCAAAAAGCTGATATCGCCTTCTCCTGCCCTACCCAGTGTGGAGGCGGACTTGATAACAACATTTGGGTCGCCGCAAACCCTGCCGCCTACATATTCGGCTAATTCACCTAAAGTTTTTTCCTGCATACAAATACCTTTGTTAAGATAAAAATTTTTATTTTTTGTATAGGCCCTTTTTTCAAAGCGGTTGGTATTTTGTAGATTCTAAAAAATGAAGTCAACCGGAGCCATAATACATAAAACCTAACTATTATAACAAAAAATCTAACCGAGTCAACCCTGCAGCCAGCTTTCTAACGAAAAAATATCCCTATTTTACCTGCCATCTTGAAGTTGCTATGGCGAGACGTCCGTCTCAGAAATTATGACAGCAAAACCGAAATAAGCTGCTGCTGCACCCTCGCTGAGGGTTTTTTGGTGAAGGTCGCCGTATTGCTCGTAAATACGGTTACATCTGGCCCAAGTGGTCTATATACAGCCGGATTAGACGGGCCAAAAATAGCAAATGTCTTGACACCTGATGCTGCGGCCAGGTGCGTAATTCCGCTGTCATTGCCGATAAAGCCGTCTATGCAGCTTAAGAGCTCCGCTACTTGTATCAAAGACAAACCTGTTAAACATCTTGCGACACCTTTTATACTTCTAATTGTTGCGTCGCTGAATCTTTCCAGCTCTGCCGGACCCAACAAGAATATTACTTCGGTGCCCTGTGAGATAAGCTCTTTGGCCACAGCTAAAAAATTACTTATATGCCAGCATTTTTTTGTGCTGCCGCTGCCCGGCTGAATAACAACTACCTTTTCACGCCGGTCCAGACCTATTTCTTTGAGCAGTTCTTTGCCCCTCTTTTTATCTGCCTCGGTCATTTTTATTAAACACTCTTTGGACAGAATTGGTTGCGGCTGCAAAAATAAACCGCTTTGCTCAACAAGTTGCCGAGTATAAAAGTCGGTTATATGTGCACGGAATCCTTTCGGCGCCTGCAGTGACAAAGTTATCACTTCAGCACTACGGCTGCAATTGACCGTAAAAATCAGGTTTTGCTCGAAGTTGCTGTTTGGCTCGCCAAGAAACGTTGCAATCCAGGTATAGTCTGCAAAAGCGTTTATCAAAGGGTCTCCATCGGCGAGGTCAAATGTTTTTGTTTCAACAAATAATCGGTGTAACCCCAGTGAATCTATGCACCGGATTCCGTCAACGCAGCTCCTGCCCGGCAAGATGCCGATGTGTTCGGTATGCCCGAGTATGTCAACCGCTCCTAATTCCAGATACTCTTTCATAAACTCAGCCAGCGGCAGAGTTAATATGCAATCGCCGATAGCACCTGGCTGCAATATTACGCCCCGCTGTGCCTGCCTCGCCGCCTGCGCACCTCTTTCTCTAAGCAGGCTTAAAATATCTTCTTTTCCCTGCATAATCATCGGACGTTGTAATATTTATCTGGTGTTTAACTTCAATTTGTTGATATTCTCGCTGCAAAGCAATGTGCATATTCCATTTATCGTAATAGTGCTCTGTTACTCGTCAAATGATGGGTGTCATTCTGAGGCGCAGCCGAAGAATCTCGCTTACGCAGGCCATATCCTTCGCTTCGCTCAGGATGACAATTCATCAAATCAGGTGTAACAAAGCAATAGTTTGTTTACCTGCATTCAGTATATTATTAGTCGGCTGCTTTGTCAATCCATCCGCCGCCTATAACTCTGCTATATTCTTCTTCCTGGACGTAAAAGACAGCAAGCTGACCCGGCGTTATCGCAGCAGTCAGCTTATCAAATTCAACAATGACCTTGTCACCCTGTGGAATGACTGTAGCTTGAGAACCTCTATCGTTGTAACGTATCTTTACTTTCGCAGCAAAAGCAGATGCCGGCTCATCTATAAGCCAGCTTACCCCGCTCGCAAGCAGTTTCCTGTGCATAACCTCTTCTTTTGGGCCCAGCGTAACTGTGTTGGTTTGGGCATCGATTTTCACAACATAGTATGGTTTGCCCATCGCTACCCTCAGACCCCGGCGTTGCCCGATGGTGAATTTGTGTATGCCGTTGTGCTTGCCAAGAATTCTGCCGCTGCTATCGACAATGTCACCTTCGCGCACGAGTTCAGGGAAACGTCTCTCAAGCACTGCTACATAGTCATCGTCAGGAATAAAGCATATCTCTTGAGATTCTGCTTTATGTTCCGTCCCTAATCCAAACTCCGCAGCCATTTTTCGCGTCTGCTGTTTTGTGTAATCACCCATTGGCAAAATAGTGTGAGCCAATACATTCCTATCAATCATTGCCAGAGCGTAAGATTGGTCTTTGGCCGAATCGACGCCGGCATACAAACCCCCGCCTATTACGGATTTCGGATTGTTGACTTCGGATTCTGTGTAAATCTGTGTTAATCCGTGTCTAATATCGTTGCGATTGATGACTCTCCCTCGACTCCGCTCGGGATTGTAGTGAGGACATTCGGCTGAGCTCAGTCGAAGCCCTTGTCGAATCTGATGGTGAGCCTGCCGTTCGGCCCAGAGGCTCTCGACGGGTCGAACCATTGCGTAATGCCCCGTAGCGAAAAACTGTGCCCCATTACGCTGCGCAAAATCCCACAGCTTACCGAATTTAATGAACCTGTTACAAACAACACAGGGGTTAGGCGTTCGGCCTTTCCTATACTCATTGCAGAAATACTCTAATATGTGCTCAAAATCTCCCCGAAGGTCGAGCACGTGCAGCTTTATGCCCAATCTTCTGGCGACGTCTTCAGCTCCCGCCTGTCCCTGACATCCGCGCTCACTGGTAATCATAAACACAGCAGCGCAATCGAAACCGGCCTGAAGCAATAGCGCTGTCGCTGTCGAACTATCCACTCCGCCGCTAAGCGCAACAAGTACCTTCTTCCTTCCACCAATCATTTTTAATTTTTTGCCACTCCTTCGACTTCGCTCAGTCCTTCGACTTCGCTCAGGATGGTGAGCCTGTCGAACCAAAAGGCACCAAGACACCAAAACACAACTATATTTTTCAACTTCCTTTTTTAACCACAGATTTCACGGATTTCACTGATTATAATCTTTTTTTGTTGATACCTTACTCTCATTTAATCTGCGTTAATCTGTGTAATCCGTGGTTATTTTTTCCTTTTTTAATTTTGTGACTTTGTGTCTTCGTGGCTAATCCTTTTTAATTTTTTGCCACCAAGGCACCAAGACACCAGGAGTTATCGTTATTCAACCACGGAGGACACAGATTTCACTGATTTTTTATTTATGTTTAATCCGTGTTAATCCGCGAAATCTGTGGTTAATTATTCTTTTGTGACTTTGTGTCTTCGTGGCTAATCCTCACAAGAACTAACCCTGAGGTTGTTCACTTCGAATAGATTTGAAAGATTTCAGTATGAATCCACCCAAAACCAGCGCCACTATTATTAGCGATATTAGCAGCAGAATACGGTGTCTTTCTGTCCAGGGAGCTATCTTTTCGTCAGCTTCTCGAAACAGCGGATTATCGGTAATACTGCTTAACCTGGCCGATTTTGTTTTAACCTCTAATGGATTCGTAAGCCTGTATTTAATGTCATATTGAGGCATTCCCGCTGATGCCGAACCCACATAAAGCACAAGCTCGCTATTTCCGTCAGCGGCAAAAACCACCTCATCTGCTATCATTTTTGCAGATGCTTTTTCTACCTCCACCGGCTCATCATCATAATTGGCAATTGTAATCTTCAGGTATCTATGAACCCTTCTTCCTGCGGGAACTCGTATAACCAGTTTCTCACATTTTTCTCCGCCCTGTTCGGGATATCTGTAAATTGTGTCACTGACTAATCTCTCCCAGGGAACCTCTACTTCTTCGAATCGCTGCCTGTTATCTTCGCTTACAATTTCTACCTTGCGAGTTGCCTGGTCCCGGCCTTCAATCGATACGAACCTGTAGAATGAATCGCTTGTTACTTCAAGCTCGATTTCACTTATCGGCAGATGCTGGTATGTAAGGTCATATACATAGATACTTGACTTATTCTTTTCATCTTCGCTGTGCTCTACGCTGACCGTTTCTACCTGCTGACGCTGCGCAATTTTTTCTACAACCTTAAATGTCTTTACTTCCTCTATGACAGGACTATTGTTCTCATCAGGCATTGGCAAGACAGTAATCCGCAAATATCGGTAATCATTTGTCGGCAAACCAATTTGCTCAAAATGTTTGTCCTGGCCGACTGCAAAAACATACGCTCTTTTTACCAGCGTAAAAAACTCTGTGTTGTCGTTTGAGCCTTCGATTTTGACCATCCGCCTGAAGTTATCTCCCTTTGTGATGACCTCGATGGAGTTCTTTACTACTTTCTGACCGAAGTCCAGCGTAACCATCTCCGCATTCTCTGCATTTGTCGAACGGTTTATAACCGACGGCCTATACTGCTGCCTTTCCGTTCGGTCTTGCGGTCTGGCGATTATATACGCGACCTGCTTTCCAGAGTTATCTGTTAGCCGAATGTCTCCCAAATCGGGCCTGGCTGCATTATAGACATCGGGCGTTAGTATTAACCTGCCGCATTTATCAGTCCCGCTCTCGATAGTTACCGTAGCACGGTATTTCCACTTTGCGGAATCGAACCCGCAAGCAATACTTACCATACCAAACATAAACGCCGATACCGCTATGGCTGAAATTGTTGATTTTGTCATCTTACACCTCGCAATCACTTACTTTCGCTTCTGTCTATTAACATCGCGTCAAAAAATCCTTTCTTTTTCAGGAATTGATACAGGTAGGACACTCCTACCAGCGTAATGCCGGTCGCTGCAAACGCTGCAATTCGATAGACACTCTTGACCGTGCTTGTATCCAGAACAAAGACTTTAACAAGTAACAATGCGAACAAGCCCAGAGCTACATATCGCAAATCCTTGCTCTTTCTCCAGAACCCTAAAGTCATTAGAGCAGCTCCATATATCGCCCACATCACCGATATATACATATGAGCCAGAAACTTCCAGTTCGGCAGTGGTGCGAGTCGATTGAGCCAATACCAGTAAAGGTAAATTTCCTCTGTCAGCAGAACCCACAGCACGAATATGCCGGCCAGCTCGAACACTGCAGCTAAGTCCCGGTTGTATGTTTGCTCTTTGTCACGTTTCAAAAACCAGGCCCCCACAAATAGCCCACCGACAAAGACCATAGCTGTCCAGAAACCTTCGTTGGCAAAAATAGTAAAGTCTTTCCAATAAACTTCTGAAAATCTCAGCAGGGTATAAATAGACCCAACTGTAGCCAGAGTTGCCGCAACAATCCTTGTCAGGATTCCTTTTGGGCAAATCGGCCTGATTAAAAATAGCAGCGGACACACAGCAAGTATTACAATCATCCCCTCTGTAAAATTCGCTTGCCGAATAGCAAAATTCAATGTATTGGAGACCTTCGATATGTTGTAGTTGCAGTGCCACCACCACTCCATTGTTGCCGCAGCCGCAAGTGTCAATATCGCTATTGTATAAAGAATCTCTGCAACCGGCGACCGTAGATTCTCTTCCAAAGATGTGATTTTTCTATATATGATATGACAGACCATAATAGCCGCCGCCACAAAGCACCAGGTGCCAAATGCAGGGTTCAGCACCAACTGGAATGCCCCTGTGTGCATTGGTAACTGTTCTATCAGTCTGCCTAAGCTAAGTAATAGAGCAACACCACCAGCAATCTGCGTCCAGATGCTTCGATACCTCAAGCCGATTACAGTCAGTATGACACCCTCCGCTGCCCAGGCCATTGCGATTGCATACATTTTTAGATAAAGCGGCACCGCTATCGTTACAAAAAATAGGCCAATAACCAGCAAGATAAGTCGCAAATTTATGTCCTCTCTGCATCGTTTGTTCACAATCGCCATTATGGCCAGATGTATCACGCACAATCCGATAGCGCAGAAGGCAAGTGCGGTGCGGTATTTATCAAAAAGAATGCGCCACAGATAATAAAACACAATCGCCGCATTTGCCAAGATAAGCAACACATCCTCATTTTGCGCCTTGACCTTCTTTATCAATTCATAGAGCATAGGCAGCACCAGGTAAATGACAAAGAATATACCCAGCCAAGTCAGGGCAATGGGCATTTGCTCCGGCATTCCTTCGACTGCCCTAACAGACGGACGGTAAAACTTCTCGAACCACAGGATGTACAATAGAAATGTCCCGGCAAACGAAAGAAAATTCACCGCACGCCATTTACGGTAATATGCACACAGCATTGCGCCAACGCCTAATATAGAAAGATAAGAAAACAAAGGTATCGGCCGATTTTCTCCTGTCGAAACTATCACCGGCGTAAGAAATCCGCCAAGTAATGACAAGAACGCAACCACTATCTCGTTCAGACTCACTGCATAAAGCATCGCTGCTGCTGTAACAAGTATCGAAAGGACAAAGGCTGCCGCCGGACCAACTAAACCATAGAATCGATAAGCAGAGAAGACTGCCGCATACAGAATCGCGAAGCCCAATGCCGTTACCCCCTTGGCAACGATTTCGTAGCCGCGTTTGCGTGTTACCTCGCCGACTGCCAGAGCAATAAGTCCTGCTATAGTCGCGATAACCACTCTACCCATAGGACCTATCAAGTTATTGTCATACGCATATTTCAAGAAGAATCCCACTGCCACAATTGTCGTAATGACGCCTGCGATAAGTACCCACTTTGTTCCAATCCGCTGCTCAAGGGCACCTGTTTTCAGCGCCGGGACTTTCTTTTCTTTTTCTACGGTAGGTCTCACAGGGATTGTGCCGGCCTCTTTGGCGATCTTTGGCAGCTCCGGGGCCTTAGTGATTTCAATCGGTATAGTTATTGGTGGGACTTTTTGCACCGGTGGCGCCTCAACCTTCACAGGTGGCGGTCTTGCAGGTTCTTTCTCCGGCACAAACTTAGGCCTCTCTATCGCTCGCTCAATAGATATCTGTTTTATCTTGCTCAGCGCGACGATGCTGACAATCAAAGCTATGGGTCCACAGACCAGACTTGCAACAACCAACAAGATTAGAAAGATAAAAAGCGATCCCATTTGCTCTGCTCCTTAAAGCATCCATATTCCTTGACTGCCGTCAGGCAAGTTTAGGTTTTCAGTAATTTTTAACCGGGCTGCCTGCCCGCTCGGACTAATCCTGTGGATAAATGATTATGCGGTCGTGGATGATGGTTACAAGGTCGTTTTTGCCGTCGCCTGTTACGTCTGCAATGCTCATCTCCCGCGGCTCAACTCCGGATTTACCCGCACCTTTATCGCGGTAGCTTTTCTCCTCGAATATCTTAAAACGCATTGCAGGAATTGGCTTGGTGTTCGAGTCAAGCGTAAGTATTTCGATATGATTGCGCTTAAACTCAACCATTGTAATATCGGCCTGCCCATCAGAATTGATGTCACCTGCGGCAAGATTACCATAACTGCCGTCTTTTATCTGTGTCTCGTAGCTGAATTGCTGCTCCAGATTCCGCCGTCCTTCATCCCTTAGGGACGTTATTAGTGCAAACTTCTCCCCATCGAATAGCAGAATACTTTTCGCCTCACCGCCGGTAAGCGGCGCAAATAGCATCTTTAGATGTGCCGCAGTATTCCATCTGCCGACCTCAAGCTCTTTCTCAAACCGATATGTTTTGTCTTCACCGCTTTTAAGTATCTGAAGTCGGCCCTTCTGGCCATCTAATAAAAGTATCGCAGGTCTGTCACCCGAGTCTTTGCCGTCCATATAAAATGCAGCTACCGCCGATATCTGGTTCTCCGTGCTTTTGGCATTATACTGGTCAACAATACTCCAGCTCTCGGCATTTGAGAAAATCAGACTCCTCGCAAAATTCTTTTCTGCTATAAGCAGCTCTTTGCCGCTCTTGCCATCCACGTCAGCAACAGCAATCGAACGTAAGCTGGCCTCTTTTATTAAACTGGCCTGCGCCTTCGGCGAATCAATGATTTCAAATTCTCTTTCCCTCGACTCTGCTCGGGATGGTGAGCCTGTCGAACCATTTCGCACCTGCCGAACTAATATCGGAAGCTCATAGCTGACAAATATAAGAACATCCTGCAGGCCGTCCTGGTCAACATCGAGCACTTTCAAACCATCTGGATTAGAGGTTAGCTTCTTTAGCTCCAGACTTGTAGTGAGCTTGTCGAATCTAATTGCTCCGGCCTCGCCGGTATTCTCGGAACTCCTGGATGTTGGACTCTTGCCTTTCCACCGTTGGGTGTCCCCAGTGGGAGCCGGATTGGTTTCACCCTTACCTGACTTCGGCGAGCTCAGTCGAGCCGCGGCGGCAAGATTATAAATTACTCTAAGACTCCTGATGTCGTTGGTGTCCCTCGATATGTAAACGCAGTCTATACTTTTATCACTGTCGATATCCGCAAGCTCCATCGCCAGCGGTTCGCCGACCAATCCGACAGGCTTGGGAAACGACAATCTATCGTTTTCAAATTCGCTTATTCCAATTATCTTTTCCTTTAAGCTCAGGGCAGCTAATTTAGTCTGTGTCTTGCCATTATCACTGAAGTCTGCGACGGATAAGCTCGTGATGTCGGTAAGGGCAGGAAATTTTACAGGTTGAGCCAATCCAAGTCCCGCTATCTGCCTGTAGAAGATAAGTTCCGCAGCTCCCGGCTCGCTAATCACCACATCAACTAAACCATCCTTGTCGAAATCGCCGATAGACAGGTCCCGCTTTGTGCTTCCTTCACCTGAAGTGAGCGGATAAAAAAGAATTGGCCAATCACTATCCTTGCGTTGTTCGGCAGCGAATTTGTAGCAGATGAGCCGGCCGCTGCCGGCATCGACGGTTAAAATTTCCTCACCATTATCGCCATCAATGTCGTGAAGCTCTAATATATATGGCCTCTCAATCGAAAATTGCACTTGTGGCCCAAACTGCCCGGTCTTCAGACCAAAGCGGATATGCAGCGGTTTCTCAGTGTCGCTCGTTACAAGTATAAGGTCGTTTATCCCGTCGCCATTTATATCGCCTACCTCAATACCCAGTAATTGCACTCCCGCAGCGTATTTGACAGGTTCTGCTAAAGAGCCGTCCTCTTTTTGCAAAATAATATAGACGCAATCACGGCCGGCCAGAGCCAAATCGTCGGCGCCATCGGTATTTAGGTCCGCACACACCAGAGCATTGGAAGTTAAAAGGCCATCATCGATGTTGATTTTCTTTTTGGTTCGCCAGCTTAGTATTTTTGGTTTGCCCGCTTCGGCCTCCCCGGCCTTTTGCAATATCACATACAGCCCTCTCGGCTCACCGTAAAAGGCCAAATCCATCATCTCATCCGAATCCAGGTCGCCGCAAACAAGACTATATACCTTTTCGGAAAGTGCTACAGCCTGTCTATCAAAGCGAGTAGGGGGGGTAATTGTATTTATATCTATGTCGTTAGGGTCAACAGCCACCGCAGTCTCAGCGGGCCCGACAGATTCTTTTTGAATCAATAGCTCGATTTTGGCCTTTATATTGTTAGCCACCGCAATATCGTTTCGACCGTCCCCATTAAAATCGGCAATCCTCAGGTCTTTTATCCCCCAGTCTAACTTAATCATCTCCATCTCGCCAAATCCATAGTATGCCGATATGTCGTTGATGTCACTCTGCTGGCCCCTAACATCAGCTAAGCCTGCGATTATAAGAGCAACCGTAGTTATATTTTTTAGCGTGCGCACAACAAAATCTCCACAAATGGTTCGACTTTGCTCACCATCCCGAGCTTGTCGAGGGATTGTCCATAGAGTTTATCCGCCAGATATTTGGCGGACTTATCATTATAAACAATATATGCGGTCGGTGCAGAAACATCAATAGTTTTGCTGCAACTGCACTCTATTTTTGTGGTCAGTTCTTTCGAATCCGAAGTGCGATGTCATCGTCATACTGAGGCGAATTCAATGTTCGATTTCCGCCGGTATGCTCAAAAGTTTCTTCTTTGTCGATTTGTCCGGTTTTTGTATTAAGCCATTGTGCCTTGTAAGAACCGGCCGGCAGTTCCACTACCCGTGCCGCCTCACTGCCGCCATTGATGTAAATGGCGTAAGAGCGGCCTGACTCAACCAGCGCACGAGCGGTCGCCTTCTGCGGCAGCCCGTCTTTGATGACGGAATTGTCCGGCTTCATCCTGACAAAATCAAAGCCGTTGATAAAATCCTTTAGAATCTCCATCTGTTTTCTAAATACCGTCCCGCCGCCACCCGGCGCGTTGATGTCTGCCACACCATCTTCGCGTCCGACCGTAAATGAATAATCGAGATTATCATATACCCCGCCTCCGGCAATAATGAAATCCCAGCCTTCAAGCCGATATGCTTTTGGCTCACTGCCCGCAAAGCCTGTCTCATCATCGGCGATTACTCTGTTTAGCCCATAATTATCAGCGACAGTCGCAGGCGGCTTGGCATAATGAAAGTTAAATATCGAAACGTTCGGATTGGGATTGGTTACCTTTTGGCCTTTGTTGGCAATATTTTGTGCTATCAGGTGTTTGGCCTTAAAGTTAGCCTCTGTCTTTACGATTGTCTCGGCAATATGATTTTGCCATTCCAGCGTTACTCCTCCAAAATACGGCTCATTGCATATTTCATAATAGACGTTGTCGAAGTCTTTAAGCTCTTCAACTATCTTTTGCACCATTGCTTCCTGCACAGCCAATAGCGTGGGATGCTTGAGCGTATAAACCTCCGTGCGTTCAATCTGGCCGATACCATTAATGTTGTTGGCAGCATTCATCGGACTTAATTTCCACATCGACTCTTCGTAAAATGGACAAAAAAGCACCAGTTCAACTACGACGCCGCACCTGCTCGCCTCACCGACAAAATCTCGCAAACGCTCGAAATATGCGTTGTCCCATTTCGTCAGGTCAAACTTATTGCCGCCATTAGCATAGCCTGGCACATCACTGCGGGCCCACGGGCATATAAGATTGTTCTTTGCCGGTGCCAGTGTGTTATTCTGAATACTAAAAGCCCCGAAAGGTTCGCAATACGCTCCGCTAAACGTCCTTGTCAGATTAAACCTGTGCGACTGAAGCGTTTTAAGATACTTCTTGTAATCGAACACTCGATTGAGCACGGCCCCATAGTGCTCTCCCGAAGTTATCAGTATCGTTGGCTTATCCCGCCACAAAAAATAGTGTGGATTGTCCGGATGCAATTGAATCGGTTGAATTGCCTCTGCAAATGCGTTATTAACCAATCCCAATAGCACTACATAAACAAATCCTTCCACTAAGTGAATTTTCCTTGCCCTGATTAACTGTATTTTGTTCACGTCTTCAAACATATCAATATTCCTCCAAAATTCTCACAAAGCGAAATAATTATTCGTTTTCATAGTAGATGATTTTAGCTTTGATTATTTTGTAAATCAATAATATTGGAGGATTTTTGTTTGGGATTTGAACGGTTATATATCCGATGGTCAGGTTCAGTGTGATGCTCTGTCAAGATAGGAGCAACCGGTTTCAATGGACGTTACTTTTGAGCAGACACTTGCGGTCCCATTGCAATTCCCGCAGGCAGAGTCGCCCAATATACGAATTATTGGCCTTAAGAATGCTGTCGATACAAGGAATCAGTTCTTGATTTCTCAATACAAGGGCCTCTTGTCTGTCATCCTGTTCAGAACCGCTTTGAATATTCTGGGCTATGATGGCGAACTCGGGAGTGGTTTTTTAATAAATCTTCACTGGAATTACCAAGACTATACTTATATAATCACGTGTGTCGTTGAAGATTAGATCTGTTATCAGTAGTAGGATTGTAAACGGACAATAGTCGGAGATTGATGAATAAGGAGAGACGACTCATGTGTACGCATTGCACTCGGCGGCAGTTTATCGGGGCAGGTGCAGTGAGCGGGATGGCGCTGGCGGTGGGGCACTGGGCAGCCGCGAGCGACGCGTCGAGCCCCCCGCCCTCGCCCAACTCAAAGGTCCGCATCTGCGTGGTCATTGCCGGTAAGCCGGAGGGCAGAAGTTGGGGCCTTTCTGAAGCGGATCTCGTGCCTATTAAGAAGCGTCTAACCCAGACCGAGAAAAACCTGGGCAACGTGGAGTTCGTTATCGGCCAGGCGAGCACCGCCGAACAGACCTCCCAGTTGCTGGACAAAGCAGGTCCTGATGCCCCAGTGTTGGCAGTCAGCGCCGATATCTTTGGCTTGAGCAACTTCAATAGTAACAACGCGGTGATGCCAACCATTTTCAAACAGGGACGACCGGTGGCCGTCTTTCATATGCCGATAATCGGTGGACACGACTGGTGTCTGGTGAACCCGTGGCGCGAGGAGGGAAACCCGATCACCTTGTTTAACAGCAGCGACTACGACGACTTGGAACGAGCCGCGTCATTACTCAGGGTAATCCCGCTGTTGAGACGGAGCCGGGTACTCGTCTCTCCGCCATTCAAGGGCACGCCCGAGTCCTACACGCCCGAAAAAGTGAAACAGCGGCTGGGGGTGGAAATGGTAGCCATCGCCGACGGACGTTACGACGAAGTCATGGCCAACGTAGACGACCGAGCCGCCAAAGCAGAGGCCAAGCGGTGGCTTGATGAGGCAGAGGGTACTGTTGAGCCAAACCAAGAAGACGTCCTCAAGGCCGCTCGGGCCAGTCTGACCTTGGACCAATTCATCGCCGAGAACCGAGTTGATGGTCTATGTGTTGGAACGTGCATGGGCTGGCTGTCGCGAGGCTTTCCCTGTCTAGGGTTTTCACGCCTGAACGACCGGGGAATCCCCGCTGCTTGCGACGGAGACATGGACTGCTTGCTGACCATGCTGATATTCCAGCACGCACTCAACCGTGCTGGTTTCCTGGGCAATGCCGGTGGTGTTGACACCGCCAAGAACGCCTTTCATCTCTCCCACTGCTCGGCCCCACTGAAAATGGAAGGCCCCAACGGTCCGAAGGCACCCTATCTGCTCCGCCGGCACGCTGAGGTCCGTGGCGGCGCGGTTACCGAGGTACATTATCGCATCGGGCAAAAAATCACCTTTACCAAATTGGTCCACCTCGATACCCTGCTGATGTTCACCGGTAAGATCATCGAGGTCCCCAAGGTCCCCGAAGGTGAAGAACGAGGCTGCCGGACGGAACTCGTGGCCGAGGTTGACGACGCGGACAGGCTGCTGGCCAATTGGGGCGGCGGCGCGCTCGGTGCTAGCGCCAAGGACTACTATGCCTCTCTGCACCGCGTCGCCTACTACGGCGACCACACCCAGAGCATCCGCCACTTGTCCCACCTGATGGGGCTGAAGTTTGTGCAAGAAGGCTGACGTCCGACCTTAAACTAGACACTGACAACTCTGTGAAGCGTTGGAAACATGTCCGGCTTATCAAATAGGACCTCATGGTTGATGTGTCTGGAATATCATGAGAGGTCCGCATCCAAGACATATTTAGAATCGGCCGATCTATGAAACGAATTGGTTTAGATAAGATAATTTGGAAAAACACGGACTGGATTTAAAGCTATTCGTTAAAAAGTAGTTTTGCTGCTGCCCGACTGACTGACCATGAAAATGATAGTATGAATCAACCTGTAGGTTTACATCTTGAGCCGCCTACGTTGTGACTCAGCTCAGAATAAATATAAAAAAGTTGTTGATTGATTTATCAGTATTAAAACCAATCATCGCGTCGAGTAGACGTAATATAGCTCTCTCATTTAGGCACAGTTTATATTCCATGTTTCTCAGATTTTTGGCTTGGCGCAGCTACAACTTTACTACAACTGCGCAGCCCATTATCCACCAATTCAGCAAAAATGTGTGTTTTGTAAGTGCTTTTATATTAAATGCTTACAAAAAATGAAAAATTGGTAAACATTTTATATAACCTGCGTAACTTCGCTTCCCTGTGATTTTGTGGTTTGTCTATTTAAGTTTGCTTTTTATAGCGTCAAGCTGCTCCTGCGAAACATCCGCTCCCAACTCCTGAGCAGTTTGTATATGCTTCCACGCCAGCTCATAATTCTTCACAAAGTAAAACTCTATCGCTAAACCAAGATGCGCATCAGCCATTTGTGGATTAATCTCGACCGTTTTCAGATACGCAGCCACTGCCTGCTCGTGGTTTTTGATGTTTGAATATGCCGTTCCAAGATTGTAGTGAATCGCCGCTTCATCCGGCTTTATCTGGACAGCTTTCTTATAGTGCTCGATAGCTGCACCAAATTTTTTTTGCCTAAAGTATGCATTACCAAGGTTCACCAGCGCAGCCAACATATCGGGCTTGACCGCAAGAACCTTCTTGTATGTGGCGATTTCATTCTCGACCATCCCTAATTTATTGTAACAAAGAGCCAGTCCGAGATTGGCCTCGACCAGATTCGGCTTAATCTCCAGCGCCTTTTTATATTCGGTTACTGCCTCTTCGTAATTTCCCATCTGCTCATAAACATCGCCTAACTGGCTGTGACAGCCGGCATTTTCCTGCTGTATAGCAAGCGCCTGTCTGAGCTGCGTTACTGCTTGTCCATATCTTTGCTGTTTGCAATAAACTATCGCCAGATTCTTATATACATCTATGAAATTCGGGTCCAGCTCCAGCGACCGCATATACTCCATAATCGCATAATTAAACCAGTCCCGCTCAACGTATGCATTACCGAGGTTATTGTGCGCCTTCGGGTCGTTCGGATTGATTTCTATCGCCGCCTGATATTGATATATTGCATCTGCCACCCGACCTTTTTTAAGGTAAATGTTTCCCAGGTTTGCCCGCGACTCAGATAATGTCGGATTTATCTCGACGGCTCTGACGAGTGCCAATTCGGCAAGGTCGTTATTGCCGATGTCACTATAGACATTGCCAAGATTATTAAAAAGACACCCTAATGTCTGAATCTTGCTGAGATTCTTAATATAAATACTATTTTTGTCACCTTGCGGCACGTTGAATTTTTTTATGTAGTGCTCATCGGATGCTCCACCGCCTCTTCCTGTCGTCTCGATATTGAATCTTGTCCGTCCATCGTCATACCTAATAAAAAAGTGCCCCGGCACCACCACTCCATATAAAGGCAGCCCGAGCCGCTCAGCCAGCGAAAGATAAAGAATTGATAGACTCAGGCAATACCCTCGCTTCTTATCCAGCACCGTGTGCAGGAACAAATCGTTCGGGTCGTCTGCTTCTGAAATCGACTGAAAGAGGCGCTCATCAAACAAATACTTGTTTATCACCGGGATAGCTCGAAAGTTTGTCGTCAATCTTTCGCGCCGCAGCCTCTCACGGATTTCCACAGCCATATCGTCCAGTGCCGCAAGATACCTTCGGCCGTGCACCATATCGCTCCAGTTCTCGGAAACAATCAAAGCAGCCGTTGCAAGGTCAACCTCATCGTCACTTAACCTGAGCACCTGCTCAATCGACCTCGCATACAGACCCGCCTTGCCTTCATTGGCAAGGTCTTCCCCGCTACAGCATAACTGCGGCCCAAAAATCAAAACGCACATTATTAGCAGAATAAATCTTTTCATTGCCTTTTCGATTATACCTAATCCATCAAGCCAATCGTTGTCACAAATACTGTTATCCAAAAAGCACCATCTGATTTACGCTCTGCGGTAAGTATCTGTTTATACAAATTTTATCGTCATATTACCTCTTCAGGTTCGCTGTTTTTAGTTGTTACGTTACTTAAAATCAATACCATCCTGCAAATAACTATTGTATAGTTTACGCCGTAAAGTTATTTTATTCGGTGTGAGCTTTTATTGTCGAGAGAAAAAACTATGGAAACTCTCAAGTTATTACGTGACTATTTTCCAACAGCGATTTTTACCGGCAAGTGCCTGGTCTTTATAAGTGAGGACTGGCGCGTCGAGCTTACAGAGCATAAAGACAGCGACTTCAGCAAACCCCAGCCAACGCCTCCCATCATACGCGTCAGAATCTTCCGCAAGACCATTGATGCCGGATTTATCCCCAGCCATTATGAAGACTTCCAGCTTGCCTCGCTCAATGAGCTGGCTGAGCAGATTGAAAAATACGTCGAATCGGCGATAGGCCGCAACATCAAGGAAAATGTCGAATAATTTAGGTGTGGAAACTCTTTGAATCTTCGCAGTCTCGACCTATGCCTAAGCTGAATGTTCAGGAGTTCGATAATGGCGTAGTTTTTACAGCCAGGATTATACCTGGCAGCAGCAAAACCGCTCTTTGTGGATTATTTGATGGAATGCTGAAAATTAAGGTTGCAGCACCGCCGCAAAAGGGCAAGGCCAACCAGTGTCTGGTCGAGTTTCTGGCCAGGCAGCTTAGCGTAAAAAAGAATGCCGTCCGCATCGTCTCAGGGCAAACAGCTCGTATCAAACGTCTGCATATTTCAGGTGTTTCGGCTGAAACTTTGTCCATAAAACTCAATCTTAATGAGTCTAAAAGCAGCTAATAAATGGAAACAGTCTTGGACCAGCACGGACAAAATATAGAGAAACACAGAACAAAAACGCCTGACGGGCTGGATCAGACCTCTCTCAGGTATATGCTCAAATTAGCTGCCCCGACCGTAATAACCACCACGTCTTTTACTATTATGCAATTTATTGATAGGGTTATGGTTTCACGTCTGGGCACCGATGCCTTCGCAGCAATTCTGCCCGCAGGTGTCGTCAGTTTCCTTCCTACCAGCTTCGCCGCAGGAACAATGACAAGCCTTAACACATTCGTCAGTCAAAGTCTCGGCAGAGGCAAAACAGAAGACTGCTCAAAATACCTCTGGCAAATGATATATGTCGGCTTTCTATATTTTATACTTGTGCTGGCAATTATGTGGCCCACAGCTTCCTGGATATTCAAGGCGATGGGCCAGCCGAACGCCATAATCGGTATGGAAGTAACATACTTTAGAATTATGCTCTACGCCCACATCGTTGCCATTATCAATTATGCAAGCACGCAATTTTTCATCGGCATTCATCGTCCGGTTATCACACTTTACGCCTCGCTATGTGGCCAGCTTGTTAATGTCGTAGCCAACTATCTTCTCATTTTCGGCAAGCTCGGCTTTCCAAGAATGGAAATTGCCGGTGCTGGCTGGGGGACTTTTATCGGCATCGCTGTCGCAGCCGGCATCAATATGCTTGTATTTTTAACAGGCAGGATGAACAAAATCTTCAGCTCCCGGCGAATATCAAAAATTGAGCTCGGAAAAATTTATGACCTTCTGAAAATCGGGCTTCCCGCAGGATTCAGCCTGACCGCTAACGTTTCTTTTTGGGGAATAATGTTATTGGCTCTGGTAGGAAGATTCGGCAAAGAAGCCCTCGCTGCTACAAGCGCCGCCCTTTCTTATACCAGTATCGCAGTTATGCCGATTGTCGGAATAGGGATGGCTTTAACAGCAGCGGTGGGTAAGACAATTGGCGAGGGCAGAAAAATGCTGGCAACAAAACAGACCCGTGTGTGCCTGAGAATTGCATTGACTTACATTGGATTTGTAGGTGTCTGCTTCTTGTTGTTTCCAAAAGCCCTGATGGCCTTCTGGTCCTCTGATAATAAGGTAATCCAGCTCGGTGTTCCTATCTTGATTTGCGCTGCAATATATCAGACCTTCCACGCCACTCGCATAATTTATGATAGCTCCCTGCGTGGAGCCGGTGACACTGTGTGGCCGGCGGTTGTTTCAGCGATTGGTGCAACGGTTGTATTAGGCCTGGGCGGCCTGTTTATAGTTAAGTTTATTACCTCTCTTGGCGCATTAGGCCCCTGGATTGCCGCAACGTTCAGTATGATTTTAGTTGGCCTGGCTAACCGCTGGAGATTCAAAAGTAAAAAGTGGATGCAGATAGATTTGTTTAAGCATCCGGCGCCTCCGGTCCCCGTCACAGCCCCTCCCGTTGGCCAGTAGATGGGGTTTGTTTAGCCGTCGCCGGCACGGGCGACGGTATAGCTACCTCGCTATTAGTCTGCCAGTTTTCGCACGCGGATGTTCCGAATCGCCGCTTTCGTCCGCCACGAGGCAATACCCAAGGGCTGCGAGGCATCAACCTCCGGCCGGATGCTAATCTTCCGCCCGGTAGTTACCACCTCAACAAGCTTGTTGTCATCGAGCCACGCCTCAATCTTATCATTTGTAACGCGAAGGCGAACGTAATACCATTTGCCGTTCTCAAATGAAACAACTCGTGTAGTTTCATTATTGGCAGCATCATAGTAATCAATGTTGGATAGACCACATACACTGCCGCCCCATCCGCCTAAAATCAGCGAACAGGGATTGGCGCCAACAGGAAACGTCAGGCCGCAGAAAAAGTCACTGCCATCAACCCGCATCGCTTCAAGCGTGATTTCATAATTCATACGGATAAGCGGCCCCGTCCAGTGAACCCCCGTAAGGTCGTTGCCCATCTCCAGTATTATTGAGCTGTCTTTGACATAGACATCGCCCTGGCCGCCAAACTCGGTAATCTTCCACTGCCCCAGGCTCTTGCCGTCGAAAAGGTTTATCTCCTTCGGACCGTAATATCCCTCCTCTAAAACAAAACTCAGTTTTCGCCACGCATCCATCGAGCGTTTTAGATTCTCGTGCGCATCGCCGCCTATGCCGTAGCCCTGCAGTCCTATAGGCCCCGTATAGCCCGCATCTTTCAGCGTCTTCAAAAACCCGGACATATCGAAGGTGCCGCGGTCAAGCGTCTGTATTAGCTGCTTCCAATCCTTTCCGCCGCTATCTGCACCATTGATTGTAACTACAAATAGATAAGGCATCGCCTCTTTTATTAGCGACTGCATATTTTTCTCATCGTCAACCATCAGCCAGTGACATAGGTTAAATGTTACCCCGACGTTCTTACGGTCAACTTTCTTGGCTACCCGCACCGCATCCTCAACCCGCTCAACCCAGAATGTGTGGTGAGGATAGAGCGCCACACGCAATTTATACTGCGCGGCCATATCTGCAATTTCACGGATAATTTCTACCGCGCTGGCATCGCCGTCCTGTGAAGAGGGCTTGTGCTTCTGGCTTAAAACAAAAAGCCACAGTATCGTATTGCGCCCCTTTAGTATCTCCATCGCTTCTTTCAATTTCGGGTCATACTTTTGCTGATTTGGGTCGATATTTGCTCCAAGATAAACCGCAAAAAGTCGCAGGCCGTTTTTGTCCACCTCCTGCAGCATTTGTGCCAATTGCTCGGTTCCCGCGAACCCAATCCCGATGCCGCCGTATCCCAATTCCTTTAGCATCTGCACCTGCTCGTTTGCGGTCTGATGTTTGTCGTCTTTTGTGCAGGTATCCATCGCAAAAAATGGATTCGGCCCTGCAGGCGCAAGCCAGATATTGCGATACGCCACAGGCCCATGGTCGCCTTGCAGCATCAATGGCCCTCTTGCTTTTTCATCATTGTCCGCGCTCGCCCGTGTAGGCCCGGTAAGCTCGATGTCCTCGTGGACTATCACGCCGTTGTGGATGACCTTTTCAAAGCGGGCGTTTGAAATCTTACGACCCTCCTTATCAAAAAGCGGCGCACGAAATACCACATCGAACATCTGCCACTCTCCGGGAGGTTTAGAAACAGTGACCCTCGGCGAATGTCCTTCGTAGCCCTGAGGTTTCCTATTGTCATCCCAGCGCTGATAAATACCACCGCATTCGTTACCGGCGTATTCCGATTCTTTTTGCCAACTGTCCAACACCTGGATTTCGTATCGCCCCATAAAATAAACGCCTGAGTTCGACTCTTTTGGCACCATAAATTCAATATGAGCCACACAATCGCCAAATTCCGTCTTGCTGAAAAGATGCGACGTTCTGCCTGTGGGCCCATTAATGATAACGCCCTTGCCCGGCTTGCTGCTTAACAACTTTTCATTATCAGGATTTTTGAAGACATCGCCGACAATCTGCCATTCGCCCGTGTTGCCTTGCCAGGTGGAAAAGTCATTACTTATTAAATAGACCTTTTCCATCTCGCTGACCGGCGTGCTGTTTGCGTGCGTAATTGCTGCTAAAGAAAAACATAGAATAACGGTAAGCAATAATACTACGGTAACTTGTTTTTGAAAACTCATAGTATCTCCTTCAAAATAATAAATTGAAAATAATCAATAGTAAATTCTAAATCTGCCATGGGCTGCGCATCGACCGTGACAGCATCCTGTTGGCTTCTTGGTCGCCGATAAATTCTTCCTTCGCCGGGTCCCACTTAAGTTTCTTTCCAAGCAGCATTGATATATTTCCGATATGTGCGATTGTAAAGCACCGCTGCCCGATTTCAGGTGGGAAGTAACATTCCTTGCGCGATTTCACGCAGTCAAGAAAGTTACGCTGCTCACCTGCCCGGCACGTGTATAGATGAATTTCATTTGGGCCGATGACCGAATCAAGGATAGATTTTGGGTTGGCTTCGAGCGGCGCACGCCAGCCCCGGTTTCCAATCCATCCCTCAGTTCCTTCAAATCGCAGGCTCGGCGTGCCGGATGTTACAATCAATTGCACACCGCTGGCATATTTATATTCTATCTTATATTCCTTAGCAGTATCGTAAAGCCCGTCTTTGCAGAACACCCCCTTGCCCTCGACTTCGACCGGCCCGGTATATTCCGTGTCGTTTCCCCATTGTGCTCCGTCCAGGAGGTGTGCCCCCCAGTCGGTCAACATCCCGCCCGAATAGTCAAAAATCCAGCGGAAGTTCCAGTGACATCGGTCCTTGTTATAAGGCGCCCACGGCGCCGGCCCAAGCCACATATCATAATCCAGTTCCTTCGGCACCGGCATAGGCGCAGGGTCGCCCGGCGTATTTGGACCGCTCGGCAGCTCCACGCGTATTGTATGCACTTTACCTATCCGTCCGTTGCGAACCAGCTCGCACATCCTGTGATATTCATAAACAGCCCGGTCTTCCGTTGACCATTGAAAAACGCGCGAATACCGTTTCATAGTGTCAACTAAAGCACGGCCTTCCCGAACCGTTAATGTCGGCTTCTCGCACTCCACGTCTTTGCCCGCTTTAGCGGCGGCTATCGAAATCGGAACGTGCCAGTGGTCGGGCGTCGAAATCATCACTGCATCGATGTCGTCCCTGGCCAATACATCGCGAAAATCCTTGTATGTAGCGCAATCGTTGTTGCCGTATTTGCGGTTGACCATATCCCTGGCAATGTTGAGGTTATTACTGTCAACGTCGCAGACAGCAACCGCCTGGGCGTCTGCATTGCCGAGAAAATTCGACAGGTTGACCGCTCTGCCGTGGTCGCCTACGCCGATAAAGCCCACAGTTATCCGGTTACTGGCAGAAACGCTCCCGTCCTTACCGAGTGCCGATGATGGAACAATGTAAGGAAATGCTGATATCCCTCCGGCGACAACTGTGGCCTTTTTCAAAAAAGCTCGGCGTGTAATATGCTGCGCGTTACTCATAGCAAGACCTCTTTTTGCCACCAAGGCACCAAGACACCAAGTCTTTTTAATTTATAAATTCTTTTGTGACTTTGTGTCTTCGTGGCTAATCCTTCTCGATTCGCTTTCTCAAAATGAAAGCAGGCACTGCCAGATATACACGTATCCCAATGAGTCTATGTCTTCCCACACCTTACGAACAAGCTCTTTATCTCCCGAAATCTTCGGCAATTCTTTTTGCTTTTCTTCCCAGGGAATACAAACGCCCGGCTTCCTCTTTTGTTTCTTCTGCTTATCCATTACGCTGGTTCCTCAAATCATCAATCATAAATCACAAATTGCTCAGTAAACTCCGTATTCGCGGGTGAATTCCGTCATAGCTTTTATATTTTCAACCTTCGTATCATTCTGCATAATAGCGCCGGCATCCATAATGTAGCCCCCGTCGCCGGCCACACCATCGATGACCTTCTTGCAATAATCCCGCACCTCCTGCGGCGTGCCAAAGCTCAACAGAAAATTCGGAATCCCGCCGCTTATGCAGAACTTATCTCCGAGCACCTTATGAGCTTCAAAAATATCGGCATTGTCAATGTGATAAACAATGCTTTTCTCCGGCAGCTCGGCAAACGCCTTCAGATGTGCATTCCAGTTGCCCTCCGCATAGAACAGAACCTGATGGCCGTGCGACCAGATTTCCTCAATAATCGGCTTTAATGTCGGCCAGTATAATTTATTGAAATGCTCCATAGAGACAAACGGCACACATCCTCGATGCATCCAGAATCCAATAGGTATATTCTTATCAGGGTCTGCCCCGGAAAGTGCCACGTGTGTAAGGTGCGGCATCAATGCCTCGCAGGCAGCCAAGACTTTGTTGGGCCTCTCGAAAAGGTCCGTAAGCAATCCCAGATACCCGCGCAGCTTATCAGCCAGAATGTCAAACGGTGCCTTTAGAATCCCTGCGATGGCCGAGACTGTCCCTGACTCCTTTCGCAACAGTTCAATCTGCCTGCCGAACGAATTAAAATATGACAGCATCGCCATCCCGCCTTTTAGAAAAGACAGATTATTACGATACCATTTCGCCTCACCGTAGCACGGGCTTCCAGCCCGTGCTTCCAGCCCGTGCAAACTCGGGCTTCCAGCCCCCGTGCAAACGTCCGCCGAGACACGCGGCAGCCAGACGTTAAACAAAAATCCTGTCGGGTCCTCAATAAGCTGGTCATATTCATCTGGCTTCATAAACGCACGGTCCTCAGGAGGCTCAAGATATTGAAATCCGACATCCGGCGAAATATCAATCCCCGGCACCGCATAATACTTTAGCCCGATGGCCTGCGTCAGCCCCGTCCAAACATAGACCATATTGGCAACCACCGCATCCCAATCAAAGTCCGCTGCGCATTTACGGGCCGCTATAAACGCCTTCTCAAAATCGTGCGTAACCTCCTGGCAGGTGTAGCCGGCATACTTGGCAGTAAATTCCGCCACGAAAGGCCGAATCGGTATCATATCAGGCTTCTCATTTCGCATCGCCGTAACATACCGTTTCATTCTCTGGGCATACAGCTTTTCCATATCAGCCATCTTGTTCTGCTCCTTGTTCTGGCATCATCTTATTTTCTTACTACCAAAAAAATATCCTATTCCTCACAGGTGTCAAGAATAGTCTCCTTGAGGCAATTACTCATCGAGTCCGAGGATTTCGGCAGGTAAATCTTGCCGCTTTAGCTGGCACTTGACTGCTGCCTTGCTTTCAAGATTATGTGCCTTCAAAACGCTTTTCTGGTCTGTGGGCAATAGTGCTGTGAATTGTCCGTCAGATAGTTTCACCTTTAGCGCATAACCTCCCTCAATATGCTCCAAAACTGCCTCGGTTGGGACTTGCTCACCGGCCCGGTGCGGCCAATAAAGAGCTACAAACTCCATCTGCTTTTCTTTCTGTGGTGTAGTTGCCGTCAGGTGCCATTCTCGCAGCTTAATTCGCTCACGTGGATTAGGGTCATATTGGTCGGTCTGTGTAAAACTTAAACCCTGTGGCGTCAAAAAATCAATATCGCAGACCACATCGTTGGTTTGAACGCGAATGCTGTGCTGGTCTTTTACGTCAATCTTGTTGACGGCGTGCAGCCAGTATTCAAAGGTGGATGGCTCTTTGGCCTCCAAGCGGTCGTAAATAATCACCAGCTCCGGTTTGACAAAAATGATGGCCCTGGTAAATCGTTCGAGGATTGTATCCTCATAAGCCCCTCCTGCTTCGCCGACAACAATGTCCATAGTTGGTGTAGTTTTGAAGCCGATTATCTTTCCAGTTGCATCCGCAGTTCGTTTTCGCTGACCCTTGCCGTTGACCGTGATGTTGTTTAGTGAGCGCGTGCTCCAGACCCAGTTGCGGTGGTGCTCACTGCCATAGAGGTCATAGTAACCGCTTCGGACAAGCAGCCGCTGGCCATACGCCCACAGCACAAACGAATTGTTCGCCTCATTGCCATGAGATTGTGTCCCGAAAGGACTGGACTTAAAAATAATCTGCACGTCCTCTTTCGCATCTTTGAGTGTCGTATTGAGATAGGCCTGTCCGGTGCCTCTAAACAAGCGTGATGTGGATAGGTCGTCGGGCGCTTTTGGTTGCACCTTTGGTAAAGTGCCGCGAATAAAGCCGATGTAGCCTGTTGCCGGCTTGGGGCCGCCCATCTGTTCGACATACCACTGCCAGTGTCCGTTGCCGGCCTGGGCCGCCAGTTCGCTCATTAGTTGCACGTTTGCCGAAGCACCACGTTGTGCTGCTCCATCGCCAAAACCTCCATCGAGCTTGCCCGGCGGCATCAAATACATCGCATAGTAACCGACCCTGGCAAAGTATGGCTTGTCGTATGCGTTGATATTCATTGCCTCCCGCATCACATCCGCCCAAAAGGTGAATCGGCCGATATAACTGCTCCAGTAGCTGGAGCCTTCGTGCCAGCCGCCGTCTTCGTCGCTCCAGACAGGATACACGTTGAAAAAAACATTCGCTGCAAACCAGACCCAGTCATCAGCGCCTTCGACCTCGCCCAAAAATGCAATGCCCACTTCTCCCAGCTTGTGCCAGGCCCGATTGGAATGGCTCGAATAAGGCTGCCACAAATGACGCGGGCAAAGATGATTGTACATCTCCTCACCTCGCACCTTCATCACATCCCGGCAGATTTTCTTTTCCTCTTCTGTCAGCATATCATTAACAAACGTGTAAGCGCGTGAAAAGTAATATGCATAAGGCATACCCGCCTCATCGTTATAGCGGTATCCTGTGCTGCCAACGGGGTCCCACTTCACACATTCAAGCAGAATCCGTTTGGCCTCCTGACCATATTTTTCCTGTCCGCCCAACAATCGCGTAAATGCCAATGTTGCTGCGCTATTTAACGCCTTGATTGTATATTCGCGGTTACCCCACCACATTTTTCGCCACTCCTCACTGAGCTGTTGCATCCCGGGCGGATATTTTGGCGGCTCCCTGGTAGGAGGCGGATTAGCTAAAATTTCCTCGCATTCTTTCAATAGTTTCTCATACTCATTTTTCAATTCTCCCTGCGCCAGTTTACGTAAGCGCTGCAGATTTTCTGGGCGGACAAAAAGCCGCGGATGTGTCTTGGGTATCCGTGAAAGCAATTCCTCTCTTGGCGGTAGCGGCATAGCTGTTGCATTATCAGCAATCGTGAAGGTTCGTGGCTGGCTCCAGTTTGTATATTGTCTTTTTGCATCCTTCCCCCGATAACGCCAAACGTATGTTCCCGGCTTAAAGACCCGAGGCGGACAGTGAACGTTAAACTCAAGATTTTCAGCACGGTATTCAACGTCCTTAAAGTCCCTGTCTCTTGCACACTCAAGCTCCCATCGCAGATTTCTTTGAGGCCGCCAGGAGAAACTTGGTGGATTAACCTCGGACAATGCCCCCTCCGCCGGTCGGTAACCCCATTCTTCGTAGGTAGCCGGCTTCTCGTCCAGTGCAAGCTTTTGCTCTTCGGCTATCGCTGGCAAGAATAATACAAGCACAAGTGAAGCCGCTACGGAAAAAAATCCTGTCAGTTTTCCTTCAGCCCGCTGCACATCGCAGGTCATAATTGCTACCCCGTAATTGAACCGACTACGTCCTTGATGCTGGCTATGTTATGACGGAGACAGTATTGTCTTATGCCCTCAATTGTTTTTGCCGCACAACCAGGCTCAATAAAATTGGCTGTCCCCACGGCCACTGCCGTCGCCCCCGCGATAATAAATTCGATGGCATCCGATGCGGTTCTTATTCCCCCCATACCCAATATCGGTATCCCGCGCTCCTTGGTGACCTCTTTATAAACTTTATTGACTAAGTAAACCGCTATCGGCTTTATCGCTGGCCCTGATAAACCACCCGTTCTGTTGGCTAAAACCGGCCTGCGCGTTTCAATATCAATAACCATTGCTGTAAATGTATTGATAAGACTTAGCGCGTTGGCCCCCGCATCAATAGCCGCTCGCGCAATAACGCATATATCCGTAACGGCAGGGGGGAGCTTTACCATTAAAACCTTTTCTCCTGCGACCTTTTTCACCGCACTCGTTACCTCGCTCACCTGCACCGGGTCAATCCCAAAAGTTATCCCGCCTTTTGCAACGTTTGGACAGCTAATATTTATCTCAAATCCAGCAATCCCCTGCTCTTTTGCCAGCCGCTCCACGATAGCTGCATATTCCTCAATAGTCTCACCCGCCACGTTGACAAAAACCGGAATAGACATCTCCCGAATGATTGGCAATTTCTCTTCGATGAATTTATCCAGCCCTATGTTGGCAAGTCCTATTGCATTAAGCATCCCCGCATCGGTCTCGACTATCCGGGGCGTCGGATGTCCCTTTCTCGGCTTAAGCGTAATGCTTTTGGTGATAAATCCGCCTAAGCACTTTACATCCATAAACTCAGCCAATTCATCGGCGTATCCACACGTCCCCGATGCGGTAAAGACCGGATTCGCCAGCTTCACCCCCGCAAAACCAACTGATATATCAACGGCTTCACTCATTTTTTGTCATTCCTGCGAAACCTGTCCCGAGCCCCCATTTATCGGGGTCGAGGGAGCAGGGATCCAGTCATAGGGCGTGCTCTGCACACCATCACTATTTTTTTATTTCTTTTTTTCTCTGCGTTCCCTGCGGTTAAAAAACTACTTCTCTACAATCAAACACCGGCCCATCTTCACAGCACAACTTATAAACGGTTTCGTTTGAGCCGTTTCCTCTGCACGGCACTGCGCAGCTCTGGCACACGCCAATTCCGCAGGCCATCATTTGTTCCATACTTATCTGGCAATCAATTGCCTTATCTTTTGCAATCTGTGCGACCTTTGCCAGCATTGCCTCGGGGCCGCAGGCGTAGATAATTGTCGTGTCCCTCGCCCACGTGGACTTTGCGAGCCACTGCAATAGACATTCGCTAACCGGCCCTTTATACCCTGCTGTCCCATCATCCGTCGCCAACAGCGAATTTGCGCCGTATTTAGCAAACTCCCGCAACGCAAACTCCAACTGTTGCGAAATCTCATCGAGTCGGCCCTCAAAAGGCAGCTCCCTTACCGTCTTCGCACCGGCAAGAGCAGTTATTTCTATGTCCGCATAATCTTTTGAAAGAACCTTTGCTAAGTGCTGCAATGGCGGAGCTCCCATCCCACCCATAACTAAAACCGCCTTTTTCTTATCCTGCGGAATCCAGAAGCCATTTCCCAATGGCCCGATTACACTCAGTGAATTTCCAGCCGACAGAGTTGTCATTCGCAAGCTCGCAGGCCCAACAACACGATAAACAAGGTCGGCAAAGGTCCTGTTACCCTGCGTTTCAACATCGACGAAACTAAAGGGTCTGCGCAACAGTATCTTCCGCACGCTCGCATCGACCAAATCCTTTGGTATCCTTTCAAATGGCGGTAGGGCGGTGCCGGATACATCTATCTGCGCAAACTGCCCAGGCTTAAATTTTGCAAAGGCATCTTTACCAGCCCCCGAAAACTCCAACCGCAGCCGGTATAATCGCTGCCCAATCTCCCTGTTGGAAATCACGACCGCCTTAAACACACCTTTACTTGGTGATGGGTTTTCCGTCATAATACTACCATTACAACAAACCTTCATAAACCTTAACGCCTTCCACAACCTTACAAATATGCACAGCGTATTTGTCAGCAAGCTCTGGCCGGCTTCGCGGATAAGCCATTTCGACAGCTTTTTTAACCTTATCAACACTTTTGGCGAGGACCAGTGCCCCGGATGCCCCTTTGTCGCCGCCGCCCAGCATCCGCTCACCCAAAACTCCTGGCACTGTTCGCACGATGTCGCACATCGTCTCTAACTCCGGCCCCGATATCTTGTAATCATCACGCAGGCCAATGCCATCCTCTCTAAAAATCCGACCAACAGCTCCGATGTCACCAGCTTTCCACGCCTCCATCATTTTATAGAATCGCTTCTGAGCACCAAAAATATATGTTAATCTATCGCATAAATCCAGATAAACCTTGCCAAAATTAGCAATAACCTTTTTATAAATCTCCTCGTCTTTAATATCTGCAAGGCACGCTATATCATAATTGGCCTCCCGCAAAATTGAAACCAATTTCTCGCATTCGGCTCTGCGGATTTTATAAGTTGATTTCTCCAGACCCGGCCGCACCGTTCCCGTATCAAGCACAACGATACGCAGCTCCTCGCCGCCGGCGCCGAGCGGCACATACTTTATTGAACGGTCCTTTGGATTATAGTATGTCCCCATCCCCTCCCGCGCAAATAGTATCATAATCTGGTCGAGCTTTCCGCAGGGCGAGCCAATATAATCATTCTCAACCGCCTGCGCCATATCGACAATTTTCATCGCATCTTCATCGATAGCGTTGGCATCCAGCAGCGACAAAATCAGATTCAAAGTCAAAGATGCCGACCTGCTCATTCCACCGCCGGGGATATTCCCGTAAATAACACCGTTGATACCCTGCGATAGTTTATAACCTTCCCGCCTCAGGATATATTCAACGCCGTATGGAAATCGTCCCCACGTTTCCGCTATGTCGGTTGATTTGGGCTTCGGGACCTCACCCAGCTTAAATTCAATCACACCATCCTCAGGAAAATTTCCACTGAATAATTTGACCCTGTTGGTTCTGCTCGGCTTATAAGCCATCCAGATAAATCTGTCGGTCCCTACGCCAAAAAGTTCGGTGCCGTTATAATCGCCGTGCTCGACCCCAAGACAAAATCGCGATGATGTCCTCCTTACCTTTCCACCTTTCACGTCGATACTATTATCTCTGGCGAATTTCAGGATTTTATCCAGTGTCGTTTGTTCTTCTTTTGGCAATTTCATTTTACTTTCTCATTTCAAATTTACTCCGTTAGAAAACCCCGCCTTCGCGTAGTCCGCTACGGCAGGCTAAGAAAGGTTCTTTCTAACGGAGTTCACTTTGCCAGTGCCTGGTCCAAGTCTGCAATTATGTCCTCAACATCCTCAATGCCCACTGCAAGCCGGAAAAGGGTGTCGATAAGGCCAAGCTCATACCGCTTCTTTCTCGAATAATCGTAGTAGCTGACCATTGCCGGGTGCGTTATCAATGTCTCTACGCCCCCTAAACTCGCTCCAATAAAGCACAGCTTCAATGAATCTAAGAATCGCTTGGCGGTATTTAAGTTTCCTTTTATCTCAAACGTCACGACCCCGCCGCCTCCGCTCATTTGTTCCTTCGCTATGCTGTAGTGCGGATGACTTTCGAGAAAAGGATAATAAACCCGCTTGATGCGAGGGTGATTTTCAAGAAATTGAGCAACCTGCAAGGCGGATTCATTTTGCTGTCTTACCCGCAGCGGAAAAGTTTTTAGCCCCCGCAACAAAAGGTAACAGCAGTGCGGGTCAATCGTGCCGCCCATCGACTTATGCAGGTTCCGCACCTTCTCAATCAGCTCATTTCTGCCGAGCACGGCCCCTGCTAAAATATCATTGTGTCCCCCAAGATATTTTGTGGCGCTTTGCAAAACCAGGTCCATCCCAAATTCAATGGGCCTTTGATTTACAGGCGTGCTGAATGTGCTGTCTATAAGCGTCAGGACATTGTGCTTGTCTGCTATCTTTTTAATTCTGACAAGGTCAAAGATATTCAGGTATGGATTTGTCGGCGACTCAGAGAAAATAAAACGCGTGTTCTTTCTGATGGCCCTCTCAAGGACTTTATAGTCTCCAAATGGAACGATTGTGCATTCAATACCGAACTGTTTAAGGTATGACTTGCAAAATTCCAGTGTTTTTTTGTAGCTGTCATCGGTGATAACGATGTGGTCGCCCGACTGCACCAGAGAAAGAATGGTAGTAGTTATTGCGCTCATTCCAGATGAAAAAACTACACAATCTTCCGCTCCTTCAAGGTCCGCCAGGCGTGCCTCGGCAATTTTCGCAGTAGGATTGCCGTATCTACCGTATTCAAAATGCTCCTTGCCTTTCTTTGTGTAATCCTCAATTGCCTTACTGTTCCTGAACGTATATGTGGATGTTTGAATGATGGGCGTTGTCAGTGAGTCAGCGTATTTACTCCTGGGCTCGCCGGCATGAATGGCCCTTGTAGATAGCGACTTCCCACCCTTAAAATTCTTTTTTCTCCATAAAGGCTTACGCATCGTCCACCCTTTTACGTAACTTGTAATACTCGTTCATTTAGCCCACATATCTCCTACCTGGCAATGCACAAGGGGCTGAATATCGCGTACAGCGCCAGGGTAATTATGACTACAATAATCCCTGCTACGACGGCGCCTCGGGAGGTGTCCAGATTTATTGTTGTGTTCTGGCGGAACTGGATTGGCTGTGGGAGGGGTTTGAGCAGGGTAATGAGACCCATTACCACCATGCACAACACAAAGCAGATAGCCATGCGGTTGAGAAACTGGACGCTTGGCACGGCGAGCTTCATTGCACCATAAGCTACAATATTCGTGAGCATGCCCACAACGCCGATGACCGGCGGACCCTTGCGAAAGACCAGGCCGAAGACGAACACCGCCAGGATGCCTGGGGAAATGAAGCCCTGGCTCTCCTGGATTATCGTGAAGATGCTGTTGCTGATTTTAGGGTTGCCGAGCTGCGGAGCAAGGAATACAGCGACGACCGTGAACACCACAACACACAGACGGCCAAGAAATACGACTGCACGCTGCGAGGCCTGTGGTGACAGATATTTCTTGTAGATATCCATCGAGAAGATTGTTGAGGCGGCGTTGAGCATTGCGGCAAGTGAGCTGACTATCGCACCCAGCAGCGCAGCGAGCACAAATCCGACAATTCCAACACCTTGCGGCAGCACATTGCCGAGAAGCTGCCCGAGGGCGGTATCGTACTTATAGACGATGGGCTTTTCGGTGGTAACGATTTTGTTGACGGCCTTGGCCGCTTCTTTGACCTTTGCATTGTAGGCCTCGACTTCTGCCGCCAGTTCTGGATTGACTGCTTTCCAGGTCATATCCTCCGATTCGAAGACCGTGTATTCACCTGCTCTAATCTGGTCATAGTCTGAACTTAACATTGGAAGGACATACGGGTGCATGGTTTTGATGTTCTGCAGCGAAGTTGCGTCCGGATACAACGCCAACAGGAAACGTCCGTTTTTCCATTCAGAGATGTTCTCTTCGGTCGGCGATGCAGCCGTTTCGACAAACTTTGTCTGCGGGTTGGCCTTTAGATATTTGGCAATAATCGGTGCGTTGTCCTTTACCGATTCCTTTTGCATATCGCCCCAGAACAGATTGAAAGCGATGATGCCGGGTATCACGATAACGAAGGGAATCAGCAGCTTCAAAAAGGCAGCAAATACAATTCCCTTCTGCCCCTGCGACAGTGACTTCGAGCCAAGCGTTCGCTGGGTGATATACTGGTTCAGCCCCCAGTAGTAGAAATTCGGTATCCATAGCCCAAGCAGCAGAGCGGTCCAGGGCAAGACGCGGTCGGTGCCGGGCAGGAACATATTTAGGCGAATGCGGTTCAAATCCAGAAACCGCTCAACAGATCCTGTTCCCTGTGCCAGGTTCCGCAGAGCCACAGTTCCTGTCTGAACGCTGGCAATCGTCGCAACCTGGGTGGCCGCCCCAAGCTTCTCAAAGGCAAACCACATAATCGCAGCGCCGCCGACAATCAAGGCGCTGCCTTGAATAAGGTCTGCCCAGGCACAGGCCTTCAGTCCGCCCGCCGTCACATAGACCATCGCAATGATACCGATTACCAGCGAGCCGGTCTGCAAGCTGACCGTATAGTCCATCTTGGCTGCCAGGGTGCGGATTGTCAGCGCACCGGAATAGGTTACAGAGCCAAGCAGCAGCATATAGATAAAGATAGTTGCCACGGCCATTATAGTGCGTGCGGCGGCGTTGTAGCGGTATTCCAGGAATTCTGGTATGGTATAAATTCCGGCCCGCAGGAAATACGGGAGAAAGGTGAAAGCTATGACGACCAGCGTAATAGCGGCCATCCATTCATAACTGGCAATGGCCAGGCCGACGTGGCTGGCGGCGTTTCCAGACATGCCGACAAACTGCTCCGAGGAAATGTTGGCGGCAATCAGAGAGAAGCCGATGAGCCACCAGCTTAAGCCGCGGCTTGCCAGGAAATAGTCCTCACTTGTCTTCTCGTGGCGACTTTTAAGAAGACCTGTAGCGACTACTGCTACAACAAATCCAACAAAGACCAGAATATCGAGTGTGGTCAGGTGCATAACGAATCCTTTCCTTAAAACTTCTTCCCTAATCTATTCCTTTGACTTAAGACAACCGAATTTGCTGCCATTATATCCTCTTTCCCGCCACCCGCAACAAAATACAAGTTTCTCTAAAAAACGCATAAAATCTCAAAAAAACTTGAAGAAATGTGGTATAATGTGAATATAGCTCGGGTTTATCTATCAATAAGGGATTTGGAGATGAAAAGGCTGAGTTTTATATTCATTTATTTACTTATAGCCGCCACCTGCCGCGCTCGAGTAATCACCGTCGATGACGATGGTCCTGCGGATTTCAGCAACATTCAGGCGGCCATTGATGATGCCAACGATGGGGATTTGATTGTCGTTGCCGAGGGCTTATGAAAGATTGGAAATCTTTGGAACATTCTGCGCGATGTGCAAAAGGTGAAAAAGAGAAAAGGAAAGTTTACTTTGCTATACGGAAATACTTGGAGAATGCATTGATTTCAGAACTTAAGGAAATAGTTAAGGCGACAGAAGACGAATTTATCAAAAAGCAAGCAGAGATTGAGCTTTGGTGGCGAGAGTTTGATAAAAAACCTGAGAAATTGCTTAAGCTGATTCAGACTTCTAATGATAAAGAAAAGATAGGAATGGCTGTCACGGAAATTGGAAACTTGAAATGTAGGGATGCAGTAAGCACACTGATCGGCTTTTTGGAGGACATTGACTTGCGTGATCCAGCCGCTTTAGCTTTACGTAAAATGCCCACGCAAGAGGCATGTGAGCCGTTAATACAAGCTATTAAACGGTATCCTGATGGGGCGGAATGTCTATTATATGCTTTACAGGTTTTAGATTGTAGTGAGGCTGCAGAGCTTCTTGTTGAATTATTTATTTCAAAACCGAATGCTATCGTAGTTCGTGACGACATTTTTGTGTGTTTTGCAGAAAAAGCTGTCAAACGTATTCCCAAACAAGTAAAGGATGCATGTTTCTCAAAAGTCCTGAAAGCAATTGAGGAGGCCAAAGATCAATCTGATACTAAAGAACTCAGGCAATTCTATGAGGTGCTTAGCCAAGTAGAAGAGGCTTAGCTATTTAACCTTTCGGGCAGATTGCCGACAATATTATTAGAGATTGATCCGGCCAGCGGTTATATAGTAAAAAGATATATTTACGCCAACGACCAGATTCTTTGCCAGCACGATGGGCTGCTTCCGGCGGCACAGAAGAAGCCAGCAAATCATACTTTGGCAAACCACCCTGCGAAACGCCCGTCGCCGGCGACATAAACGGCGACTGCATCGTCAATCTCAAAGACTTCGCCCTTATGGCCTTCCACTGGCTTGAGGAAAAACAATAAATCTCTTTTCACCACAGAGGACACTAATGGCACAGAGATAAAATAACAAAACATATTTACTTTTTAATATTTTCTCTGCGTTCTCTGTGAAATCTGTGGTTTTGAAAAATTCCAGTTAATGCCGCATAAAGGCGTCGCCTAACGCCTGGATTATATCCGTAGCTATTAAGCTGACATGCCCCACTTTTTCCGCTGCGATGTCACCGGCCAAGCCATGGATATAAACGCCCAGCACAGTCGCATCAAAGTTGCTCAATCCCTGCCCCATAAGCGCTACAATCACGCCTGTTAGAACATCACCTGACCCCGCTGTAGCCATACCAGGGTTGCCGGTCTTATTTATATAAACCCGCTGGCTATCGCTAAGGACTGTCCCTGCTCCTTTCAGCGCCACAGTAGTTTTCGTTCTTTGTGCTAATTGCACCGCCTGCTCCTCTCGCTCCGCTGGCAGAGGTTCTCGAAACAACCCTGACCACAATCTTTTCATTTCGCCCGGATGAGGCGTCAAAATCAGCTTCGCTTTCAACTTACTAATCCATCCTTTTAGAGTTGCGAGGTTGTTCAGCCCATCGGCATCTATAAGCAGTCGTAGTCCTTCCTGTTTGATAAGTGTCTCAAGCACCAAACGCAGTGCGCCGCTGACGCCAACACCTGGCCCGAACGCCACCGCATCATTTTCGCCGATTGCATCAAGTATAACATTGATTGCCTTTGCGGATATCCGGCCGGAATTATCTTCAGGCAGCGGGATAGTCGTAAAAGATGGTTCTATCGAAGCGACTATCGGCAAAACGCTTTTCGGAGTTGCCACCCTCACCAGTCCAGCGCCCGCCCGCAAAGCTGATCTTCCCGCAAGTGCAGCCGCTCCGCTCATACCCATACTTCCGGCAATGATTAAAACCTTGCCAAAGTCTCCCTTATGAGCATTCGCCGCCCGCGGTTTTAATTTAGGTATCGTTTCTATCAACTGCATACAAGCTCGTTCCACGGTGGGATACCCCACGTGGTATCCTATCGTGCGATATATTACAAAAAATGCAGGATATGGTCAATGCCGTAAGGCATGCTGTGCATAAAAGATTTGACAATCGGACAGGAAGGTTTATAATACGGAAATGAAGTGAAGAATTTGTGCCGTAAGGCATCTTGACGATTTGGGAGCAGCGGTAAAAGAATCCGCTGGTTTTAGCAGAGATTATGAGTGAAATTATATTTATTGTTGAAAATTCTGATGAGGGTGGTTACACCGCCAAATCTCTCGGTTACTCTATTTATACCGAGGGTGAAACATTAGACGAGTTAAAAGAAAATATCAAAGATGCAATAAAATGCCATTTTGACTTAGAGCATCTAACATAATGAAAAAGACACGGATTTACACTGTTTATAATTCATTTCTCTGTGTCCTCTGTGGCCAAAAATGTGCAAGTCAAGACATAGGTAACAGTTCACTGCCAAGACATTGGTAACAGATACTGTTACCAATGCTACTGGTTTTTACCCACCCCCGAGGGGGTGGGTAAAATCGACATCAGTCGTCCCAAG